>Ga0182015_10003206_pt1 | contig 18621 bp, 14 predicted proteins | sample 712P3MmetaG_FD_120478 | JGI IMG/M metagenome (GOLD analysis project Ga0182015, IMG submission 120478) | Permafrost microbial communities from Stordalen Mire, Sweden - 712P3M metaG | ecosystem: Environmental > Terrestrial > Soil > Wetlands > Permafrost | place: Sweden: Stordalen | collected...
CCCAGCAGGTTCGCCTCGGGGATCGTCGCGTCGGCGAACGACAGCTCGCGGGTGTCCGAGGCCCGCCAGCCCATCTTGCGGTACGTTTTGGAGCGGGTGAATCCGGGCGTCTCCTGGGGCACGATCAGCGTACTGATCTCGCTGCGGCCGCCCGCGCCGGCGCCCGTTACGGCGGTAATCGTCGTGCCGCCGGTGATGTCGGTCCCGGAATTGGTGATGAACGCTTTGGTCCCGTTGATGATCCAGCGGCCGGCGCGCAGTTCCGCCCGCGTCTGCGTGGCGCCGGCGTCGGAGCCGGCGTTGGGTTCGGTCAGACCGAAGCCCCACAGTTTTTCGCCGCGCGCGAGCGGGACGAGATACTGCTGCTTCTGCTCCTCCGTACCGAAGAGATAGAATGGCGACGCACCCAGCGACACGTGCGCGGCCAGGGTGATCGCGACCGACGCATCGGCACGTGCCAGCTCCATGACAGCTAAGGCGTAGCTGACGGTGTCGGCCCCGGCGCCGCCGTAGGCTTCGGGGAACGGCAGCCCCATCAAGCCGAGTTCGGCCATCCCGGCAACGATTTCGTAGGGGAACCGTGCTTCTCGATCGAGCTCTTCGGCGGCGGGCGCGACGACCTCGCGCGCGAAGTCACGGCACAGCGCTTGAATCGCTTTTTGCTCGTCGCTGAGGTCGAAATTCATTCTTCGCAGGTATGTAGGATTGACGTTCGGAAAAACTCCTCTTCTACGGTGCGAGGTGGATAGCGCGTGATCGAACTTCGCGGTGTGACGCTGACCTATCCGAACGGTACGCGCGCGCTGGACGACATCGATCTGGAGATCGGGAAGGCGGATTTCGTCTTTCTCGTCGGTCATTCGGGGACGGGGAAATCCAGTCTCTTGAAGTTACTGTACCGCGAGGCGATCCCGGACTCGGGCGAGGTCATCGTCGACGGCATTCGCGTCGACAAACTTCGGCGCGGCAAAGTCGCGGCGCTGCGACGCAACATCGGCGTCGTGTTCCAAGATTTCAAGTTGCTCACGCACAAGACGGTCTGGGAAAACGTCGCCTTCGCCTTGCAAGTGACGGGCGCGCGCTCGAAGGACGTCATGCGGCAAGTGCCGCGCGTGCTCGATCTCGTCGGCCTCTCGCACAAGAGCCGGATGTTGCCGAGCGAGCTCTCGGGCGGCGAGCAACAGCGGGCCGCAATCGCGCGCGCGCTCGTCAACAATCCCAAGATTCTGCTGTGCGACGAACCGACCGGGAATCTCGATCCGTCGAACACGACCGAGATCATCGAACTCTTACAGCGCATCAACCTGAAGGGCACGACCGTCTTGGTCGCAACCCACAATCAAGCGGTCGTCGACCGGATGCGCCGGCGCGTCGTCCGGCTTGAAAACGGACGCATCCTGCACGACGACGAGCGAGGCTATTACTTTCGTGGATTGGGGCAGAGTCCAGTTCTTTCTGGGTGAGGTTTTCGCCAACTTCACCCGGAACGCCGCAATGCAATTCACCGCCATCGGCACCGTGGCGGTCACCATCGTCATGCTCGGCACGTTCCTCTACGTGCGCGAAACGCTGGCAACGTTCGGCCAAGGCATCCTCAAGCAGATCGAGATCGCGGTTTACCTCGACGACAACGCAACCGATGCGCAAGCCAAGGCGTTGGCCGCGACGCTCGCTGCCGATTCACGCATCAGCTCGGCGCGCTACGTTCCGCGCGCGCAAGGTTTGCAAGAGATGCGCGAGCGGTTGGGCCGCGACTTCGACACCTCGCTGCTGACCGCCAACCCGTTGCCGAACGCTTTCCGCGTCGCGGTGCGCAACGTCGACGCGGTGCCCGACGTGGCGGCCTCGATCGGCAAACTGCCGGGCGTCGCCAAGGTGGATTACGCCGCCGATACCGTGACCAAACTGCTGCGCGCGGCCGACGTGATGGGTCGCGTGGGCATGGCCATGATCGGTCTCTTGGTGCTGACGGCGGCGATCATCATCGCGAACACGATCCGGCTCACCGTTTTCGCGCGCCGGCGCGAGATCGCGATCATGCAGCTCGTCGGCGCGACCAACATGTATATTCGCATGCCGTTCATTGCCGAGGGGCTCATCGCCGGCGTCGTCGGCGCGACCGTCGCGATCGGCGTGCTGGCCGTAGCGCAAATGCAGATCGTGCCGAAGATCGCCTCCACGCTGCAATTCGTTCCGTTCCAAGTCAACGAACTGCAGCTCGCCGGCGAACTTTTAGCCGTCGGCGCGGCGGTCGGCCTGATCTCGTCCTGGTTTTCGGTCGGGCGATACTTGCGTGCATGACGCTCACCGAAGGAACTAACGGGCAGCGGCCGACCGTGCTGGTCGTTGACGACGATGCCATTCTGCGCGAGATCATCGGGACCAATCTCGAACTCGGCGGATTCAACGTCCTCAGCGCACCCGACGGACCCTCGGCGCTCGCGCTGCTCGATGACCGGCTCCCGGACGTCGTCGTGCTCGACGTCGTGATGCCGTTGATGGACGGCTATGCCACGCTCGGCCGCATTCGCCGTCACGCCACGGCATCGCACGTGCCGGTCATCGTGCTAACCGGCGGCGGGACCGACACGACGGAACCCGTGAAGAGCCTCGAAGCCGGCGCCGACGATTTCATCGCGAAGCCGTTTTCGCCGCAAGAGATGCTGGCGCGCGTACGCGCCAAAGTGCGGCGCGCCAACGTCGATTCGTCGCTCCAGCCGCTGACGCGGCTGCCCGGCAACATCGCGATCGAGCACGAAGTGCGCCGGCGTTTCGAAGCGCGCGAACCGTGGGCGGTGATCTACGCCGACCTCGACAACTTCAAAGCGTTCAACGATCACTACGGCTTCGTGCGCGGCGACGATGCGATTCGCTTGGTTTCGACGACGATGAGCGACACGATCAAGCGCATCGGCGCCGAGAGTGATTTCCTCGGTCATATCGGCGGCGACGACTTCATCATCGTCACGAGCCCGACGCGGGCCGAGAACTTGGCCCGCACCGTAGCCGAGACGTTCGACCGCGACGTTCCGGCGCTTTATAGCGCAGCCGATCGCAAAACCGGCTGGATCGCAGCGAAAGACCGCCGTGGCAATAACGTCCGGTTCCCGTTGATGTCGCTCTCGCTTGCAATCGTCACCCAGTCGCCGCGCATCACGAGCTATCAGAGCATCGGCGAGGTCGCAGCGGAGTTGAAATCGTTCGCCAAACGGCAGGCCGGCTCGTTCGTCGCTATGGATAAGCGCAAACGATGACGGTTCGTGGAGCGACGCTGGTCGTCGCACTCGCCGCGGCGGTACTCGCACCGGGATTCGCGAGTGCGAAAACGAGTGCGCTCGACACAAAGATCCAAGCGCAGCAGGCAAAGCTTCACAACGTTCACGTGCAACTCAACGAAAAGCGCGGCGTCCTTGGCGAAGCCGAGGCGAAGGTCGGCACGATCGCCGAGCAGCTCGCGATCGCCAACCGCAACATCTCCTCGGTGCGCGGGCAGATTGCGTTTCTGAACGCGAAGATGCACACCACCGAATCGAACCTGACCTGGACGAGGGTGCAGCTCGATGCCGCGCAAGAGACACTGGCGCGCCACAACGATGCGCTCCGGCGCCGGCTGATCCAGGCGTATGAGTACGGCGATCTCGGTTACCTCGCGGTGCTGCTCCAAGCGCGCTCGTTCGGTGATTTCCTCGAGCGCTGGAACGACGTCGCGTACGTCGTAAAAGCCAACGAGGTAACGATCCGCCAGCGCCGCGCCGAGGCCGAACGCGTCGAGGCGATCGAGACGGGCTTAGTCGCCGACGAGACGACCTTGCGCAACGCGCGCGCCGCGGACGATCAGCAGCAACTCGCACTCTCCGCGCTCGCGACGCAGCGCACGAACCTCTTGCAGCTCGCGCAGAGCGAGAAGGCCGACGTCGCAGTGCAGGTAGGCGAACTCGAAGACACCTCAGCCGAAGCGGAAGCCGCGCTCGAAGCGCTGGTGCGCGAGAAGCAACAGGAAGAAGACGCCCGCCGCGCCTCCGCTCGCCGGGCAGCGTTGCTCGCCGGCGAGTCGCTGCCGCCCGAACCCGGTGCACCGGGCCAACTGCTGTGGCCGGTGTCCGGCCCCATCACCTCGCCTTTCGGAATGCGCATGCACCCGGTGTACGGCCGGCCAATCCTCCACGCCGGCATCGATATCGCAGCCGCGCAGGGCACCACGATCGCGGCCGCCGCCGATGGCCGCGTCATCGTCGCCGGCACCCAAGGCGACTGCGGAAAGATGGTCGCGATCGACCACCACGGCGGCCTCTCGACCATCTACTGTCACATGTCCCAGATCTTCGTTGGGGTCGGACAAGACGTTCAGCGGGGCCAGGCGATCGGCGCGGTCGGCATGACGGGCGATGCAACCGGCCCGCACGTTCATTTCCAGGTGATGCAGGACGGCCACCCGGTCGATCCGATGTCGTTTTTGCGCTGAAGTGCATGGGGCGGGCGGCTAAACGGCTGATGAAGTTCTCGTTACATCATCCATCCATCTGACGACTGCCACAGGTTCGTGCGGTAAACTAGTGTTCCCACGGTCCTTTTCAGCGTAAAACGGTTCCGGCGGGAACGCTCCGGGTAGTAATCCGGTTAAAGAGTAGACCGACTCCATCGATGGGAACCTGATGCCAGCCCGTATTCGCCTTTTACTCGCTGTCGCGATCGTCGCGCTCTCCGCCCTGGGCGGAGCGGCGTATGCCGGCCGTGCCGCCGCTACCTCGATCGTCTCCGATCTCCCGGTCGCCGATCTCGACATCAACGCCCTGGTCGGTGCCGGCGACTCGGACAAACGCGTGGTCGAGACCGCCTACGAGCAGGTCGAGCACAGCTACTACGAGACCGTCGACGCGCAGCGGTTGGTCGATGGGGAGACCAAGGCGCTCAACTGCCTGATCACCGATTGCATCAAGCGGCCCCGGACGGTCGGGCACGGCCCGCTTACGGCGGGCCACGCAACCGGCTCCTCGATCCACGATCTCGCGTTGATCGAGGGCGCGATCGACACGGTCAACGCCCACTATCCGGGCGCGGGCAGCAAATCGCAGGTTACCGACGTCGCTGTCGGCGGCATGCTCGGCGGCCTCGGCGATCCGTATACGACCTACCTGAGCGCCGACGCGATGCGGGCCCTCGATGAAGAGCTCAAGGGCGGCAATTTCGGCGGTATCGGCGTGTACATCGGAAAGGATCCGAAGTCGGGCGCGATTCTCGTCGATCCGATCGAGGGCAACCCTGCGATTCGCGCCGGCATGCGCACGGGCGACGCGATTATCGCCGTCGACAATCAGCTTACGGCCGGCTTGCCGATCGACGATGTCGAGCGCCGTATTCGCGGACCGCGCGGCACCATCGTCGCGCTGCGCGTCAAGCGTCACACCGGCAATACGGTCGCCACGATCCGCGTCACGCGCGAAGTCGTTCACGTCCCTTCGGTTCGCGCGAAGATCGAAGACGGCTTCAGCTACGTGCGCCTGAGCGATTTTGGCCAAACCTCGGCCGAAGAAGTGCGCGACGCGTTCGTCGCCGCCAAGAAGCAAGGCGTCAAGGGCTACATCCTCGATCTGCGCAACAACGGCGGCGGACTACTGGACGCAGCGGTCGACATCTCGAGTTTGGTCGTCCATCACGGCACGATCGTCGCGACGATCGACCGCGCCGGTCATCGCGAAGTTCGCTCGGCGAGCGGCGGCGCGATCGATCCGTTGCCGCTCGTGCTGCTGGTGAACAAGTACACCGCCAGCGCTTCTGAGATCACCGCCGGCGCGCTCCAGGACGACCATCTCGCGACGCTCGTCGGCACCAAGACATTCGGCAAGGGCGTCGTTCAGAGTCTCTACGAGCTGCCCAAAGGCGGCGCCCTCAAGATTACGACCGCTCGCTATGTTACCCCGAACGGGCGAGACATCCAGCACAAAGGCATCGTTCCCGATGTGGTCCTCGATCAGCGCGTCGACTTGCCGATCATCGATACCCCAGCCGATAAACAACTCGCCGCAGCCAAAGCCATCCTTCGCCAGAAAGACCAGCAATGAAGCGTATCTTCGCCGCCGCTCTCGCCCTCGGGCTTGCCGCAACGCTCGCCCACATTCCGTCGGCCTCTGCGGCTGCCGGCCTCTCGCAGCAACAAGCCGACGAGCTGACGGCGTCGTACGCCTACCTCGTGCAAGACTTCTACCAGAAGGTCGAGCCGCAAAGCGTTCTCAACGGCGCGCATAAGAGCATCGTCGATTATTTGAAGTCGCAGGGCATCAAGGATCCGAAGATCTCCGAACTGCGCGCCTCAACCGACGACGTCAATAACGTGCGCGAACTGCAGCGCGAAGTGAACGAAGCGGTCAGCGAATACGGCGGCAAGATTTCATCGACGAAGGTCGCGTACGCGGCGATCTCCGGCGTCGTCGGTTCGGTCAAGGATCGTTACACGGTCTTTCTCGATCCGAAGTCGTTCGCGGAACTCAACGAAGGGCTCGACGGCACGTCGTTCGGCGGCGTCGGCCTGACCTACTCGATCGACGATACGACGAAGAACATCCGCGTCGAGAACGTGATCATCGACGGACCCTCCGACAAAGCCGGTCTGCGCGGCGACGATGAGATCAGCGCGATCAATGACCGCACGGTCAAAGACATCATCGCCGGCGCAGCCCTCGACGTGCAACAGGCGCGCATTCAAAAACTGCTTCGCGGCGATCCGGGCACGAAGGTCAAACTCGCGATCGTGCGCGCGGACGCGCCGATCGATCCCGTGACGATCACGCGCGATACGATCAAGCCGCCCAGCGTGTTTGCGAAGTTGCTACCGGGCGACATCGGCTACGCCCAACTCTCCGTTTTCGGCCAGAACACGGGCAACGAGCTCAATGCCGCGCTGAACCGCCTGCAGGCGCAAGGTGCGAAGGCCTACGTGCTCGACCTGCGCTACAATGGCGGCGGCTATCTCAACGCCGCGGTCGACGTCAGCTCGAAGTTCATCCCGACCGGTCCGATCGTGACCGTGCGCTCGCGCGCCGGTCAAGCGACCGAATACGACGCGGAAAACATCGCCGTCGCGCCGCGACCGCTCGCCGTGCTGGTGAACGCATACACCGCGTCGGCCTCGGAGATCACCGCCGGTGCGATTGAGGACAGCGGCGTCGGTACGCTCGTCGGCACCAAGACGTTCGGCAAGGGCGTCGTGCAGACGATCTTCCCGCTGCGTGACGGTTCGGCGGTGAAGATCACGACCGCCCGCTATTACACGCCCGACGGCCACGACATCAATACGGTCGGCATCCAACCGCAGATCGAAGCGGACATTCCGAAGGGCACCAAGATCCGCCCGGGCTATCCCGATGACGATCCGCAGCTGGCCAAAGCGCTGACGTTCCTGCAGGGCAAAATCGCCAGCGTCGCCGGTACCGACGCCGCGGCACCGGTACCGCAGGTCCACTAAGATGCAATGCGCTTGATTCCGGGATTACCCAGCGGGAAATAGCTGCCGGCGAATCTCATCGAACGAGGTGAACGATCCGCACGCGACGTTGCGTTCACGGCAATACGCTTCGAGCGCGCGGCCCTTTTTTGCGAAACGTTCGTCCGCCTCCAGTGCGGCCGCGAAGTCGCTGATGCCGTCGCCGATGTAGACCGTCCGCGCGCCGCGCTTGCGCGCGGCGATGACGTGCGCGGCCTTATCGTGACCGTTATCGGAGGGATCGACGAACGACATCGTCCAGCCGGCCGGAGCAAAGTCAACGTCGTTTGCGAGCACGTCGACGTCGACGCCGGCCCGAGCGAGCGCATCGTGAATGACGGTCGCGATGCCGCTCGACACGACGCGGATCGACCCGCCGTGTTCGCGCACCGCGGCGACGAAGGGTCCGAACGCCGGATCGACGTGCGCGTGCGTTTCCATAAAAGCCAGCGTTTCCGAGCGCGAGAGATGCACCGCCGCCGCTTGCCGTGATAGCGCTTCACGCAGCGTGATCTCGCCGGCGAGCAGCGGGCCGTCGATCCCCTCCCACAGTGCGTCGCCGGCGACGGCACGGACCAGCGCGTCGAAGGTATCGACGTCGGTGATCGTGCCGTCGAAGTCGACGAACACCTCGAGCATCGAGGTCAGGTCTTTTTGCGGACCGTCTTCTTGGCGCTCGTGGCCTTGCGAGCGGGAGCTTTTTTCGCAGTGACCGCTCGGGCGGTACTCTTCACCGCGGTGCTTTTCTTCGCAACGCTCTTCGTTGCAGTCGCCTTCGGCGCGGCGGTTTTCTTGACCGTCGTGCTGCGCACGGTGGTTTTCTTCGCGGCGCCCGCGGTTGCGGCTGCCTTCTTGCGAGCCGGTGCGGGCAGCGCTTTAAGAGCCACCGATTCGATCGGCGCGACGCGTCCGGCCGCGGCCGGACGCGCGGGTGCGCGGCGGCGTGACGGTGCGGCGAGGCGCACGTCCTCGCGTGGAGCCTTCAGGCTCGGCGGCGGGGCCTCGGTCGCGATCTCGCCCTTCTTCGGACGGTTCCACGGCGCGAGCGCGCGGTTCGGAGGCGGCGGGGAATTTTCGCCGGTCGGCTGCGCACCGCCGTCGCCATCCACGCGGATGATGTGACGGTCGGGGAGCGTGCCCGGCTGACCGAGCACGCCGTTTGAGGCCGCGGCTCCGCTGCCGCCACGGCGGCGACGGCGGCGACGGCGACGTTTGCGGCCGTCGTTTTCGGTGATCGTGTCGGGCACGCCCGACGACGGCGCCGCGGCCGGCATGATCGGCTCGGCCGAATCGTCGTCCTCGGGGTCGAGATAGACGCCGGCGGTGGCCGGCACGGCAACACCGGCCGCGTCACCGTTTCCGCCGCGGCCGCGACGGCGCCGGCGACGGCGCTTACGGCCCGATGCATCTCCGGCTTCGCCCGGAGCGCCGTCGGCGTCGGCGTCGGATTCCGGTGCTTCGTAGGACGATGCGGCGGCAGCGGCCGGCGCGGGTGCGGAATGCGTACGCTCGCGTGGCTGCCGTTGCGGCGGCGGTGCGGCGGCCGGCATTTCGTTGACGCGATCCCCGGAGAGCGTCTCGCCGGGCAGCTTACCGACGAGCGCGCCCGAAAGCGACTCGCCCGGGAGCGGCGTAAGGCCGCCACCGGAGGGAGCCGGACGGAAAGCGGCGGGAGCCGCTGCGGGCGCGCGCCCGGCCGGTGCACCGGACGTGCGTCCGCGACCACCACGGCCGCGCGGCGGATGCGCACTCGGTGCGTCGAACGCATCGGCGAGCAGATCGTCGGCATCCATGTCGACCGAAGAGGCCGGCGTGACGCGTTTGGGCGCGCCTTCGTTGCGCGCCACGTGTTCTTCGGCAACGGCTTCTTCGGTCGTCGAGATGCCGATCACCGGGACCGGCCGCGCGCCGACACCCTTGGCGGCTTCCTCGGCCAGTTCGCGCAGTTCTTCTTGCTGCTCGGCAGCCGTGAGCGGTTTGCGGCCGCGACCACCGCGACGGCGGCGTTTCTTGCCGCCCTCGCCCGCACCGGCGCCGGCGGCCGGAGCGGAACCGACCGGGAAGCGCGGCTCGGCGAGGATGTCCGCGCCATCGACGTCGATGATGCGAATCTTGATCGCGTTGCCCGCGGCGTTGGCCGCGTTCTCGACTTCGATCAGCCGGCCGTTGACGATCGCCGCGGCCGAGGTTGCGATCGGCAAGCGCGTGCTGAGCAATTCGACTTCGAACTCATCGCCGACGCGCACGGCCGGGAGGTCCGGTAAACCGGCGCCCCACACGATGAGCGGCGTTTCGGGATGCACGGCGGGATCGACGCGCACGTCGATCGGCGTCTCGACGCGTTCGCCGAGTTTGCGCAGCTCTTCTTCATACCAGAATTCGATCTGCGCCGCGACCTGCGGCGATGCAGCGACGTGCACGTGTTCGGCGTGACCGTTCTTGTGCGCCGCGATCTGGCGGAACGTCGAGATCGTCACCGTTTCCGGCGACATCACGCTACCGAGACCGGTGCACATCGGACACGTCGCACGCAGTTGCCCGGCCAGATCCTTACCGACGCGCTTGCGCGTGAACTCGAGCAAGCCGAGCGGTGAGAACGATTGAATCGTCGAGCGCGTGCGGTCTTTGCGTAAACCGTCTTCGAGGCTCTTGATGACTTTGTTGCGGTCGCCTTCGGACGACATATCGATGAAGTCGCAGACGATGATGCCGCCGATATCGCGCAGGCGCACTTGGCGCGCGATTTCAGCCGCTGCTTCAATATTCGTCTTGACGATCGTGTCATCGAGGTTCTTGCCGCCGGTGAATTTACCGGAGTTCACGTCGATGACCGTTAGCGCTTCGGTCGTCTCGATGACGATCGAACCGCCCGACGGCAACTTCGCAGTCGGTTTCATCAGCTTGGAAACTTCTTCATCGATCTTATAGTCGGCGAAGAGCGCCACGCCGGTCGGATACGGCTTGATGCGTTCGACGTATTGCGGTCCGAGCAGGCGCATGAAATCGCGCACGCGTTCGGCTTCTTCGGGGTCGTCGATCCACACGTTCTGCACGTCGGGCGTGATGAAATCGCGCGCCGCTTTGTACACGAGATTCATGTCTTTGTGCAAGAGCGACGGCGTCGGTGCGGACTTGTAATTCTCGAGGATGCCGTGCCACATGCGGATCAGCACGCCAAGGTCGGCAATCAGTTCGGCGTTGGAAACGCCACCGGCCGCCGTGCGCACGACGGTCGCCATGCCCTCGGGCCGGATCGCCTTCATAACGCCCTTGAGGCGGTTGCGTTCCTCGGCCGACTCGATCTTGCGCGAGACGCCGGAGTATTTGCCGGTCGGCATCAGGATCAGGTAGCGGCCGGGCAACGAGATGTTGGTCGAAACGCGGGCACCCTTGAGCCCGCGCGGTTCCTTGACGATCTGCACGAGGACGTCGTCGCCCTTGCTGACCTTCTCGTTGATCGTCCAGCCGCTGCGGCCGCCGGTGATCTCGACGTCGCCGATGTTCAGCGGCGTCTTGTTGATGTCGTCGACGTAGAGAAACGCGTTACGGCCAAGGCCGATATCGACGAAGCTCGCGCCCATGCCGGGCAGCACGTTTTGGACTTTGCCCTTATAGATCGAGCCGATGACGCGTTCGTCACGCTCGATGTAGTACTCGGAGAGTTTCCCATCTTCGAGGATGGCGACGCGGTTCTCCCACGGATCGCTCGAAATGAGAAGGTCGGTCGACAAGTTGGTGTCTCCCGGGAGCGACCGTCCTTACGACACGCATCGCGACGACGCGTTGTCTTTGTGCGTCTTCGAGCGGGTATCGCCGGCTTCGGCCGCGTCCCAAAAATTCGGTAAGAAACTGTTCGAAACGCCCTACCGATCCAGCGTCCACCCCTCGGGGGACACGATCACCAGGCGAGCTATCTCGCTCATCCCCCTTCGAGAGGAAGGAGAAGTCGTCCTCGCGCCCCGTTGCGAGGCGTTCGGTAGCTTGGATGCCGAAAGCGGTACGAGGTGAAGCTCGCGCTACGTTTGATCGCGGTGGGGATCGTCGTTCTCGCCTCCTTGCTGTACGCCGGCGCAGTCCAAATCGGCACCCGCAATGCCGAGATCGGCTCGTACCTCGTGGGCCAGAGCGCCGTGCGCTTGGTCGAACGGCTCGACGACGTCTCCGCCGCGCTCGTCGCCTATGACGCCGGCGGCAGGGCTGCCGTCGACCGGGACTCCGCCGAATCGATCGAGGCCGCGCTCGCGCGCGTGGACCAAGACGCGCAGACGAACGGGCTGAACGACGGCGTCTCGGAACCCCAGATCGCCCGGCTGCGCCGGGACTGGGCGGCGGCGGAAACTCGCGCACCCGACCCAACGCTCGTGCGCACGACGAACGAGGCGATGCGCGAATCGTATCTGCGCGTCGGAACGATCGCCGTCATGCGCGGGAGTGCCGCGAACGCCGACGGCGTACTCGCCGAAGCCTCGCTCCAAGCGCTGCCGGTGGCAAACGCGCAGTTCGCGCGTCTCGCGAGCATTCTCACGGCAGCCGATCCCGCGCGCGGCGGCGACGACCGTTTCTCGCGCGCGGCTCTGGCGGCGATTTATGCCGATGCCCGCACGGCGCGCGACGTCGCGTTGGAGCCGCAGTGGTTCGAGGGGCTGCCGCCCGCCGTGCGCGCGCAAGCCGAGGCCACGCGCGCCGCGACCGGCGCTTTCCTCGACCTCTTCCGCTCGCATATGGCGACCGGCGACGCGATCCGCAACCGCTCGCTGCTGCTCGCACCCGTTACCGATGCGTCGGCCAAATTGGCGGCCCTCGAGGCAACGCTCCTACCGCTGCTCGATCATCGGCTGATCGACGCTTCCGAGCGCGCGCGCGACGAGATCGCTCTGATCGCGGTCTTGATTGCCGCGATCATCGCGGTCGTCGTTTTGCTTTCGCTGCAAGTCGTGCGGACGCAACTCCGGTCGCGCCGCGCGCGGGCCGCGTTTCAACACCAAGCGACCCACGATGCATTGACCGGACTACCGAACCGGCGCGCCTTCACCCAGGCCGCGGCGAAGGCGGTTGCGGCCTGGACGCCGGTCAACGATCGCACGAGCTGGATCATTTCCATCGACTTGGATTACTTCAAGGAAGTGAACGACCGCTACGGCCATCAGGCGGGCGATGAGTTCTTAGTGGCAGCGTCGCAACGGCTGCACGACGCAACTCCGATCGGCGACTTGGTCGCCCGCGTCGGCGGCGATGAATTCGCGGTGCTCGTGCATCACTACGATCCCGATTCGGCGCACGCGTTAACCGTCGGCGAGGGGATTTGCGAAGCGTTCAAGGAGCCGATCCGCCTTCAAGGCGTCGAACACCGGCTCGCCGCGAGCATCGGTGTCGTCGCCGTCGATGCGCTGCACGAAACCGTTGACAGTTTGCTGCGCGACGCGGACATCGCGATGTACCGCGCCAAAGAAGACGGCGGCGACCGCGTGGTCGTGTTCGACGACGTGTTGCGCGCGGCGATCATCGACCGCGCGGAACTCGCCGCCGATTTGCGGGCCGCACTCGCGCGTGACGTCGGTCCGCGGGTCGTCTTCCAACCGATCCTCTCACTCGGCGACCGCACTTGCCATGGTTTCGAGGCGCTCGTGCGCTGGCGGCATCCGGCGCGCGGCGAGATCGATGCCTCGCTGCTGATCGACGTCGCGCAAGAAGCGCGTCTGATCGTTCCGCTTGGAGGCCGCATCGTGCACGAAGTTTGCCGGCACCTCGCCGAATGGCGCGAGGGGGGTCTCGCGATCGAGAATTTATCCGTGCACGTCAATATCTCGCCGATGGAGGCCGCGCACGTCGGGACGTACGCGTCGATCGCCGACGCGATGGAAACCTGGAAGATCCCCCCGCAGACGCTGATGATCGAGATGACCGAAACGGCGTCGATCGACTCCATCGATACCGCCGGACGCTTCCTCGCCAAGTTGCACGCGATGGGTATGCGCGTGTGTCTCGACGACTTCGGCACCGGTTTTTCTTCGCTGCGCCACCTCAACGATTTTCACGTCGACGCGATCAAGATCGACCGCTCGTTCGTCGTCTCGGCCGCGAACGATCCGGCGAAGATACCGATCGTCGCCGGCATCATCGCGCTTGCGCACGGCCTTAACGCCGAGGTGATCGCCGAAGGCATCGAGACGATCGAGCAGCGCGAACTGATCACCGGGCTCGGCTGCAAGCTCGTGCAAGGGTATCTGTTCGCGCGGCCGATGCCGGCCGACGACGCGTTCCGGTTCGCCCAGCGCACGCTCGCGCCGGCCGAGCAGGCTTCTTAGGCGGCTTCGACGCGGCGCGTAGCGTCGCCGAAAACCAGCCGGTCCTTTTGCAACGCTACGTTGATCAGGATGCCGGCGGCAAGGTAGTCGGTGATCAGTGCGCTACCGCCGTACGACATGAACGGCAGCGGGATGCCGGTCACCGGCATGATGCCGACGGTCATTCCGATGTTGACGATCATGTGGAACGCGAGCATCGTCACGAGACCGACGCTCAGCAGCAGCCCGAACCGGTCTTGCGCGGAGAACACCGCGCGCAGCGCGCCCACGACGATCGCAACGTCGAGCGCGATCAACCCGCAGGCGCCGATGAAGCCCGTCTCTTCGCCGATCGCGGTGAAGATGAAATCGCGCGAGTTCTCGGGGACGAAATTCAATTGGGTCTGCGTTCCGTGATAGAGTCCCTTGCCGAACAACTCGCCGCTGCCGACCGCGATCTTCGATTGGTTGAGGTTGTAGCCGACGCCCTGTGGGTCGAGCTTGGGGTTGAGAAATACCAGCAGGCGCGCGCGCTGGAATGGTTTGAGAATCTTGTCGCTCGAGAGCACGTAGGCGGCGCCCGCAACGACGCTCCCGAGATAGATCGCAAAGTCGATGACGTTCGGCAGCCCGAAGGCGAGTTCCACGGTCAGGATTGCGCCGACCACGAGCGTCGTGCCAAGATCGGGTTGTTTGAGGATCAAAAGCGCCGGCACGGCGACGGCAACGAGCGGGATTCCGAGTTGCCACAGCGTGCGGTAACTGCCGCGCGAGAGCAGCGCGGCAACGGCGATTGCAACCGCGACCTTGGCGGGCTCCGAGGGCTGGAACGTGAAGCCGCCGATTTGAATCCAGCGCGCCGCCCCGAGCGCGCTATGACCTTTGACCGCGATGAAGATCAGCAATAGCAACGTCACGGCGTAGATCGGCACCGCCCACTGCTGCCAGCGGTGATAATCGATGAAGGCGACGCCGAACATCACGATGATGCCGACGACCGCGTAGACGGCTTGGCTCTTCCATTCGCCGGCGGCATAGGGTTCGTGCAGCGTGGCCGACGAGATGAACACGATGCCGACGATCGTAAGCGCGATGCACGAGCCGGCGAGCAACCAGTTAAACCGCGTGTACCAGGGGCGGTCCACTAGCCGTGGGCGGGAGCGGCGTTCACGCCCGTTCGCCGGCGCCGGCGCCGGCGCGGCTTCGGCGCCGCGGGGGCGACCGGCGCGACGGCCGCGTCGGGCACGTCGGGCGCGTCGGCGACCGTGGCGGAAGCGGGCGCCGCATCGATCATCGGCGGCGGTTCGGGCGGCGCCGGACGCGGGGCCCGGGCCGCCGGCTTCATACCGAGGATCGGGATGTTCGCAAGCATTGCGACGACGCGATCCTGCTGCTCGAACGTCACATCGCACTGCGCCGCATCGACGTCGACGTATTTGGAAATAACCGCAATCAGATCGGCCTTGAGCGATTCCACCACGTCGGGCGCGAGCGCCAGATGATCGGAGAGCAGCACCAAACGCAGGCGTTCGCGCGCGGTGACGCTCGATGGTTCCGGATTGAAGAGCCGTTTAAGAAACTCGAGCATGGGTTAGCGCTGGCCCCCGAACAGTTTGTCGAGAAAGGATGCTTCGCGCGGGATTTCCGGCGCCGACGTGTCGGTCCCCGCGATGCGGCCCGCAATTTTACGATACGCATCACCGGTCGGCGAGTTCGCATCGAGCGCGAGCGGCTCGCCTTTATTGGTCGAGATGATGACTCCCGGCTCGTCGGCGATCACCCCGAGCAGCGGCAGGCGCAGGATCGCGTTGACGTCGTCGACCGAGAGCATCTTGCCGCGGCGAACGAGTGCCGGGCGCAGGCGGTTCACGATCAGCGTGATCTTCACGCGCTCGCCGAGCAGTCCGACGACGCGATCGGCGTCACGGACCGCGCTCACTTCGGGGGTGCAGACGATGATCGCCTCATCGGCGCCGACGATGGCGTTCTGAAAGCCCTTCTCGATGCCGGCCGGGCAATCGATCAACACGTAGTCGAAGCGCTCGCGCAGCTTTTCGACCAAGCCGCGGAAAGCGTTGGTATCGACGTCGTCCTTCTCGCGCGTCTGCGAGGCGGCGAGCAATTTCAGCGACGGCACGCGCTTGTCGCTGACCAGCGCGTCGTCGAGTTCGGCGTTGCCTTCGAGTACGTCGAGCACGTGATGGCGCACGCGCGCTTCGAGACCGAGCACGATGTCCAGGTTGCGCAGGCCGACGTCGGCGTCGATCAGGACGACGCGCGCTCCCGTGGCGGCAAGCGCCACGCCGACGTTGGCGGTCGTCGTGGTCTTCCCGACGCCGCCTTTCCCGGAGGTAACGACGATGCAGCGTCCGCGGGGTTGCTGCGCCGGCGGTGCGGCGGGAAGCGGATCTTCACGGAGTTCGTGCACGGGTCAGCCTGCCTTTCGGCCGAGGAAGCGGCTTAGGAAATTCGGCGCGTTGAGCGCGGTGAACGGCACGATCTCGCCTTCCAGGCGCCGCGCGATTTTCTCATAGATTCCAGCGAGACGCGATTCGGCCCGCAGGGCGATCGGTTCGCCGCGGTTGGTCGTATCGATCACGTCCTCGTCGTCGGGGACGATCCCGAGCAATTCGGCCGAGAGGATCTCGCACACGTCTTCGACCGAGAGCATATCGCCCGAACGTACCATGTCGGGGCGGATGCGATTGATCACCAGGCGTATCGGCAAGCCGCGCTCGTTGAGTTTGCCGATGACGCGGTCGGCGTCGCGGATCGCGCTGACCTCCGGCGTCGTGACGACGATCGCTTCGCGCGCGCCGGCCACGGCATTGCGAAAGCCGTGCTCGATTCCGGCGGGACAGTCGATGATCGCGTAGTCGCACATCTCGGCCAGATCGTCGATGACCTTGGCGAACTGATTCTCGGTTACGGCCGTCTTGTCGCGCGTCTGTGCCGCCGGCAGGATCGAGAGCGACTCACCGAAGCGCTTGTCTTTGATCAACGCTTGGCGCAATTGGCAGCGGCCTTCGACAACCTCAACGATATCGAAGACGATCCGCTTCTCGAGGCCCAGCACGAGATCGAGATTCCGCAATCCGATGTCGGCGTCGATCAGCACGACCCGCTTTCCGCGCAACGCCAGTGCCGCGCCGAGGTTCGCGGTCGTGGTCGTCTTGCCGACGCCGCCCTTCCCCGAAGTAACGACGATGCGGCGCGCGCTCATAGAGAAATCTCCTTACGGGTATTGGCCGCCCCGAGCGGTGCGACGGCGATGCGATCGCCTTCGATCGTCGCTTGTTGCGGGCCGACGGCGACGAGCGCGTCGGCGCCGATGACGGTAGCGATGCGTAGTTGGGTGGGCGCGAACTCGAGCGCGATGACGCGCGCGGTGCGGTCACCTTGCGCGCCGGCATGCGCCGTGCCGCGCAGGGCGCCGACCACGACGATGTCGCCGCTGGCGATCAGTTCGGCCCCCGGATTGAGATCGCCGATCACCACGATGTTGCCCATGTTGTGCAGCGCTTGGCCGCCCCGCAGGGTGCCGCGATGATAGAGCGTCGACACGCCGGCCGGTGCGTACGCCGGGGTCGCCGGGATCGTGACGCCGGCCGATGCGACGCCCGCCGGACCGCTCGCAGGCCCCGTCGGCGGAGCCCCGCCGGCGGTGCGGCGCTGAGCTAAGTCGGCGCGAGCGCCCGCAAAGTCGGCGACGAGCGAGCGGGCTTCGGGCGAGAGCTCGACCTGCCGTGGCGGCCGGCTACGTGGTAAGGCCGAAACTTCGGCGACCGGCGCCGGCCCGAGGTAGGCCAACTGGAGGTTGGCGAGCGTCTCGGCCAGCGTGTCCGCGCCCGAAACGCCGTCGAGCGTGATGCCGAACTCGGCCAGCATGTCGCGAAACGCCGCAATCTCGGTCGCGCCCGGTTCGAGCGCACCCAGGTTGGCAACCGCATGGCTACCCCGATAAAAGTCGGGGCGCTCGGTGAAGTGCGCGCGAAGTTCTTCGCCCGCCGCCGGTAAGGCGCGGTCGACCGCGATCTCGACATTGCGTCCACGCCCGCGAACCGTACTCACGCGGAAAATTCCTTGGCCATCGAAGCGCGGTTCCGCATGCCGTGGCACGGCCCTCCGGCATCCACATGCGGTGCACAAGAACTTGCAACGGTCCACACCTTTTCCACACGCGGTGCACCAGTGCGGCGTTTCCTCTCCATTTCGCCGATTCTAGCGGCGTGCTGTGCCAGCATACCGGCACCCGCGACCCGGAAAGAGAAGATCGCATCGTAAAGTAACTACCGTGGTCTGGACGGGTAGGTCAGGGGAATGATGAAGAGCAGCGTCGCCGGGGCGGCCCAGACGTTCAATCGCTTGCGTTCGACGCTCAATACGGGCGCCGTCCACGCCGGCGCGCGCCAGCCGTTCAAGTTTCTCTTGTGCGGCGACCCGGGCCAGGTGGCAGCGTTTCGCTCGCTGCTGCTGACCGGGACCGGCAACGACACGATCCCGTTGGACGCCGCGGCCGCCCTCGAGACGATCGCCCTCAATGGTTCGCCGATCGACTTGATCGACGCCCGCGCCGTGCTGTTCTTCGGCGCACCGTCCGACCGCGCCGGCGCACCGCTCGAGTCGCTCACCGCGCTCAAATTGCCCGTCTTCGCCGTGCTGGTCGACGCCGCAGTCGCTGCAACCAGCGGTCCCGTGCAGGCTCCCGCGGCCGGAACGGTTGAAGATTACGTCGTTCCGGCGATCGAATTCGAGCCGTTGCGCACGCGGCTGCTGCCGCATCTCATCGATGTCTGCAAGGGCGTCGAGATCGCGGTCGGGCGGCGCTTGCCGATGTTGCGCACGACGGTCGCGGCGAAG
>Ga0182015_10003208_pt1 | contig 18600 bp, 19 predicted proteins | sample 712P3MmetaG_FD_120478 | JGI IMG/M metagenome (GOLD analysis project Ga0182015, IMG submission 120478) | Permafrost microbial communities from Stordalen Mire, Sweden - 712P3M metaG | ecosystem: Environmental > Terrestrial > Soil > Wetlands > Permafrost | place: Sweden: Stordalen | collected...
GCCCGGGCCAACGCCGCCGGGTCGATTCGTTGGTGCTCATCGGAGGGGATGAGCCGCACGTTTCGACGACCGAGACCGAGCACGCCGGCCGAACGCAAGATCGTGTGGTGCGACTCGACGGACGCGTACAGCGCGACGCGCGTGTCGCCGAGCCCTTCGGCCGCCGCGTCGATGCCGCGTTGTTCGAGCGCCCACTGACGTGCGGCGCCCAGCGCCACGAGATTCGCGACCGATCCTCCACTCGAGTACACGCCCTTCATGTCGGGATTAAGTCCGCACAGTTGGGCGAGCCAATCGAGCGAAAGTTCCTCGAGGTAGTTGAAGGCGGTGAGCGTGTAGCGCTGAGGTGAGGCCACGATCGCGGCGAGCGACGCGGCGATCGCGACGGCGGTCGGTTCGGTCGTGATCCATCCCCAGAAGCACGCTTCGTTGATTCGTGCGCCGTTCGGCACGACGTCACGCACGAGTTCGTCGATCACTCCCCCGCCAATGCCCTCATCGGGCAACGGTCTCTCGAGCGCGCCCATCCACTCGTCGTGTCGCGTCATCGGGTCAGGGTGCTCACCTAGAAGGAACGTCTCAAGGGCAATGCCGACGCGTTCGAGATACTTGTTGCGATTGTCTGCCGCAAAGGGTGGCACCATCATGACGATGCTACCGAGTTTGACTGTCCGAACCGACGAGTCTCACGTGGGGCGCATCGATCCTTCTCGTAGGTAGCGCGCGTGCCACGAGAGCGCGTCTTCGATCATGTGCGGGGTGTGTTTTCCGGGAGCCGTGACGCTCGCGCGGTCGAAGTAGTCCTGGAGCATCGGGCGGTAGTCGGGGTGCGCGCAGTTGTCGATGATCTTCTGCGCGCGCCGCCGCGGCGCCAAGCCGCGTAGGTCCGCCACGCCCCATTCGGTGATGACGACGTGTACGTCGTGCTCGGTGTGGTCCACGTGGCTCACCATCGGCACGATTGAGGAGATCGCGCCGTTCTTGGCGGTCGAGGGAGTGAGGAACATCGCGATGTAGGCGTTGCGCGCGAAGTCGCCCGAGCCGCCAATACCGTTCATGATGCTCGAGCCCATGACGTGGGTCGAGTTGACGTTGCCGTAGATGTCGGCCTCGATGGCGCCGTTCATCGCCAGACACCCGAGACGACGTATCACCTCGGGGTGATTACTGATCTCCTGGGAGCGAAGGACGATCCGCTCGCGATATTCCGCGAGGTTGGCGTGCAGGTCGACCGCTCCCTCCTCACTGAGCGAGAACGCGGTGGCCGAAACGTTGCTCATCGTGCCCGAGTTCAACAACGCGAGCATGCCGTCCTGGATCACTTCCGTGTACGCGGTCAGTGGTTGGAACGGCCCGCCGTCGAGTCCCTGCAGGACGGCGTTGGCGATGTTGCCGACGCCCGACTGCAGGGGCAACAGGGACGGGGGCAGGCGCTCTCCCTTCACTTCGAAGGCGAAGAACTCCATGAGGTGTTCGGCGATTCGCTGGGAGATGTCGTCGACTGCCTTGAACGCCGTGTTGCGATCGGGAGCGTTCGTGTCGACGATGGCCACGATCTTCTCCGGAGGACAATGCAGGTAGGGAACGCCGATGCGGTCCGATGCCTGCAGGATTTGGATGGGCTTTCGCAGCGGCGGCAGAGCGGTGCCGTAGTAGATATCGTGCATCCCCTCAAGGCCGGCGGGCTGCCACCGGTTCACCTCGAGGATGACGCGATCGGCCATGTCAATCCACGTCTTGTTATTCCCGACCGAGGACGACGGAATCAGTTCACCGTCGGCCGCGATGCCCGACACCTCTATCACCGCGACGTCGAGGTGTCCGAAGGCGCCCTCCCAGACCATCTGCGCGACGTGCGAGAGGTGCAAGTCGAGGTAGTCGAGCAGTCCGGCGTTGATCTTGGCGCGACTGACCGGGTCAGACTGATACGGCATGCGCATGTCGATCGCGTCGACCGCGGCCAGTGCCCCGTCAAGTTCGGGAGCCGTCGACGCTCCCGTCCAGACGCTCACCGCGAAACGGTCGCCTCGTGCGGCGGCCTCTTCAACACGGCGCACGAGAGCCCCGGGGACCTCTTTGGGATAGCCCGCCCCTGTAAAGCCGCTCATTCCGACGTTGTCGCCCGGTCGGATGAATTCTGCGGCCTCATCGGCCGACATGGCACGACTCGCCAGCGCTGCGCACTTGATTCGAGACTGGCCCGCGATGGTCACTTAGACGTCCGCGATGTTCACTTAGTGAGCCTAATGCCGCAGCGGTACACCAGATTTTACCGACTATTGGCCAATGATTGAATGTCGGACTGATTGACGTCACGTCTCCGCACGATCGATCACTTTGTTCCATGTGCCACTACGACCGATGTCATACTGTGCGAATGGAACAGCGTATAAGTCTGATAACGCTCGGCGTCCGCGACCTCGACGTGTCACGAACCTTCTACGAAGCGATTGGCTGGGAGGGTGCCCAACAGCACGGCGGTGAGGTCTGTTTCTTTCAGGCGGGCTCACTGGTCTTCGGCTTGTGGACCGATCTCGGTGGACACGGCGCCCCAGGTATCGAATTGGCGTACAACGTGCGCACACCTGAGGACGTTGAGGTCATCCTGACCGAAGCTGCGCGCGCGGGCGCGACAATCATTCGTCCGTCGGCGATCGCGGATTGAGGCACCTCAGGTGCCTTTGCCGATCCCGACGGTTACGTGTGGGAAGTCGCTCACAATCCGGGGTGGAGTATTGACGAAAATGGTTCGATTCAGATCTGAATGGTGTTGCCAAACGCAATCCGACTACGACGCTTTAGCGTTCAGGCTCCTCAGTGCGACTAGATGTCACTCAGTGCGGTTGCCAGTGGCTCGAGTACTGCAGGATCATGGGGCGGTCGCAGCGTGACGATGCCCAGCTCGACGCCAACCTCTCCCATGGCGGCGGCTTGGTCGGCGGTGGCACTCACGTCTCCCGTGAACAAGAGGTGACTGGAGAGGAGGATCTCCGACGGATCTCGACCGAGGTCCGCGCAGTGCTGATGCAGGACGTCACGCTTGTGAGCGAACTCTTCGGGCGTGCCGCCGACGAAGTTCCAGTGCTGGGCGAAACGAGCCGCCGTGCGTAGCGTCCGCTTCTCGCCACTGCCACCGATGCAGATCGGCGGATGGGGGCGCTGCACCGGCTTGGGCTCGTTGCGCGCGTCGCGCAACTGGTAGTACTGACCCTCGAATGTCGTGGTCTCTTGGGTGAAAAGTCCCACGATCACCTCGCAGGCCTCTTCGAAACGGTCGCTGCGCTCGCTCGGGGTACCCAGTTCGATGCCGTAGGCCCCCGACTCCTCCTCGTTCCATCCGGCGCCGAGGCCAAGTTCGAGTCGGCCCTGGGAGATGATGTCGAGCGTCGATGCCATGTTCGCCAGGACCGCGGGGTGGCGGTAGTGGATGCCCGTCACCAGCGTTCCCAACCGCAGGCGAGTCGTCGCCTGCGCCAGTGCCGTCAGTGTTGTCCAACCCTCCAAGCAGGGGCCGGTACTGTCAGAAAATATCGGGTAGAAGTGGTCGAAGGTCCAGCCCGACTCGAATACTTCGATGTCGTCGGCCACCTTCCAGACCGCCAGCATGTCGGCCCAGTTCGTGTTCTGTGGTGAGGTCTTGAAAGCGAAGCGCATAGGGCCACGCTATATCGGCCCGGCTCCCGCCTGTTTCGCTCACGCTCTGGTGCCGCGAACTCGACAGCATTTATGACCGCGAGGAACTCGTCGTACTCGCGAAGAAGTCTGGCGCCTCGGTCGCCCCGGAAAAGCCACCGACAATCGCACAGTTATCAGCATCTCCACACGACGCCGATTGAACCCACGCGTAGTTGCCGACATTGAGCTTCGACATCCCTCGGACTTCGACTGCTCGGGTCCAGACGCCGTTGACCTCTTCGGCTACAAAGGGGGCGGAACCCATGCTCCACTTTTCTTGGACGGCGTACATCCCGCCCACGACACAGTTGCCTGGCGTGGCGCACGAGAGCGTTCCGTTATTGAAGCCGCTGTACGACTCGTTCGAAGCGTTTCGAATATTGATCGCGCGGCCCCATACGCCCCTGGTCTCACGAACGACGAACAGTTTCCCGCCGTTCCCTCGATAGAAGCTGTAGCCCAGCGCCGTGCACTCGCCCGGCGCCGTACACGACAACGTCGTGATCCCCGAATTGCTGTCCAGGTGAAGGTCGGGCGAACCCTTCACCGTCTCCATGGTGGACCACTTCCCGTCGACTTCGTTGGTCAAGAAACCGAGAATGTCGCCGGAGCGATCGGCGTACGTGCCACCGGCGCTGCAACTGTTCTCGCCGCCACACGAGATTGACGAGACCGTCGAGCTCGATCGACCCAGTGTTGCTATTCCGGGAACGCGTATTGCGCTGGCCCACACACCATCTGTTTCGTTGTCGACGAGCGCGACTCTTTGGTTACCCGCGAACTCACCACCGATCGAGCAGTTGCCGACTGACCGGCACGCCACCGACGTGACATTGACGTCGGCCGGCGATATCGACTCGGGCAGTGCCATCGCCCTTTGCCATTGACCGTTCACTTCATCGACGATGAAGGGCCTTGACGGGGCCATCCGTTGGGCGGAGGAGTTCACGTTGTACGTGCCACTGACGACGCAACTATTCGCCGATGCGCACGCAATAGTGCTCGTGACGATCGCGTTGATGCCCCGAATCGACAGACCGTGGACCGTGAGGGCCTCGGACCATTTGCCACTGGACTCGCGAACGGTGAACACTTCGATGTGTTGCGAGCGAGTCGTATACCAACCGACGGCACTGCAGTTCTGTCGAGAAGTGCACGAGACAGCATCCAACTGCGCACTGTTGCCCGCGTTGAGCGTCGCCGCTCCCGGCGGGATGGTCGCTCGAGACCACGCGCCGTCACGCTCGTCTTCGACGAAGGCCTGTGTCGTGTGTTGATTCGAAACGAAGCCGACCGCGCTACACGAATGCGACGTACCGCACGAGAGTGAATTGACGGCGATCTCATCGCCGGCACCGTTGAAGCCCGCCGGACCCGAGACCTGCGTCACCGATTTCCACGGGCTTGCGGTCACTCGAGCGCGGAGATCGGTCGTTTTCTCACCGGTGGAGCGGCCACGACTGGCGTCAGCACCGACAGAGGAAAGTGCTGTTAACCCAAGGACCAATGAAATCGCGGCGGCTCCGCGTATGACCACGCATAGGAACGTGGAGCGATTGGACCCGCGTGTCATCTTCGTGACTGTATACCTGCACCTCGCCTGTCTGGTCCAGCATCGAGCAGTCGAATTATTCGCTACGCAGTTCCAAGGGGTTCGACGGTCATCTCGCGATAGAGCGGCTCGAGTTCGTCCCAGCGGCTGGGCAAGTTCCGACCTTCTCGCCCCGCGAGATGAGTTCCGAGATCCTCCAGATGCACCTGCCATCCGGCGCCGTAGGCCCAGACCAAGTCCAGTGGTAGTCCCCGGACCTCGAGCGCGAGCACTGACTGTGCGCCTTCGGGCATTAGTTCCGCGACCACGACGTGTTCGGCGCCTTCCTCCTCCCACATGGTCACCCCTAAGCTTCGATCGCTAACACACGTGTCGATTCGGCCTCGGCCGTCCCAACCACTCGCCAAGACGACGGCGGTGAACTCCCCTCTCAAGTTGAAGTCGCCCTTGACCGTCCCGTACCACTGGGCCAGTCGTTCGGGATCAGTGAGCGCCGACCACAGGGCTTCGACGTCAGTCTCGTACCGGGCACTCATGCGGACTACTCCTTCGTCTCCATTGGAGTGCAACGAACTTCCAATGATGGTCAACGGGTCACTGGTCATGATTCAGTCCTTTGTCTCGGTGCGGCTCTTGCGCTCACCGACCCACGTCCGGAGTTGTTGCGCAACCTCGTCGTGTCCCGGCATCAAGGCGATATCGTGCGCGAGTGCGCGAGCCGAGGATCCAAATAGAGGTTCGCGGATGATCGTGGTCACGGCGTCACGAATGGATCCCGGATTTACGTCGTCCGGAAGAAGGGTGAGGCCCGCGCCGACACGTTCGACCATTGCCGCATTTATGAAGTTGTCCGCCCCTTGAGGGATGACGACTTGCGGCACTCCGTGAGTGAAACAGCCCATCGTCGTGCCCGACCCGCCGTGATGCACGACGACGGTGCAACGCGGTAACAAGGTGGCCTGTGGAATGAAGCGTTCGACTCGTGCGTTGGCTGGCACGGGGTCCAAGTCGGCCGGGTCCCGGTCACGGCCCACCGTCACGACCACGTCGAGCGCTTCGTCGGAGAGTCCGCTCAAGATGTCGCGAAACACCTCAGAGGCGGTGTTCATGACAGTTCCCAACGTGGCGTACACCAGCGGCCGTTCTGGAACCGTCCTGACCTCCATCGGAGGTGGCGCGGGTCTCAGAAAAAGTCGCTCCCCGTGCACCACTTGATCGAGCACGAGCGACGCCGGACAGATCTCAATCGTGAGGTCACGGTAGGCACCGGCGAACCCCGGAGATCTCCGGCCGAACGATCGCCACAGGGGCGAAATAGCGTCGTCGACGAGTTCCATCACCTCGTCGTCGAGTATCGGACCGAACAGATGGTGGACGGACGGGACACCAAGTAGATCACCGAGGAGCGGGGCCGCGAAGGCGCACGTCTCGAACAGGATCACGTCAGGTTCGAACTGGTTCCCGAGCGCCACTAAGTCCTCGATCATGTCGTCGGCCCCAATCTCGGCGAACACGCGAGGTAGGAAGTAGTGGTGTATCCGCTCCGGCGCCAGACCGTCTCCAGGCGCACCACGGGTTCGGCCCACGAGTGTCGAGAACCACTCACCCTCACCGTGCCCGACGGTGCTGAACGCGGCCCCCGAACCTGCCACGAATCCGGCGGCATCCTCTCCAGCGGCCATGACGACTTCATCACCGCCCGCGACCAAGGACGAGATCAACGGAAGCAGAGGTCTGACGTGCCCTTCGCCGGGCGTTGTCACGACGAGGACTTTCACGAAGCCACGTCAGTGTGAACTATGTCAAGGGGTGGTCGAGCCACCAGATTCAACTCGGTTTGGCGTACGTGGCCATTCCGGCGAAGTCGATGACCACACACGGCTCATCGCCGAGGGTCCAGCCGTCATGCCCCGCGGGTATTGACACGACGTCGCCGGCACCGATCTCGTATTCGGAACCGTCGTCCATCCGTAGCATTTGCCTCCCCGAAACGACGTAGCCCACGTGCGCCGCTTGGCAGCTCTCGGTACCCGCCAGTGGCTTCACGTGTTCCGACCACTTCCAACCGGGCTCGAAGGTCGCCAGACCCACGACACCGCTGCCGAGGTTGACGATCTTTACGCCCCCGTTGTCGAGGAACTGCCGCGTCTCATCGGGACTGTCAAAGCGTTTGCTCTCAAATGAAGCCATGAGGACCCCCCTCGTGCTCGTAATTGAGTGCGATGCTACTTCTAACGCGCGCTGGAATCCACTGGCGCAATGAAGTTACAGCGCAGTTCCAATCGATCGCGAAACGTGGCTACGCGATGGCGAGATCGACGCGATTGAACGCGAAGGCGCCCTGATGCACGTAGACGAGTTGGCAGTTCTCGACGTACTTCGCGTCATGAATACGCTCCGCTCGCACGTATCCGACGTCGCCCTGGTTGAGTTGGACCGGCGCACCGTCGGCGACCAGCGTCTCTCCCACCTTGCGATAGAACTGCACGAGCATCTTGCCCTCCACCACGATGGTCATGTCATCACCCGGGTGAAAGTGTGGGGGCTCTTCAGTGCCGGCGTCCCAACGTTCGAGCATCACTTCGACGCCCTCTGGATTCGTGGGATAGGTAGTGCGCACGCTGAATCCCGGTGATCCCGGATCGGGAACTAAGCCACTCCATACTTCGCTGTTCGCCGTCGTGACGTCGCAGGCGCTGTCGTCAATTGACATGGTGCCCCCTGTCTGGACTCTTGACTCCACTCGAAATGAAATGCACTTCGGCTCTCACCCACTGGCCCTGAGCATACGGCGAGAGAATCGGACCTCCGCTACGGCACCGTCGTAATTGATCATTTTGTCGTCCGCGTCAGACTCGATCCTGCCGATTTGCTACGCTCACTCTCGAGCGATGAGGCCCGCCCAGAAAACCGCCGGTTCAGCCGGCTGATGGCATCTACCAGCTAGAAGAACACGCTGGTGGGGCCGGTGCGCCGTTCCCTGCCCTGACAGGAGGTCGCGGTGAACGTGTACTACGTAATGGCCATTTGGGTCGGCATGGCCCTTATCGCCTCATTTTTCAGCATCAAGGTCGGACTCTCGGTCGCGCTCGTCGAGATCCTTATCGGGGCTGTAGCCGGCAACATCCCGGGCATTCGCGAGCACGTCCAACAGACCGACTACACCACGCTGCTCGCGGGAATCGGTTCGGTGCTGCTCACCTTCCTCGCGGGCGCCGAGATCGATCCCGTGTCCCTCAAGAAGCACTGGCGGGCCAGTCTATCCATGGGCGCGGTGTCGTTCGTGTTGCCCCTCATCGGTGCCTATTGCTTCGCGCGCTACGTCTTCGAGTGGAACTTCCACGCTTCGGAGATCGCCGGCATCGCGCTCAGCACGACGTCGGTCGCCGTCGTCTACGCCGTCATGGTCGAGACCGGACTGAATCGGCAAGACATCGGGAAACTCATCCTCGCCGCGTGCTTCGTCACCGACCTGGGGACGGTCTTGGCCCTCGGCGGTCTCTTCGCGAGTTACGACTGGCTACTGCTCGTCTTCGTGCTCGTGACCACGGTCGTGTTGTTCTTCCTGCCGCGGATCCTTCGCTGGGTCGTCGCGAACCTCGGTCACCGCGTGAGCGAACCCGAAGTGAAGGTGATCTTCGTGGTCCTGCTCGCCCTCGGCGGACTCGCGACGGCGGCCGGCAGTGAGGCGGTGCTGCCCGCGTACGTGGCCGGTCTCGTCGTCGCGGGCGTCTTCATGCACGACCGCGTCGTGCTGGATCGCATTCGCACGATCGCGTTCGCCCTCCTGACACCGTTCTTCTTCTTGCGCGCCGGGACGCTCATCTCGGCGTCGACGCTGGTCACGGGAGCCGGCGTCATCGTCACGCTGTTCTTCGTGAAGATGGTCACCAAGTTCCTCGGCGTCTGGCCCACGGCCAAGGCGTTTCGCCTCCCCAAGAAGGAGCGCACGTACACGACGCTGCTCATGGCGACCGGGCTTACCTTCGGATCGATTTCGGCGCTCTACGGACTAACGCACCACTTGATCAATGAGACCCAGTACACGGAGCTCGTCACGGTGGTCATCCTCTCGGCCTTCGTGCCTACGCTCTTCGCCCAACAGTTCTTTCGACCCGAGTTGGATGTCCCGAGCGAAACAATAGAAGCCCTCGGCGAGGAGGACATTTCGTTGCGTCATCGCCGCCTCGAACATCCGGGCGGTGACGTCGCGTCGGGGACCTAAACGGGGATTCTCCCCATGGAATCTTCACTGCGAGGTCGGAGAGGTCGTCGTCCTTTCACGAATGCCGGGGCAAACACCTTCCGATGCCGAACGAATTACGCTGGGCGGACTGGGCCAAATGGGTAGTCAAGAGGACTGCCTTCGAGAACGGAGCGTGGCGTGGACGACGATCGAGCCCGACAACTACTCAGTGCCGAACGTACTCGAGTCGAGAGTCTGTTGGACGCGGTGACGGGCGACAGTCAGTCCGATCGTTCGGCCGCCAACGAACACGGCGACATGAGTGACTCTTCAGAGTTACTGGTGTCAGAGGGCACCGACGACGCCGTCGCGAACGCCCTCAGGCTGCGACTGGCGGCCATCGAACGCGCCGAACAACGCCTCGTCGCCGGTACCTACGGCAGGTCCGTCGCCAGCGGCGCACCGATCCCCGATGAACGACTCGAAGCCGATCCCGCCGCTGAACTGACAGTCGACGAAGCGCAGAACCTCTGAGACGGTGTGGCCGGGTTGGTTAGTTGATCCAGTAGCGGCGCCACGACGGCACACCGTCATCGTTGGCGATCACCTCGTCGAGGACTCCCCCGCATCGCTCGATGGCGGTGAACGAGCCGACGTTGGAATCGGAACAGTACATCAGGATCGAATCGACGCCGCCGGCACGTGCGATGACGATCGACTGTCGAAGTATCTCGGTGGTGTAGCCCCGTCGTCGGAACTCGGGCAGCACGACGTAACCGAGGTGACCGCCTTCGGTCGCGAAGAACTCATTGAGTTCGAACCGGATGGACGCACGACCCACGAGTTCTCCGTCAATGGTGGCGGCGAGTTGCAGCGCGCGCACGCGGTACTTGGACGGGTACAGACCGAGACGCTGGGTTTCGACGTTCTCGAGGAACTCGACCCAGGACATCCCGGGTTCCAGCCCGAGTAAGAACATGGAGTCTTCGGCGGCGGCGATCCCTTCGGCCCGGCGAGCGGCCGACTCGTCGTCCACCGTGTAGGGACGGAGCCGCAAGTTCATCCTGACGACATTACGTGGCACTCGACTGACAACCGTGTGCCCGAGGGGCAGCCGGGCTAGTTCTTGCGCGCTAAGTAGTCGCTACTTCGCTCGACCAGCCAACGGAAGGTCGGGTCGGGCTTGTCGAGCAGTTCCGGGTGCCACTGCACGGCCAGGACGTCGTGACCGGGTAGCTCCACCGCCTCGACGACGCCGTCGGGCGCGGTCGCCGACACTACGAGATCGTTGCCTAACAGCGCCAGCGTCTGGTGGTGCAGGGAGTTCACACCGATCGTCGCCGGGTAGATCGAGGACAGCAAGGAACCGGGCACGACGTTCACCTCGTGCGTGCGTTCGCGCCCGTCGGTGTCCCACTGGGGATGGCCAGCGCCGTCGTCGAGTTCGACGTGCTGGTTCAACGTGCCGCCGTAGTAGACGTTGGCCAGTTGCGCCCCTCGACAGATCGCCAAGACGGGCATCTCCAGGCGACGGGCCTCGCGAAAGAGGGCGAGTTCCCACTCGTCGCGGTCCGGTTCGATCGCACCGAGGTTCTCGTCGGCGTGGTGTCCGTAGCGATCGGGTTCGACGTCCGCTCCCCCGCTGAGGATCAGTCCGTCGAGTCGCTCGAGGACGCCCGCAACATCGGCGTCGCGCGTCAGTTCGACGGGGAGTCCCCCCGCCGCGGCGACCGACGCCGGGTAGTCCGAGAAGTGCAGGTCGAACTTGAGTTCGTACATCGCCTTGGGCACGTTGTTGGCGAGCGCGGACGCCGGCCAGCGCCTCCCGGACATGCCGATGAGCGGTTTCGTCATCCCTCCATAGTAGGAACCAATCGGCCACAGTGTGTTGCAATTGTCGTTCGGCCACGAACGAGTACCCTGTGCTCGACGAAGGAGGTTCCATGTCGAGCGACACTGCGGCGGTCGATATCACGTCGCACGACACCTACGTCGAGGGCGTCCCGCACGAGGTCTTCGCCCGGATGCGCGTCACCGAACCGGTGGCCTGGACCGAAGAGGCCGACGGGGGCCGCGGCTTTTGGAGCCTCACCAAATACGACGACGTCCTCTACGCCAGTCGACACACGGAACTGTTTTCCAGTCGCCTCGGCATTCGCATGGAGGACATGGACGCCGAGGAGACCGAGGCCCGTCGCACCATGATGGAGATGGACTCGCCCGAACACACCCGCCTGCGCCGAATCGTGGCGCGTCCCTTCACCCCACGCGCGGTCGCCGACTACGAGAGCGCCGTGCGAGAACTCGCGAAAGAGGTGCTTACGAACCTCGACGGCAAGGAAGAGTTTGACTTCGTGAAGGACATTGCGCGCGAACTCCCGATGAAGATGCTCGGACGTTTGCTCGGCCTGCCCGACGAAGACCTCGACTGGCTGGTGAGTCGCGGCGACGCCCTGATCGGCAACTCGGACCCCGACTTCACGGACTACGTGGTCGACCAGAGCGACACCAGCGCGTACCGACTCTTGCCCTTTCGCAGTCCCGTCGCGATCGAACTCTTCGAATACGCCCAACAGGCGCTCGAGGAGCGCCGACTCGCACCGACGCACGACGTGTTGACGGCGCTCTTGGCGCCGACCAAGGACGGCGACACGCTCGACGACGCGACCCTCAAGAACTTCTTCACGCTGATGGTCGCGGCCGGAAACGATACGACGCGCTACACCATGACGGCCGCTGCGCAGGTCTTCATCGAACACCCCGAGATCTTCGCCGCACTGTCGAGCATGGACGAAGGGCGAATGAAGATGCTCGTCGACGAAGTCCTTCGCTGGGCGAGCACGACCATGCACTTTCGCCGCACCGTCGTCGAAGACACGGAACTACGGGGTCAGACGTTGAAGAAGGGCGACAAGGTCGTGCTCTGGTACATCTCGGCGAACTTCGACGAGGAGCAGTTCGAGAAGCCCGATACCTTCGTCATGGATCGCTCGCCGAACGACCACGTGGCCTTCGGACTCCACAGCGCGCACCTCTGTCTGGGTGCGCACCTCGCGCGACTCGAACTGCGCGTCATGTTCGAAGAGATGGCCAAATCGTGGTCGAGCATCGAGGCGGCCGGTCCGAGCGAGCGCTTCCGCTCGAACTTCATCAGCGGGACGAAGAAGCTCCCGATTCGGGTGACCTGGCGCTAGAGGAACGGGAGGTACTCGCGCATCTCCCAGTCGGTCGTCACGCCGGTGTAGCGCTCCCACTCGGTTCGTTTCACCGCGAGGTGCTGAGCGACGAGTTCGGCGCCCACGGCGTCCACGAGCTCCTGGTCGGCCTCTAACGCGTCGAGCGCCTCGTTCAACGACGGCGGCACGCCGACGGTCGCGTCAATCGTGTCGAGTCCATTGCCGCTCTCCTTCGGACCGAGCGGCGACTCGTTCACGAAGCCGAGTCGCGCGGCCTGCAACACGGCCGCCATCGCCGTGTGCACGACGGCCGCGCCGTCGGAGAGTCGGTGTTCGAGGCGCGAACCCTCGCCGCGCTCGGGTGGGATGCGCACCGTCGCGCCGCGGTGGTCGTAGCCCCAGTTCGCCCAGTAGCCCGACAGCGAGGCCGGTCGCAGGCGCTTGTAGGCGTTGACCGTCGGCGCACAGAGCCCGGCGAGAGACTGGTGGTGCTCGAGCATGCCCGCGACGGCGTGCCGGGCCAGCGTCGAGACACCGTCGTCCTGGTCGGGGTCGAAGATCGCGTTCTCGCCGGCCGTGTCGCGAAACGAGATGTTGAAGTGCAGTCCTGAGCCGCCGCGATCCGAGAGGGGCTTGCCCATAAACGTCAGCAACAGACCGTGCCGATGAGCCACTTCACGCGCCAGCACCTTGAACAGGAACCCCTCGTCGGCGGCGCGCAGCGCGTCGCTGTAGCGAAGCGTGAACTCGAACTGCGGCGTGTCGTATTCGGAGTTGACCGACTCGAGCGGGATCTCCGCTCCGTCGCAGGCCTCCCAGATGGCGTCGATCAGACCACGCGGATCGACCGACGGACCGGTGCCGTAGACGTAGGCGCCGGGGGTGTCGAGGGGCCGCCACCCGCCGGTGCCGTCCGGCTCGAAGATGTACGCCTCGAACTCCATGCCCACGAAGGGGCTGTAGCCGAGCGCTTGCCAGTCGGCGATCGCGCGCCTCAACGCGTGACGCGGCGCCGGACCGAAGGGCTCGCCGAGTCGCATGAGGTCCGCGACCACGACCTTGGTCCCCACCTCCCAACCGGGACGGATGTCGCTCATCTCGTAGCTGGCGTCGAAGTCCGGCAGACCCTCGTTCCAATGCGAGCCCGGGGTCTCGGGTGTCATGCCGCGGTCGTAGCCGAGCGCCCAGGTGCCGGTACAGTGCCGCACGCCGTGCTCGGCCATCGACGCGGGCACGTACTTGCCGCGCGCCAGTCCGAGGTGGTCGGGCCACAACACCCGCAGGCGATTGAACTCACTGGACATCGTGCCCCCTTGGCGTACGTTGGGAAACGTAGCACTCTGGTGCGGAGTAACCCACAAGCCAACTTACTAGTCTTGACAACAACGTTTAGATACAAACGACTCTGGGAGCGCCGTGGAATTTCGAAGGATCCTCCTCGACGGGTACCCCACCGAGGTCGTACTCGACGACGACACGTTGGTCGCGCGCGACGGCCGTCGCGTCGAGGCCCGCGCCGCCACGCACCTCCCCCCGGTCACCCCCACCAAGATCATCTGCTGTCATTTGAATCACATCTCGAGGGTGCGCGAATTCGGCGTGCAACTGCCGCCCGCGCCGACGTACTTCCACAAGCCCATCACCGCGCTGAACGCCCACGGCGGCGCCGTCGTGCGGCCGTCGAACTGCCACTACCTCAACTTCGAAGGCGAGGTCGCCATCGTCATCGGGCGAACGGCCCGCAACATCGAATACGCCGACGCCGCGCACTACATCGCCGGCTACACCATCGCCAATGACTTCGGACTGCACGATTTTCGCGATACCGACGCCGGGTCCATGCTGCGCGTCAAGGGCGCCGACACGCTTTGCCCGATCGGACCGGGCGTCGTGACCGACTGGGACTTCACCAGCAAACGGATGCTCACGCTGGTCGGTGAGGACGTACGCCAGGACGGCTCCACCGACGAGATGGCCTGGGACATGCACTACCTCGTCGCCGACATCGCTCGACTGATCACGCTGGTGCCGGGCGACATCATCCTCTCGGGCACGCCGGCGGTATCGCGTCCGGTGCAGCCCGGTGACGTGGTCAGCGTGGAAGTCGAGGGCCTCGGCACGCTGACGAATCACGTCGTCGAAGGACCGACGCCGGTGAGCGATGAGATCGGGGCACAGCCCACGGCGACCGAAGAGGTCCTGTCGACCGCGCTCGGCGCGGAGTGGGAATTCCGCGGTCAACGACGTCCGAATCCCACCACCCGCGATGAGTTGCCGTTCCCCCGCGTCCATCCGAAGTTCGAGTCATGAGTTCGCCGCGCATCGACGTCGACGGCGTCAGCGTCTCGCCGGATCACTACATCAACGCCGAGCGCATCGCGTCATCGCGCACGTTCGACGATCGCTCCCCGCTCGATTGGACGTGGAAGTTGGCGGACGTGGCCCGGGCCAGCATCGTCGAAGCGGACTTCGCGGTGTCGGCTGCCCAGAGGGCGTTCCCGGCGTGGGCCGCGCTCACGCTCGATGAGCGCGGCGCCTACCTCGAGCGCCTGGCCGACCTCATCGACCGCGACGTCGAATCGATCGCCCACGTCGAATGTCTCGACATGGCGATGCTCGAAGAGAGTCTGAAGCTGCGCGTGATTGGCCGCGGCGCGCGCAACTTCCGAGCCTACGCGGAGCTGGCTCGCAACTACGAACCCCGACGCTGGTCCTCCAACGGTACGGCGAACACGGTCCTTCGCATGCCCGCCGGACCGACGGTCGTCATCACTCCTTGGAACGCCCCGTTCATGCTCTCGACGTGGAAGTGCGCGCCGGCGCTCGCCGCCGGCAATACCGTCGTCCTGAAACCGGCCGAGTGGTCGCCGCTCAGCTGTTCGCTGTTGATGGACCTCGTCGACGAGGCCGGCTTCCCGCCGGGCGTCTTCAACCTCGTGCAGGGCTTCGGTCACGAAGTCGGCGCCGCCCTGGTGGGCGACGCGCGGGTCCGTCGGATCTCCTTCACCGGCTCACCCGAGACGGGCCGTTTCATCGGCGAGGCGGCCGCGAGCAACCTCGTGCCCTTCACGGCCGAACTGGGCGGCAAGGGTCCCTTCATCGTCTTCGCCGACGCCGACCTCGACGCCGCCGCCGAGAAGGCCGCGGTCATGTTCGACGACGGTGGCCAGGTCTGTCTCGCCGGCACGCGACTGCTCGTGGAGAGTTCCGTGCGCGACGAATTCGTCGAGCGTTTCGAGGTCGCCACGAAGCGCCACGTCCTCGGCGACAGCCGCGAAACGTCGACGACCATCTCGCCGCTGATCCACCCCGAGCACCTCGCGCGCGTGGACGGCTTCGTCCAGCGGGCGCGAACGAACGGCGACACGGTCGTCTTCGGCGGCGAACGACTCACGAAGGACGGTCTCTGGTACGAGCCAACGCTGATCGAACCCAGATCGAACGACTCCGAGATCGTCCAGCGCGAGGTCTTCGGTCCCGTGTTGACGCTCCAGAGCTTCACTGACGAGACCGGAGCCGCCGCGCTCGCCAACTCCACCGCGTACGGACTCTCGGCCATCGTCTACACCTCGAGTGGGGCCCGAGCCGAGCGACTGGGATCGCTGCTTCGCGCCGGCACCATCTGGGTGAACTGTTTCCTGGTGCGCGATCTCACCGCACCCTTCGGCGGCGCCGGCATCAGCGGCATCGGCCGCGAGGGGGGCGACTACGCGCTCGACTTCTATTCGGATCTGAAAACGCTCCAAATCAAAGAAGGGACCACCCATGGGTGAAATCGTCGGCGCGGGACTCCTCGCGCACGTACCGACCATCGTCTTGCCCGACGATCTTCGTCGCGAGCTGAACAACGGGAACGAGAGCACGCTCTACACCGGACTGAAGAGTCTGCGCACCGAGGTCTTCGACGAGCTCAAGCCCGACCTGGTGCTCGTCTTCGACAGTCACTGGTTCACGACCGTCGAGTTCGTCGTCACCGCCGCTGAACGTCGCATGGGTTTCTTCACCAGTGAAGAGTTGCCTCGCGGGATGTCGAGCGTGCCCTACGACATGCCCGGCGACGCCGACTTCGCTCGACTGATCGGCAAGATCGCCGACGAGACCGACGCTTGCTGGATCACGCCGATCGACGACGAGCACCTCCCGGTCACCTACGCGACGCTGAACTTCCTCTCCTTCTTGCAGGGCGAGGAGTCCTGGGCCTCGATCGGCGTCTGTCAGACGGCCGAGAGCCGCGACTTCGAGATGGTGGGCAAGGTCGTCGCCCAGGCGGTCGCCCAGAGCGACCTGCACGTCGTGCTCATCGCCTCCGGGGCGCTCAGCCACACCTTCCACAAACTGCGCGACCTGCGATCGCACGAAGCCGCGCCGGAAGAAAACATCTACTCCGACGAGGCCCGTCACTGGGACCACCGCGTCATCGACGCGTTGGTGCGCGGCGATCACGCCCAGGTCGTGCACGAGATGGATGAGTTCATGAGCGTGCGACCGGAGGGTCACTTCGCCCACTACCAGATGATGGTCCACGCGCTCGGCGGCGCGCAGTGCCGCGCGCCGGGGCGTTTGTACTCGCAGTACGAGAACTCGATCGGCACCGGTCAGGTCCACGTCTGGTTCGACCGTCCGGCCAACGGATGGACGGGCGAGCCCTGATGCCGTTCCAGGGGCTGCCCTTCCCGCGAACCGTCACCGGCGCGGCGTCGATACTGCCACCGACGCCGTGGCACTACTCGGGCGACCTCCTCACGGTCGAGTACCGAACCGACCCGAAGAACGTCCGCGCGGTCCTGCCACCGGACGTGGAACTCGCCCACGACGATGAGGACCCCGGCGCGGTGGCGTTCATCTGGGCCGACTGGCAGAGCTGCGGTGACGACGGGGCCGAACTGCTCGACCCCGTTCGCGCGCAGTACAAGGAGTCCTTCGTCGTCGTGCGCTGTCGCTACGACGGTCAGCTCTACAGCCGATGCGTCTTCATCTGGGTGGACAAGGACTTCGCCCTCGTGCGCGGGTACCTCCAGGGATACCCCAAGAAGCTGGGCTCGATCCACCAGACCCGTCCGGTCACGGTCGGCTCGGCCGGACCGCGACTCCGAGCCGGTGGTCGCTTCGGCATGACGCTCGCTGCCGCCGATCGCCGTTTGGCCAACGCGACCGTCACGCTGGAGGGCCCGGCGCCGTCCAACGGATTCGTCAACGGCCACGCGATGCTCCACCACCGCTGGTTCCCGCGCATCGAGCTCGACGGCGTCGACGCACTCGATGAGGTCGTGACGATGTCGGGCGTCGATCTCGACCTCGGACCGGTCTGGGGTGGTACCGCGACGCTCGAGCTCTTTGACTCCCCGAGCGAAGAGTTGTCACGTCTGGCACCCCGGGAGATCATCGGCGGCTACTTTCGTTCCGTGGGCACGACCTTCGCCGGTGGCACGACCTTGCGCAAGAGCCAATGAGCCGGCGCATCGGATCGGCGTCCCCGGCCGTCGTCTTGCAGGCCGAGAAGGACATCAAGGCGCGCTTGAAGGGACAGCACTTCGACTTCACGGCGATGAGCGCGGTCTCGAACGTCTACCGCGCCGGAACCGCGGTGCGCAATCACATGGAACGAACGGTCCTCGCCGACTACGAGCTCAGCTGGGTCGCGTTCACGGTCCTCTGGATCCTGTGGATCTGGGACACCCAGGAGACTGGTCACGTGGCCGACGAGGCCGGCGTGACCAAGGGAACGTTGACCGGCGTCATCAAGACGCTCCAGTCTCGCAAGCTCATCCGTCGTCTCCCCCATAAGGACGACCGTCGGCGGGTCTCCATCGAGTTGACCGCCGCGGGCGAACACCTCATCGAGGCGCTCTTCCCGAAGTTCAACCAACACGAGCGTGTCGCCGTCAGCGCCTTGACGCCGAATGAACAACGCGAACTGGCCCGACTGTTGCGCAAGGTCACGCACGGGATCTCGGCGTCCGAGAAGAGTTAGTCCGCCGTTGAAGTGCTGAGTGGCAAAGAACCCGACTCCC
>Ga0182015_10003209_pt1 | contig 18598 bp, 9 predicted proteins | sample 712P3MmetaG_FD_120478 | JGI IMG/M metagenome (GOLD analysis project Ga0182015, IMG submission 120478) | Permafrost microbial communities from Stordalen Mire, Sweden - 712P3M metaG | ecosystem: Environmental > Terrestrial > Soil > Wetlands > Permafrost | place: Sweden: Stordalen | collected...
AATACTGGTGGACGCAGTGCTTGCGATCGAGGACCGGCGATTCTTTCAGCACGGTGGGGTGAATTTCATTCGCTTGGGCGAGGCTGCGTGGGTCGATGTTACGCGTCAGAAGCATGAGCAGGGCGGATCGACCATCACCATGCAACTGTCACGCGCGTTTTTCCTGACTCCAGAAAAAACTTACAAGCGCAAGATCGTGGAAATGCTGATTGCGATGCAATTGGAACAGAAGTTCAGCAAACAGCAGATCTTCGAGTTTTACGCTAATCGAGTGGACTTGGGACAACGCGGTTCGTTTACTATCAGCGGCTTTGCAGAGGCTTCGCAGGCGTACTTCAACAAAGACTTGAAGGACATTACGCTCCCCGAAGCCGCACTTATCGCCGGGCTCATTCAGGCGCCCAGTTATTTATCTCCGTACCGACATCCCGAACGAGCGACGGAACGCCGCAACCTGGTGCTGGACAGCATGGTCGAAACTCACGCCATTACCAGAGAGCAGGCGGACAAGGCGAAAGCGAGCCCGTTGAAGCTGGCGCCTCCGAACGTCGAAGCCAGCGATGCGCCTTATTTTGTCGACTTGGTTCGCGATGCGGTGATCAGCCGGTTGAACGAGCGCGAACTTAACGAGCAGTCTTACCGGATCTATACAACCTTGGATCCTGACTTGCAGCGGGCTGCGGCTCAAGCCGTCGATACTGGTATGAAATTGGTCGATGAGCAGGTCACCAAGCGGCGCACCAAGAAAATAAAAATTGGCAAGAACAAATACGAAACCAAGGTTGCGCCTGGACCGCAAGCACAAGTCGCTCTGGTCGCCATTGATCCGCACACCGGAGCTGTTCTTGCCTTGGTGGGGGGAAGGAACTACGGCTTCAGCCAGCTGAATCACGCTGTCGCGCGTCGTCCTACGGGATCAATTTTCAAGCCGTTTGTTTATGCCGCCGCGATCAACACTGCGGTTGACGGTGCAAATCCTGTATTCACTCCCGCCTCGATGGTTACCGACCAGCCGAGCACTTTCTCTTACGGAGATCAGATTTACGAGCCGCGAAATTACAAAGAGGAGTACCACGGCGATGTGACCGCACGGTATGCGCTGGCCATGTCGTTGAACAATGCAACCGTAAAGCTGGCTGAAGAAGTGGGCTACGACAAAGTTTCAGATTTAGCCAAGGCTGCGGGAATCACTTCGGTGAAACCAACGCCAGCGATGGCTCTCGGCTCCTATGACGCCACTCCTTTGGATATGGCCGCCGCCTACACGGTGTTTGCGAATGCCGGATTGCGCATCTCGCCAGTAATAGTCAATTCAGTACGCAATGCTGCCGGGGACGTTGTCATGGACTTTAAGCCGGACAAGCGGCAGGTGCTGGATCCGCGAGTCGCTGCTGTTATGACCAACATGATGGAAGGTGTGCTGAACTTCGGAACCGCGTATGAAGTTCGCACCCGCGGTTTTGCTGCGCCTGCAGCGGGCAAAACCGGAACCTCCCACGACGGCTGGTTTGCCGGCTACACCAGCAATCTTCTCTGCATCGTCTGGGTCGGCTTTGACGATTACAGCGACATCCGCCTGAGCGGAGCGCAGACCGCAGCACCCATCTGGGCGGAGTTCATGAAAAAAGCAGTGACACTTCCAGAATACTCGGACGTGAAATCGTTCGGGCAACCCGCTGGAGTGGTGGATGTGCAGTTGGACAAAACCACGAACCTCCTGGCCACGCCGGCTTGCCCACAAACTTATACCGCGGCATTTATCGCAGGGACGGAGCCAAATCAAACCTGCGACCAGCCAGTGGGCGTGAAAGGATTTTTCTCGCGAATGCTCGGCTTGGGCGGCGAGAAAGCTCTCCCACCCCCGGCGCCTCCCGGCACGCAAACCGTGGCTCAGCCCGGGGCGGTCACGCAGGACGCCAATGCGACCGAGCAGGATGGAAAGAAAAAAAAGGGATTTCTCGGCAAAATCGCGGGTATGTTTAAGGACGATAAATCGTCTAACCCTCCGCCCAATCCACCGGCGCCGGCGGGAAATGGACCTCAGTGAAGGAACATTGTTTGCCCCAAAGGTGTCAAATGAGTGTGTAGAGAGTTCGCCCGATTTTCCCGGAGGTGAGCTATGCGTTTTGAATCACTCTTCTGCCTGCTGGTCTTCCTGCTGACCTTGGCTGCATCTTCTGCGTCGCTCGTTCAAGCTCAGAATTCGAACTCTGAGTTGGTGCAGATCAGTCCGCCAACCACGAGGCGTGCCGCGCCTCCGTCGGCGATTGCCACGGTCGAGGAGTTGGAAAAGCGCGGAGATGAACTCCGCCTGGAGAAGGACTATCTGGATGCTTTGGATTATTATCGGGCAGCTCTGGGCAAGGATCGGAATGATGCGCCCATCTATAACAAAGCTGGAATTGCCGAGCTATTGCTGCAGCGCTTCAACGAAGCGGGCAAAGACTTCGAGCGCGCCATTCATCTCGATCGGCATTTCGCCGACGCGGTGAACAATCTTGGGGTGATCGATTACGAGGCGAAACGGTATCGGGCAGCCATCAAGCAATATGAAAAGGCGATCAAGCTGGAGCCGGAATCGGCTTCTTTTTACAGCAACATGGGTGCGGCGTATTTCGGCAAGAAGGATTTTGTGAAAGCCAGCGAAGCTTACACCAAAGCCATGGAACTAGATCCCGACATCCTGGACCGGACATCGCACAATGGAATATCGGCACAATTGCCTTCCCCGGGGGATCGCGCGAAGTACGACTACATTATTGCCAAACTGTGGGCTAAGCAGGGTGACCACGACCGGTCATTGCAGTACCTGCGACGTGCCATGGAAGAGGGATATAAAGGAATCGACGACGTATATAAGGATCCAGAGTTTGCGGGGTTACGCACCGATGCGCGGTTTGCCGAGCTGATGGCGTCGCGCCCGCCGGCGATACCGGAATAAGTTAAGGAATCGTAAGGGTTTATAAAATCCACAGAATTAATGACGGAGGGGCGAAACTTTCTTCTCGGGCTGGGTTTTTACTTAGTAATGACTCCTGAAAACAACAGGGTGAGTAAGGAGCGGTAGCCCGTCGGTTGTCGACCCGAGCACGCCCCAAGCAGACAACCGATGGGCTTTTCTCAAGCTATTAGCGCTTTGCAGCACCGAGAAACTCATCCCCACTTCTCGGACCTTCGTTCGACGAAGCTTTTCTCTTGCCGTGCTTGGTGAAGAGCATCCGCCAAGGAATCCTCGCCCTTGCAACACCCGCGAAGGCTCGTAATAAGCTCATCTATCGCCGAGAGCGGAAGCGTCGGCTTCCTCGTCCGTATATCCTTCGCCTTCGGGCTTCGCGCGGATGCAGTGTGTATTCGGTTCATTGCCGTTTGTATAGTTTGATGGTACCATAGGCGAATATTTTACGAATATCCATTCTCCGGATACAATATTTTCAATGTCCTTTCCTCCTTCGCCTCTTGACTGGGCTCACCCGCTTGTCAGGGAGTGGTTTGTTCGCCGTTTTGGCACGCCTACCGAGCCGCAGGAGCAGGGATGGCCGCATATTCTCGCCGGTCATACCACCCTAATATCCGCGCCTACCGGATCAGGAAAGACGCTCGCGGCATTTCTTGCTTGCATTGATGGGCTGGTGCGCAAGGCGCTCGCAGGCGATCTTCAGGATCGCACTGAGGTTCTCTATGTTTCGCCGCTGAAGGCGCTGGGCAATGACATCCAGAAGAATCTCGAAATACCTTTGGGCGAGATTTTGCAGATGGCGGGCGAGCGCGGACTGCTGATGCCGCAAATTCGCACCGCAGTGCGAACTGGCGACACGCTTATGCCCGAGCGGCGGGCAATGCTGAAGCGTCCTCCGCACATTTTGGTTACAACTCCGGAGTCACTTTACATTTTGCTGACCGCGGAAAAAAGCCGCGCAATTTTGCGGGATGTCGAAACTGTGATTGTCGATGAAATCCATGCTGTAGCCGATGACAAGCGCGGCGCGCATCTGACGCTTTCGCTGGAACGCTTGGAGGCGTTGACCTATCGACCGCCGGTGCGCATCGGCCTTTCGGCTACGCAAAAGCCGATCGAGCAGGTGGCACATTTCCTCACCGGCAATGGACGCCCCGACCCGGTCATTGTCAATGTTGGGCACAAGCGCAAGCTTGATCTCGGAATTGAAGTTCCAGCCAGTCAGCTTGGTCCCATCGCCAGCAATGAAATGTGGGAGGAAATTTACAATCGGCTGGTGGAGTTGATCGAGCAACATCGCTCTACGCTGGTTTTTGTGAACACGCGACGGCTGTCGGAGCGAATCTCGCACCATCTGGCGGAAAAACTTGGGCCGGACAATGTCGCAGCTCATCACGGGAGCCTGTCGCGCAAACTGCGCCTGGCTGCGGAAAAGAAACTCAAAGATGGCGAAGTCAAAGTATTGGTTGCTACTGCTTCGCTGGAATTAGGAATTGATGTCGGTACCGTGGACCTGGTAGTGCAGATCGGCTCTCCGCGTGCCATTGCCGTGGCTGTGCAACGTGTGGGCCGCTCGGGGCACTGGCGCGGCGCGGTGCCCAAGGGACGATTTTTCGTAACCACGCGCGACGAACTGCAGGAGTGCGCGGCTCTAGTAAGAGCCATTCGCCAGGGCGATTTAGATCGCATCATGATCCCGGAATCGCCGCTGGATATTCTGGCGCAGCAGATCGTCGCCATTTGTGCGGCTGGCAGTGTGGGTCGAACGCTCCTGTCCGACTCTGGTGATGGCGAAAATCCCGCTGCGCTTAACACCGAGGGCTCGTTCACCGCTGGCTCCGACAGTCGGACAGGAGTGTCCGACCTACACGATCCTGGCTGGGACGAAGAGGAGCTGTTTGACCTGGTGCGGCGAGCTTATCCCTATCGAAATCTTTCGCGCGAGACTTACGAAGCGGTTCTCGAGATGCTCTCCGAGGGCATTGCTTCGCGCCGCGGACGCTATGGCGCTTATCTGCATCGTGATCGCATCAATCACAAATTACGCGCGCGGCGAGGCGCGCGGCTGGCGTCAATCACCAGCGGCGGCGCCATTCCTGAGACTGCCTTGTTCACCGTGGTTGCTGAGCCCGAAGGAATTGTAGTGGGGACGCTGGACGAAGACTTTGCGGTCGAGAGTAATGCTGGCGACATTATGTTACTCGGCAATAGTTCATGGCGAATTCGCCGGGTGGAAGGCAAATCGGGACGGGTGCTCGTAGAAGATGCTCACGGAGCGCCGCCGAGTGTTCCTTTCTGGCGCGGCGAGGCACCGGCGCGAACCGAAGAACTGTCTTTGCATGTGGCCGATCTGCGGCAACAGATCAGCGACCGCTTGCCGAACATCTCGCCAGTCGGGGTTTCCCCGAGCCAGCCCGAAGTTGCCGAGACGATCGCTTGGCTGAAAGAAGAATGCGGCTTGGACGACTCCGGTGCCGAGCAGATGATCGAATACATTTTGCAGGGTCGCGCGGTGCTCGGAGCAGTGCCCACGCAGCAGACCATTATCGCGGAACGTTTCTTCGATGAAGCGGGCGGAATGCAACTGGTAATTCACTCGCCCTTCGGAGGCAGAATCAATAAGGCATGGGGGCTGGCTCTGCGCAAACGTTTCTGCCGCAGCTTCAACTTCGAATTACAAGCCGCGGCTACGGATAATGGCCTGAACATCGCACTTGCCGAGCAACACAGCTTTCCTTTGGCTGATGTTTTTCATTTCTTGAATGCTGAAACGGTGCAGCCAATTTTGGAGCAGGCTGCACTGGCTTCGCCGATCTTCGGAACGCGCTGGCGCTGGGATGCGAATCGCGCACTGGCTTTATTGCGGTTTCAAGGCGGCAAGAAAGTTCCGCCGCAGATTCAACGCATGCGCTCGGACGATTTGCTGGCGTCGGTTTTCCCGGATGTCGCCGCCTGCCAGGAAAATATCGAGGGTGACATTCAGATTCCCGACCATCCGCTGGTGAACGAAGTAATGAAAGACGTTCTCACCGAGGCGATGGACTTGGATGGATTGAAAAATCTGCTGCGCGGAATGGCTGACGGCCGCATTCGCTGTGTTGCCGTGGACACGCCTGTGCCATCGCAGTTCTCGCATGAAATTCTCAACGCGAATCCTTACGCCTATCTCGATGATGCGCCTCTCGAAGAACGGCGGGCGCGCGCGGTGGAGATGCGGCGAATTCTGCCGGAATCGGTGTTGGAGGAAGTGGGAAAACTTGATCCCGCAGCGATCGCGCAAGTGCGCGAAGAAGCGTGGCCGGATGTGCGTGACGCGGACGAACTGCATGACGTGCTGCACACACTGATCGCCGTACCTGCAGACCACGCAGGGACGGACGCCATCGTCCGTCCGGGGGAGCAAAGTTCCGCAGCGGTTGCTGGCGAGCTTGTGCTTGCCCATCCGGACGAGGGCGTCCGGGGCTACGTGGATAATCGTGAATGGGCTGGGTATTTTCAGCAACTGATTGAACAAGGGCGAGCTGTCAACGCTTTTAATTGCGGCGAGCACTACTGGGTCGCGGCCGAGCGTGCGCAGATGTTTTCGCTGCTTTTTCCCGACGCGGTTTTTGATCGGCCGACGATCGAGGTCGAAAAGTCACTTCCCTCTCGCGATGATGTTTTCCTCGCCCTGGTTACCGGCTGGATGGCGCATTTAGGCCCTGCAACCGCAGGACAGCTTGGGTCGTTGCTCAGCTTTCCCGCTTCGGAAATCGAAAAAGCGCTGCTGCGAATGGAAGCTAGCGGAGTAATTCTGCGGGGAAAGTTTACCGATCAGGCTATGCGGGCGGGGGCGCCCGCACCACACGGGGCCGCACCACACGAAGTCGAGTGGTGCGAGCGGAGATTGCTGGCGCGAATCCATCGGCTCACTGTCGCTACTTTACGCAAGCAGATCGAGCCTATAAGCGCGGCTCAGTTCATGCGCTGGCTGTTGCGCTGGCAGCACATCGCGCCGGGGACTCAAGTCCAGGGTGAACGAGCGACGCTTGAAGTATTGCGCCAGCTTCAGGGATTTGAAATTCCCGCCAGCGCTTGGGAACGGCAAATTCTCGCGAGACGCATTGCCAACTACGATCCGCAATGGCTCGATCAACTCTGCCTGACTGGCGCTCTGGGGTGGGGACGGTTGTCGCCGCATCCGGCTACGCTCGAAGATTCGGCGGCGGGCAAACGGCGGGTGATTCCCACCAGCGTAGCTCCTATTACATTTTTTGTTCGCGATGAGGCCGACTGGATGACTCCGCATAATCCTGCTGCCAATCAGCCTGAAGGACGCGGCCTGAGTGAGGGAGCGCGGCAGGTGCTGGATTTCTTGCGCCAGCGCGGAGCTTCGTTCTTCGCCGACATCGTTCGGGGCACGGACAAATTGAAAGCCGAAATTGAAACGGCTTTATGGGAACTGGTGGCTGCGGGCGTGGTCACTGCCGATGGCTTCGATAACCTGCGTTCTCTCATCGATCCCAAACGCCGCGCCGGACAAGGCAGCGGGCGCACGGCACGCCCACGCCATAGCTCGGGGCGCTGGGCTCTGCTTCATACCGACCAGGCGCTTGAACGCAATCGGACTGTCGAAGCTACTTGTTGGATGCTGCTCAAACGCTATGGAATTGTCTTTCGCGATGTTTTGGCGCGAGAGACAAATCTACCCAAGTGGCGTGAGTTGCAAATGGCATTTCGCCGGCTGGAAGATCGCGGAGAAATTCGCGGCGGCCGTTTCGTGGATGGATTCATGGGCGAGCAATTTGCCTTGCCAGTTGCGGTTGAGTCGCTGCGGGCCACGCGGAAACTGCCGCCGACCGGAGAAACCATCACGCTGTCAGCGGCTGATCCTCTGAACCTGGTCGGCATCCTGGTTCCGGGCGAGCGCGTTCCCGCGATCTCAGGCAGGACTCTGAGCTTCCGCGACGGAGTTCCTGTTGAGCAAGCGAACCCTCAGGTTTCGCCGCAACCATCGGCGGCTGCGGATTGATTCAGCGCTTGGCTTCGGAAGCCTTTCAGCCGCTGGGCTTCCCTTAATATCTGGCTGGTGATTGCGACCGGGAGCGACTCGAAAGGACGCATGTCCCCCGTCTTCTCCCGATAGGCCTGGAGCGCCTGATCCACAAAGATCTTGTCCATAGTCGGATCGAACAAAATTCCAGAGAATAAAGAAAATCGGGAGTCTGACGAGGGGGTCTCTCAGGCTCCCGATTCGGCCTTACCCTGGCAAGACTGCCAAAAGCGCTTCCCCCATCGCTTCGCCAGGTCAGGGCTTGTGTAGGACTGATGCACGTGGCGCGCCACGACTGAAGACACGAATCTTGGTTCGTCATGCTGCGCTAAGTAATTGATTAAGCTCGATTGCTGTTGCCGACAAACTTGGATCCCATCGCTCTTATCGATGGCAACACCTATCCGAATGGATAGCGGAACTATCGATTCGGATAGTGTTCTCAAGTCTTGCCGGGCTCTAACTCCTGTATTTTTTGGACGTTGTTAACTCAGGCTGCCACCTGAGCCTGCTCCAGAAAGTGCAGCAGATTCTCCGAGGCCTTGACGCCATAACGCGGCTCAATGCCCATGGCCGCTTGCCTTTGGAATGTCGCGACATCGTCCGCCTCGTGTGACGAGCGTTCGGGATGGCGCACAGTTTCATACATCCACAGGTTGAAGGCTCGGCCAAAAACCGCTTCCGCCGGGACCACGGCAGCCCCATCGATTTTTGTTGCGGCTAGTGGAAGAATCGAAGTCGTGCCGAGATCCATGTATTCGAGCAGGTGCGCCGCGGCCCGCTCCCCATGAGTGGGCTTAATGCCCAAGCTTAACTGTTTGCGGAAAAGCGCCACATCGTCTAATTCGTGTGACCATTCTTGCTCGTGGCGGACGGCTTCATTCATCCACAGATTGAAGGCGCGGGTAAAAACCTTTTTGGCTGGTGAAGACGAGAGCGTCTGGCGACGTAGCAGGGCCGGCAACTCTGCCACTGCCGCTTTCGCCGAGGTGAGCGCAAGTAAACTCGCGCTGCCGAAAACTAAGAAATTGCGTCGATCTACTCTCATGAATTCCTCTCCATTTTTGAGGCGATACGGCTAGCTGCCAGGCCAAGTCCATCAAATCCTGGAATGCCGGTTACGCCTGTTTGTATTTGTGGTTTTAAAGTGCAAAACTCAGACCACGGTCGTGGTTCCGGGGGCGTGCTCGGTCGTCCGAACTAACTGATTCAGTTGCTGCGAACCCGCACCGATTTTTTTCCACAATTAATCGAATATCCGAATGGGTGGTTGACTATCTGTTCGGATAGTGGAAACGACTCCAGATACTTTGGTGAAACCTGCGAAAATGTGTTAGAGAAGGTGCGGCGCTCATGGGGGAGCTGAAAGTGAATCCAAGGCTGCTGGTGGTTGCCGGGCCATTGAAAGATTCGACGTTTGCCCTGCCCAGCGGCGAAATTCACATTGGACGCGACCCATCAAATTTACTTGCCATCAGCGATCCTTCGCTGTCGCGCCGCCATTGCGCCCTCACGCGCGACGAGGAAGGCTACAAAATCCGCGATCTCGAAAGCCGCAATGGAACATCGGTAAACGGCGTGAGCGTCAAAGAGGCGAGGCTGCGCCACGGAGACCAGATTTCGGTTGGGGATTCTGTTTTCCTCATACTGCTGCACGAGGATCAAGAGGAATCCACCACCGATCGCGTGGAATACGAAGATAGCCTCACCCAGGCAACCGCGCAGTTCCGTCCGCAAGACGTGCTCTACCTGCAACCGGATCGCATTCTTAAAGAGCTGCCGGCAAACTCCCGGGTGGCACGTAATCTGAACGCACTGCTTAAGATCGGCCGGATCGTACACTCCATCCGCGATCTCGAAGAACTGCAGGGGCAGATCCTCGATCTGATTTTTGAAGTCGTGCCTGCGGAGCGTGGCGCGATCCTACTGGATGGCAAGATTGACGAGCACTTCGGTTCGGTCTACACGCGCCAACGCATCGCAAAGTCAGTGCTGCCGGTTCGCATCAGCCGGACGATTGCCCGGCAAGTCATGAAAGAGGGGTTGGCGATTCTTGGCGCTGACGTTCCTGCTTCAACGGGTCTGGCGGGCGTCGAAAGCCTGGTGGATTGCCAGATTCGCTCCCTGCTCTGCGTGCCCCTGACCATGTTCCAAAAAGTGACCGGATGCATCTATCTCGACACCTGCAACTCGGCCAGCCGCTTCGACGAAGACCACCTGCAATTCGTTGCGGCCATTGCGGGAACCTCCGCGGTAGCCCTGGAGAACGCGCGCAGAATGCAGTGGTTGGAACAGGAAAACCTCAGGCTGTCCGCGGAAATCAATCTTGATCACAATCTGATTGGCGACAGTCCGCGAATGAAGGAGGTTTATCAGTTCCTGGCGCGAGTGGCACCGACTGACTCGAACGTACTGCTGCAAGGCGAGAGCGGAACGGGAAAAGAACTGGCGGCACGGGCCATCCATCGCAATAGTCCGCGGTCAGGCAAACCGTTCGTGGCGATTAATTGCGCTGCCATCCCCGAGGGCCTGGTGGAGAGTGAACTCTTTGGCCACGAAAGGGGTGCATTTACTGGAGCGGTGGCCCAGAAAAAAGGACGCCTCGAAATCGCGAATGGCGGCGTGGTCTTCCTCGACGAAATCGGAGAACTTGCGCCCGCTCTGCAGGTGAAGCTGTTGCGCGTGCTACAGGAACGTGAGTTCGAGCGCGTCGGCGGTATTCGCTCGATTGCGGTGGATATACGTTTGATCGCGGCCACCAATCAGGATCTCGGCGAGGCAGTAAAGGCTGGAACTTTCCGCAAAGATCTCTTCTACCGGCTGAACGTCCTTTCGCTCGTTATGCCGCCGCTGCGCGAGCGGCGCGAAGATATTCCGATGCTGGCCGAGTATTTTGTAACCAAATATATTAAGAAGCTCAGTAGCCGGATCAAGAAGCTTTCCTCCGACGCCATTGCGTGTCTGGTGAACTATGACTGGCCGGGCAATGTGCGCGAATTGGAGAATGCCATCGAGCGCGCGCTTGTTCTGAGCGCGTCGGATGTGGTTCAACCGGAAGATTTGCCGGAATCGATTCTGGAGAAAGGCGTTAGCTCGAGCGATGAAGCGGCCAACTACCACAATCAGGTAAAAGAACTGAAGAAACAGTTGATCCTCAATGCGCTCGAACAAACCAATCGCAATTACACTGAAGCTGCGGAATTGCTGGGCGTGCATGTAAATTATCTGCACCGCCTGATTCGCAATCTGGATCTCAAAGAAACAGTTCGTTCATCGTCGAACACACGCACCGGAAGCGACCAACCGCACAGAAGGGGCCTAAGGCAACTTGAGACTTAGCAGGGTGGCCGGATTCAAATAAACTCCCTGCCAGCGCACGGCCACGTGCAGATGCGGACCAGTCGCGCGACCGGTTCCGCCGCTCACCCCGATAGTCTGCCCGGCGGTAACGTGGTCTCCTGCTTTCACCTCAATCTTCGAAAGGTGCATGTACAGAGTGAGCAAACCTTGCCCGTGATCCAGAACTATGCAGTTGCCTTCGAAGAATAACGGCCCAGCCAGTAGAACGGATCCGGCGTTCACTGCCGCGACCGGCGTGCCTTCAGGAACCGCGTAATCGAGGCCCTGATGCACGCTCTGTACTCTTCCATTGAAGGTGCGTGAGGTGCCGAAGACGTCCGAAATCTGTGCTTTTACGGGTGGGCGGAAACTCCCCGCCCACTCTTGCTCGGGAGTTACATGGGCAAATGCACGCTCTTTGAGCGTCTTGTCTTCACTAATTTTATGAAGCTGTTCCGGGTTCGGTTCTGTGAATCGTTTAGGAACGCTCGCCGCGATGCTGTGATAATGCCCTTTGCCGATCGTGATCTGTTTTTGAAATGAAATCTTTTTGCTGGATATTGTCTCAGCGTTCAATTCCAACGGGTAATTTCCCGGCCGCGTCGCCAAGCTCGCGCCCGCAAACCCGTACCAGACTTTGCCGTGAGAACCTGCGGAAAAGAACACTTGGTGCCCCAGCCATTTGCCGGAAAGCGCGGTCAAATGTTCCGCCGAAGTAACGCGAAAAATAATAGGAGATCCATTGACCGGGGCAGTCGGCTGCCAGTAAACAGCTAAGTCTGGGGCCGTGACCTTCGATTTCGCAGCCGGGAGCTCCGATGCACAAAGAGCGAGCGCGCCGCCCAGCACGCATAACAGCAGGATCGCAAACTTGCTGACGGAGGTATGACGAAATCTGACGAAAACACTCATTCGAGATCAGCCTAGCATCGATAGCCAGAACCTGCCTGCTGAAGTGTCGCAAAAGGTAATTCCTTGTTTTGGCGACTGCCTTGTAAACCGTGGTACCGCAAGCGGAACACTAAGGTAACCAGGCCGTAGCCTTTTAGCCGGACAATTCCCTCAACCTGAGCCAGAATCTTGTAATGTCACCGAAGGTGCCACGCCAGTTAGGCGCAGAAGTGTTTATCGGGGCTATGGCCCTGGCGGCGATGGCGTGTTTCTGGTTCGCATTCACTCACTGGCATTCCAGCGATCCTCTGAAATTCTCCTGCTATCTAACGGTCGCGCTTCTGGCTTCGTTCCTGAAGATAAAACTACCCGGCATCAACGGAACCATGTCGGTGAATTTTCTGTTCATTCTTCTGGGTGTTTTGGAGATGAGCTTCTCGGAAACGCTGGTGATTGGTTTTGCCGCGTTTCTGGTCCAATCTTATTGGAAGTCTTCAAAGCGGCTGCAACCAATCCACGTCATTTTTAACGTTTCTTATTTGCCGGTCGGGACCGCGGCGGCCTACTACATCTATCGAATCGTTACGACACACGGGCTGCATCGGCACGATCCTCTGGCGGTGCTCGCGGTAGCTATCACCTATTTCGCAGTGAACACGTTTGCTATGGCGACCATCATCCGGTTGACCGAGGGCAAGCCGGTTCTGAAGGTTTGGTCGGAATGTTATTTCTGGTTCTTTCCTTATTACCTTGTAGGCGCAGCAATCGCCGGTCTGGTCAGCTTTTTAAATCGCCACATCGGATGGCAGTCTTCCCTGCTGGTTTTGCCGCCGGTGTATCTCATGTACCGGTCTTATCGGCTTTATCTGGGAAAGCTTGAGGATGAAACGCGTCATGCGGAGCAGGTATCGAACCTTCACCTCCGAACCATCGAAGCGCTGGCCTTGGCAATTGAGGCCAAGGATCACACTACTCACGATCATCTGCAACGGGTTCGCGTCTACGCGATGGAAATCGCCAAAGATCTTTGTCTGAGCGAAGACGATACTGAGGCTTTGCAGGCTGCATCGGTTCTCCATGACATCGGCAAACTGGCGGTCCCCGAGCACATCATCTCCAAACCCGGAAAACTTACGCCGGAAGAGTTCGAGAAGATGAAGATTCATCCGATTATTGGGGCGGAGATTCTCGAACAAGTCGAGTTCCCCTATCCGGTGGTGCCAATTGTCAGGGCGCATCACGAAAAATGGGATGGCAGCGGCTACCCGCTTGGATTGAAGGGTGAAGACATACCAATCGGAGCGCGGATCTTGTCTGCAGTCGATTGCTTGGATGCCCTGGCTTCCGATCGTCAGTACCGCAGAGCCTTGCCTTTGGACCAAGCCATGGCTCACGTAGTTGGTGAATCCGGAAAAAGCTTCGATCCGCGCGTGGTTGGGGTATTGCAGCGCCGCTATATTGAGTTGGAAAAAATGGCATGGGCTGGGCCTGCAAAAGCTCCGGCCAAGCTCTCGACCGACGTTAAGGTTGAACGCGGATTGGCTCCGGACGCCGGTTTCGCGGAAGCGGAGACACCAGCCCACCAACCAGAGCAGCGTAGCGACTATCTTGCCTCCATCGCCGCCGCCCGTCAGGAAGCGCAAATGCTTTTCGAGTTGAGTCATGAACTGGGCACTTCGTTAAGCCTGGACGACACGCTATCGATGCTTTCGGTACGGTTGAAGCGACTGGTCCCATATGACTCCATGGCGGTCTATCTGAAGAAAGAAAATGTGCTGACTCCAGAGTTCGTGAGCGGCGACAATTTTCGGCTGTTCTCTTCTTTGAAAATTCCGTTGGGCGAAGGTTTGTCGGGTTGGGTAGCTCAAAATAGCAAGCCGATTCTGAATGGCAACCCATCGGTTGAACCGGGATACCTGAATGATCCCACCAAATACAGCACACTGCGTTCCGCGCTGGCGGTGCCGCTCGAAGGAGTCTCGGGTGTGGTCGCAGTGCTTGCGCTTTATCGCACCTATCAGGACGCCTTCACCAAGGACCATCTGCGAATTCTGCTGGCGGTCAGCTCGAAGCTCGGCTTTACCATCGAAAACGCGTTGAAATATCGCCTGGCGGAAGATTCTGCCACCACTGACTACCTTACCGGATTGCCCAATGCGCGCTCGCTCTTCCTTCATCTCGATCGCGAATTGGCGCGATGCAAACGCTCAAATCAGCCGCTGGCAGTGCTGGTTTCCGATCTCAACGGATTCAAACAAGTGAATGACCGCTTTGGCCACTTTCAAGGCAACAAACTGCTGCAATTATTTGGCGAGGGCTTGAAAGAATCGTGCCGGGAATACGATTACGCGGCGCGAATGGGTGGCGATGAATTCGTGGTCATCGCTCCTGGATTGAACCGGGAGGCGGCCGCCGAGATGTCGCAACGGCTGGCAAAAATCATTGTCGAAGCCGGAAAAGCGGTTTGCGGCGAAGGCCTGGTTTCAGTCAGCATCGGGCAGGCGTTCTTCCCTGCGGATGGCAACAATGCCGAACAACTGCTCGCGGAAGCCGATCGCCGCATGTACGCCGTGAAAAGCTCCCACTATGCCAATGCTGCGGAGCGGCATACCGGCGTAAAGTTTGCGGGTGCCGGCAGCTAGCACGACTGGCCTGCTAAGTTTTAGTTGTGCCTTCGATTACCTCTCTGCATCTATAATGAAGAACAGTTTCCGACCGCCTCGGCCTTTGGGCATACTCCGGCTGCGGCGGCTAGGGAGATGTCACGCGGGCGAGGGCGCCCGCGCCACACATTTCTCGAGGGTGCGGATGGAAACGCCCGCGCCTCCCGTGCTTCGCGAGGAGCACATTGGAAAGGAAGCGCCTGCCGGTATGTTCCCGCCTGCGTTTCTTTTCCAAGAATAGTCGTTGGTCGTTGGCAAGAACCTCCGCCGACAGGCTGGCCAACGGCCAAAGATTATCGACCAACGACCGTGATTCTCTCCGACAAATTCGGGCGTCCCATTACCGACCTGCGGATCTCGATTACAGACCGTTGCAATTACAGGTGCGTCTACTGCCGCACGGGTAATGAAGGCGCGCTGTACGGTGATTTGCCTTTTGCCGACTACTTGCGAACGGCGCGAATCTTCGTCGGGCTGGGCATCAATAAAATCCGGCTGACCGGTGGCGAGCCGCTGCTACGAAACGGTATTGTGGACTTCGTTCGCGAACTATCGCAGCTGCGCGCCGCGAATGGAGAAGAACTCGACCTCGCGATTACCACCAATGGTCATCTGCTCTCTGACATGGCAAAGCCCTTGAAAGCTGCCGGCCTTAATCGCATCACCGTCAGCATGGATGCGGTCGATCCCGATCGCTTCGCTCGGATTACGCGCGTGCCCAATGGATACGACCACGTATTGGCGGGTATCCGCGCTTCGCGCCAGGCGGGGCTGTGGCCCGTGAAGGTCAACTGTGTGCTGATGCGCGGCTTCAACGAAGACCAGATTATTCCCTTCGGCATGTTTGCCCGCGAAGAAGGCGTGATCGTTCGCTTCATCGAATTCATGCCGCTCGAAGAAGATCGAACCTGGTCTCCATCCACTGTGGTGACGTTAGACGAAATTGTGCAACGTATGGCGGAGTACCGGCCGTTGGTCGAAATTCCGCACGCGCGCAGCGAAACCGCGCGCCGTTATCACTTCGATGACGGCATCGGCGAAATTGGAATCATCGCTCCAGTTTCGCATCCTTTTTGTGGACACTGCAGCCGCATCCGCATCACCTGCGACGGTAAAATCCGCACCTGCCTGTTTTCGGTGTGGGATCACGACTTACACGAACTGATGCGGCGCGGCGCTTCCGACGAAGACCTGGTGGAGTTCATTCGCGGAGTGGTGCAGAGAAAAGAAGAGCGCCACCATATCGGCGAGCCGGATTTTGTCCCGGCGTCGAGGACCATGGTGCATATCGGAGGATAACAGTCAGCTCTCAGCGTTCAATCAAAGCATGAACCACAAAGGACACGAAGGTACACAAAGGAATTCGACTTAGAGCTTCCCTTTGTGAAACTTTGTGTCCTTTGTGGTTTAAGCATTTCAGTTTAAGTTGCTTCGCATCTTTATCAACGCCGTAGGTGGTATAAGTTCAAAGTGAAACGAAGTGCCTTGTTGTCGGTGATCCTTGCTACAACGACGGCTTTTACGCAGACGGTGCGCTCGTCTGCTCCGTCCCACCCGGTTGAGAACGCTACCTATCTCGGCTTCGATCGCAATAATTATCCGGGAGATGAGAACCTCAAGGCTCTTCGGCAGACTTTTTCCTATACCGGCTACTGGCTGAATCCTCCGCCCAGCGCAACCAGCAATACTTGGAGTGGCAAACGGCTTAGACTGCAAGCTGCGGGATTCGGATTTCTTGTCCTGTTCAACGGTCGCCTGTTCAACGAACTTAAGTCGGTTTCATATGCGAGCAAACTGGGCAAGTCTGACGGGCAGAAGGCTGTGACAGCTGCGCGACGCGAGGGCTTTCCCGCGAAGACCATTATCTTTCTCGACCAGGAACAAGGTGGCCGCATGCTGCCCGAACAGAAAGCCTATATCTTTGCGTGGGTCGACGGAGTAACGGCAGCCACGTTTCGCGCTGGGATTTATTGTTCGGGGATCTCCGCTGCGAAGGAAGGTGGTGAGGATATCGTAACGGCCAATGACATCCGTCAAAATGCGGGCGCGAGAAAGATTGAGTTTTGGGTTACGAATGATGCCTGTCCGCCTTCGCCCGGATGTGCTTTTGCCAAGCGAGCGCCCGGTGCTGCCGACAGCGGCATTGACTTTGCAGGCGTGTGGCAGTTCGCGCAATCGCCGAAGCGGCCCGCTGTTGCGGCTAGCTGTTCCGGTTACAATCCCGACGGAAACTGCTATCCGCCAGGCATCGACGTGGCGAAGCACCTGCATATTGATGTCAATACCGCCGCGACGGCTGACCCGTCGATGGCGAGGAGCCGGTAAGGTTATTGGCCAACGACCAACGACTAACGACCTGCAGCCCGAATGAATTAGAATAGAAGCATCCCATATGGCCGACCGAAGTTTTACCCTTGAAGAAGCCCAATCGCTCCTGCCAGTACTGGAGTCGCTGCTGCGAACTGCAATTGACGGCAAGAAGTTAATCGAGGCCGTGGATACAGAACTGCAGGAACTCGCGCATCGCGTTTTTCTGCAAGGAGGCCTGTTGGTTAATGTGGTACACATGGCGCGCCGCAAGGCCGAACGTGAAAAGGCTATACCGCGCGTGAAAGACGCACTGGCGGAGATTGATGCCACTGGCGTTCAGGTGAAAGATCTCGATATCGGCCTGCTCGACTTCCCTTGCAAAGTAGACGGGCACATTGTTCTGCTCTGCTGGAGACTGGGCGAGCAGTCGATCACCCACTGGCACGATACTACCGAGGGATTTGCCGGCCGCAAGCCCATCGACGAAAAAATCACCAAGGCGAAAAGAACAAACTAAATGGATGCGCGGCGTCCGTGCCCGGCTGAACGGGCGAGGACGCCCGGTCTCCATATCGTTCTACGGCTGTCCGCCGACATTCCACTTCGGCGTAAAGCTGGAATTCACCAACCACTCTATTGGCGCCAGCAGCGATCCTATTGCGGCATCCATGTGCTTAAAATCCAAATGGGCCAGATCATCGCTGGGTTGGTGGTAATCGTGATGCAAGCCGTAGCTTGAAATGGTCTGGGCGACGACACCTTTTTTCGCCAGCACATAATTATCCGAGCGCGCGAAAAAACCTTCAGCCGGATGCGGGTCGCGCACCAACCGCGCACCGTGCGCCGCCAGCGCCGGACCGAGATTCGACCGTTCCCAGCCGGTTAGCCAGAGAGTATCGTTCTTCACCGCTGGATCGGGCCGTCCGATCATTTCGAATTCAAGATTCGCGGCCATGTATTTCAAAGGCAGCGGCGGATGCTGGCGGAAGTATGTCGATCCCAGCCCACCCATTTCTTCGCTGCCGAAGAGCGCAAAGATCACGGTCCGGCGCGGCCGCCGTTCCCGTCCCAGCACGCGGGCTATCTCCAGTACTGCGGTGGTACCCGAGGCGTCGTCATCCGCGCCGTTGTAGATATTGTCGCCGTTGACCGGTGTTCCTATTCCAAGGTGATCGAGATGAGCTGAGAATAGGATCGCGGCTTGCCGCAGGGATGAGTCGCTCCCGCGCAAAATGCCGACTGCGTTCCAGGTGTTGCCCCGTTCGTCAGACCAAGAAGCACCGAAATGGAGCATGGTACCTTCCGGCGTTTGCTTTAATACCTGAAAAGCTTGGTGGTTGAGTTCGAGAACATTGACGTTCATATCTGTGACCAGGCCGGGCGGGGATTCTTCCTTTAGGCGGTCAG
>Ga0182015_10003210_pt1 | contig 18597 bp, 16 predicted proteins | sample 712P3MmetaG_FD_120478 | JGI IMG/M metagenome (GOLD analysis project Ga0182015, IMG submission 120478) | Permafrost microbial communities from Stordalen Mire, Sweden - 712P3M metaG | ecosystem: Environmental > Terrestrial > Soil > Wetlands > Permafrost | place: Sweden: Stordalen | collected...
AGTTTGCTGAGTTCGACGAATATGCGCGGCGGGTACCGAGGATGTGGCCGCGTTTGACGCCGTGTTCAAGTGAAGAGGAAGCCACGGCAGAATTTTCTATCGATCTGTATGTGAAGCATCGTGAGTACAACGCGCTGCTGGGAGCAGTGGGGATGATGGCCGCGTTAGTGGTCAAGATGAGGCTGTTCTTGGGTTAGAAAATGGTGATGTGGCGGAACTGGCGGCGAGGGATAGAAGTCCGAGCAACGCAAGCTGGTGCGGGTGGAATTCTCCTAATGGTGTGCCTGTCTCTTGCGCTTGGTGAGATGCCAGGAAGTGTTGTGGACCGCGTGGTTGTCCACAAACATGAACGGAGGGCGGTACCGCTCTCACAGGGGAAAGAGCTGAGGTCGTACCGAGTTGCCCTTGGCGGCGAACCTAGCGGGCCGAAGATGCGGCAAGGGGACCATCCGAACTCCCGAGGGGGTTCGTACATACTTGATTCGCGAAACTCCAACAGCCGTTTTTATAAGGCATTCCACATATCGTATCCAGGTCCGGAAGGACATTGCGGCTGCGAAGAGATTGGGGGTTAGTCCCGGAGGGGACATCATGCTCCATGGCCTGCCAAAGGAATACGCATGGGTGGGAAAGGCACAAACTCTAAATGATTGGACCGACGGATGCATTGCTGTCTCGAACGACGAGATGGACGAGATTTGGAAATTAGTCCGTGTGGGCACCCCGATTGAAATCTGGCCTTGACTAGGAGTTTTGTCATCCGCAACCTACTTCCTCTCCGGGACAGTGCTGGAATGCGTGCGATCGCAGAAACGCCAGCGAAGCCGCCAGCAGCGCACAGCTGCTAGGGATCCTTCGCTCCGCTCAGGATGACAGCGCATTTAGTGATTACTTCTGCGCCACCAACTCCCTAGCCCGGCTGAGTTCTGGACGGGTGGAACTTGATCCATCACAGATTTTCAGCAGCAGCGCGTAGTATTCCGTTGCGTCACTCTGCTTGCCAGCGGCTTCGGCGGCGCGGGCGGCCCCGTAGAGGCCGTTGAAGCGGTTGGGATTCAGTTTCAGGTCGGTCTGATATTCCACAAGGGCTTGCTGCGGACGCTTGGCTTCGAGCAGCATATCGGCAAGCTGTTCGCGAGCTGGAATGCCTTCCGGTTCATCGCCCAGCTTGTCGGTCTTATCGGCGAGGGCGCGGAGGCTGGCGATGGCTTCATCATCCTTGTCTTCGGCGTGCATGATCCAGGCGGCGGCTTCCTGATAGTCCTCACCGACGGCCTCAGCGTATTGGGGTTTCTTTTCGGCCACAAACTCTTTGCGGATCGTCTCAATCTGCTCCAGGTCTTTGTGGGCCTGCGCGAGATTGCCGCTGCGGGCCGCGCCAATGGCGCGTGCCCAGTAGGTGATGGATTGATCTCCGCGCAGCGCGCCGGGCACCACCTGCAGTTGCATCGCGTCACTCCAGTGACGGAGTTCTAGATCGTAAATCGCGGGGAACTTGGTGAGGGCGTTTGTCTCCGGATCGAAATCGGAGCCATACATCGACTTCATCTTCGGCATGCTCCTGACTTCGTCGATCACCTTGGCGGCATCGGCCTCGCGTCCGCTCTGCAGGTAGGCGTAGATCAGGAAATCCATGGCGTGGAACTGGTGGCCTTCGCCGCCCATATGCATGGCGGCGGCTTTCCGGGTGGCGGCGATGGAGGCAAGGTTGGAGTTGATGTCGTCCTGCCAGAGACCGACGCGAGCGAAGATATGCGATGGCATGTGCAAGGCGTGAGGAGCCGCGGGCGCAACCTGCGCATAACGGCGGGCGGCGGGCAAGCCGAGTTGCGCCAACTGTGGCTTATCGTAGGCATGGATCAGGTAGTGGGCCACACCGGGATGGTCGGGCTCAATGGCGAAGAGCTTCTCCAGAATCGCAGCGGCTTGCTTACGATTGGCAAAGGTCATGTCGTCGTGCGGTTCGGAAGCTAACAGAGAAAGCGCGTAGAAGACGGCGGCCTCATGATCGTCAGGATAGGACTCGTAGACCTTCTTCATCGCATCGGAATAGGCTTGGGAGCGAGCGTCGTGATTCAGTTTCTTGGAGTCGCCGTAAAAAGCTGCGATGGCCGCCAGGTATGCCTTCTCGCGCGGAGTGGTAGGACCGTCGGTGGTTCTTGCCTCGTGAACTTCGTCCAGGCCGCGCTGGATGAGCTTGGCGTCGGGCTGGTTCCAGAGCTGGTGCCACAGGCTCATAGCGACGCCCCAATGCGCCATGACGCAGTGAGGATCGTCCACAGCGATTTGAGTAAATTCTTTTTCCGCCTCTTCGTACCAGAAAGAGTGCAGTAGCGCGACCCCGCGCTCGAAAGGCTTCTGGACGGTGGGCGCACAGGAGACTGGGAAGGCAGCCGTGCCCAACTGGGCGGTGGTCAAGTCCTCGTGGTGAGGGTGGGTTTGGTCATCGTCGGCAAAGGCGGTAGCGGCGAAACTGGTAAAGAAAAAGAGAGGAACGAACAGTAGCCACAACAGGCGTTTCATAGCGAACCCCCACTGAACAGCGAGTTTAGTCGGGCGGCCGAAGAGGGTCAAACTATCAGAACCTGACATTCATGTGTCTACAAGGGCCACTAGAGTCTGTAGGTCGTTCTGATAGACTTCGCGGCAATCGGACCGGGTAGCATTACGAGCCCCCTGAGCGTACTTTCGTCCATCCGGTGAATAATGTGGAGGAAGAAGAATCCACAGCTACAGAATTCACCCAGCCCGCGGGGAGTAGCCATGGATTTGCACCCTGGGTCAGAGCCGCGCCACATTGCTGAAGGAAAACGGACCGAGTTCGATCCGATTCGGCATGCCCTGCAGGAAAACGAAGATTGGTATCGCGATCTGGTTGAACACAGCCAGGATCGGTTGTGCATTCATGACCTGAGAGGACGGCTCTTGTCGGTCAATCCGGCTCTGGCGCGTGCCTTGGGTTACAGCGTGGAAGAACTGCTGCAGATTCCCATGCGGCAATTCGTGGTTCCGGAGTTCCGTTCCCAGTTCGATGCTTACCTGGTTGAAATGCGCGCGTAGGCGAGGCTCGAGGATTCCTGGCCTTAGAAACGCGGAGCGGAGAACGCCGCATCTGGCAATATCACAACACACTGAGGCGACATCCCGGCAAGGACCATGGAGACGCTGGGACAATGGATCTGGCCGGGAAACATTCGCGAACTGGAAAACTTTATCGAACGCTCGGTAATTCTGATTCCGGGCTTAGTTTTCAAGTTCCATCGAGCGAATTGAGTGCCGCGCTGAACAAAGGCACCTCCGAAACACTCCAGGAAAAGGAGCGCGAACAGATTATGCGCGCTCTTCGCGAGTGCAACGGGCAACCGGGAGGCCCTGGCGGCGCTGCGGCACGGCTTGGACTGAAGCGCACCCGTGGGGAAGAGCGACTGACAGCTTATCCGCAGTGGGCGTATCCTGGCCTGATGACGCCTCGATTTAAGCGAATTCTTGAAGCGGCTGTATGGTTTGTCGCGGGTTTTGTGACCCACCTACTGATGCACTATTATCACCACGTCGGATAGCCAGTGAAATTCGTTTCGCCCGTGGCGCGCCGGCCTGACAACCTGCGCCGTAAACCTCCAAAAGAGAGAAAGCCCCTCGCTTGTGCGAGGGGCTTTCTCTCGGGGGAGGGACTTGGTCGAGGCGAACTTAGGTCCCAAACTGCATCGACTACAAATTACTTCGGTTGTTGTTGCTGATCAGGAGTGCCAGCCGGAGTGGAAGAACCGCTCGAGGCCAACTGCTCCAGATCATTCTTCAGCAGGCTGATTTCCACGCGCCCGCCGCTCAAGTGCTTCGTCTTACCGTTCTCGTCCGCGCTGGCCACGGGTGCGTTGCCCATGCCTACAAGGTAAATCCGGTAAACCGGAACCTCGTTATTCAGCACCATATAACGCACGACCGACTCAGCCATCTTCTGCGAATTGATGATCGCTGTCTGACCCTTCCCGGAAGCGAAGCCCTGCACTTCAATAATGTAGCCGCGCTGGCCTTTCACTCCGTTGGCCATTTCGTCCAGAGCATCTTTGGCATTCTTGCTGAGTACGGTCTGGCCGGGCTTGAAGCGGATTTCGGTCTGGTTGGAAGCCTTGTACTGGTCGATGTTGCCAACCACGGTCTCGACGGTCTGAATACGAGTCGTCGCTTGCTGCGCGGTTTGCTGTGCCATGGTGGCCTTGTTACCGGCGTCAATGGCGTGCTGATCAGCCTCATTGGCCTTGTCTGAGGCCAGCTTGATGCCAGCCTGTGCGCGTGCGTCCGTGTCCTTAATCGCCTTGCCGTTAGCGGCGGTCAGATCGTCGAGCTCGTTGACGCGATCGCGGATGGGATCAGTTTGGCGCTTCACGTAACTTTTACGAGCAAACGGATTTACGCGGCCCCAGAATCCTTCGCGGGCCGGAGCCTGTAGCGGCTGCTTGCCGGTACCGTTCATGTTGTCGGTCGACTGTGTAGTCTGCGACGCCGCCGGCGGGTTGGACTGATCTTGAGAAGACGAAGTTTGCGCCAAGGCCGGAAAGGCAAGCACCGCGGCTAGGGGCAAAGTAGCTAACATACGGCTCTTCATAACAACTTCCTCCATTTTGGGGGAGCGTTTGGGGGCTCCACTCCAGCACGCCAGAACGGGCGTGTTGCGTGATTGAATTGCGTCCCCTAAAACTAGCCGGTATACGCTGACGCAACGCACACCGAAAACCTCAAAACCTAGTCGCGAATGTTCCGCGCGACTTCCATCTCTATTACAGTTCAGATGCCAAAGCGGGCTTTCAGGTTTAAGCTCTAAACACTTGATATCTAAGACATTATATCCCCATCCCGACTTGGAGGGTAGCCTGCACGGGTTGGTGCAGGGTAATTTTGGCAAACCTGATATAAAAACTGCGTAGAGTGCAGAAGTTCCGGGGGAGACGAAATTTGGGATCAATCAATGTGGAAGAAACTGCGAAGCCGGTAGGGTTGAAGGCGCAGCTGACGAGACACCTCCTTGTGTTTGGGTTGGCAATGACAGTTTGGGGTAGCAATAGGGCCTTGGCGGAAGCCGCAGACGCCCCGGAAGAGCCAGCGCCAGCCATGGCTTCTTCCCGCATTCCACCTGATCACATGCAGCAGTATTCCGATTTGGCGGTGACCTGGATGCAGGAATACCTGCGCATCGACACTACGAATCCGCCGGGCAACGAGATGCGCGCCGTTTCGTTTTACAAAAAGATTCTGGACCAGGAAGGCATTGAAAATCGCGCTTTCGAATACACCCCCGGGCGCGGGGACCTGTGGGCTCGCTTGCCACACACCAGCGCGTACGCCGAGCGGCCGATCGTTCTGCTAAACCACATGGATGTGGTCACCAGCGATGCCGCCCATTGGAGAGTTCCTCCTTTTAGCGGCGAGATCAAAGACGGTTGGTTGTGGGGCCGCGGAGCGCAGGACATGAAAGATGAAGGACTGGCGCAATTGGTCGTCATGGTGATGTTGAAGCGGGAGAAAGTGGAACTTGACCGCGATGTGATTTTTCTGGCGGTAGCCGATGAAGAAGTTCTGGACACGGGCTCCGACTGGTTCATTGCCCACCAGCGCGATTTGCTGGAGAACGCGGAGTTCTTAATCAACGAAGGTGGAGAGAACCTGCTCGATCAGGGAAAGGTGAAATACGTGGGCGTGGATGTGGGTGAGAAGACGACATTCTGGCTGCATGTGGTGGCGCATGGTCGTCCGGGACATGCGTCGCGACCGATCGTGGATTCTGCGCCCAATCGTCTGGTGCATGCGCTGGACCGCATTCTGGCTTACCGCACGCCGCTGAGGGTGCTACCGGTCGTGGAGGAGTTTCTACGGGACATGGCACCGTACGAACCGCCGGAGCAGGCGCGGGAGTATCGCAACATCCGCAAGGCGATCCAAGAAAAGAAGTTCCAGCAGGATGTGGAGAAAGACGAGTCGTTGAATTTTTTGCTGCGCGACACCATTTCTCTAACCATGTTTGGCGGCTCCGAACAAACCAACGTGATCCCGCCCGAGGCTTGGGCGAACCTGGATGTGCGCATTCTGCCCGGTGGAGACCCCAAGGCCTTGCTGGAGCAAATCCGGCGAGTGGTGGACGATCCAAGTGTCACGGTCGAACCGCTGGACCCAGAGTTTCACGTGGCCAATTATTCGCCTACGAATACGGCCCTGTACGGGGCCATCCGAAAAGTCTCAGTAAAATATTTCCCGGGCGCTCCCGTCGTCCCGCATATCACCAGCGGTTACACCGAGAACCAGCGTTACCGTCCGCTGGGCATGAATGCTTACGGGTTCAATCCCTACACGGCGACGGAAGAAGAGGGCAACACCGAACACGGAAACGACGAACGGATTCGCGTGGAGGAAGTGCGGCGAGGTCCGAGGATTTTGTTTGACGTGGTGGCGGCAGTGGCGGGAGAGAAGTAAAAGCTTGACAGCCCTTGAGTTACTTTCCGAGGCAATACTTCTCATACTGTCCGATGATGAAGTGATCGGTCATGCCGGCGATGTAATCGCAGACCACCCGCGGAAGGGACTCCCGTTCGGCTTTCTCATGATAGTAGTGCGGCAGGGCTGAAGGGTTTTTCATCCAGAACGCGAACAGCTCCGTGACGACGCATTCAGCGTCGTCTTTTTCTCCTGCTAGCGAGGGGCTGTAATAGAGATTGTAATAAAGAAAATCCTTGATTTGCTTGCGTTCGTCTTCTACTTCACCACTGAAAGCGGCCAAGCGCTTGGGATGCAGGCGAACATCGGCGAGAGTTTCAATTCCAGCCTGCATCACCCGCGCTTGGGTATTGGTGATCAGGTCGCCAACCAAGCGGTTGAACACGCGTTTGAGGGCTTCATTAAATTGCAATTTTTCTGGCGCGTCAGGATAGATCGGTTCGACGTGGCGAAAAAAGCGTTCAAAGACTGGAACACCGGCGCGGATTTGCTCGAGCGTGAGCAGACGGGCTTCGTAGCCATCGTCGAGATCGGCGGTGTTGTAACCGATTTCATCGGTTAAATCAACGAGCTGGGCTTCGAGCGGAGGGCGCTGGTTGAGCAGATACTCCGCCAATTCCGGATGCTGTTCCGCATCGTAATCGCGCGAGTGTTTAATGATGCCCTCGCGCACCTCAAAGGTCAGGTTCAATCCGCGAAAGGCCGCGTAGCGCTGCTCGAAATCTTCAACAATGCGCAGGGCGTGCAGATTGTGATCGAAAAACAGCCCGTGCTCGCGCATCGCGGCATCGAGCGCCTCTTCGCCCGCGTGACCAAAGGGAGGATGGCCAAGATCATGCACCAGCGCCAGCGCTTCCGCTAAATCAACATTGAGGTCCAGCGCGCCCGCGACGGTGCGCGTAATCTGCGCTACTTCGATGGTGTGGGTGAGACGATTGCGGAAATGGTCAGAATAGCGGCGAGTAAAGACCTGCGTCTTGTCTTCAAGACGGCGAAAGGCGCGGGCGTGGATGACGCGGTCGCGGTCTCGCTGGTAGTCATTGCGATAGGGATGAAGCGGTTCGGGAAAACGGCGTCCGGGGGAACGTTCTACCTGTACCGCGTAGCCGGCCAGCATGCCTGAAGTTTAGCAGAGTTACTAGTACCGAGTACCTAGTTGCGAGTACCTAAGAATTGCGGCCTGGGTCGTCTTGGCGGACTCGGGACTTGCTACTGGTTACTGTTTCCCCGATTCTTCCTTGGCCAATCGGACTTTGGCGGCGTCGAGCTTGGTCTGCGTGGCGACCAACAGATCCGTGTCAACTTCCGCGGGCACGGTCTTATTCCATTCTTCCACGGCGCGCTCCCAGTGAGCCGCGGCCAGCCTAAGCCTACCTGTTTTCTGGAAGAGATCGCCGAGATGATCCTGCACGGTTGGGTCGGAACCCATCCGCAAGGACGCTTTGTTTAGATTCTCTTCGGCGAGATCGTACTTGCCAAGCTTGAAGTAAGCCCATCCCAAAGAGTCAAGATAAGCGCCGTTCGTGGGATCAAGACTCACGGCGATCTTAATGTAGTTGAGCGACTCTTCGAGCTGCACTCCACGATCGGCATTCATATAACCCAGATAATTCAGTGTTACTGCGCTCTGTGGGTTGGCGGCCAGCACCTTCTTGAATTCCGCTTCAGCTTGGTCGTACTTCTTTTCGTGCTCATAGGTGTCGCCACGCAAGAAGTAGACGTACTCTTTGTCCTCGGGCTTGATGGAAAGCTGCTCGGCCTTGTTGAGCACATCCTCGGCATCGCTATAGCGCTTGAGGCGCGTGTACATGATGGCCAATCGGACGTAGACTTCGCGATCTTCCGGCTTGCCTTTCAGCAGTGAGCGCACATCGGCGAGAGGCTTCTCGGGATCGCCTGTGTCAGCAAGCTGCGCGTCCAAAACCATGCGAAGCTCGCGGTCATCCGGCATTTTCTGCGCCGCTTCCCGGGCAACGGCAGTCGCTTGCGGCCACTGCTTGGCTTCGCGATAAGTATCAATGACGTCCTGATAGCCGGTTTTGGCATTGTCGTCACCGAGAGGAATCAACTTGCGGAAAGCGTCCACCGCTGCCGGATAGTTTTCCTGGTCGCGATAAACCATTCCGAGACGCTCGATAAAGATTCCACGGTTGTTGCGGTCGCCCTGGGAATAGCTGCTATCGGGCTTCTCGGTCTTTTTCAGAAGATCCTGCAAAATCTTGATCGCTTCGTCGTAGCGCCCCTGCGCTTCGTAGACCACCGCAATGTTATAGGGAACTTCCAACGCATCGGGGACCATGGCTTCGGCTTTTTTCAGACCATCGAGCGCCTGATCATACCTACCCTGCCGGCGATAGATCTCGGACATGCGGAGGTAGGTTTGCGCGTCTTCAGGATTCGCATCGGCAATCACTTTGTACTGATCGAGGGCGGCATCGATCTGACCATCATTCAGGAGATTTTCAGCGAGGCCACGGATGGCGTCGAGATTGTCTCGATCCAACTGGATAGCGTGTTTATAAGCCTCGATCGCGTCCTTGTAATCTTTGCGTTGCTCGTAAGTGGCGCCGAGCGCGGCATACAGCTTGGCGGAGCGGCCGGTATCGGGCACGGCGCTGAGCACCTGCAGAGCATGAGAAGTGTCGCCTTCATCGCTGTAGAGCAGGGCGAGTGTAGTGACGGCCTCTTCGGAATCGGGATCAAGCTTGACCGCGGTCTTAAGTTCGTTCTCCGCTTTTTGCGAGTCGTTATCCAGGCGGTAGAGGCGGCCCAGCAGCAGGTGGTCGTCCACATTCGTGGGCTCAATTTTGATGATCTGTACGTACTGCTCGATAGCCAGCCTAAGCACGTTCTCGGAGCCATTTCCGTTGCTTGGCATATCGCCGAGAGAGCGCAGATAAATCCGCCCTAGCAGCTTGCGGGCTTCCAGGTTGTTGGGATCGCGCTTGATGATTTCCTGGGCTTCCAGCACGGCGTCGCGGATGCGTCCAGTTTTCACATAAAGTTCGGCGAGGCCGGAGGTAAGAAATTCAGAAGAGGGATCGGCCTCAATCGCGAGGCGATACTCTTCCATCGCCTTGTTGGCCAACTCGCTGCGGCCATAGGCTGTGACCTGCTCTTCGTACAAGTGCGCCAGTGTGTAGTGATAATAGGAAGCGGCATGGTCCACTTTGTGCGGCGAGGACTGCGCGGGCTTGGAGTCAGCCGCTTGGGCATCGGCCGGGGCGGATGGGCTGGTCTGCGCGGCCGCGGCCGCCGATAAGAAGGACAGTATTAAGATAGCTCGAAAAATTCGATTCATGCTCGACCTGACGACGCTGGAGTTGATTCCGAGAGAACTGTTCTTACTCGAACTGAGCGCACTTCCTAAAACCATAGCCATTGGATGCAAGACCGCCGAGGCCGGGTGCCCTAATTCTAACCCGTTCGGCGTCCGATGGGGAAAAACTCTGCGAGAGATCGAATGCGCGACAAAGCCGGAAGTACAGGGACTGCGGCCACTTGCGCGCGCCGATTGTCAAGTTTGGTAAAGGGCTCTGGATGCAAGTCCCGCATTGGTTCGCACTTCGCGACAGTTATCAATCACGCGCTAGTGGCGGAAGTGGCGTACTCCAGTGAACAGCATCGCGAGGCCGAGGCGGTCGGCGGCGGCGATGACTTCGGGGTCGCGCTGCGAGCCTCCGGGTTGAATGATGGCGGTGGCGCCGGCCCTGGCGATCTCCTCGACGCCGTCAGGGAACGGAAAGAATGCGTCGGAAGCGGCCACCGTCCCTTTCAGCGGCAATTGCGCTTTCATGGCGCCAATCTTGGCGGAATCGACGCGGCTCATCTGACCCGCGCCGACTCCGACGGTTTGCCCGTCGCGCGCGTAGACGATGGCGTTCGACTTAACGTGCTTGCAGACTTTCCACGCAAACAGAAGTGCGCGAGTCTCCTCAGGCGTGGGAGCGCGTTGGGTAACGACTTTCAGATCGAAATCTTGCAACGGCCGGACGTCGGCATCCTGCAGGAGAATTCCGCCAGAGATATTTTTTAGAATCCACTTCTGCGCTGCGGGCGCGACTTCGACTAGGCGAAGATTTTTCTTAGTGGCGAATCGTGCTTTGGCCGCTTCGTCGAAGGACGGAGCGGCAATTACTTCCAGGAAAAGCTTGTGCATTTCTTCGGCAGCTTCGGCGTCGATGGGATGGTTTACGCCGATCACGCCGCCGAATGCGGAGACGGGATCGCATTCGAGAGCCCTCTTGTAGGCTTCGGCGAGAGTTTTGCCGGTCGCTGTGCCGCAGGGATTGGTGTGCTTGATGATGGCGCAGACCGGCTCGTCGAATTCCTGGGCGAGGTCCCAGGCGGCTTGCAGGTCGACGATGTTGTTGTAGGAAAGTTCCTTGCCCTGAATCTGTCGAGCATTGGCTACGCCGACACCGGAGCCGTCGGAATACATCGCCGCCTTCTGGTGCGGGTTCTCGCCGTAACGCAGGTCGAGTGTTTTCTGGAATGACAGGCGAAGCGTTTGCGGAAAAGTATTGTCCGTGGGCGGTAGATGAAAATCTGCGGGGATGCGTTCGAGAGTGGAAGCAATGGCGGAGTCGTAGGCGGCGGTGGTGGCGAAAGCTTTTTGCGCCAGGCGCCACTTAGTTTTAAGTGAAAGTGCGCAGCCGGTCCGGGCAAGCTCTTCGGCTATGGCCGGATAATCGGCAGGCGATGTGACGACGGCAACATCGTGAAAATTCTTGGAGGCGGAGCGGATCATGGATGGTCCGCCGATGTCGATGTTCTCGATCAATTCTTCGAATGCGACACCGGGCTTGGCGGCAGTTTTCTCGAAGGCGTAAAGATTCACCACGACCATGTCAATCGGCTGAAGGTGATGCTCGGCCACGGCCGCGGCGTGCGCGGGATTCTCGCGGCGGAACAGAATGCCCCCGTGCACTTTGGGATGCAGCGTCTTGACGCGGCCGTCGAGCATTTCAGGAAAACCGGTGAGATCGGAGATATCTTTGACAGCGATGCCGGAATCGCGCAACAGCTTTGCTGTGCCGCCGGTGGAAATGAGTTCAATACCGTGGCCCGAGAGTTGGCGGGCGAAATCTACCAAGCCGGTTTTGTCGGTGACGCTGAGGATGGCGCGCTGGATACGGGAAGTGCTGGAAGACATGATCGGCCTCTTAGGAACTAATGGCAGAGCGACCGAAAATTCTATCAGCTATCAGTCGTTGGTCGTTTGTCGGTGGAATCCGCCAGGTCCGAGGGAGAGTTGCGAACGACCGACGAATATCGACCAACGACGGCTCTTACGCTTTTGCCTTGGCCTTCAGTTTGACGTGACCGTCGGTGAGTTCGACGGAGAATTCCACGTCCTGGCAGTGGTACTGCTTGCGGATTTGTTCCGTCTTTTTCTGCACAAAGGTCGCGAAGGAATCGAGGTTGCCGGAGACGCTCTCTCCCGCTTCTTTCTTGGCCGCGACCAGCGTGTTGTACAGGCGCTCCACCTGTTCGCCCTCGGTTTGATCCACGCTGTGTAAGGTGAAGGGCTGCGATGCCGCTGGCGCGGCCGTTGCGCCCGCTGCCCCGTGACTCAATCCATAAACCTGATGTTGCGGCTTGTGCTCCTCTTCGGCAACACGCACTCCCTGCACGCCGAGGAGGGCATCCTGCGGGCGGCGATAGCCTTCTTCGCGGATGCGGGACTTTTTCCGCCACAGATCGCTATAGACGGCGTAGCGTTGCGCCATTTCGTTATAGCGGTAGCGCTGGGAAAAGTTCATGCGTCCGCCGTCGGAAAACTTGCGCAGCAGCGAGAGTACTTTCCACTCAATGTCGGTGGGAGGGCGCTTGGTTGGATTGCTGAAGTAGACCTCATACTCGATCTTCAACCGCCGCAGTTGGGTCTCGAGTACGTTCAATTCTTCGTCGGTGGTCACAAGAGGTCTCCAGGTCAACAGTGTAGTGAGAATGGGCTCTGGCGACGAGGTACCCGGCGGTCACCGAGGTCATGGCACGAAAGTAATCAGTTATTAGCCTTAGCTGTTAGCTTAATACGCTTTGGAACTCCTGGATTGCATCAACCAAAGCTTTGTCCACGCCAAAGGAAACAATAAACAAGATCGATTGGAGAACAGCGGGGCTGGGTAAGAACGAGCTGAGGGCTAAGCGCTAATGGCCAAAAGCTTACTTTGAATTCGACGCCATCTTCTTGACCATGGCGAGAACCAGCTTGCGGTCGCTCTCGTTAAGGTTGGTGGCGTAGCGCCGGACCTGGCTGAGGAAGCGAACTTCGTCGTCGGAAAGCTGCGGCAATCCTTTGGAGCCGTTGACGTGGCCGGATTCGGAGAAGAATTGCGAGAGCGCGATCTCCATGGCGCCGGCGATCTTCGACAGCGTATCGAGAGAAGGAATGGTGTGGCCGTTCTCTACGCGCGAAAGGTAGCAGCGAAGCAGGCCGGTACGCTTCTCGATGTCTCCCTGGGACATGCCTTTTTGCAGCCGGTAGTTTCGAATGGTCTCGCCGATGTTGATGGTTGGAAGCATTGCAGGATGCGACATATTAACCAGATCAGCAATTTCTGGCAAGTGGAAATTAGTGCTATATCAAAACCAGTGCAATCCGGACTTGACTAAGCCCAATTGTCTTTACGCTTACACATCGTGCAAGGAACGAATCGCGAAACTGAAGTTTGCTGCAGGCGCAGTAATAGCAGCAATCAAAGTTTACTTTTTCAAGTACTCTCCTAGAAAGTTGATGGTTCGCTGCCAGGCGTCAGCGGCATCGGCAGCGCGGTACCCGTCTTTGTTGTTGGGATTTTCGAAAGCATGACCGGCATCATCGTAGATCTTGATTTCAATTTTCTTGCCCTGTTGTTTCATGACCGCCTCAAATTTGTGGACGTCGTCAGGTGTAATGCCGCGGTCCTGGCCTCCGAACAGTCCGAGGATGGGAGCGTTGATTTTCTTAATCGCTTCGGGATCAGTGGCAAGATGGCCGTAATTGATTACATCGGCGGCAAGCATGGGTTCATCAAGCGCGACATCGAGGGCATAACCCCCGCCCATACACCAGCCGATGGCGCCGATGCGGTTCTTCTTTACGCTCGGTTGCGATAGGAGAAATTCAAAAGCGGCGTGCAGGTCGCGCTTCGCACGATCTTCGGGAACGCCGCGCATCAATTCGTGTGCCATGTCTGGAGTAGTCGCGACTTTGCCGCGATACAAGTCAATGGCGAGAGCCTCATAGCCTTGATCGGCCAGCTTTGAAGCTTGTTCCTTGACCCAGTCGTTCAGTCCCCAGTATTCGTGGATGACGATCAGGGCCGGAAATGGGCCTTTGCCGGAGGGCGCGTAGAGCACCGCTTGGACGGTTTCATCGCCGCTCTTGTAGAACACGATTTTGCCGTCGGCAGCTAAGCAAGAGGAAGCAAAGAGGACAACAAATATCAACCAGCAGATTCTCTTCATGGCTCTAAGCCTCGGAATCAATGCAGTCACAATTGCAACTCCATGTACAACGTTCCGGCAATCGGGTTGGCGCAGTAGGGTGCGATTTCCTTGAAGCCGAGCTTGCGATACATTTCGACCGCATCTTTCATCACCGGCTCCACGGTGTCGAGGCGCATGCGTTGGTAGCCAATCTGTAGCGCCTCTGCAATGATGCGCTCGGCTAGTGCGCGTCCGATGCCTTTGCCGCGAAACTGAGGACGAAGGTACAACCGCTTCATTTCACAAACTCTGGAATCTAGTTTGTGGAGCGCGACGCAGCCCGCGAGTTGACATTCATATTCCGCTAGCAGCAGCCGGCCACCGGGCGGAGCATAGTCGCCAGGCAAAGCTGCGAGTTCCTTGTCGAAGTTCTGAAAGCAGAGGCTGAAGCCGAGGGATTGCGCATACTCCAGAAATAATTCGCGAGCTTGTGCGATCCCGGCCGCCGTCTCTGCTGGAAAAATCGAAAGAGCTTTTACCGCCGAGGACGCGGAGAACGCCGAGGGAAGTGCCGACGCAAGCTCTCTATCCGATTCCATTTTCGTTCTTCCCTCCGCAATCTCTACGTGGTCGACGGTGAGCTTCTTCCTAGCCCATCAGCATGCCGCCGTTTACGTTCAGCACGTGGCCGGTGATGTAGGAGGCTTCGTCGGAAGCGAGAAAGGCCACGGCGTTCGCCACATCGGCGGGGGATCCGGCACGGCCAAGCGGAATCTGTTTGGCGGCATTCTGCTTGAACTCCTCGCCGAGGACCTCCGTCATGGCGGTTTCGATGAAGCCGGGGGCAACAGCGTTGCAAGTAATATTGCGCGAACCCAGTTCGCGGGCGACAGCCATGGTTAATCCGATCAGCCCGGCTTTCGACGCGGCGTAGTTCGCCTGGCCAGCTTGGCCCATCTGCCCGAAGACGCTCGAGATGTTGATGATGCGTCCCCAACGCTGCTTGAGCATGGAACTGGTCACTTGCTGAATGCAGAGATACGCCGAAGTGAGATTGGTTTGCAACACGGCGTCCCAATCGGCGCGCTTCATGCGTATCACGAGTTGGTCGCGGGTGATGCCGGCATTATTAACGAGGATATCGACCTTGCCGAACTGAGCGATGGCTGACTTGATGGACGCCTTGACCTGCTCTTCATCGGTGACGTCGAGAACGCAAGCTGCGACCTTGCCGCCAGCCGCGGTGATTTCGTTCACGAGCTCGTTCAGTTTGTCTTGATTGCGGGCGGCCACGGCAACCGCTGCGCCGGCTGTGGCAAGCTTCATCGCACAGGCTCTTCCAATGCCTTGCGACGCGCCGGTGACGAATGCCACTCGCCCTGAGAGGGACATGAGTTTCTCCCGAGATTTTCTACGAGTCTCAATATAAGAAGTGCTTTACATGGAACGTGAGATTATACCCGCCGCAGCTTCTATTCGGCGCGAGCAAGCGGCCAGATGAGCACATCCAGCTTTCGGGCGAACAGCAGGTGCGCAGGACCGCGAGGCAGTGATATCGCGGAGGCTGCGGCGATGGTGTTGGTTTCCAACTCTGCTTCAGCTTCCTGCAGAGGCCACGGCGCATGATGAATTTCGCCGCGATAGACTTGGCCTCGATGCGTGGTGTAGAGACAATATCGTTCTGTGAACCAATGTTCGATCGAGCCTCTGTCGGCGAACCGAACCTCTTTCACCGGACAATAGTGACTCTTAAATTCGGCGTGACCGCAATAACGATGGGAGGAATAGTGGATAACACCATCTCGTTGCTCCGCGGACATATGCGCGTGAAAGTAGGGTAAATGGTAGAACGTACGGGCGGCCCATACCGCCGGTAGGTTGGCCGCATCCAGACTGAAGAAATAAACCCCCGGCTTGCCGCCGTAAATCACATACGTGCGCACGTTGAGCTCCGGAAAGCGCGAGATTCCGGGCAGCGCTGGCACTCCGCGACGGCGAATCCCGCTCATATGAAAGGGTACGACTCCAACCCAGCATTGGCCGTCGAAAATATCAAGCCTGAGTTCCGAGGGGAGGAGAGGCCGTACTACGGCGGGGGGAACGGACCAGTGGGCAAAAAGCAGATCGTGCCAAGTCTGTCGCATGACCCACCGACTCGGAGCTAACGGCCAGGGACGATGGTCGACCTTCTGCAGCAAGGGATGCACTCAATAGTTTAGGACAACGAACGAGAGTCGCGAAAGAGGCGCTTTCGTCCGCTCGTCGAATCACTGCGAGGTTATCCACAGAGGGCACCAGTATTATTCCTCCAAACGGATTGCACATTGCGCGCACGCCGATTAACATTCGAACACTCCCATGACCCCAACTGTGACGAATGAAGTGATCGCAATGCCCGAGCCATCCAACCAGAAATCAACGAGTGCGGATAAGAGTTCATCCGGTCCTGGCCACCGTTCGGCGCAGCGCGCCTCGTTTATAGAAAACTCCCAGGGTCAGGAACTGCGAGACGGCGAGCATGACAAACTACGGGACCCAGCACGGGACGAGTCGCCTTCCACCGAGGTGTTTGCCGTCTATGGCGTCGAACCGGAGATTCAGGCATACGCCATGGCCAAGTATTCGCGATCGGCGCTGTCGATGAAGGAGTCGCTGCGCGAGATCAGCGCGCAGAAGGCGGAGAAGTTTCTCAATACTTTTTACTTCCAGTATGGGCACCGCTCGATTGCCGATTTGGCGCACATCGCACTGGCCGTCGAGAAACTCTCCCTTCTGGCGGCCATCGAACTCGTCGACGAGCAGCGCTGGGACGGGCAGGAGCGGTCCACTCGCTATCAGGATTTCAAGAAGAGCGGCTACTACATTCCCGATTTTGGCACCGACGACGAAGCCCGCAAGCTCTATCGCGAAACGCTCGACTTTCTCTTTGCGGAATATGAAGCGCTCTCCGCGCACATGACGAATTATCTGATCAGCATCACTCCCAAGCCCAGTGACATGAAGCAGGAAGCTTACGAGCGCACACTGAAAGCGCGGGCGTTCGACATCACCCGCTACTTGCTGCCGCTGGCCACGAACACTTCGCTGGGGGAGATCGTCAACGCGCGCACGCTGGAAACGCAGGTGGCGCATCTGCTCTCGCATACTCACAAGGAAGTGCGGGTTCTGGGTGAGTCGCTGAAGAAGGCGGCGACATCGGCTGCCTACAACGTGAATGCCGAGTCTCTGCGGGATTTGGTGGAAGAGATTCGGAAGCTGAGTCCCGAGCTGGGTGCGCGTGCGGAGCAAGAATTGTTGCACGAGGTTCGAGTCTCGCCCACGCTGGTGAAGTATGCGGACCCGAGTCCATATGAGATGGAAACGCGCCGCGAATTGCGCCAGGCCGCGCGCGAACTGATGAAGAGCGAGTCGCTTGCGCCGTCGAAGGCGATTGTCGATCTGCTGGACGAAGAGCCGCTGGAAGTTGAGATCGCGACCACTCTGCTCTATGAGCATTGCCACTTTTCCTACCGCCAGGTGCGGCAGGCGGTGCAGGTTTCCGGCGAAAGGTATCGGCGGGAGATTATCGATCTCGGACTGCGGCATCGCGGCAAGCACGGTGAAATGTCACGCGCCTTCCGCGCCGGACAGCAATTCCGCTTCGACATCCTTATGGATACGGGCGGCTTCCGCGACATGCACCGTCACCGCCGCTGCATCCAGGTGATGCAAGGGTTCACCACACAGCATGGCTACGAGATGCTGCTCGATCTCGAAGACGCTGGCGTGCGCGGCCGCTTCGATGCCGCCATGCGGCGCGCGCAAACGGCGGTTGAGAAGCTCGCCGCTCGCAAAACGCCTGAGGCCGAAGAAAATTCGCAGTACGCGATTCCGCTGGCGTATCGCAAGCGCGCCCTGTTCAAGATGGACTTCGCCCAGGCGGTTTATATCTCCGAACTGCGCACCACGCCAGCAGGGCATGTTTCCTATCGGAACGTGGCCTACGCGATGTACGAGGCTGTGGCGCGGAAGTATCCCGCGCTGACCAAGTATTTTCGCGTGCACGATGTGACGGCGCCGGTGGATTTGCTGCAGAGGTAGAAAGCGATCACGAGTTCCGGTTTGGGACGGCGAAAATATTAATTATCTAGATTCGCCTTTTATTCGCTTCAATCTATATGTATAATCCGGCCAGATTAGTTTCGATTTAGTTCTGCACTCTTTTATTAAGGAGCCACCAATGGCGGACGAACGGGGCAAGCAAATTGAGCTAGCGGTTTCACAGATTGAGAAGCAGTTTGGCAAAGGCTCGATCATGCGGTTGGGGTCGAAGGAAGCGATCGTTCCCATCTCGGTGATTCCGACCGGCTCGATTTCGTTCGACGCGGCGCTCGGCGTAGGCGGATTTCCGCGCGGTCGCGTTGTGGAGGTCTTCGGACCAGAGTCATCCGGCAAAACCACCATCACCCTGCAGGTGATTGCCGAGGCGCAGAAGACCGGCGGCATGGCCGCGTTCGTGGATGCTGAGCACGCGCTCGATCCCGCCTATGCGAAGAAGCTAGGCGTTGACGTGGACAACCTGCTGGTTTCGCAACCGGACTACGGCGAGCAGGCGCTCGAGATCACGGAAGCGCTGGTGCGCTCCGGCGCCGTGGACGTCCTGGTGGTCGACTCGGTGGCTGCGCTGGTGCCCAAGGCGGAACTCGATGGCGAAATGGGCGA
>Ga0182015_10003211_pt1 | contig 18594 bp, 13 predicted proteins | sample 712P3MmetaG_FD_120478 | JGI IMG/M metagenome (GOLD analysis project Ga0182015, IMG submission 120478) | Permafrost microbial communities from Stordalen Mire, Sweden - 712P3M metaG | ecosystem: Environmental > Terrestrial > Soil > Wetlands > Permafrost | place: Sweden: Stordalen | collected...
AATCCAGGCCCATCGCGGCCAGCCCGGCGATGGCAAGGCTGAAGATGCAATAGGTGTACTCGGGATGAATTCCGATGCGCACCTGCTCCGGCAAGAGCGGAAAGAAGATTCGCCACACGATGGTTTTATCGCCCAGCATCCAAAACATCCCGAACGCGAGCAGGAGGGCGAACAGTAGGGTGATCCGATTGCGCCGAGTCACTACTGCCAACAGCAGCGCAAAAATCGCCAGCAGCAATCCTCCGATGCTGCTGTACAAATAAAGAAATGTCGGATCGCCCGGGCCGGTGAAACGGCTGATATCGAATATGTTGTAGTGGTTCGGCGCGATTAGCGAGACCAAGCTCTGCCAATAGAGTCCACCGCCGGTGCCCAGCCAGTCCAGGCGATACTTCGCCACGCTCAATTCGGTGAGCTGGGTGGTGGGAATAAATGGAACCGCGGCCAGCAAAACTCCCAGTACGCAACCACAACACGTCCAGGCGATCACTTTCGCGCGCGCCAGCCGCAGCACCGCCAAAAGAGCCGCGAACACCAGGGTTGATCCAAACACCGCGACTGTGGCTTGCGGAAACCCACCCCACACCGACATGCCCAGCGCGAACGCCAGCGCCGCCAGCCAATCCACCCGCGGCTTGTGCCGCAACTTCCAGACCGCCAGCCAAGCCAGCGGCATCCAAGCGGCGGCCATCATCGAATCGATGTGTTCGGCTCGCGAGGCAAAGTAGCTGCCGGTTTCGAACATTACCGCGCCGGTCCACGCCGCGGCCGATCGCAGGTCAAATTCGCGGAACAAGTAATACGCCGCAACACCTCCGATCCACACTTGCAAAACTACGGCCCATTCCAGCAGGATCGGCAAGCTCGACGGCCAGTCGGACAACGACAATCGGCTGCTGATCAAAGCGCTTGCGAACACCAGTGGGTGAAAGAAGCAGGCCTGGATGTTCGCGTAAATCGGATAGCCGCAATACGTGTACGGATTCCAAAGAGCGAAGTGGTTTGCGCTCAACTGGTCGCGAAGAACCGTGATGAGCGGAACCTGCACGCCGCGAAAATCCCAAGGGAAGGTGTATTCGGCGCTGAACAGCGGCTTGTGGAAGAACAGAACCACCACCGCCAGCAGCGAGAAGTACACGTAGACGGAGCCGCGCCGCGAACCCCCATCCCCCAATCCCCAACCCCCTTGCCCGTCCCGTATCATAATCGTTTGGACCTTGTGCGCACGTCTATCCTAGCCGTTCTCATTGGTGCGTGTCTCACCCCGGCCTTTGCGCAGCGCGAGCTATCGGGATCGGCCGAAGCCCGCCTCGCGCTCGACCGCCTGAACGTGGTCGGGAGCGTTCTGATGATCGCGGCGCATCCGGACGATGAGAACACCGCGCTGCTCGCCTATTTGGCGCGCGGGCGCAAAGTCCGGACCGGCTATCTATCGCTCACTCGCGGCGAAGGCGGACAAAATCTAATTGGAGCCGAGCAAGGCGATGCTTTGGGCATCATCCGCACCGAGGAGCTGCTGGCTGCGCGGCGCATCGACGGCGCCGAGCAATTTTTCACGCGCGCCATCGACTTCGGCTTCACCAAAACTCCTGAGGAAACCTTGGAGAAGTGGGGCCGCGAGAAGATCCTGAGCGACGTGGTTTGGGTAATCCGCCGCTTCCGCCCCGACGTCATCATCGTTCGGTTCAGCGGCACACCGCGTGACGGTCATGGCCAGCACCAGGTTTCCGCTATTCTCGGCAAGGAAGCGTTCACCGTCGCCGCCGATCCCAAGAGATTCCCGGAGCAGTTGCAATGGGTCCAGCCCTGGCAGACCAAGCGTCTGATGTGGAATCCCGGCGCGTTTACCAAGGAGCAGCGTGAAGAAGTCGAGAAGATGCCCAACCGCATCGTCGTCGACCCCGGCGATTATGATCCCATCCTGGGCCATTCCTATGCAGAAATTGCCGGCATGTCCCGCAGCCTGCACCGCAGCCAGGGGATGGGCGCGGCGGAGCGCAAAGGATCCGCCAAGGATTCCCTGGTCACGCAGGCCGGCCCCGTTGCCACGCACGACATTTTCGACGGCATCGACATCTCCTGGAATCGCGTCCCCGGCGGAACGGCGGTCGGAAATGTTTTGGCTGAGGCCGCCCGGAGTTTCGATCCAGAGAACCCAGACCGAGTGGTGCCGCTGCTGCTCAAAGCGCAAAAAGCCATGGCGTCCTTGCGCCAGCCGCTGCCGGATGGAAAGCCGAAAGAGCTGAGCGACACCATCGCGCTCTGTTCCGGCTTGTGGCTGGATGCGACGGCGGACAAGTACGCCGTGACGCCCGGCGGCGGACTCAAATTCGATGCGACGGCCCTCAGTCGCGATCACCTGGCGGTGCAGGTGAAGTCCATCGATATCGAAGGCATCGCGCCCGCCACGGCACCCGCTGCGACCAAGGCCAAATTCGGCGAGGTGCTTCCGTTCAACGAGCCCCAGGTCTTCACGCTGACAGCCACGGTAGGAGAGCATCAGCCGTTGTCGCAACCCTACTGGCTGGTGGAGCCCAAGCAGGGCGACACGTACACGGTCCCGAACCAGCTCGAAGTGGGCCTCCCGGAGAATCCGCCGCTGTTCAATGCGCATTTTCACTTGCGGATCGAATCCGAGGACGTCGAAGTGGTTCGCCCCGTCCAGTACCGCTACATCGAGCGCGCGCAGGGCGAGCTGATTCGCCCGGTAGTAGTTGAGCCTCCGATTGCGCTGCAATGGTCCGAAGCGGCGATGTTGTTTCCACAAGGAGCGGCGAGAACGGCCGAGTTGCAAGTGAAGGCGAACATCGCAAAAGCAGAAGGACAGGTTCGCATACAAATACCCGCCGGCTGGCGAATCTCGGCGAATTCGGAACATTTTCAGCTGGTCGATGCCGGTGAGCAAAGCGCGCTTTCGTTTCAGCTCACCCCGCCTGCTGGTGACGCGCAGGGCGTTCTCCAAGCCAGCGCGCAGGTGGGCGATCAAACCGTCTCCACCGAGATCGAAACCATCAACTACCCGCATATCCCTACCCAGGTTTTGTTTCCTCCGGCCACCGCCAAGCTGGTGCGCGCCGATGTCCGCCTGCTGCCGAAAACCATTGGCTACGTGGTGGGCGCGGGCGATGAAGTGCCGCAAGCACTGCAGCAACTGGGTGCGGACGTGATATTGCTGGGCGCGGACGAGCTCGCTGGCGGCAATCTCGGCCGTTTCGACGCCATCGTGACCGGCGTCCGGGCGTACAATGTCCGGCCGGATCTGCGCGCCAATCAAAACCGGCTGATGGATTACGTCAAGAACGGCGGCACGGTGGTGGTGCAGTACAACGTGGCTGACGGCCAAAATCCTTTCGGCGGAACGACGCTGCTTGCGAATGTTGGCCCATATCCGCTGACCACCGGCTCGGAACGCGTGACCGTGGAAGAAGCTCCCGTTCAGTTTCCAAATCCCGCGAGCCCGCTGCTGCACCAACCGAACGAGATTACGGCGCGCGATTTCGACGGATGGATTCAGGAGCGAGGCCTCTACTTCGCCTCGAAATGGGACGATCATTACCAGCCGCTGTTTGAGACGCATGACCCCGGGCAAAAACCGCAAACCGGCAGCACGCTGTACACGCGTTACGGCAAGGGCGCCTACGTGTTCACCGCGCTCTCCTGGTTCCGCGAATTGCCGGCGGGCGTTCCAGGCGCATTCCGAATCTTTGCGAATTTGTTGAGCGCCGGGAAGACCTTGTGAGCGGCGCGCCCGGCCACAAACCCCATGTCCCCGATCACGCACGCGTCATGGAAGACGAACCGCCGCCCATCCTCGGGTCCTGGCGCCGCATCTACATCCTGGTCATTTGCTATCTCGCATTCCTCATTCTCGCGATGTATATTTTTGGCCGAGCCGTTCGTCCATGAGGCCACTGGATTGGGTGGTGATGTTTTGCTGGCTGGTGTTCATCGTCAGCTATGGCCTCTATCGCGGACGTGGCAGCAGCACCATGAACAAGTACTTGCTGGCCGGCAAATCCATGCCCTGGTACGCGATGGGGCTCTCGATTATGGCGACCCAGGCCAGCGCCATCACCTTCATCTCAACCACGGGTCAAAGCTACACCGACGGAATGCGCTTCGTGCAGTTTTATTTCGGGCTTCCGATCGCGATGGTGATTCTATGCGCCACCGCCGTCCCGATTTTTCATCGCGCCAACGTCTACACCGCCTACGAGTATCTGGAGCAGCGCTTCGACGCGAAGACGCGCTCGCTGGTGAGCTTGATTTTCTTGATTCAGCGCGGTCTCGCCGCCGGCCTGTCATTGTACGCGCCGGCCGTCGTGCTCTCCATTATCCTGGGCTGGCCCGATCGCGCGACCACCATTGTGATGGGCGTCCTGGTCATGACCTACATATCGTTCGGCGGCATCAAAGCCGTCACTTGGGCCGACGTTCAACAAATGTCGCTCATTCTCTGCGGGCTGGTGCTGGCCCTGGTGCTCGCGATCCATCTTCTTCCGAGCAGTGTCTCCTTCTCGGACGCCGTGTCGCTCGCCGGAGCCGCCGGCAAGCTGAACCCGGTCACCTTCAACTTCGACTGGGACGATCGCTACAACATTTGGAGCGGCCTGATCGGCGGCATGTTCCTGGCGCTGGCCTATTTTGGGTGTGACCAGTCGCAGGTGCAGCGGTACCTGACCGGAAAATCCATCGCTGCCAGCCGCCTCAGCCTGCTATTCAACGCCGTGGCTAAAATTCCGATGCAGTTTTTCATTCTGTTCATCGGCGCGATGGTGTACGTTTTCTTTATCTATGAAAGGCCGCCGCTATTGTTTCAGCCCGTGGAGCTGAAAAACGTTCAGCATGACGCGCGCTTCCCGGCAGTGGAGCGCCGCTACCAGCTGGCCTACGCCGATCGCAAGCAGGCGGCCGATGAATACGTCCAAGCCAACCACGCCGGAGACCGCTCGCGCCGCCAAGCCAGCATCGAACACTACCGCGCCGCGCAGCAAGAGCTCAACGAAGCCCACACCGCGGGCGAGCACTTGGTCGGAAAAGAGTTCGACGACACCAACTACATCTTCCTGTCGTTTGTGACGCGCTATCTTCCCGCTGGAGTGGTCGGCCTGATTGTCGCCGTGATCTTCTCGGCGGCTATGTCCTCCGCTTCCGGTGAAATCAATTCGCTCGCCACGGTCACGGTGATCGACATCTACCGTCGCCACGTCAAGCGCGAAGCTTCCGATCGGCACTATCTCATCGCCTCCCGTTTCGCCACCGTCTTTTGGGGCTGCTTTGCGATGGGCTTCGCGCAGTATGGCAGGAACTTTGGAGCGTTGATCCAGGCCGTGAACGTGATCGGATCGCTGTTCTATGGCGGGCTGCTGGGCGTCTTCGTGCTAGCGTTCTTCTTTCGCGGCGTCGGCGCGAACGGCGCGTTCTTCGGCGTGCTGGCCGGCGAAGCCGCCATTTTCGCCGCCAACCTGTTCACCAGGATTTCATTCCTGTGGTACAACGTGATCGGCTGCGTGGTGGTGGTTTTGGTGGGACTGGCCGTGTCGCGCATCTTTGACCGTGTCGCTCGCACTCCTTGACCGTGTCGCCCGCACTGCTTGACCGTGGCGCACGCACTCCTATCCTCGGTGCGCCACCTCATTCGTCGTCGGTTGCCAGCTTGGCTAGCACGGAGAAATCTTCCAGCGTCGTCGTGTCGCCCTTCACCTCGCCGTTGGTTGCAAGCTCGCGAAGCAGGCGGCGCATGATTTTCCCGCTGCGCGTCTTGGGAAGCGAATCCGTGAAACGAATATCGTCGGGCTTGGCGATCGGGCCGATTTCTTTCGCCACCCACTGGCGCAATAGATTCTTGTTTTCGTCGCTAGGCGCTTGTCCGGCCTTCAGCGTGACGAATGCGGACACCGCCTGGCCCTTCACGTCGTCGGGACGCCCCACCACCGCGGCTTCGGCCACCATCGGATTCGCGACCAGCGCCGACTCGATCTCCATGGTGCTCAGCCGGTGCCCGGCCACATTCAGAACATCGTCCACGCGGCCCATCAGCCAGAAATAGCCGTCGGAATCGATGCGGGCGCCGTCGCCGGCGAAGTACATGCCGGGGATCTGCGACCAGTATTGCTCCTTGTAGCGCTCGGGATCGCCATAAATAGTCCGCAACATGGATGGCCACGGCTGTTTGATTACAAGAAATCCACCGGCGCCTGGGGGCACAGTCACGCCTTCGCGAGTGACCACATCGGCGATGACGCCCGGCAAAGGCAGAGTCGCGGAACCGGGCTTGGTCGCGATGGCGCCCGGAAGCGGAGAGATCATCGCGGCGCCGGTCTCGGTTTGCCACCAGGTGTCGACGATTGGGCAGCGGCCGTGGCCGATCACTTCGCGATACCACATCCAGGCTTCCGGATTGATGGGCTCTCCAACGCTTCCGAGCAGCCGTAGCGAGCTGAGGCTGTGCTTGCGAGGCCATTGCTCGCCCAAGCGCATGAACGCGCGAATGGAAGTAGGCGCGGTGTAGAAGATGCTGACCTTGTATTTGTCGATGATTCGCCAGAATCGATCGGGCTCGGGCCAGGTGGGGCCGCCTTCATAGATCACCACGCTCGCAGCGTTCTGCAGCATGCCGTAGACGACGTAGGTGTGGCCGGTCACCCAGCCGATATCGGCGGAACACCAGAACGTGTCTTCATCGCGCAGATCGAAGATCCATTTGGCCGTGATATAGGAGCCAACCGAGTAGCCGCCGGTGGTGTGCAGAATGCCTTTGGGCTTTCCGGTGGTGCCGGAGGTGTAGAGCAGATAAAGAGGATGCTCCGCGTCCAAGGATTCGGCCGGGCACTCGTCGGAGGCCGTCTCCATCAATTCGTGCCACCAGTGGTCGCGCCCCGGCTGCATGGTGACATTGCCTCCGGTCCGCCGGTAAACCAACACGCTTTTCACGGTGGAGCACTGCGGCAGGGCCTGGTCCACGGCTTCCTTCAGCTTCACTTCAGCGCCTCTCCGGAATGCTCCGTCCTGCGTGATCACGGCCGATGCTCCGCAATCGTTGATGCGATCGATCAGTGCCTGGGCGGAGAATCCGCCGAACACCACGGTATGCGCCGCCCCGATCCGCGCGCACGCCAGCATTGCGATGGGCAACTCTGGAACCATGCCCATGTAGATCGCGACGCGATCGCCTTTCGCGACGCCCAGCGACTTCAGTACGTTCGCGCACTTGGAAACCTCGCGCAGCAATTGCTGATAGGTGAGCGTTCGCGAATCGCCCGGCTCGCCTTCCCATAGGATCGCGGCTTTGTTCTTGCGCCAGGTGGCGACGTGGCGGTCCAGACAGTTATAGGAAATGTTCAGTTCGCCGCCGATGAACCACTTGGCAAAGGGCAGCTTCCATTCCAGCACGCGGTCCCAAGGCTTGAACCAGTGCAGTTCCCGCGCGATCTTGGCCCAGAAACTTTCCGGGTCTTCCTGCGCTTCTTTGTATAGGCGGTCATACTCGGCCCGGCTCTTGATTTGGGCCCCGGCGCGGAACTCGTCGGGCGGTTCGAAGACGCGATGTTCGGTGAGAACGGAGTCGATGGCGTTCGATGACATGGCTCTCCATAGCATATCGTTGTGCTAACCTAGCGCGATACGGAGATGCAAGGTTCCCCGTCGCGCAAACTCGATTTTTTGATCGCAGGCACGCAGAAGGGTGGCACCTGCACCCTCGACGCCATTTTTAGGAAGCACCCGCAAATCCAGATGGCGCGCCGCAAGGAAACTCATTTCTTTGATGACGAAAGCCACCCCTGGGAGGCCCCCGATTATAACAAGCTGCATGCCTATTTTCCCGCGTCCGACAATAGACTGCGGGGAGAAGCCACACCTGTCACCTTGTATTGGCGGCCGGCGATACGGCGTGTACACCAGTACAATCCCGATATCAAGCTGATCCTGCTGCTGCGCAACCCAGTGGAGCGGGCCTTGTCGCAATGGCGCATGGCATCTGCCCGCGGACGCGACACGATGCTCTTCAGCGACGCTATTCGCGAAGGCCGCAGTCGGGTGCAATCCGAGGCGGAGGTGGAGGGATTGCTGCGTCGTTTCAGCTACGTCGAGCGGGGCTTCTACGGCCGGCAACTCGCATATTTGCTAGATCATTTTCCCCGGCGACAGATTCATTGTGAAATCTCCGAGGAATTCTTCGGCGGTCAGGCGGCAACGTTACAGCGCATATCGAGCTTTCTGGGGATTGGTCCGTTCCCCGCGCTTCGACCCGTGCACAGGAATCCCGGCGCCACATTCGGCGTTCCGACGCTATCCGGGGATGACATTCGGTACCTTTCGGAGTTATTTCGCGAGGACGTCGCCGCGGTGGAATCCTTTCTGGGGCGATCGATTCCGGCGTGGGGAAACGCGGCCATCCAGGCAAGAGCGAAATCGCAGCAACAGGATCGAGGCTGGATGCGTTGGGGCGCCACCACGGCTGAGCGTTCGCTGTTCTCGCTGCGCAGCCTCCTGCGTCCCCTCGTTAAGAGATGGCAACGCCGCGGATATTCCTAAAAGGAGTGCGAATCCCACGCTGATCGCTTGGAGCGCCGGGCGGTGTAGCCGTCAGTGTAGAATGAGTTGCTCGTGGTGTAATGCGCTCGGAGGCGACAACTTCAGCCCCTCTCGAGCGTCTCATTACGAGGAGAATCTATGAAAAACTTCCTGATCGGCTTGGTAATCGGCATTCTGCTGTGCGGCCTCACGCTGCTGGTTCTGGTTTTCGCGATCGCGCGCTTCGCCGGCTCCTACGCCAACCGGCCAGTCAGCGTCGCCGACGGATCCACGCTGGTGCTGGATCTGGAAGGCGATGTGCCGGAGCGCTTACCCGCGGACATCCCGATTCCGATTCTCCAAAACCAGACGCCGCTGTCGGTGGAACAAGTCTGGGACACCTTCCGCAGGGCCGCGGCCGATCCACGCATTAAGGGAATTCTGTTTGAACCGCACGGGCTGGATATTGGCTGGGGCAAGATGGAGGAGATTCACGACGAGATCGTTCAGTTCGAGAAATCCGGCAAGCCGATCATCACGTATCTGCACAGCCCGAGCGCGCGCGAGTATTATCTGGCTGCCGCCACGGACAAGATCTTCATTTCTCCGGAGGACTCGCTGGATCTCAAAGGACTGGGAGTGGAATCCGTGTTCTTCAAGCAGACCCTAGATAAGCTGGGGGTCAAAGCCGACGTGATTCATGCGGGCAAATACAAAGACGCCGGTGACATTCTCACGCAAACGTCCATGTCGCCCGAAACGCGCGAGGTTTTGAACGCCATTCTTGACCAGTACTACGGGGATCTGATCGCCACCGTGGCGCAAGGCCGCAAGAAACAGCCGGATGCGGTGCGCGCGCTGTTGGATGATGGCCCGTTCCTCGCGCGCGACGCGGCCGCCGATGGCCTGATCGATGCGCTGGGCTATGAAGACCAGGCGGTAGCGGAGATGCAGACCCGCCTGAAGCAGACCGAGCTGAAGAAGGTTTCGAGCAAGTCCTACGTCAGGGCCGCGCTCGCCTCGGCTGGAGCCGGCCGCAGGATCGCGCTGGTGGTGGGAGACGGAACTATCACGCAGGGCTCGGGCAATGAGACCGCGGACGACGAAAGTTTCACCGCCACCGGATTCATCAAACTGCTGAAGGAAGTGGAGAACGATTCGTCTATCCAGGGCGTGATTCTACGCATCGATTCCCCCGGAGGCGATGCCGTGGCCTCCGATGAGATGCTGCACGAGGCCAAGAACCTCAGCAAGAAGAAGCCGCTGGTGATCTCGATGAGCGACGAAGCCGCATCGGGCGGCTACTATGTGGCCGTGACCGGCGATCCGATCGTTGCGTATCCGAACACGCTCACCGGGTCCATCGGGGTGATTTTCGCGCGCTTCAACCTGCATGGCCTCTACGACAAAATCGGCGTAAATGCGCAACTCCTCACCCGAGGCCGCTATGCTGACATTGATTCCGAATACGCTCCGCTGAGCGATGACGAGCGGCAGAAGCTCACGACGCAAATCGACGCGTTTTACCGGTCTTTCGTGAGCCGTGTGGCGGATGGCCGCAAGAAGCCCTTCGACCAGATCGAGCCGCTGGCGCAAGGGCGCGTGTGGCTGGGAGCGCAAGCCAAGCAGAACGGGCTGATCGATCAGCTCGGCGGCCTGGACCGCGCCATCGAAGTCCTGAAACAGCAAGCGCACATGTCGCCCTCCGAGCGAGTCACGCTGGTGCCCTATCCTGGCCAGCGAAGCGTTTTTGATTTGCTCTTTCGAAGCCGGATGGACACTTCAGCTGGCGTTGAGATGAGATTGCAAAGAATGTTCGGCCGGCTGCCCTGGCAAGTCCTCTCGAAGCAAGGTTTCCTGAAAGTAATGCCGTACTCCGTTAGCGTCCATTAGGCCCGAAACGCTGCGGTTCCATCGCACTGTAAGCGTCTGCGCCGCAATCGATTGCCGGCGATTTGATCGGCTGTGTTCGTAGTACGATAGGCGGCCCGGTCATGGAACCAATGTTCTATGGTGAATACCTGATTCGGGCCTAAGGTTGTAGTGGGGATCGAATTATGGGAACCCGGCACGATCTGCGCCGCCAGGATCGGCGGCCGTGTGAGCACAAGGTCACCGTGACTTGGCATGATGCTCGCGGCGACCACAAATTTGCCATTGCACGAGCCATCGACATTTCCGAGTCCGGCATACGGTTGCAGATGCCAGAGGCGCCGCCCCTGCACACCTACGTGATGCTACGTGCAGCCCAACTGGGACTGCTGGGAAACGCTTCGGTCCGCTATTGTGTCCGCACGGCCGCATCGAAGTATGCGGTGGGCGCTGAATTTACCGCCGGTCTGCGGTGGACTCCAGAAAAACAGGCGGCCGAGTAGCCGGCGATTTGTACGGGCGGCCATTTGTATAGGACAGCGTGGCCCTGATACGATCGGATTCGAGCGCATTTCGAATGACCGAAAGCCATCCTCAACGCTTAGTGGTCGGCATCACCGGCGCCACTGGGGCAATTTTCGGGATCCGGCTGCTGGAAGCTTTGCAGGGATCCAGCGTGGAAACGCACTTGATCGTCAGCAAATGGGGCGCTCACACGCTGGCGCAAGAAACTTCGTACACCCTCGATCGGGTGCGGCAAATGGCGTCGTATTCTTATGCAGCGAGCGATCAGGGCGCGGCTGTGTCGAGCGGTTCGTTCCTGACGGCAGGCATGGTGGTCGCGCCGTGCAGCGTGCGGACTCTGGGAGCGATCGCCAGCGGCCAAGGCGAGCACTTAGTGCACCGGGCCGCGGATGTGGTTCTCAAGGAGCGCCGCAAGCTGGTGTTGGTGGTGCGCGAAACGCCGCTGAACGACATCCACCTGGAGAACATGTTGAAGCTCTCGCGCATGGGCGCGGTGATTCTTCCACCGGTGCCGGCGTTTTACAATCACCCGCGGTCGATCGAAGAGCTGGTGGATCACATCGTCATGCGCGTGCTGGATCAGTTCGGCATTCACACGGATCTGGCGGAGCGCTGGGGTAGCGAGCTGCCGCTACCACTAAGCGCAAAGATTTCCGGCTCGTGAGCTAACGCCAAAGACCAGCAGGCCGATGCACGCCAGCAGCGCCACCAGTGTCGCCCACGCGGCGGGCACGAAATAAGTGGAATGGTAATCCAGCACCAAATCACCCTGTCCGGCTGGCACGGCTACGCGTATCAGCGCGTAGTCCACCGGCAGCACGGGCAAATTCTGGGCGCCCGATTTCGCGGTCCTTCCATTTGCGGTCCAACCATGTGCCGTCCACCCAGGGAAGTAGGCGTTGCTGACACGCAAACAGACTCGGCGTAGCGCACGTGTAGTGGATACGGTAGTGGCCTGGCGTGAATTCGCGCACGTCCGCGATGCCGTTTGCGTCCTGCGCCATCGCATCGATCCCGGCCGGAACAAAAGCCTGACGCGCCGGATCCAAGGTAGCGAGCAGCGCCTTTTGGATCGTGGCGGTCTTTACCGAAATGCTTTTGGTTCGTTTACCCACTTCGCCTCCGGCCTATCGCGGTCAGAGCCCCTGCTTCGCCACGGCGCGCCCCTGGTAGGCTTCGAGAACCGCCTTGACAGAGCCATCCATCATCACGGAACCATGATCGATCCACAGCGCGCGGTCGCACATTTCCCGAACTGAGGCGGGCGAGTGCGATACGAACAGCAGCGATTTGCCGGCCCGGCGGAACGATACTAGAGCCTCCTTGCTTTTCTCCTGGAAGCTGGCGTCGCCGACGCCCAGAACCTCGTCGATGAGCAGAATATCCGGCTCGCATTGAATCGCGACCGAGAAAGCCAGCCGCATGATCATGCCGCTCGAGTAGGTCCGCAGCGGATCGCCGATGAATTCGCCGATGCCGGAAAACTCCACGATGCGGTCGAAAAGCTGGTTGGTCTTGCGCCTGGAGAGCCCGAGCAGCGCGGCGTTGAGAACCAGATTCTCGGCGCCGGTCAAATCCGGATGAAATCCGGAGCCCAATTCGAGCAGCGCCGCGATCCGGCCGTTCACCCGCACCGCGCCTTGGTCCGGCAAGGTCAGACCGGCCGCCAGGCTCAGAAGCGTGCTCTTGCCGGCTCCGTTGGAACCGATGATCGCCAGGCTCTCGCCTTCCTCCAGACTGAAAGACACATCCCGCAAGGCGCAGAAGGGCTCGTTGTGTCCTCCGCCAAACCATCGTGCGATATGCGTGCGCAGTAACTGGCGTCCCGTGCTGTGGGGAAACCACTTGGAAACGTTCTGAAATTCAATCAGCGGCATGCCGGCCTACAAGCGCGAATAGAAGCCATCCTTCAACTTCCCGAAAATAAATATGCCCGCCCCGAACATGGCAACCGACACGATCGCCAGACGAATCAACGTGGAACCGAGCGGTGCATGGCCTTCGAGCAAGACGTTGCGCATCATCAGGACCAATGCGGCCACTGGATTGAATTGATACAGGCCCCGGAACCGGACAGGAATGAGCGCGAATGAATAGAAGATAGGCACCAGCCAGAACAGCATGGTATTGGTCGACTCAACCACGTAGCGCGTGTCCCGCACGTAAACGTTCACGGCCGAAAAGGCGAAAGCCAATCCCATCACGAACAGAATCTCCAGCCCCCAGATCAGCGGCAGCCACAGCCAGTGGACGTTTACGCCGCTTCCGAACACCAAGACGATGCCGAGCAGTAGCGCGATCTGTATGAGCAGATGCAGGCAATTTGACAGGACGCTCGCGATCGGGAACACCTGCCGCGGCACTGGAACTTTCTTGATGAGCGACGCGTTATCCAACACCGATGTCGTGCCCGTGATCCAGGCCACCGTGAAAAAGTTGAACGGAACCAGGCCGCACAAAACAAACAGCGGAAAATTCCTGTCGTTGGGCCGGGCAAAGATCTTGGTGAAGATGAACGTGAGCAGCGCCATCATGATCAAGGGGTTCAACAGCGACCAAAGGACGCCCAGCGACATGTTCCGATAGCGGACTTTGAAGTCCTTCTCCACCAGGTTGCGGATTAAGAAGAGATAATCGCCATTCCACACAGGTCAATTATACGCCGACGCTCGCCTATTGAACCTCGCGTCCCAACATGCTTCAATATGAGTGGCACCCCTTCCCGAGAACACTGGAGGACAATCCGAATTGAATGCTGCAATCCTCGCCCTGGAAGACGGGACGGTCTTCGAGGGCAAGAGTTTTGGTGCGCCGAAAGACAGCCTGGGCGAAGTGGTGTTCAACACCGCCATCACGGGCTATCAGGAGATTTTCACGGACCCGTCCTACGCGGGCCAAATCGTCGTTTTGACGAATCCACAGATCGGGAATTATGGCGCCAACGCGTACGATCAAGAAGCGTCGCGTCCGTATATCGAAGGGTTGGTGGTTCGTGAATTCTCGCGTCTGGCTAGCAACTGGCGATCGGAGGAAAACGCCGAACAGTTTCTCGCCGGCAGCGGAATCCCGGTAGCTGCGGAGATTGACACGCGCGCGCTGGTGCGCCACCTGCGAACGCGCGGCGTGATGCGGGGTGTGCTTTCGGTGGGTAAAGGAAGCCGGGACGAACTGGTCGCACGCGCAAGAAACGCTCCGTCCATGGCGGGCCTCGACCTGGCGACGCGCGTCTCCACTTCTTCCAGCTACTCGTGGGACCAGCCGGTGACGGCCTGCTCCCCTTCCGACCCGCTCGCGAAACCAGCCGAGCAGTTTTGCCACGTGGTCGCGTTTGATTACGGGATCAAGCGCAATATCTTGCGCCGCCTGGTTCACGTGGGCGCGCGCGTGACGGTAGTCCCGGCGGGCACATCGGCCGAAGACGTGCTGGCGCTCAATCCGGATGGCGTGTTTCTATCGAATGGCCCCGGCGATCCCGAGCCCCTGGCGTTCCAGGCGGCCCAAGTGCGAAAACTGATCGGCAAGAAGCCCATCTTCGGCATCTGCCTGGGCCACCAGATTCTTGGCCTCGCGCTCGGCGGCAAGACCTACAAGCTCAAGTTCGGACACCGCGGAGCGAACCATCCGGTGTTGAACCAGGTAACTCAGAAGGTGGAGATCACATCCCACAATCACGGATTCGCGGTGGATCCCGATTCTCTCAACATGAACGAAGTGGATCTCACTCACGTCAATCTGAACGACCAAACGCTGGAGGGCTTCCGCCATCGCAACGAACCGGTGTTTTGCGTGCAATACCATCCCGAGGCGGCGCCCGGTCCACACGATTCACATTATCTGTTTGATGATTTCATGACACTGATCAAGGATTACGGGGTCCGGTAGCCATGCCTCGACGCAACGATCTTCATTGCATCCTGATCGTGGGCTCGGGACCAATCATCATTGGACAGGCCTGTGAATTCGATTATTCCGGCGCGCAGGCCTGCAAGGCCCTCAAGTCCGACGGCTATGAAGTAGTGCTGATCAACTCGAATCCGGCCACCATCATGACCGATCCCGACCTGGCCGACCGTACGTATGTCGAGCCGCTCAGCGTTGCTTATGCCGAGGAAGTGATCCGGCGCGAACGCCCCGATGCGTTGCTCTCCACGGTCGGCGGTCAGACCGGTCTCAACTTGTCCGTTGACCTGGCTGAAGCCGGAGTGCTCGACAAGTACGGCGTGGAGCTTATCGGGGCCAAGATCGAATCCATCAAGAAAGCCGAGGATCGCTTGCTGTTCAAGGATGCGATGCGGAAGATCGGCCTGGAGACGCCGCAATCGCAACTGGTGAACAACGTCGAGGACGGACTGGCCTTCGCAGAGCGTGTTCCGGGCGGCTATCCCGTGATTCTGCGGCCCAGCTTCACGATGGGTGGCTCGGGCGGCGGCATCGCTTACAATCGCGAAGATCTCGCCGAGATTCTGGAGCGCGGCCTGGATCTCTCTCCGGTGCACGAGGTGCTGATCGAAGAGAGCGTGCTCGGTTGGAAGGAATTCGAGCTGGAAGTGATGCGCGACTTGGCTGACAACGCCATCATTGTATGTTCCATCGAAAACTTCGATCCAATGGGCGTCCATACGGGCGACTCCATTACCGTCGCGCCGGCGCAAACACTCACCGATCGCGAGTACCAGATGATGCGCGATGCCTCACTGCGTTGCCTTCGTGAAATCGGCGTGGACACGGGCGGATCGAATGTGCAGTTCGCGATCAACCCGGAAAACGGCCGCATGGTCATCGTGGAGATGAACCCGCGCGTCTCGCGCAGCTCCGCGCTGGCCTCCAAAGCCACTGGGTTTCCCATCGCCAAGATCGCGGCGAAACTGGCGGTCGGCTATCGCTTGGACGAGATCAGGAACGACATCACGAAAGAAACACCCGCTTGCTTCGAGCCGACTCTCGACTATGTCGTGGTCAAGATTCCGCGCTGGCAATTCGAGAAATTCCCCGGGGCGGAACCGGTTCTCGGAACGCAAATGAAATCGGTGGGCGAAGTGATGGCCATCGGCCGCACCTTCAAACAGGCGCTGTGCAAGGGAATCCGAAGCCTGGAGACGGGCAAGTCGGTCACTTCCGAGAGCTACGATCGGGCGCTCATCCGGCAGCGCCTGATCACGCCGAACCCCGAGCGTTTGGGCTATATCCGCTTCGCTCTCGAACAAGGCTGGACCGTGGAGCAGATTCACGAGATCACCTCTATTGATCCGTGGTTTTTGAAGCAACTTCGCGAGTTGGCGGATCTCGAGCACGGTCTGTCCGGGCAAAGCTTGGGCTCGCTTTCTCGGGAGCGGATTCTCGGAGCCAAGCGCGACGGGCTGTCCGACGCACGCCTGGGCCAGTTGTTCAGTACTGATGCGAACGCGGTGCGCGCGCGCCGCAAGGAGCTCGGCATCACCGCAGTGTTCAATCGCGTGGATACTTGCGCGGCCGAATTCGAGAGCTTTACGCCCTATCTCTATTCGAGCTACGAATCGGAAAATGAATCCGACCCGGGCGATCGCAAGAAAGTCATGATTCTCGGCAGCGGCCCCAACCGCATCGGCCAGGGCATCGAATTCGACTATTGCTGCTGCCACGCGGCGTACGCGTTGGCGGAGTTCGACCATGAGTCGATCATGGTCAATTGCAATCCTGAGACCGTATCCACCGACTATGACACCAGCGACCGGCTGTACTTCGAGCCCCTCACGCTCGAGGAAGTGCTCAACATTTGCGACGTCGAGAAGCCCGATGGCATAATCGTTCAATTCGGCGGGCAAACTCCGCTGAACCTCGCCCTGCCGCTCCAGCTCGCCCTCAAAGGCGCGGGCGTTGCGATTATCGGCACCGATCCGGCCGATATCGACCGCGCGGAAGATCGCAAGCTGTTCGGCAAACTGCTCGACGATCTCGGCATTCCGTCGCCTGAAAACGGCACGGCCACTAGCGCGGAAGAAGCCTGCGCGGTGGCTCGACGGCTGGGCTATCCGGTGCTGGTCCGGCCGAGTTATGTGCTGGGCGGACGCGCCATGGTGATCGCCTACGACGAAGAGATGGTCAAACGCTACATGCACGAGGCCGTGGTCTTCTCGCAGGAGCGGCCCGTGCTTATTGACCGCTTCCTGGAGGACGCCACCGAAGTCGACGTGGATGCTCTCGCCGATCAAGATGGCGGCGTGCTGATCGCGGGCATCATGGAGCACATTGAGGAAGCCGGCGTGCACTCGGGCGATAGCTCCTGCGTTCTTCCGCCGCAGGGGCTTTCCGAAGCCGTGCTTCAGACCATTCAGGAGTACACCGAGCGGTTGGCGCGCGCGCTGCACGTGATCGGTCTGATGAACGTGCAGTACGCGATCAAAGACGGCATGGTGTATGTGCTGGAAGTCAATCCACGCGCCTCGCGCACCGTTCCCTACGTCAGCAAGGCCACTGGCGTACCGCTACCGAAACTGGCGGTCGGCTTGATGCTCGGCAAGAGACTCCGCGACTTCGAGCACCTGACTGGGGGCCGCACATCCGGCGTTCTTCCCGTACCGCAGTGCTTCGTGAAATCGCCCGTCTTCCCGTTCGGCAAGTTCCCCGGCGTCGATCCCGCGCTGGGTCCTGAGATGCGCTCCACCGGCGAAGTGATGGGCGTGGGCGAAAACTTCGGCGAAGCGTTCGGCAAGGCCCAGTTGAGCGCCGGCACTCCGCTTCCGGACAGTGGCACGGTGTTCATCAGCGTGAACGATCGCGATAAAGCAGCCGCGGTGGAAGTCGCGGCCAAATTCGCCGAATATGGATTTCAGCTCGCGGCCACGCGCGGAACGGCAGCCGTCCTAAAAGCCGCGGGGCTCCAAGTGAAAACAGTTTTCAAAGTGAACGAGGGACGGCCGAACGCCGTCGACATCATGAAGGCTGGCTCTTTGAAGCTGGTGATCTACACCACCACGGGCGGCCACACGTTCAAGGACGAGCGCGACATCCGCCGCACTGCGGTTGCGTACCGCATTCCATGCATCACCACGCTCAGCGGAGCCAAGGCCGCCGCTCAGGCCATTGTCTCGCGCAAGCGCGATCCCATCCGCGTCTGGAGCCTCCAGGAAATCCACAAACCGGCTGGCGTGGCGACCACTTCGTAGCCTTAGTTCGCAGTTTTCGAAATCAGCGCTGGCTCGATTCGCCCGCGCGAACGCGGCGGTTGAATTCGCTGGATGCGCCGCGCGGCACGCTCAGCGTGTTCCATCGGTCGTGGCAAAAATGCTTCGCCAGAAATACGATCTGACCGCAATGGTAGGAGTAATGCGCAACCTGCCGGTTGATGGCTTGCATCACCGAGTGCGCTTCGCCGCGAATCGTGATGGTGCGGCCGAGATCGGGGTCCGAGAGAGACTCCATCGTCCCGAGCAGGCGCTGCCAGCCATCCTCCCAGATTTGGAGCAGCTCTTCGCGAGCAGGGGGTGGACTGGAAAACTCCTCGTCACGGTCGCGGCCCGGCTTCTCTCCGTCGCTGGTCAGAAAATCAGTCCAGCGCGAGCGCATGTTGCCGGACATGTGCTTCACGATAACCGCGATCGAATTCATCTCGTCATCCAGCACGGCGAAGAGCTGATCGTCGCTCACCTGTTCGATCGCACGCTCGGCAAGCTTTTTGTAGTACCGGAAGATCGCGGTCGAATCCTC
>Ga0182015_10003212_pt1 | contig 18592 bp, 17 predicted proteins | sample 712P3MmetaG_FD_120478 | JGI IMG/M metagenome (GOLD analysis project Ga0182015, IMG submission 120478) | Permafrost microbial communities from Stordalen Mire, Sweden - 712P3M metaG | ecosystem: Environmental > Terrestrial > Soil > Wetlands > Permafrost | place: Sweden: Stordalen | collected...
CCGAAGTTGGCATCATGTGCGCTGCTCCCGAAGGGGATGGATTTCAATGCAACTTCGAGAACCTTAAGCTGACGATGCACAGCAAGTGAGCGCAGAGCCCGAGAAGACGATCACTCCTCGTAAGGATTGTGCAAGTATCCTTCCACCGCGAAGTCTTCTCCGAAGCGGTGAAGGCGTGAATGCTTTACATGCAACGCTGCATTCAGATGGGAAAAGTTCCCGCCGCCGGCGAATGGGACTGACCCCGCGCCCAGAATTTTCGGCGCGTAGTACAGGAGAACTTTGTCGACGATTCCGGAGGCCAGCGCCATCCCGTTTACCGCCGAGCCGCCTTCGATCAGGACGCTTGCAATTTCGAATTCGCCGAGACGACGCAGAATCGCATGAATATCGGGACGTCGATCGGAAGCGGACGCCGGAAGTTGCTCGACCCGGATGCCGCGTGCTTCCAGTTCGCGCATTTTATTTTCGTCGCCGGCGCAACAGAAAACCAGCACATCCTTTCCGCTGGCGCGCGCGTTCGTCACGCTCTGGACCAAGCGCGACTCCGGAGGCACTCGCAAGTGCGAATCCAGAATCACGCGCAACAGGGCGCGACGCCGGAGACGGCCGCTGCGATCGGTAAGCAACGGATCATCAGCAAGAATTGTGCCTACTCCCGCCAGGATGGCATCGCTCTGGTGACGCTGTTCGTGCACGTGAGCTCGGGCAACTTCATCGGTAATCCAGCCACCAGCGGGAGTTCCATACGACTTCTTCGACTCGGCGCTTGGCGGCGGAGCGATCTTTCCGTCAAGCGTCATCGCGGCTTTCAGCGTCACCAAAGGAACGCCGTGGCGAATATATCGGGCGAAAGCTTCATTCACGCGGCGGCCTTCCGCTTCGAGCCGCCCAACTTCCACATGCACGCCGGCCGCGCGCAGCTTCTCGAATCCGCGCCCGCTCACTTTGGGATTGGGATCCGCCATAGAAGCCACCACGCGACGGATTCCAGCGCCAATCAAAGCGTCGGTACACGGGGGCGTGCGGCCCTGATGAGAGTGAGGTTCAAGATTGATGTAGAGGGTACCGCCGCGCGCCTTATCGCCGGCCTGCTCCAGGGCGAGCACCTCGGCATGCTTCACGCCATCGTAGGTATAAACTCCCGTACCCACGATGTTTCCACGCGCGTCAACGATGACGGCTCCCACGTGAGGATTGGGCGACGACAAGCCCACACCTTGGCGCGCCAGATCCAGAGCGCGGTGTAGAAACTGCTCGTCAGTCGCGTGATCGGGCATTTTTCGATCTTCAAGAGCACGTATCGGGGAACACGCAGTCATGGAGAAAGAGATCCTGGAGTTGGTCTTCTCCCTGGCTCTGGGTCTCCGTGGTGAAAATAGCTTTTTATTCGAACAGGGAATCCACGAACTCTTTTGGTTCAAAGGGCAACAAGTCGCCCACCTTTTCGCCGACGCCAACGAATCGCACCGGCAGTCCCAACTCTCGCGAGATGGCTACGACTACGCCACCTTTCGCAGTGCCGTCGAGCTTGGTGAGTACGATGCCGGTGACTCCCGCCGACTGGGTGAACAGGCGCGCCTGCTGCAAACCGTTCTGACCAGTGGTCGCGTCCATAACCAGTAGAGTTTCATGGGGCGCTCCAGGGATAATGCGCTGAGCCGTGCGCCGCATTTTTTCCAGTTCGGACATGAGGCTCGTCTTGGTATGCAAGCGGCCAGCGGTGTCGACGATTACGTAATCGGCTTTCCGCGCAGTCGCGGCTTGCAGCGCGTCGAAGAGCACCGCCGCGGGGTCTCCGCCGGGCTTGGTCTTGATCACTTCGGTGCCGGTTCGCGCTCCCCAAATTTCCAGTTGATCGATGGCAGCCGCGCGGAAAGTATCTGCCGCGCACAGCAATACATTTTTGCCCTGAGACCGGAAAACCTGCGATAACTTGCCGATGGTTGTGGTTTTGCCCGTGCCATTCACGCCGACCACCAGAATTACTTCCGGCGTTCCGTCCACTTTCTCGACGGGCCTGGTAGTCGCGGCATTCAGAATGGCCAGCAACTCCTCCTTGAGAAGGCGTTTCAGCTCCTGAACATCCTGGATCTGCTTGCGGTCCGCTTTGTCGCGGAGCTTGCCGAGAATCTCCTGTGTGGTGGTGGTACCCAGGTCGGCGCCGATCAGAGTCGCTTCCAGATCGTCCAAGGTGTTGCGGTCGATTTCTTTGCCAAAGGAGACAACTTCTTCGATCCGCTCGGCAAGGTTCTCACGCGTGCGCGTGACCGCCTGCTTCATGCGTTCGAAAAGACCAGTTTTCTTTTCTTCCGTGCTACCGAACAGAGTCTGAATCATGAGGAAAATGCCAAGTTTGATTATAGCGGTCAGGGTGGCCCCATTTTCGTTGGGCACAGACACAAAGAGCAAGAAGGCTAGACGGGGGTTCTTTCGAGATTGGCTGGTGGCGTGGCAGGCGCGGCCGCAGGAGGCGCCGAAGCCGGGGTAGGCTGAGGCACGACAGAGGCAGTCTCCGATGCCAACGGCCTCTTGATAGAGACACGCTGGATGCGAATTTCGCCACGTGCGTATACCGCCATCAGTGCGGCCACCGGTCCCGGATCAAGCCTCTTGCCGGCCAAGTTCTGAATGATCTTCAGCGCTTCTTCCGGAGAGTGTGCGTGCTGGTATGGACGATTGGTGGTTAACGCATCAAAAGTATCCGCGACGGCGATCACACGCGCCAGCAGGGGAATTTGGTCTCCCTGTAGTCCGTAAGGATAACCGCGGCCGTCAAGAGCCTCGTGATGCAGTTCGATGCCGGCCAGCATCTCGGCAAGCTGCACCACGGGCCGCAAAATGTTGGCGCCCTTTGTAGTGTGAGTCTTCATGACCTCAAACTCTTCTGCGGTGAGGGCACCCGGCTTTTTGAGGATGCGGTCTTCGATGCCAATCTTTCCCACGTCATGGAGTTGCGCAGATATCTGCAAGGTTTCCATGAAATCGGGTGACAGACGCAACTCCTTGCCGATCATCATGGAGTAACGGGTGACGCGATCGGAGTGACCGCGAGTGTAGGGATCTTTCTCGTCGACCGCGCCGGCCAGCATCTGGATCGATCCCAGAAACAGCGCGCGGTTTTCCTCGGCTGCTTTCTTCAAGTCTTCAACGAAGTGTTCGAGCTCCTGCGACATCGTGTTGAAGGTTTCCGCCAGTTCGCCGATTTCAGTCCGGCTCCACAAATGAACGCGCTGCGAAAAGTCGCCACGCGCCAGTGCGCGGCTGGATTGCGTAAGGATCTGCAATGGATTCGTAATGCGGCGGGCAGCGAAAATACTAACGCCAATACTTAGGAGGACAGCCAGTAGCGCCAGCAGGCGGGCCGTGCGCTGCATCTCGTAAACTCCGCGGTAGGCCTCCCGCTGTGGCTTTTGCACGACCACAGCCCAATCGAGCGAGGTCACTGGGCTGTAGGTTCCCAGCATCTCCACGCTGTTATTGCCTTCCTTGACGTCGAACTCCTTGGTGGCGGCCAACTGCGCCTTGTTGCCTTCATCCACAAAGTTGCGGACGATCTCGAGGCTCTTCATGTCCTGGCCGGTCACATATTGCGGAGTGCCGGCGGCCACCAGCCGCCCCTGTGCGTCCACGACATAAGGGATCAGGCCACCGCCGCTGACCTCGTGGAGGCGGCGAATCAGGAATCTTAGATCTACCACCGTACCCACCATGCCCAAGAAGCGGCCGCCATAGCTGACTGGGCTGCTCACCAGCAAAACGGTCCGCGAGGACTTGCCATCCTCCACCTGCAGCGCTTGGCCGTTGTAGGCGCGGCCATCGCGGGCCGCCTCAAACGCGTGCTGCAATTCGCGTTGCAGGAAAGCATCGGGAGCGATGCGTCCGGCGGAAATGCCTTTTGCGTCGGAGTTCAGTAACGTGACATAAGCAAGTTCGTCGGAGGAGGAAACAAAGTTTTCGAGCAGCGCGCGAAGTTCCGGGACTTCGATGTTCTTGCTGCCGATGTCTCCGCCGCTCGCTACTTGAATGGACGAAGAAAGATTCGCCAGCATCATTCTCAGCGAGCGCTCATGCTGCGACAAATCGTCGGCCAGAGACCGAGTCACCGTATTCTGAAGCAGCATCTCGTTGGTCTTCAGCCGGTCCCGGTTGATGGCCTCCACTTGCGCGGAGTAGAAGTACATGGGAACGATGCTGATCACCAGCAGCACGCCGAGGATTACATACAGAATGGGAATACGCGCAGGAGTGGGCATGGTGGAATACGAGCCGCTCCCCGGGGTTAATTTGGAAGCGCCGTCGATCGAAGTGGCGGCGGATTTCACGTGTATCTACAGAGTTTAATGTGGCGCGAATTGGTTGTCGGCGAAAACCGGCGGCTTCGCCATTACTAAAGTGTGGTCTGGAACGCCCCAACAGCGCGGGTTTGGCAACAAAAAGGTACCCCATGAGGGTTTATGTTTTGACCGTTTCGCTTTTTCCGCTGCGTGTCATCAGATCGTAAATCGCCTCACGCGGGGATTTGTTGTGCTGCAAAATCGCATGCATCTGATCCGTGATCGGCATTTCGACACCGTGGGCACGCGCCAGATCCACAGCTGCGGCCGTGGTAAAAATCCCTTCCGCAACCATGCCATGCATCCCGGCGAGAATTTCCGGCAGCTTGCGTCCACGACCCAGCTCCACTCCTACACTGCGATTGCGAGAAAGACCGCCGGTGCAAGTAAGCACAAGGTCACCGATGCCGGCGAGACCCGCCATGGTTTCTGCCTTTCCGCCACAGGCAACCACGAGCCGGGTCATTTCCGCCAGGCCCCTCGTGATCAGGGCCGCCGTGGAATTGTGTCCCAGACCCAGGCCTGCACTCACGCCGGAGGCGATTGCGATAACGTTCTTCAAGGCACCGCCCAACTCCACGCCGATCACATCCTCATTGGTGTAAACCCGGAACGTAGGGCCGCTGAATTCGCGTTGCACGATGCCCGCGAGGTCCGTATCTTTTGAAGCGATGGTAATCGCCGTAGGATCGCCGCGAGCAACTTCGAGTGCAAACGAAGGCCCGCTCAATGCGCCCAGCCGGGGGGCGAATCCCATCGTGTTTCTTACGAGATCGCCAATGATCGCGGTCATGCACATCTGCGTATGGTTCTCGATGCCCTTGGTGGCACTCACGAGCAGCATCTCCCGCGTCAGGTAAACATGCATCTCTTCAAAAATGGATCGGCAATGATGAGAGGGCATCACGCTGACCACAATGTCTGCGCCGTTGATTGCCTCCTTCCAGTCGGTAGTCGGACTCACGGTTTCCGGAAGAGTGCACCCGGGAAGGAATTTCTCATTCACGCGCTGCCGTGCGATGGTGTCGCAAACTGGTTTTTCGTGAGCCCACAGGCGAATGCGATTATTCTCTTTGCGCCCGAGAACGATCGAAAGGGCGGTGCCCCAGGCTCCCGCGCCGATGATCGCGATCTCGCTCATGCGTGCTTCGCTCCCATCCGTCTTTCCGTTCCCTTCAGCAATCGCTGGATGTTTTGATGGTGCTTGAAGATGATGAGAAGGGAAGTCGCGCCAATGAATGACAAGGCCAGCAGCGCATCGCCATAGGCGCGCATTCCGAAGACCAGAAGCGGAAAGGACGCGACGGCGAGGATAGATGCCAAAGATACGTAACCGAAGATCGCTACCACTGCGATAAAAATGCCAGCCGCCACCAGGACCGCCTTTGGGGTGATGACCAGAAAAGATCCTAATCCGGTGGCGACGCCCTTGCCGCCTCGAAATCCCAGCCATACCGGAAACATGTGCCCGACAACTGCAAGAAACGCCGCCATTGTCATCGCTTGATAAACCGAAACACCACTGGATCTTTGAACGACGAGGAAACGTGCCAGCCCGACTGCGGCGCTTCCTTTGAGAGCATCGAGTAGCAAGGTTAAAATCCCCAGCGCCGGGGATTTACGGGCTACGTTCGTTGCTCCGATATTTCCGCTTCCGCTTTGGCGTACATCTTCCCCGCGAAAAATGCGCACCAGCAGATATCCGAAGGGAATCGATCCCAGCAGATAGCTTAGCGCGGCGATCATGAAGAAAGTTGGCAAAGTATTAACGCAACCCGAATTTCGCCAGCTTTGTGTATTTCGAACCGCCCGGGAAAAGCTGGCTCTCGTACAGAAAAAATTCGCGGCTCGTCATCGTACCAAACTCAGGGGCAGGCAATACCGCCAGCTTTTCCTGAAGCCGTTGAAAGGCGCGGTTAGAGCCGTCCCCTTTTCGCCAGCGCGGCGAACCGGAGCCTCGACTGCCTCGTGCGAGAGTGAGGTGCGGGCTAAAAGCATGTTGCTCTTTTGGGATGTTGAGCGACGATAGTCTTTCATCGATCGTGGCCGCCAGGGCAGCCAGTTCCGAGTCTGCCTGGATACCTATCCAGAACACTCGTGGCGCACGCGCGTCAGGGAAGAACCCACAACCGCCAAAGTTCATTTCTAGGGATGCGGCAGAAATCGCACCGAGAGTCTGCTTGATCTTCTCGGCCTCCTCGTCGGAGCTCTCCCCGATGAATTTCAGGGTGAGGTGGAGCGATGCCGGCCGAACCCAACGCGCCTCCGGAGCAAACTCGCGCATGTCGTCGAGGAAGCGAGTGATCCGGCGACGGATAGTGTCATCAATATCGAGTGCCACGAAGAGCCGCATAAAATCAGCTTCTAGCTTTTCGCTACGACTCATGCTAGCAGCCAGGAGCTAGTAGCTGCCTCTCTCACATCAGCTTCTTTCGCACCATGTCCAGGGCGAGCGTGGTTGCAAACCAGCGGATGCGCTTGCGATCGCCAGGGAAGTTGCGCTCGATCACTTCAGTCCCTTGATCGCTGGCCAAAGCGTGGAACACCAATCCTACAGGCTTCTCGGGTGTTCCTCCGGTGGGACCGGCCACGCCGGTGATGCCGACACCAAGCGTCGCTTCGCAACGGTAACGGATACCCTCGGCCAACGCTGCGGCCACTTCGCGGCTGACAGCGCCATGGCGCTCAATCATGTCGGCGGGCACTCCCGCGAGTTCCGTCTTTACGGCATTGGCATAGACGATGGCGCCACCGGCAAAATAGCGCGAGCTTCCGCCGACTGAAGTAATTCTCTCGCCGAGCAGACCACCTGTGCACGACTCCGCGACGGCCACCGTGGCGTTGCGCATTTGCAGCCAGTAGCCGACAATTTGCTCGAGCGACTCGCCGTCGCGCGAATACACGGCATCGTCGAGTTCTTCTTCGACTGCATCAGCCGCTTCATCGACGCGGGTCTGCGCAGCCTCCATGGTCTGGGCCCGCGATTTGAAATGGAGTTGAATCTCACCTGCTCCCGCCAAAATTGTGGTTTGCACTTCGGCGAACCGTTTATAGATGGGCGCCACGCGCGCGTCGACGTGAGATTCTCCGAGCATCGCGACCTTTAACACGCGGGTTGCGAGAAATGCAGTTGGCAATTTTCCTCGCAACCATTCACGGCACTCGGCCTCGAACAGCCCCTTCAATTCGTGTGGAGGACCGGGCAACAGGATGACAATGCGTTCGCGTCCATCGAACTTTCCGCTCAACCGCTGTCCGGGCGCGGTGCCATTGGGATTGGGCAGCACAGTTGCCCCTTCAAGAATATCCGCCTGCTTGGCGTTGTTGGGCGACATTTTCCAGCCGCGTGCCGCGAAACGGCGCTCGATGCCGGCGAGAACGTCTTCGTTGCGCCTCAACGAAACACCTAAAGCTTCGGCGACGGCTTCGCGAGTAAGGTCATCTTCGGTAGGGCCCAGTCCACCGCTGAAAACTACGATCTCCGACCGTAACATGGCGTGCTGCGCAACCGCGACCAGGCGCCGTAGATCATCGCCCACTACGCTCTTAAAAATTACCTCGACGCCGAGTTGATTGAGTTGCTCCGTGAGGTAGAGCGAATTGGTATCCGTGCGGAAGGGCGTCAACAGCTCTGAGCCAACCGCGATGATCTCGGCGTTCACGGGTAGAGTGTAAACGAAAACTGCGGACGAAGCGCTTCGACGAATCGGCGCAACCGACTCTCGGACGCAACCTACTCCGGCAGCAAGGGTAAGCCCTGAATGTTCCAGGAAAGATGATGCACCGCGTCGGTGGTAGCCAGAATTACACTGCGCCCGGGAGCAAAGGCCAGGCCGACCAAGCCGTGGCCGGCGACTTCCAGGCTGGCGTTGCCTTCCGGAGTGATCTTCACGATCCCGCGCTTGCCGGAGAGGGAGGCCGCCACGTACAGATTTCCGGCGGAGTCAAACGCCAAGCCCTGGGGGCGCCCCAAGCCGCGAAAAAATTTGTGAACCGTTCCCTGCGGATCGATTCTGTGCACGCAATCAAAGCTCGACGTGGTTGGCCCGGTCACAAATAAATCTCCCTGGGGACCAAAAGCCAGGTGGTACGCGGAAACGCTCGGCTCCAGCGTGGCAAAAACGAAGACCTGCTGGTCGCGTCCAATCTTGAAGATGGTGCCGCTGCGGTCGCCCACGTAGAGGTTCTGGTTTCGATCAAATGCGATGCCGGTAGCGATTCCCATCCCCTCAGCGTAGGTTGTTATCGTTCCGGTCGGTGCCACGCGATAGACAGCACCATCGTGGCGCGAGGAGACGTACATCTGACCCTGGTGATCAAAAGCGATGGCGGTGGCATTCATCATCTCCGCGACAAAGGGTTTAATCACGTAATTCGTGTCAATCTTGAAGACCGCAACCGGAACTTTTTGCCCGCGGGATCCAGAGAAAGTAGCATAGACCTTGCCCAGGGCGTCGAGCGCGGGATTGGTTACCGGATGCAGGTTCTCGGCAATGGGTACAGCCACCTTAACCGTGTGGGCATTGCTTACATGACCGTCGGACGCCACTACCACTGGGCCCGACGTCGCTCCTTCAGGAACTCGGGCGACCAGAAAGGTGTCTGAACTGATTACGATTCCGCCCTCTACTTCTCCAAATTGCACACGCGGACGCTGCCACTGCTGAGGACGCAACCCCGAACCGGCGATGCGCACCTCGCCCCCCGCCAGCGCCAGCACCGGCGAGACCGATTCGATGTGCGGCCCGCCGTTCACGTTCTTCTTGCCCAGAATACGATCGGAAAATCCCATGTGGAAACTCGCACTACCTTAGAAGACCAAAGTGCAGAAAGAGATGCACAACAATCAGAGCCAGGAGACCTGCGGCAATGTCGTCCAGAACGATTCCTGTACCCCCCGGAAGCACCTCCAATTGCCGTACCGGAGGCGGCTTGACAATATCAAAAGCACGAAAAAGTATAAAGCCCGCCAAGAAACATTTCCATGTGAGCGGCACGGCAATCAGGGCCAGCAATTGACCGGCTACTTCATCGATGACCACGAGTTGCGGATCTTTTCTCCCGGCGCCCTGAGCGACCCGCGTTGCCGCAGGAATGCCAATCAGAGTGATCAGCACCGCTAAGGCGATTGCCACAGGCGTTCGGAGCGCAGGCGAAAGGGCACGGGCCAGCGCAGCCCATAGCAATACGGTTGCCACGGACCCCCAAGTCCCGGGCCCGGGCCGCAGACGCCCGATGCCGAAGAACGTGGCGATCAGCATAGCCCATTGAGGAGTTCGGGGGCCAGGCGCTTCCGCGACAGCCGGCGGGGCGCCGGCACTACGGGCGAGTTCCCTGGAGTCTTTCACAGATCTTCGTCCGGATCTTCTGGAGTGCCTTCGCGGATTGGATCGTCAGCATCGCTGACCGGCGATGGGATCACATAAGCGCCGCTCGCCCACTTCCCCAAATCAATCGTTTTGCAGCGGTCGCTGCAAAAGGGAAATTCTACATCGCTGTTCTTAACGACCTTCTTGCAGATCGGACAACGGAGTTTGAGGGTGCGCTTGCGAGGCATGATGAGCCACGTTGAAGGTTCCGGTTAGGTCTACAGAATCTTCGCTACCAGATCATAGTCATGGGCTTCTGTGATCTGACAGCGATAAAATTCGCCTGGGCGGGGCTCGGCCGATGGAGGGAAGGCGTTGACGAAAACCTTGCCGTCAATTTCCGGTGCATGCATTGCAGTGCGGCCTTCCATAAGCAGATCGGTCTCTTCCGACATCCCTTCCAGCAGCAGGTCGAACTCCTGTCCCACCAGAGCTCTCTTTTTCTTCTGGCTGATCTGCCGCTGAATTTCCATCAGGCGTTTACGCCGACGCTCAATCACGAGCAAAGGAAGCTTCCCGTCCAAGGCAAAGGCGTCGGCGCCTTCCTGGTCGGAGTAGGCGAAGGTCCCCATCCAATCAAACTGAGCCTCGCGCACAAAATCGCAGAGCTGTTCGAAGTCTTGGTCTGTTTCTCCGGGAAAGCCTACGATGAAGGAGGTGCGCAAGGTGAGAGCGGGAATCTCAGACCGCATCCTGCTGATCGACCGCAGAAATACGTCCGGGCCGCCTCCGCGCTTCATGCGCTTCAGAACATTCGCGGAAGCATGCTGCAGCGGCACGTCCATGTAAGAACAAATTTTCTCGTGCGTTCCGATCGCCTCCAGAAGTCTGCCTGTGATTTTATTGGGATAGGCATAGAGGAAACGAATCCAGCGCAGGTCATCAATCTTGGCGAGTTTCTCCAGCAGTAGCGCCAGTCCATCTTTCAAGCCGAACTCTTCGCCGTAGCAGGTCGTATCCTGTCCAATCAAAGTGATTTCGCGCACGCCGGCTTGTGCCAGGCGCTCCGCTTCAGCGACCACCGATTCGAATCTCCGAGAGCGGAACTGCCCTCGCAATTGCGGAATAATGCAGAACGTGCAGGGATGATCACAGCCTTCGGCGATTTTGATATACGCGGTGGATTTCGGCGTTGCCAGAACGCGCGGTGTTTCGTCGTCGTAGAGATAGTTCGGCAGATTGGCAATGGCTCCCTCCCATTGCCCGCGGGAAAATCGACCTTGCGCGGCGCGAGCGTCGCCTTCGGCCCGCGACGGCAACAGCACGAAAGGCGAATCGTTTTGAGCTGGAGTAGGGGCCACACCCGTAGCCGCCAGAATATTTTGCAACTCCCCGGTACCCACCACGGCGTCCACTTCCGGAATGCGTTTGCGGATTTCATCGCGGAAACGCTCGACCAAGCAGCCTGCCACGACCAGCTTCCTGGCTCGTCCTGAGGTCTTGAGAGCGGCCATCTCCAGAATCGTATTGACCGATTCCTGTTGCGCGCTCTCGATGAACGAGCAGGTATTGACCACAATGACGTCAGCGTCCTCGGCTCGCGGCGACAGTTCGGCCCCGGAGCGCGCCAGCAGGCCCATCATCACTTCACTGTCGACAAGGTTCTTGGGACATCCCAGGCTGATGAAACCGATCGTCTGGGGGCGCAGAATTCGCTCGTGGTTTTCTGCTGCTGCAACAGGAGTTTTTTCGCTGGAGCGTGGAATCGTAAGGTTCTTCGAGGGCATGCGATCTAGCTATCTTAACATTTCCGCGGGCCGGTTCTGCTTGCCTAAATGCGTCGGCCCTCTCATGAAAAACGCGTACCAGCAAAGGCAGCAACCTCTGGCTGAAAGTCGAACCCTTCATGCTAGGCTAGCCGCTACCGAACAGAAGAATGTCTCGCCGCCGGAGGGTGGTGGATGTCTGGAAAACAGGCCGTAATGGCAGTCCTATTGGGGATGTGTATGCTCACGGCCTCTGTTGCGGCGCAGGACGAGAAGAACGAATTGACCGGCGTGATTGGCCGGATCTTCATCAGTGACCAGGGGATTCACGGTGCAACTTATTCCAACCCTTTCGTTCGCTCCGGCAAGGGGTTTTCCTTCGAGGTGAACTACGCGCGCAAATTTTACGCGACTGCAATGTTCGCGGTCTCAGGTGAGGTTCCCGCCCTTTTCAATCTTGCTGAGGATCTCCGATCCGGCAGCGACGTCGTTCCTACGGCTACAGCCAGATATTGGTCACGCCCGCAGTGCGGTTACATCTGCTTCCAACTACGGCAGTTTCCCCTTGGGTGAGCTTTGGTGGCGGCTTCGGCCACTTCAGCGAAGACAAAAGTCTTATCTGCTACGGCGCAAACCTTGGGGGCTCCTCCTCCGGCGTGCTTCAGGGCGGAGTCGGATTGGACGTAAGTCACTTCGGTGGGCGCCTCCGGCACTTCGGCATTCGCGGGCCGGCACGGCTGATCTGCCCCTCGCGAACACTGGCAAAACTCGCCCGCACAATTATTTTCTCGGAGGGGGCGTAGTTTGGCACTTCTAGCGCGCCGCAGCCAGAATTCTTTCTGAGGAAGTGAGCGGGAAGAGATTTTCGCCGGCGATTCTTATTTCTGTACCGCAGACTCTACCTCTTCATACAATTCGGGCAAACGTTGCGCGTCGTTGGAAGAATTCCCGAACCGCGCCGATTCATAAGCGTCAGTGAACCGTCCCACCCTTATTCGTAGTGGCTCGTCTTCGATCACGTGAGCAAATTCTTGCGCGGTCTGTGTCGCGGATTTTTTCAATCCACGCCGCGCCAGGTAGCGAGCCATCCGTTCGTACCACATGGCAGCCGCTTGATCCGGCGATCGCTCGGGATGCGCTTGAAGTCGCCGGTTGTGAATCATCCGTGCAATGCGCCCCGCGTTCCCCAGCACGAGAAGCAGAAACCCAATTGCGCCACTGCCCGCAAACCACCATGCTGGTGATTGTTCGGTGCTCCGCTGGCCATGCCTCGCCCAACTCAACAAGCGCGCGTAGCGCAACCTGGCCGCTATTCGCATCTTTTCCCATGAGTTGCGCGTCCCGCTGATCGCCGCTTGTCCTAGAACGTACTGGTGCGAGGAATCATAACTGATCACCCACTCTCGCCAGAACGATTGCGCGGCATCGAGGTACAACAGCGCTCGCTCCCAGCCTTCGGGAGTTCCGATGGCGCCGCCCGGAGTGGGATCGAACGTGACCCATCCGTAGCCTGGAAAGTAGGCTTCTACCCACGAATGCGCATTCTTGGCCCGGACCACATAGGTACCGGTGACATCGTTGAATTCATCGCTGCGGAAGCCGTTCACTACGCGCGACGGGATACGCAAGGTCCGCAACATCACTGCCATGGAAGAAGCAAAGTACTCGCAATGCCCTTGCTTCCGCTCGAAAAGAAAGTTGGCAAGCGGATCGGCGACCGGTGAGCTGAGCAAATGCAGCGTGTATCCATAATGCGTCTTCAGATAAGTCTCCAGCGCGGTGGCCTTCTCGTAGTTGCTCAAAGCTGATCCGGTAATCTGCATCGCCAGGCGCGGAATGCGGGGGTCAAGCGCCGGTAATTGCAAGTAAGCCGAAGTAAATTGTGGGAATACGTTTCCCGCCGTCTTAAGTTGCGCTGGGGATGGCTTGGCGATGTTGGAGTCGGCTTGGTACACGGTGATAGGACGCTGACTATCTCCGTCGTAAACGGCTCCTCCCTCATCCACCGAGAGTGCGCGGTAGGGTCCGACCACCGAGCGCCCCCAAGGGGCGAGAAAAAAAACGTTGGTTCCAATCGGCTCCAGGAGCACCCGGTAATGAATCATGTGAACCGGAGTGTAGGACGCAGACCGAGTCTGATTCCGATAGGATGGAAACACTGCCTGGGTGAACGCGGGCACGGCAAACGCTCCATTTACCAGCCGTCCTAAGTCGTATCGCTGGGACCGGCTCGACCAGTTTTTTCCGTCGAAGTTTGCCAGCGCAACGCCTCGCCAGTGAAGCTCATACCGGCCGCTTTTGTCCCCGTCAATCTGGATGTGCATCACGACAGCGTTGGACTGCTGAATCTGCCCGATTTGTCCGAGTTGCACGTGATCGCTGAACCCCGTCGAGAGGTCGGAGCCGAACGAGTAGGCGCCCAGGTATCCCGCCGACATGCGAGGTAACAGGAAAAATACTGCGGCCGCCCCCACCAGGATCATCAGCGCTAATCCCGGGGTCATGCGCGCCAGGGAGAAAGCCATATGCCGGTGCTCGTGGTCATCGGCGGAGTGTCGCGCTTGAAAATTGGCGGCTCTTCCCGAGCGGCGCATCTCCATCAGGATGAATGTGGCCACGCCGGTCAGCATGAATCCCGCAAAGAAAATAAGGAAAACACTATCGACGGTCAGCACCGCGGAGGCCAATACCATCAGAAACGCCAGGATCGCCAGCATGGTGTAGTCGCGATCGCGACGCAGTGAAAAAGTGCGCACAACTACGGCAAACATCACAAGGTGTACGGTCGCCGGCAGGAATGCGCGGGAAAGCAGAAGGTAATCCGCGCCGTAAAACACGAAATAGACAATTGTCAGGGGCGTGGTCCACCGTTCCGAAATTACAAGACGTCGCTTCTTCGTCAGCAGATAGCCGCGGAAAGCCAGTGCCGCTCCGACCAGTAATATCGTGGGAAGGTCCAGTCCGCCGGTGCTGGACAGCGTACCAAATCCCATCAGAACAAGTAAGTACAGGGAAAGTTCGAAGTACTTGTTGATCGCTTGATGGAGCGGGATCACGCGGAATTGTTCAGCGGGTTGGGTCATGATTGTCGACAAAATTCCCGGAGCGCCGCAAGCATCCGCTCTCGAACCTGTGATTTCGACGTCAGCAATGGAATCCCTATTGTTCGACAGTTTCCACTGAAATGGGAAGGGCTTGCTCGCCTTTTCTTGCACCAAAAGTCACTTGTTTTTTGCTCAGAGCATTCGGAAGTTCTTCGCAGCGAGGAATCGCGGCTTGGGTTTTGCTAGAATGATCCAGGTCAGGCATCGGTCTCACGCGACGTATTCTCGCCAACCCCGCCAGGTCCGGAAGGAAGCAACGGTAACGGGCTCTTGCGTGTGCAGTGGGTTCCCGGTGCCTGGCTAAGTCTCGCTTCTCTCCAACCGCCTTCGGGGTGAGAGCGCAGTACGTTGCCCGCGCTCAGTCCAAAGTCCTGTCCGAAAGTCCACCGGAACCAAGCTTTACACCTCTTTTACAAGTCTTTGCGCAAGAAGTGCCTCGGCACGTCATCTCATCTAGTGGGGAAGAGAACGAAAATATCTGCCAACCGTCGAGGAAAATATGCGCAATGTTTCATCGAAATTGATTTCGCCAAGCGTCGCCATTCGGGTTTCCGGTTCTTTGTCTCAAGGCCATTTAGGTTATCTCGACCAACTGGTCTCCTCGGCGATTGAGTGCGCCTTGTGGCCTCTGCTCGACTTGGCCCATCTGGAAGAATTGGATCGCGTCGCTCTTGCGTATCTCGCAGGCGGTGAGGGTCGCCATTTCGGCATCGTCGGTTGCCCGAACTTTATCCGGGAGTGGATGCAGCACGAAAAGGATCGTCAAGTTGCCTGATGAGCACGCGGAACAATCATATTCAATCTTCCTGCATCAGGACCATTCCCTAACATGGTACGATAAGGTCACGCCATCCCGCTTCGCGACAAATCAGCAGAACCAACCATGCCGCGAGCAAACCAACTGCAGAGGCAGAGGAGGTCTGGAACTGCAAGAGAGATGAGGGTAGGTCCCTCGGAGGCGGCGATCAGGCGCAGGCTCCAAACCACTGCGAGCTGCTGGCGTTAAGAGTGCTAGGTGAGCGTCGCAGTCGCTTCTACAAGTCGGCGATGTCCGACAGTCTGCGCCGAATCGACTTCCATCGGAGGAAATGGGCGCGCGGCAAGTGCAAGCGCTTCCAGCAAAAGCCGAAACGCGCGCGTGCGTGGCTCGCCCGTATCCTCCCCCGACCAACCCAGAGCTCTTCGCGCACTGGCCGCTTCTCGATGCCAACAGCTGGATCCTGGGAGCCGATGAGCCGAGAGGCTCACGTCCGGTTCTGAGAGAGCGCGGTGGTGAAACTCCGCCGCGCCACTCGCCCCACCATTGCTTCGGTTAGACATTCCGGCTTCAATCGTTCAAAATACTCAGTCTCATACTTAGGAGCTCTGATTGACCACACCGAACCGTGCCAGAGTGAAGATCAGTGCCTTAGGCACGTACGTGCCGCCTCGCCTTCTTACCAACACCGACCTCGAAAAAATGGTCGATACCACCAACGACTGGATCATGGCCCGTGTGGGCATTCGCGAACGCCATATTGTCGAAAAGGGCGTCGCCACCAGCGACCTGGCCGTTGAAGCCGCCAAGAAAGCCCTCGCGCAGCGCGGACTGGCTCCGACCGACATGGACGCCATCATCGTTGGCACGGTGACTCCTGACATGTTTTTCCCCTCCACGGCGTGCCTGGTCCAACACAAGCTAGGCGCAGCGGGCGTTTGGGGCTTCGATCTGTCCGGTGCCTGCTCCGCCTTTATTTACGCCGTGCAGACTGGAGCGCAGTTCATTGCATCCGGTACGCACAAGCGGATCCTGGTAATTGGAGCGGACGTGATGTCCTCAATCATCGACTACACGGACCGTGCAACCTGTGTGATCTTTGGCGACGGCGCCGGGGCTGTCATTCTTGAGCCTACCGAAGACGACTCCGTCGGTCTGATCGACTTTGTTCACGAGATCGATGGCTCCGGTGGATGCTTTCTTTACATGCCCGGCGGCGGAAGCTTAAATCCCTCGTCCCGCGATACGGTCGACAAGAAAATGCACTACGTCCATCAGGATGGCCAGCAGGTTTTTAAATTCGCCGTGCGCAAGCAAACTGAAGCCTGCCTGAAGTTGCTTGAACGCAATGGCCTCAAGGGTTCAGATGTGGATGCCTTCATTCCTCACCAAGCCAATCTGCGCATCATCAATGCTACCGCCGAGCGCCTCGGCTTGCGGCCGGAGAGCGTGATCGTCAACATCGATCGCTACGGAAACACCACCGCTGGCACAATTCCATTAGCCATGAACACGGCCATCGAAGAAGGCAAGCTGAAGAAGGGAAGTCTCGTCCTGATGGCTTCCGTGGGCGCGGGCTTCACAGTAGGCGCCGCCCTGCTGCGCTGGGCATTCTAGGTAGATTTCGGAATCGCCAATCCTAGCGCGCAACCAGTATCATCCTTTGGGCCAACCCCAAACAGGGTTGGCAATCTGTTGCGGCAGCGGCAAATGACCTTCGTAATCCTTGGAGGGATGTTCTCGTACCGCGGTCAGAATAGCAAATGATATGTTTTCGAAGCGTTCGCCTCACGTGGGGATGCGGGGAAACGAGTAAGACCATGCTGCGTTTCACAGGCTGTTGTCTCTTGCTGGCCCTAGTCTCGATAGGGCAAGCGTCCCCCCAGAAATCGAGAGACGATTCCCAAGAGACGAAACTGCTGGTCATGGAACACTTGTGGAACGAAGCTCAGTTGAATCGTGATGCCCGCGCGCTCGACGGCTTGGTCGGTACCGCTTTCGTTAACACTGAGTGGGATGGCGAGATTAGCGACAAGGCGAAATTCCTGGTAGACATTAAAGATCCTCAATTCAAACCCAGCACCCTGGCAATTCAGGATACGAAAGTTAGTATGTACGGCGATTCTGCAGTGGTGGTTGGCATCTACCACACCAAAGGAACCTACCAAGGCAAACCCTACGAGCACTTCGGCCGCTTTACCGACACCTGGGTATTCACGGAAGGCCGTTGGCAATGCGCCGCCAGCCATACCAGCCTGCTCAAGAAGTAGAGTTCCATGGCAAATTCTTGCAGTCCGCTTTCCACAAACAAATGGCACGATTTGTTCGATGGAAACTTTTCATTCGTGGAATCTGCCTCTGCGAATGTCTCACGTTAATCCTATTAAAATCGGATCCTAAAGCAGTCACTTGTCCAACTGGGAGTCCTCATGGAGGCCACATCCCGCCCATACCTCTGGAAGATCGTATTGTCCTTCGCCATCATTTATCTGGTTTGGGGTTCCACATTTCTCGCAATTCGTTAGTGGGCATCGCTTTCGCTGCTGGCTGTGCTGATCTTTTGTGCTGAATTACGGTTTGCTTTTTTGGGCAGAGAAGCGCGTGCCCTCGGGGATTGCCGCAGTCATGATGGCGACCATCCCGGTCTTCATGGCTCTCGCGGAAATTCTGTTTCTACGCACCCAGAGATTGACGCTGCGACTGGCATCCGCGTTATTGATTGGGATTGCAGGCGTCGCAGTCCTGGTCAGCCGTTCCGTAGGTTTTGGCGAGGCTGCCATCGATACTTCCGGAGCCATTGCTCTGGTGGTCGCCGCGATCAGCTGGTCGCTGGCTTCGGTCCTGACCCGCAAACTCCACTTGCCGGAATCAAAAGTGATGAGTTCGGGAGCCCAGATGCTCGCCGGGGGAATTCTGCTCACACTCACGGCGGCGATTCTGGGAGAGTTCAGAGGCTTTCAGGTTAACGCAGTTTCCACCGGGGCATGGCTGGCGCTGGTTTACCTGATTGTTGCGGGCTCAATGGTCGCCTTCACCGCATGTGGCTTATTCATCACGAGTCTCCCACAAAAGTTGGGACATAAGCGTATGTGAATCCAGTCGTAGCGGTTCTGCTGGGATATGCGCTGGGAGGAGAAGGGCTCGGGGCGCGGACGATCGTGGGGACGTTGCTGGTGCTAGTGAGCGTGGTCGCCGTGATCACGACCACGCGAAAAGAAGGCAGAGCATAAGCTCGTAGTCAATGAGACAGACTCAAGGCGCCAGCCGGTTTGATGCCGAGGGGAATTCCGGTGCGTCATCCGGAAATTCAGGTTGGCCC
>Ga0182015_10003213_pt1 | contig 18587 bp, 15 predicted proteins | sample 712P3MmetaG_FD_120478 | JGI IMG/M metagenome (GOLD analysis project Ga0182015, IMG submission 120478) | Permafrost microbial communities from Stordalen Mire, Sweden - 712P3M metaG | ecosystem: Environmental > Terrestrial > Soil > Wetlands > Permafrost | place: Sweden: Stordalen | collected...
CCTACATCTCTCGTCTGGTAATGGCGGGCGTGGATCTTCGGACTGTGCAGGAACTCGCGGGCCACAAGGACATCAAGATGACCACCCGATACGCACACCTCGCGCCTGCGCACAAACTCGCTGCCGTGGACCGGCTTGCCGAATACCGAAAGGAGCAGGAGAAGGCGGAAGCAAAGAAGACTTCCGACTTGACCCTAGTATCGGCCTAACGATTCTCCGCCTAGCTCGTTGTGCTGCGGGTCGACAGCGAAAACGGCATTCCAAGGCCCGGGGATTGTGAGTCCGCTTTTTCAACATCGCACCGGCTTGCATCGTGATCCACTCAGAAGCAGAGCCCCTTTCATTTGTTACAGTTGGAGCCAATTAGGATATGCATGCCGGCGCAAAGCGCTACACGGGATTCCGGAACAAAGTATCACCACTTATATCCCTGGAAAACTGACGATCACAACCCATGGTTAAGGTAGATCGACAAACAGGTCTCTTGAAGATACCGCCAGCGCTTTAGCGAGCTTGACGATGTTCTCAAGTGCTAGGTTCCTTTCGCCTCGCTCAACCCCTCCTACATAGTTGCGATGTAGTCCCGCTCGCTCGGCTAAGGCCATCGGCGGGTATGGTTTTGCGCACGGCGAACCGGGTCACAAGAAAGCGCTGGCCGGCGTCGCCGCGGGCACCGGCATCGCCGTACTCGCCACGAACATCCTCACCTGGCTCTGGGGCGTATAGCCAACAATTTTCAAAATAACCAGTGACCTTTTCCGCGAGGGCTTATGCCAGAAACACACGTACAAAGGGCCCGGAGCAACCGAGTTTTTAAGAGCCTGCATAAGCCTTTGACCTACCTGGGCGTCGACCGCTGGCTGTTTTTGCGATTCTCGGTCAGTGCAGTTGCCAGTGACCCAGCCGACGCCTTCAGCATGGTTTCCGAGCCGTCGTTCTCGCCCGGCGTCGGCCTCGCGACAGTATTCGCCAACACGATATTCAGCTTGTCTCCGATGCCCTTTAACGCCCGCACCAGTTCCACATTCGTCAACTCGTAAAGCGCGGCGTGGATCGATCGGCCTTTCTTCGCCTGAGCGACAAAGACCGTCAGCGTCCCGGTAATGTCGCCCGCAAGGTCCGCCCGCAGCTGGTTCGCCGGATCTTTGATCATCAACGGTAGCTTGTTCTTGCTGACGTCGTCCTTGAGCGCCTGTGAAACGTGCTGCGTCGAGATAATGCCGCGGTTGAAGATCGCCGTCAAACTCGACCCAACACACCCCCGAGACCGTCACCTCGTTCGTCGTCAAGATCGGCAGCGATGCCATCGGCTTCAACGCATTCGGCAGCCCTTCGAGTGCCAATACCTTGTAGCGAGAGGTATAGCTGCCTGACTTATCGCCCTCCAGTCGCGCATACACATCCTTCCAGTAAAACTTCTGAATAGGAAACTGCGCCGTCGTCTGTCCGGCCTTGATCGTCCCACCCGGAAACACCGCGTGGCTCGGAAGCGCGGTCTCTTCCCCTTTTGCATCGATCCGATACAATGCAAAGTCCATGGGTTTGGCCCTGTAGCTCCAGGCAATCGTCACGAAATCGGTGTTGGCGAACGCGACAGCGTTGCCCATACTTGCTCCTCGAACGTGTCTACACAGCAACTGCCTATGGCATAGAGCGAAATCCACCGGGAAAATCCTTTTATTTTCTTGCTCAGCGAGAAAACACTGGTAGAGCTGCCACTGTCTTCCCGGTCGCGGTGGTACGGAGATCAGACAATCAGGCATCGAGGCAGAAAGAAGTCGGCCTAGGATGTGCTAATGCCGGGTACAGTAGCGACACATGATGACGACATACCATGTTGAGTAAGTACCTTGTTGCAACGGCTTATGTCCCAACGCGGTCCCAACAATTCAAGCGGAATGGTTTGTTTATGAAAGAACCCGAAATGACTCCTCAGACCAAGGGGCAGATGAGCCGATAGAAGCGTCGTTCCGATCGAGAATAGAATTGATTTTCTTCAGAGGGGCGGCCTACACTTAGTCAACTTTTGGGATGGAAGGCGGGCGAGATGGTGGGACAATACGCGCCACTTCCTGAGAGTGAGCAGGAGACGTGGAACCACCAGGAAGAGCAGTTGCGAGCGGGTCAGGGATTCGTGAACTATCAAGCCCCACGCGTACGAAGAAACGGCTCTGTGTTCCCTGCCACTATCTCGGCGACGCCTCTATTTGACAGAGACGGTAGCTACGCCGGGCTCGCCGGTTTGATCATTGATGACACAAAGCGTCAGGAACAAGAGGTTGAGCGGCAAATGCTCACGGCGATGGTGCAAAACAGTCCTGACTTCGTTGGAGTTGCAAACTTGCACGGGGACGCGGTATTCGTGAACCGGGCCGGCCAGGTATTGTTTGGGCTGGATGGAGATGAACACGTCAAACGAACGAACGTGCTTGAGTATTTTGCAGGGCAGGAGCGCGCGGCGGCCCAGAACGAATTGATTCCTACTCTTATTCGACAGCGGCAGCTTGAGTTTGAAACCGTGGGGAGGAATTTCCGGACCGGCAAGAACTTTCCCATCCACTGTGCCGGTTTTGTGATTCCCGACGCGAAGACGGACGCGCCAGCATTCATTGCCGCCGTCGCCCGGGACATCACCGAGGGCAAGCGGGCGGAGGAGGAGCTTCGTCGGTTGCAAGAGCAGCTTGGCACAGAAAACCTCTCTTTGAAGGAACAGAATCTGTTTCTGAGGCAGGAATTCCAGCATGGTGAGATGTTTAAGGAGATCATCGGCTCCTCCCGCGCCCTTGAGGTGACGCTGGCCAGAGTCGAGAAAGTAGCGCCAACGGACTCGAACGTCCTCATTACCGGGGAAACGGGCACCGGAAAGGAACTCATCGCCCATGCCATCCATATGGCCTCTCCACGCGCAGACAGGTCTTTCGTCAGCTTCAACTGCGCCACGTTCGTACCTTCCCTTATTGCTTCCGAACTCTTCGGACATGAGAGGGGGGCATTCACCGGCGCCGAACAACGGCGCCTTGGACGGATCGAATTGGCGGAAGGAGGAACAATTTTCCTGGATGAGGTCGGGGATATTCCCGCAGAGACTCAAGTTATCTTATTGCGCGTCCTTCAGGAACGCGAGTTCCAGCGAATCGGTGGCAACAAAGCCATCCGAACGGACGTCCGGGTGCTGGCGGCCACCAATCGGGACTTGCAGGCCGCCATCGAGGCGGGCACATTCCGCAGCGATTTATTTTATCGGTTGAATGTTTTTCCGGTTCAGGTGCCTCCCTTACGGGAACGCAGAGGGGATATCCCCTTGTTGGTTTGGCACTTCGTAAGGCAATATGCTCGCAAACTTGGTAAACAAATCCCACAGATCGAGCAGCGGACGATGGAACTACTCCAGTCTTACCCGTGGCCAGGCAATATCCGTCAACTGCAAAATGTCATTGAAACATCCATGGTTGTTGGCGAGGGCGATATTCTCACCATTGATGAAAGGATGATGTCGTGGGGGGTCAGCTCTCAGGGACGAACGGAGCCGCCTATCTTCCATATGCCTCTCTCTGAAAGCAGGCTCGATCATGAGAGGAAACGCATCGAGGATGCCCTCACTCTCTGCAAAGGTCAGGTCGATGGACCATCTGGCGCTGCGATCTCGCTCGGCATGCCGCCCTCTACGTTGCGATCGAGAATGAAGGCCTTGCGGATCAATCCGCACCGATTCAAGACGGACCAGCGCCTAGGCAGAGAGTCTTCTTGAGCCAGCACTGTCGCGAGTTCTCGCCGCGGAATATCGCGGATTCGCAAGAAGACGCTGCGGTTCGCTCCCGTTTCACTGTTTTCAAGGGTCTGCGGTTGTGGCATATCAAATGCTGTGGCATATGCTTTAGAGAGGCTCCAAGGTGTGGTTCAAGATCGGCGTGGCCGGAACATGGCAGACTCGACAACGATCGCACCTTGAGGTCCGCCTTTCCCTCGAACCTGCAGCCTTGGTTCCATGGCCAAAAATCCCGGGCGACACGAGTTCGGTGCTTCTGGGGTGATTGGAACGGAAACCCATCCAATCGCACGCAATGGCCTGCGTTCTTCAACGTCGCCTATGGGGACCGATCCGAAATCTTGTTATAGAGTGGGCACTCCGGCTTGCGCCATGAGCTACAACAATCTCTCTTCTGTCGAACTGGCTAAGCTCTGCGCCGATAACGACCCCGCGGCATGGCGGGAATTCATACGTCGCTATCGAAGGCCGATCGCTCTTGGGATTTTGCGCATACTGCGCCGGTCGGGCGATGTTTCGACCTTCCTGGTGGATGATCTTGTACAGGATACTTATGTGGCCTTGTGCGCGAACGGCTACCGGCTCCTGCGCGAATTCGTCGAACCGTACCCCACCTCCTTGACTGCAATGATCCGTGTGGTGGCCGCCAACGTAACCCATGACTACATTCGGTCAAAGAACTCAAGAAAGCGGGGCGGCGGCCTACAGCAAGTTTCCCCTGATTCCTTTCCCTTGGATAGTTTGTATGCGACTGACGCCGACGAACACGTTGACCGGGCTATCCAGCTGGAGGAAATCGATGCCCTGCTCCGAGGATTACCCCAACCAACCACCGCCGAACGTGATCGCTCCATTTTCTGGCTGCACTTCCGTTTCGGAATGAGCGCAAAGGCGATCGCGCAGATCCCTTCGTTCGGACTCACCCCGAAAGGAGTTGAGAGTTCGATCTATAGAACCATCGATCTAGTTCGACAAGCTTTGGGAGTAGTCCCACAAAAGTCATCAAAGAAAAGTATGCCAGGTTGAAGGAATTGTTAGGCTATTTCCGTTTCCGAAGATGCTGCGTTAATGTTTTCCCGATGGTCAAAGATGACGTGCTCCCAGGAGTGATGAGCTACGGCCCGAAAAGGTGAAGCTGTTTTAAACTTTTGAAACTCGGCGAAGCCATTCGAGAAATAACTACGGCTCTCAAGTTCCCCCCGTTCATCATCCCAGTCGGGCCGGCCGCGTTCATCCGGCTTGCTTTTTTGGCATGAGGTTCTATCTCCATCCCTGCGTTTCCTGGATCGAAGTAATTATTTGCGCTTCCCCCGAAGGAGTTTTCTCATGCATTACGTTAACTCCAAATCGGCGCTGTTTCCTTCAGTAAATCCCAAGATTCTCTACTTAGGGGGTCACTCTCGTTATAGCGATTGGATTTGCTACAGTCCTACTTACCGAACAAATCGGCCCAATTTCAACGAACATCGTGCATAGTTTTCCACAGCGCATGCCTGCGCTCAAGGGAGACGTACATGTTCACTAAGTCTTTTCGCAAACTAATCCTCGTGCTAACTCTAACCACCCTCGCCACTCCGGTCTTTGCTAGCGACACCGACCCGGTGCCAACGGAACCCGGGGTTATTCAAATCATTCTCTCGATTCTGGGTCTAGGATAGTGAGATAATCTGTGTGCTGACCGGCCGTCCAAGAGGGGGAGACAACGATGCAATGGACCAGATTGGACCTCTTCTTTTGGATGGCCGGCCTCTTAGGAGATATTGTTTTGCTGGCAGTCATTGTTATTCGTCAGCGATTTCGGATGTTTCCGTGGTTCACATCTTTCATATTCGCAAGCGTTTGCCAGACGGTTGGTCTGTACGCCATTCATCGGCGAGGGACTAAGGCCGAATACTTTTATGCGTATTGGACATTCGCGATGTTCGGGACCGTACTCCGGCTTGCAGTCTTCTACGAGATAGCCGGCATTGTATTTCGTCCGGTTGGCATATGGGCCGCTGATATACGCCGGCGGTTCATACTACTTGGATTGGTGTCTTTTGGCCTGGCTGCTATGTTTGCCTGGTTCGCCGCCCCGCCAGCAAAGCTCCCTCTTCAGACGGTCCTCATTAAAGGAAGTCTTTTCGTTGCCGTCTTGATGAGTGAACTTTTTATCGTTACGGCTTCTTTGTCAACGCGGGTGGGCCTGGTGTGGCGGAATCATGTATTTCAAATCGCGCAAGGACTGGGAACCTATGCAATCATCACGCTGGTGGTAGAGTCCGCGGACAGCTATTTTGGGATCAGCGGGCTCGGCACGACCTATCAGCTGTTGCAACATTTTCGCATTGCTGTCTACTTGTGCGTACTGGTCTACTGGACGGGAGCCTTGTGGCACAGCGAACCCCAGAGGCATGAAATTACAGCCGAGATGCGTAGCAAGCTCCTTTCTTTGCAGGGTCAACTAACCCATCAACTCGGGCGGATCCGGTCCGGAGCCGACGGCCTATGGGCAGCTCACTCCTGATTCCCGCCGCTGCCGCTACACTGCTTGCTATCTTAACCGTTCTTTGGGGGCAGTTTAAGAAGACACAGCGCGAGCGAATGACCGTGACATGGGAGCAACTCGTCGCCCAGCTGGCTCCCGTGGGCCATGTGGGCCTCGAGGAGGTAGCTACGGACTTCCTAGCACCGACAAGTCAACTCGCTGACCCCCGATGCGAGGATGTTCGTCTCGCACCGCGTGATATTTGGGATCTTGTGGGCGGTGTAGACGGTATTGAAACCATGGAGCGCAATGCTCGAGTGCTGGTCGAACTCGCAGGTTACGTCCAACGGTGGAACCAAGAGGCGATTGTGGTTGCGGAGCAGCTTCGCCTGGATGCCCAGGAGATCCAGACCTACCTGGCGAAGATCAGAAGGGCCAAGAAGCGGGGAACGCTTACAACATGGTTTCCCATCTATGCACAGCGGGCGACGGCTGCATACTATCTCATGACGCAACGACTCCTCGCGCTGTACGAAGTCAGCCACGCTGGCCTCTTCCCCGCCCTCAAGGCAGCACTATAGCTTTTCCCCCCTCGAGTACTTCCATTTTCTGAGTGATATTTCAAGCAACAATGCAGTCGAGATGCGCGCCCGGAGCCCGGCTTTCTTTTCCGATGTCTAGTCTCCCTACGCGCTGGAAATGACCGGATCTCCAAGCACATCCCAAAGTGGCTCTATCCCCAAACCGGGTGCGTTGGAAGCGGCGAGGTGTCCGTCTTTTCGCTGTGGTGCTCCCGCGGCGATACCTACGGTGACGTAACTGTTGAAGTCGGTGGATGAGAATAAATAGTCCGACGGATAACGTAGCCTATTTTTCGCACATTTGATTTGAATTGGCATGGTTGTTAGGTCGTTGGGTTGAGGTGATTTCGCTCCGCGCCACGTCAGCCCGGAGCAACGTGGTTAAGCGATGGCAAGGACCTCGGCCAGGCGGTTCAACTGCAGATACCGCGTTCTGCCGGCAGGCTGCGATAACTCAGCGTCTCGTCGATGCCGTTTTCCACGATTCTATCGCTGACGTATGACAGCGAATCAATCCCGATTATCCGATCAAAGAGATTGTGGCAGTCCTCTGCTCCATGCATCACAAGAACCAGAGTCTTCCCTTTTGTCCTTTCGAGGATGAGATTAAGAGCAGCTTTTCTGCCCTCTAAGTCTAGGTTAGCGAGTGGCTCGTCAAGTACATAGAGATCTGCCTCCTTCGACAACGCTAGCGAGATCGCGAGTTTCTGCTGTTGGCCAGCTGACAGAGCGTCCGCATATGCCTCCAGCACTGCCCGACCTCGGAGGTTGAACGCAGACAGCAAACGAGTATCGCTTACTAGATCCTTTACCTTCAATGGCGGGAAGGTGATCGGCAGGGTGACCGAACTTATTCTCCGTGGTAGAATCACGTCCCCCTGAGACGGGGCTAGGTATCCGGACAGAATGTTAGCGAGCGTGGTCTTGCCAGAGCCATTTGGTCCAACAATTATTACCCTTTCGCCTGGCGATAGGTCCAGAGAGAGGTTCATCAGAATGAGAGGACCGCCATACGACATTGTGATCTTATTGACGGATGTTGACGACCCTTCGTGGTAGTACAGCGGTTCGGGGGCCGCAATAAACGACTCTATTCGCGTAAGGATGACACCAAGGTTGTTAAACTCAGGCACACGGTTGAACAGCTGCATCAGGGTGGTCACCGCTCTCCAAAAAGCATTGACAAAAGCAAAGTACGCTCCAAATGTAAGTGCCCCTCTCAAGACAAACAATGCACCCACAAACATTGAGAGGACGTTTGAAATGAGCATGGTCAACTCATTGACGGCCTGGAATAGCCGCGTCAGCCTATATCGCCGATAGCTCGTTACTAAATACTCACCGAGTCGATGGTCGACACTTTCGACAGTCCGAGACGTCAGCTCAAACCCTCTAACAATTCGAAAAGCACCGAGCGCCTTGGCCAGGATTGCCAAGAGACCGCCCTCTTGTTCCCGCTCCTCCGCACTTAGTGCTTTAATCCGCCTGCCCAGTACAGCTCCAACTACAGATGAAATGGGTATGATTGCAGCAAGAAGACAAAAGGTCTTCATTGACAGATACACGAGAACCAGCGATAAAGAAGCCAGCAGTACAATTTGATTGACCGTCGTCTGGATCAGCGACAGCATTGACGTCAGTCCATCGCGCACATCTCCGTGTATTCTACTTATGAAATATCCGGAACCACGTTCTAGTACAGACGCGTATTCTTTGTCATAGTAGGACCCTAGCAACTGCTGGTTTACTGTTCTTACAATGCGACTCTCAATCGACTTACCCCAGCACGAAGTGCTGCCACCTACCACATTCAGGAATAGACCTAAGGCTAGATAGTACAATATAAATATGATGAGTTGGTGCAGATTTCGCTTACTGACTATTTCGTCAAAGATAGACCGAACTAAAAGAGGGTGTAACACTCCCTCGATCCCAGAGAGAAGCGACGACGACAATACAAGACTGATGTACTCACATTTGGATTGCCCTAGAAGCCGCCACATCACTCGCCATGAAGTATTGTAGCCTCGGCCTTTTTGGTTTTGCTCTCTGCTAGCGGGCTTTGTCAGCTCTTCCGAGTCCATGGCGATTTCCGTCGCGCGGTGCTGGGTGACAGAGGAGGAGCTGCTTTCCCTTGACCAATCCCGACTTGACACTCCCAGGAGGTCCACTCATGCCGGAGCTCGATAAACAGGACTATTGAGTTACTAATAATCTTTCCATGCTATCGTTGGTCTCTTCTAACCAGTCACCAGTTGATCGACCAGCCTTGTATTGACCATCGGTTTGTCGTTCTACTCTTTTCTCGCTTCTAGCAACTTTATCTGGGGCTCTCGTGGCCAGGCTATTCCCGCCTCTACGGCTGCAGCCGTGTATGCTGCTCAGCTGAGGCTAGATCGCTTTTCGATACCGCGGATCGCCTTGGGCCGCGCTTACCATGGTCTCCGAGATGACATCGTCGAGTACAAAGTCGGCTTTGTCACGTCGAGTGAATCGATCCAACGTTCGCAATACGCCCGCTACACCCGTGGCATAATCACACGATACTCTGAGGAGGCCGTCACCCGGGGTCGCTGATCCTTGTAATTGCCTCATGAGATAAATATCTCGGATCCCTGCAATCGGCCGCTTTGCCATCTCTAGGAACTTGACGTCATGCGAGAACAAGAACGCATCGGTAAGGACGTCTATGAAACTCCCCAACCCATACAGCAGGCCGCTAAAGCCTGCATATTTTCTGTGCACCTCTGATAGTATCTGTTCCATCTTGTCCAACATTCCATACCTGATAGCAACCTTTGCTATTCCTGCACTGCCTTCTTCAAGATATGGAAGGAACGTGGTGTCTAAGGGCCTGCTCGGGAAGGATATGACGCCTTTCTCCTCCTCCACACCATGAGATAAATCAAACTCCAGGGCCCGTTGTCCCCTCCACAAAAGAACCGGTTTCTCCCTCAGGATCTGGTACAGGCGAAGGAGGAACAAGGCAACACCACTCTGGCCATAACCGTACCCTATATGAACTAGTCCGTCGGTCTCCCAATATACACCTGCTTCATTTTCTTGAGCACTTTCAAGCAGGCACTCGGCAAGCTCCTCGGCCATAGCAAGATAATAGGGGTTGTTCGTTCGATGGTACGAATGTAAATTCGCCATTCCTACTCCTGCCATGCCGTAAAGATACGAATGGTGATCTCTCAATATCGTACTTTGGTTTGCCATCGTCATGAACTCAGCGGCCCGATCCTCAAACCCGAGTGCTCCAAGGACCCAGGCAATACCAGCCGAACCCGTTAATAGGCCAGGAGCAAGTTCCTCCGGTTTAACGCTATCCAACGCCTGTTCCAGCCACTCGTAAGCCTTCCTTGGAACCTCAAAGCCGCACTTCTTCAAAGAGTAAAGCACGCCGCATGCACCGAAACCCAAACTGAGAGAATTGGTCTGATGTATGAAGGGGTCCGCCGGGAAGAGGAATTCCTTTCCGCCGGCGCGCATGTTAGCCAAGATGAAGGAGCCAAGTTCCTGTTTAGTCTTCTCGCACCATTCAGCATCTATGTCGTCGTTATAGACCGGCGGATCTATTCGCGCCGGCTCTTTGAGTAGCTCTGATGCACGTCCACACGTCATCTCATTCCTCGAGAGACTGTGGATGATATGGAAGACATTCGTTTGCGACCATCCGATGTCAGCAACAAGCGTTCGTAGAACTGTATCGAACAGATCACCTCTAATGGCAGATAAAGCGGCGATTGGGAATAGCATGTATAGCATCAAAGCGGCTAACCCATAGTAATCATCTTCAAAGCTCTGCGTGTTCTGACGAATGCTCAGGCTGCTTTTGAAGCCAGGCGTATAAATATACGTCGGATCGTCCACGCCCGGCCTCAGCGCAACCTCGAAATCGATAAGTCGCACAGCGTAGGTCACAGGGTTCACTTTGAAGTTATTTGGAGATAAGTCTCCGAATATGACACCGTGATCGTGCAGCAGATTGATTGCATTTATGAGGCCTTGGCATATTTTCCTGTAGGCGTCGTAATATTGGATTGCGTCGTCAAGGGAAGGGTTTATGCGCATAAGCGGACTCTGCGTAAGCACAACTTTCCGGATGTCGATTCCATCAACGAGTTCCTCAACTAAGAACAGGTTCTCCCATTGCTGAAATAGTTCAAGAGGCCGTGCGGTCACCCCCGATTCGCTAAACAGCTCAAGGAGGTCGCGTTCCTTTTTTAGCCGTGTGATGGCGTCGTTTCCTCGACCGTCCAGTACCGTATGCGCCCTTGCTTCTTTGATGACTACTTCTGATCCTGAACCGCGCTCTTCCGCCAGATACACTCCTCCCGAGTTAGAAAAAGCCAACGCCCGTTTCACATGATACTTCCCTGCACAAAGTGAAAGCTGTTGATGCTTTGCCTCGTGGCTAGGGAACGGATCCGCGGCCCACGGCGGGGGAGCGAAATAAGGGGTCCGGACATCTGGGACCGCTTCACCATCCGGCGAGGAAAGAACGAGTATTTTCTGGCCCGTTATGTCCATGCATTCGGTTCGTGTTATTCCTCCGTAACGGTAATACAGGACCCGACAGTCTTTGTAGCGCTTATCAGAAAGAATATAGGGACCCTCATCAGAATACAATTCCACATAGAGCTTCTCAAGCAGGCGGGTGAAGCAGCTGAAGTCTGATGGATATATCGTCATGAACTTCCCGGAGCTTCCGCGCCGCCACCTCTTGGAACCCATCATGGCTAACATGTTCTTGTCTAGGGAAAACTTGAAAGGCACTTCATCCAGCAGGGCCAGCCGTGCAGCCCTCTGTAATATCGACAAGCTGTTCCCGAGCGTGGCAGAGACATGCACCTTCCACCCTTGAGCGGGCAAGGAGAAACGCCGAGGGTGAGTGTGGAACCAAACACCATCACGCGTGATCATCCAGTCACGGCCAAGCTCTGTCAGGAGTTCCGTAATTGCTACTACATATTCCTGCGATGGCTTGTAGCGAATTTCGAAGGGCTCGTAGAAGACGTCATCTCGAAGCGTGAAGATGTACTTGTCGAGATGACGTGCATCTCGAAGAACTTTGGCTTCCTTGATCAATGAGGCCTCCTAGGTTGGGCAGTTCTTTTGGGGAACAAGCCCAACCTGCACTGTACTTGGCGCGTTATAGAGATGCGTGCAAGCATGACAGGTGGCATGTCAGTCAGCAGTTGCAGTAACCATGCCATGCTACTAAGGAACTCTTCATCAGCACAATCCTCGATCTAACAGGAGGTCGGTGGAACTCGTCTCCATTGATTCAGAGGCGCAATATGCAGTCTACTGCACAGGCATGAGCGGCATCCTACCCGCCTTTCAGGGCGAGTTGGTTCCGTGCGGTGCGCGGGTAGGCTACTCAGTCAGACCGAACCATCTGAGCGATTGTTGACCAGTCGAAAAGGTCCTGAACCACGATTATGCGAGCCTGCTCTAATCGTAGTGCGAGGGCGCAACAGCCTGGATTAACTTGCCCTCGCGACTTTCGGTACTCGCTCGGTTGCGGCGTTTGGCAGCCAAGCGGGGCGTGAGAGTAAGTCTGCTTCAAATCGCGCGAGGCTCTGAGGAGAAAGACTTCCCTTGCGGAGATTTGTTTGGGTTCTCGCCATCTCCCCTTCCCGGCGCTACTCGCTTTGACACTGCTGTGATTACAGGCCTGAGAAAACTGTTTGCGGCGAAAGGTGCAGACCCCACGCGGTATCTGTGCAGCTCTGCAAAGTGCTTGTGGGGTCTCATTCGCCACATCATTCAGCAGTTGCAGCAACCGTTTCCGCTGCTACTGCAACTATTCCCGAAGAAATCTTCGTCAACAGGAATCTCGAGCGACTGAAGATCTAGAACCATCTCCATTGGCTCACAAGCGCAGTGTACAGACATCTCTACCACGTCAGTTTCCACGTTCTCACCTCGTTTTAAGTTTTGAAAGTTTAGGGTTTAATTTAGGACCTTAAGGGCGGGTCCCGCTATATAACTCGACTCGCGTTACGCTGCTGAATTGTTTTAATACAGGTCGCGCAACCAGTGCTCTGCTTTCGTTGGCAACTCTCCGACGTTATTTGCCTGGCTCTCGACTTCTGTTGCGGGGATTAAATAAGGGGCCAAGACTTTTCTCCCGAGGAAGGGCGTGACGGCTAGCAAAGCCACCAGAAGCCGGTAGTCAGCCAATAACTACGCCAAGGTCGCCAATCGTAGCGGAGTATATCCCCGACCGTGCTGTCTAGCATCTGCAGGTAGTATCCAAGAACGTCGTACCGTCCTGGTCCACAGTTTATCCAGGAGCGGCGCCCGTTTTCGCCGGGTAAAATGCCACAGGGGGTCGCAACCCGGTCCTAAGACACACTGCCACATATGTCAGAGCGTTTCTAATTTAACAGAGCACACTCACGGGTCGTTTTACTGCAGCGTGCTATTCTGACGTCGCTCGCAACATTGATCGTTGTCTTGAGGCAACTCCTTCGAGTTGTCAGGTAAGCGGCGCGGCGGTAAGCGACAATTTCGGCATCGCCGCTGTGAGCGGAGGATGACAAACCCGGGTGTATACGGCTGTCGTTAAGCCGAGGAGGACAAATGAATTCTCTTGATGGGCTGCTTTCACCGTTTGATGTGAATCGGTTCTTTCTCGAGTATTGGCACCGCAAGCCGCTTCATATCGGTGGTGACGAGCACAAGTTTGCCAAGCTACCGGGCCTCAAGGAGTTACCATCCTTATTGAATGGCAGCTTGTCTCCGACTCGTTGGACCAAGGGGCATACCCACAATGCACAGGCAAGTTTTGTCGACCGCGCTGGTAATGTAAGGTATGTTAGTGCCGCTCCGTCAACATGGCCGGACCTGTTCAACGCTGGCGCTTCTCTATGCTTCAGTGCGCTTGACCAGTATCACGCAGAACTGACCCGCTTCGTTGAGGGAATTGCTTCGACAACGCGGTTGCCGGGTACGATTGTCACGACCTGCTACCTCACGGCGCCGTTCTCCGGCAGCGCAATGCACATTGATATGCAACATGTATTCTTTATGCAAGTTGAAGGCAGGAAAGACTGGAAAATTAGTCAGCACGCAGCTTGGCAGGATGCACCGGCGCATGTTCAGTTATCGTCACTGAAGACTCCTGGAATGAAGGCGTGTTTGGAGTCGCTGGGCGTTAAGGTTGCGAGCCCTGAAGAGACCGGTTTGCAAGAAGTCACCCTAAACCCTGGAGATGTGTTGTACCTTCCGCCAGGTTTCTGGCATGAGGGGCGTACCTCGGACAGCCACTCACTCCACTATACCTTAACTTTTATGCCTTTAGCGCCGTGGCACTTGGTCGTCGCCTATTTACGCAGAGAGTTTTTCCAGAAATCATGTCTACGGCGGGACTTGCGCTACACGACTGAGAGTGGGGAAGGTGATGCCACAAATTTGATCGAGGCGGCAATTGTCGAGTTGAGAGACATCGTGAGCCGTTTAACAGCGAATGATCTCGAGCAGTGTTTTGTTCAAGCTACATCAACGGAGGGGCCACTTAAGAACTATCTGGTGCAATCTTAGGGAGGTCATGCCTTCTTGTCGAGTTATCAAGGCAACCGGGTTAATAGCTCATTCGGCCGATCATGCGCCTGTAGAGTAAAGCACAGCGGGCATGGCGCTGGAGGGAAAGTGTTCGAACAATGTTGATCTCTGCAAGGATGGGGACGTGTAGAACAATGGCAACAGAGTATAGGATACGACGCTCTGGGAATTAAGCACCAGTTGTGTGGTTTGCGAATGACCTTAGAGCCGCTGGTGCCCAATACCGAAAAGCTTGTGCACTCTTCTAGTAGATCCGCCTGTCGGTGTGTTGTCGTCAGCGTAAAGAGTTAACGGAGGGGTCGTGAAGCAAACAATTGCTCGGAAAGATGATCTCACGGGTGGTTGGCTTCTAACGGCCGACTACTACGGCACACCGATGTATATGGGCCTGGAACTGGAACAAGAGGGCGAGAAACTTCTTGGAAAATTTCGCTCGCGCAAGCTTGAAGGCTCAGTCAAAGAACGTGCCTTCGACTTCGCCACGAAGGACGAGGAGGGCAACACAGTAGAAGTCAATGGCACAGTACAGGACGGAAACCTTTCCGGCTCCGTCATTGCGACACACGCGGGCGCTGCTTCACATCCCGTGTGCTACCACTTTACTGGTGTGATTGCTCTGCGGCGTCCGAGGAGGTTGCCGCAACGACATAAGTTCATTCCGACCGTTTTCTACCGGCAGTTCTCTGGTTTTTCCGAGCCAGTGCTGACGGTGGCCCCAGGCGATACTATCCAGACGACAACTGTCGATGCATTAGGTAACGACGCGAATGGTGTGAGACGCGTTATGGGGGGAAATCCGCAGACCGGTCCTTTCTATGTTGAATCGGCGTTCCCGGGTGACACACTTGTTGTCCATTTAGTCCGCCTGCGTCCGAACCGTGAATGGGCTAAAAGCAATGACGGCATAGTGGAGAGGGGGCTAAACAGTGAGATGGCGGTAAAGATGAAGGACGGCGGCAAATCGGTTCTCTGGCATCTTGACCTGAAGAAGGGCGTTGCTACGCCTGAAAAGCCTGGAGAGAATTTGGCAAAATATTCCACTCCGATACGCCCGATGCTCGGATGTATGGCGGTGGCACCGAATCCAGCACAAGCGGCTCCGGGCACCAGCGACTCAGGCAGTTGGGGCGGCAATATGGATTTCAATGAGATCGTCGAAGGAGCAACGGTTTATCTCCCGGTATGGAATCCAGGCGCCCTGCTTTATATCGGGGACGGACACGCTGCGCAGGGCGACGGAGAACTCAATGGCAACGCACTCGAAACCTCCATGGATGTGGAGTTTAGAGTGGATGTTATTCCAGGAAAGCGAATACCATCTGTGCGCGTGGAATCAGCCACCCACATCATCGCGATGGGGCTTTCCGGATCACTCGACGACGCTTTTCGCGCAGCTACAGCGAATATGGGACATTGGTTGACAGAGGATTACAAGCTGACCCCATCAGAGATTGCCCAAGTTCTCGGCACTGCCGCTGAGTATAGAGTGAGCGAAGTAGCTGACCGCAACGCCGGCATCGTTCTTAAGATAAACAAATGTTTCTTACAAATGCTTAGCACATCACCAACAATAATGATGTTGAGTCAGCAAATGACGGCTAACCCTTAATTACCCTAGCCGGGCTCAAGCAACCACTCCTATAGGGCGCCGAACAAGAGCTGAACAAAAGGGCCACCGCAGCTCGGGGATTCCCGTAGAGGAGACAGTGAGCGCCTTCACCTATGGGTTGACATCCGACCCATGGGGGTGCCATGCTAGGGATCGGATGTCAACCCATACCAACCCGGATGCCCGCATTGCCTTGTTGCAGGGAACGTTAGACCTGCTGATTCTGAAGACGCTTATGCTGGGGCCATGCCATGGCCAAGGAGTGGCGCGGTTGATACGGCTCCAGTCGGAAGACGTCTTCTTTGTGGAACATGGCTCGCTTTATTTGGCCCTGCAGAGGCTCGAAGACAAGAGGTGGATCAGCGCAAAGTGGGGCATCAGCGAAAACAAGCGCAAGGCGCGCTTCTATTCGTTGACGTCGCAAGGTCGAGAGCAGTTGGTGGAGAAGACGGGCGAGTGGCAGCGGCTGACCAAGGCGATGGAGTCGATTTTGGGAGGGGGCTCGGGACCTAACTGTGAGGAGGCCTAGGGATGTTCAAGCGCACGCGAAGCACAGGTGATTTTGCTGCAGAGATCAGGTCGCATCTCGAACTCGAGGCCGACGAGCTGAGGTGTGAAGGCCTGAGCGAAGACGAGGCTCGCCGGAAGGCGAAGCTTGAGTTCGGCAACCCAGGTACGGCCCAGGAGCGCTTCAATCTCAAAAACCGGGCAGTCTGGTTCGACAACTTGGTGCGCGATATCAAGTTTGCGACTAGTCAGTTTGTGCGAAATCCCAGCTTCGCTGTAACCGTGATCCTCGTGCTGGCTCTAGGCATCGGCGCGTCAACTTCGATCTTTTCGGTCGCAGACGCGGTGCTGCTCCGTCCGCTTCCCTATCCGAATCCTCAGCAAATCGTTCGCGTCTGGGAACAGGCTCCCAACGGTCACCGAATGAACTTGGCAGAACCAAATTTCGATGATTTTCGTATGCAGAACAACACGTTTGCCAGTCTGGCAAAATATGAGAACTGGTTATCATCCGTTTCCGGCGGCAGCGAGCCTATACGGGTAAACATTGCGAAGGTTTCAAGCAGCTTTTTCACAGCCCTCGGTGCCAAGGCTTTTCACGGTCGATTGTTTACACCTGACGAGCAAAGCCCGCATGGGACGGGCGCAGTCATCGTTAGCTACGGCTATTGGAAACAATATCTCAACAGTGCAGCGGATTTATCCAACTTCCACCTGAGTATGGAGGGAAAGGTCTACCCCGTTGTCGGAGTGATGCCGGCAGGATTTGATTTTCCTTCCGGCGTCGCCGCCTGGATTCCGAGCGAGCTTGAGCCGGAGCTTCCCAGCCGAAGAGCACATAATTGGCGAGGCATCGGCCGCCTCCTAGATGGGGTGACCGTCGAACAAGCGCGTGCGAATCTCACCACGATTGCACTCCGCATCAGACATCAGTACGGAAATGGGGTCGATCTCAGCGACGCTGCAGTTGTTCCCCTCGCAGACGCGATGGTCGGAGACGTGCGGACCACTCTTTTTAGTCTCTTAGGAGCCGTCGGCCTTCTATTCCTGGTCGCCTGCGCGAATGTCGCTGGATTGCTGTTGGCGCGTACTTTCGCGCGCCGGAAGGAATTGGCTATCCGTGCCGCGCTAGGAGCTGGGCGCGGTCGCCTGATTCAGCAGTTCTTCACTGAATCTTTCGTACTCTCCTTTGCTGGAGGTATGTTGGGGATTCTAACTGCATTTTCGGCGGTCAAGGTACTTCCAGCGATTCTTCCGGCGAACCTGCCGCGTCAGGAAGGGATTGCCATCAACGATTCGGTACTTCTGTTCGGTCTGGCCGCAACAGTGGTGGTTGCTGTGTCACTCGGGCTTTTTGAGGCCTGGCGCTTCGCCGCAGGGGATCCCCAGCAAGCATTGACCGCCGGCCCCAACGACAGTAGCACGATCTCCAACCAGCGGCTGCGCAGCCTCTTGGTCATAGGCGAAATTGCTACGACGCTTGTTATTTTGGTCGGAGCAGGCCTTCTCGGTCGCAGCTTCCTGCGGCTTATTTCCATCAGCCCTGGCTTTCGCCAGCAAAACCTGATCGTCATGGAATTTCGGCCTCCTATTTCGCCTGGGCAACTGGGAAGCATGGATCAGGCAACCATTGTGCACCAAGTCGATCTCCTAGCCAATATTGTGGTTCGCCTTCGTGCGATCCCAGGTGTCGAAAGCGTTGGTTTAGCTGGAGCACTTCCGGTCGCGGCCGGCGACAATCTCGCAGAAGGAGACTTCCTGATCCTCAATGGCCAAAAGCCCCCGGCCGATTTCGATGAATTCCACAATCTCGCTCAAAATCGTTCCCAAGTTGGACATGCCCTTTACGCTGTCGTCAGCGAGGATTACTTCCGAACTCTAGGGATTCCGATCGTGCGCGGGCGCATGTTTGACGACCAAGAGGACTTCAATTCGCCCAATGTTGCATTGATCAGCCAAGCGTTGGCTCGACAGCGCTGGCCCAACCAGGATCCAATCGGTCAGGTCATCGATTTCGGCAATATGGACTTCAATCTGAAGCCTCTCACGATTGTAGGCATCGCCGGCGACGTTCGGGCG
>Ga0182015_10003214_pt1 | contig 18584 bp, 17 predicted proteins | sample 712P3MmetaG_FD_120478 | JGI IMG/M metagenome (GOLD analysis project Ga0182015, IMG submission 120478) | Permafrost microbial communities from Stordalen Mire, Sweden - 712P3M metaG | ecosystem: Environmental > Terrestrial > Soil > Wetlands > Permafrost | place: Sweden: Stordalen | collected...
CGGGCCGTTCGTGCAGAGCTGGCCGCGCGACGAGCGCGCGCTCACCATGCCCGAGCGCTACGAGGTGCAGCAGCTTCTGGCGCAACGCGGTTTCGACGTCGGCGAACCCGACGGCCGCCTCGGCCCGCGCACCCGCGTCGCCATCCGCAATTTCCAGGTCGCGAACGGGCAAATCCCCGACGGCTTCGCCTCGAGCCTCGTGCTCGACCGCCTGCGGCAGCCCTGAGCTATTCACCCTTGCAAACAAGCGTGCGCAGTTTGCGCCACTGATCGTCACAGGCAACGCGATCGCCCGATCGGGGCTCACACTTTGTGGCTCTTGGCGTAATGCTCCGCAATTTCGTCGCTGGTGGTCAGCCAGACGTCCGAGCGCCGGGCGATGTATTCCAGGGCCTTCTCAAGATACTTGTGGCGGAACGGCTGGTTGATGACGAACGGGTGGAGGCAAAGCGACATGACCCGTCCGGATTTTTCGCTGTCCTTGTACAGCTGGTCGAATTGATCGACCACCATCTGGTAGAACGCTTCGCCCGAGAGGCTCTTGCCGATGAACATCGAGATGTCGTTAAGCTCGATCGAGTAAGGTACCGACATCATTCCCGGGACCGTCAACGGAAACGGCTGGTCGTCCGCGCACCAGTCGAGCACGTAGCTCAGGCCGAGTTCCTTGAGCAGGCGCGGCGTTTCGAAAGTTTCGGTCAGCGCCGGTCCAAGCCAGCCCTTGATCTTCTGACCGGTCGCAGCGGAGACGGTGTCGACGACCTCCTTCAGATATTTGCGCTCGTCGTCGACTTTCATTCCGGTCTGAAAAATCGAATTGCTCTTGCCGTGCGCAAGCCATGCCCAGTTTCGTTTCCGGCCGGCGTCGATAATCTGGGGGTAGTGCTCGCAGACTTCCGAATTGAGCAGGACCGATGCCCGCATCTTGCACTTGTCGAGCGCGTCCATCATCCGCCAGATACCGACGCGCACGCCGTAGTCGCGCCAGCCGAAGTTCAGCGGATCGGGAATGAGCGCAGCCGTTCCGCCATAGATGCTGGTCGAAGGCTTGTCTATGTGAAAGTGCTCGATGTTCAAGCCGACGTAAAATGCAATCCGGGCGCCATTGGGCCAGGTGAGCTTCGGCCGGCTGACAATCGGCGAATATTTGTAAAGCGTATTGTCCATGTCTTCTTGAAACTCCAGGCCCGGTTTGTTGCGAAGCCAAGCTAGCACGGCAAGCGGCTATCCGCCCCCGCGAAGCGAGGGCGGATAGCCGATGCTTCGCATCGGCGTTCTTAGGTTAAGAACGGCGTCCGAAGGACGCCTACCTCTCGCCGCGTGCGGGGAGAGGTGAACATGCGAAATCGTTCTCGCGACGCATTGTGCGCCCGAGTTTTGCCAACCAAGTAGCCCGGATGGAGCGCAGCGAAATCTGGGGTCGGTCTGCGAGCTTGAATGCCGCTCCCGGATTACGCTGCGCTTCATCCGGGCTACAACGACAACAAGAAAAGGAAGCGGAACGCCGACAAGCGCGTAATCCTACCGTCCGCACCTGCGGGCGCGGCGCGCATCCAGCGGGACGCGCTCGCCTGTCGGCGTTCCACCACGACGCTCGCTGCAGCGACCGAACGCCACAGCTCAGCTCCAGCTACGCGCTTCCTGGGACGTGGTCGGAGCGCGCGATCCCGATGGTTCGAAAGATCGTGCACTTGGCAACGCATTCACGCGTCACTAGCGGGCGTTACCGACGCAGCAGTGACAGCGACAAGTGCGATCGTCGCCCATACTATGGGGTCGCGGAAGGCGCTTTTCCTTTTCTGTGCTGCATTCTTTTGGTTGGGTTGGGAGTAATAAGAATCTATCGCTTGTGCAGTGGCCCTCCCAACGAGCACTCCAACAATAGCGGCAATGATAGAGGATACGCCATCTTTGCTGTGGGCGCTCTGATCATTGGTTGGGCCCTCGGTATTTATGGCACAATCCTCGGTTTGCCGCCTTATACAATCTAACATCCTTTGATTGCCGGTCCGAAAATGTCGGCGTTCATTCGGTTGTTATACCGGAACTGAAATTCAGCAACCTACAGCGGCAGATACTTGGCGCTGACCTTGTGGAACGTGCCGACGACACCGCGTTTGAAGATCGACCAGAAACCCTCAATTGTGAGGCAGAGCTGGAATCTCGCGACGTCCGGTTGATGTATTATCTTAGGCTTTTTCTGGGCTATGGGCGAGCCCAGAAACGCTGACGCGAAATGGTGCCCACGATACGCACAGTCAAACGCCAAATCGGAGAAGAAAAATCATGCGGCGCGAATACCTAAACCCTCCGGGCCTGTTTCATCACCCCAACTACACGCGCGTGTTGACGGTGGAGAAGCCGTCGAAGCTGATCTACATCGCCGGCCAGACGCCGGCGGACGACAATTATCAGCCGCTGCATCCGGGCGATGTCCGTGCGCAATACATTGCCGTGCTCGAGGGGCTGATGCTTCAGCTCACGGCGGCGGGCGCGACCTGGGACGACGTGGTGTTCCGGCGGATGTACGCGGTCGACGTACCGGCGTTCCTCAAGGTCCTCAACGATAAAACGTTGCCCGTACCTTGGGAGGTGAGCCGCCCGTCGCCGAGCACGCTCATCGGGGTGACCGCGCTGGCGAATCCCGGATTTCTGATCGAGGTCGAAATCATGGCCGTGGTGGCGGATTGATGCCGTGCCTTTGCCGTTAGTGGGGTTCGTTGAAAATCTTTTGGCCGGTGCGGGCGCCGTTATTGTTGAAGAGGTTTATGCCGCTTCCATCCGCGCGCGGAACAACATATCCAGTGCGGTTACCGTCCTTGTCATATACGCCGTTGGTGCCGTTGTAATTATCTGCGCTGTTCTGCCAATTTTGCGGACTGTTTTGCCAGTTTTGCGGATTGTTCTGCCAATTTTGCGAACTGTTCTGCCAGTTATCAGGGCTATTCCGCCAATTTTGCGGACTGTTCTGCCAACTTTGCGGAATGTTTTGTCCTTGCGGACTGTTCTGGAATTGCGGACCGTTCTGCCCGTTTTGAGCGTAGCAGGCCCCCCAAATCGCAGTCGCCGACAGCATTGTGCACAAGCACAGCGCGGTCTTGAGCCAGCTGTTCATTTCTAATCTCCTGATGTCGGCGTATGCCAACAACGTCCAGCATGCGCCGTCAGGAGCGAATGGCTGAAGTAGAAGTGATCGATATCATTAGCGTCCGGTTATGGCGGTAGAGACACCTCAATACGATTGCTTCCGACCTAAAATGGTCGGAAGCTGGTTGGCTCCGCCACTGCACGGCGAAAGACTCACTCGGGTATGCCGAATCGAGAACAAACCGAGGCGTGGCTCGCGAGCGGCGTTGCGCGCATTCGCGTTCAATACGGCGCGCGATGGTCATTGCCGCCGAGCTTATTGCCCGGGCCCGCACGCATCCGCATCGTCAATCACGCATGTTATTCTAACGACGAGGATGATCGCCTAGACCATGCCCGACGCCCTTGAACTCCTCACCACCCGGCGCTCTTTCAAAGCGGTCGAACTCGCCGGCCCCGCCCCATCCGCGACCGAAATCGACACACTCCTGACCGTTGCGTCACGGGTGCCCGATCACGGCAAGCTGGCGCCTTGGCGCTTCATTGTGTTCGAAGGCGAGGCGAGGCGTTCGGCTGGCGCGGCAATCGCCGCTGCATTTCGCGCCAAGTATCCGGACGCGAAACCTGAACACATCGAGGCCGAGCGCGGGCGTCTCGTGCGCGCGCCACTGGTGATCGCCGTGGTGAGCCGCGCCGGCCCGCATATGAAAATCCCGGAATGGGAGCAGGTGCTTTCCGCCGGTGCCGCCGCCATGAGCCTTGTCATCGCCGCGCACGCGCTCGGTTACGGAGCAAACTGGATCACCGAATGGTACGCCTACGATCGTGGCGTGCTCGACGCCCTCGGCTTGGCCGCGCATGAGCGCATCGCAGGCTTTATTCACATCGGCAGGCCGCCCGGTCCGCCCGAGGATCGGCCGCGGCCGCGGCTCGATGAGATCGCAGTCCGCTTTGCCGTTTAGCTGCCCAGACGCCGATCGGAACCCTTCGCTCGCCCGGTCTGCTCCCAATCTCTTGTGAATGCCGCAGCCGTCGGCGATATTTTACCTTGGGCGCGTGGTACATTTTGGTGCGAATCAGTTCCTGCTGAGCGTTCGATCTTTCAAACAAAGGAGCTACGCCATGGCAAAGAAAACGAAGGAGACAAAAAAGAAACCGAAGAAGAAGTAACTTCGAGCTTCAGCATCGTTAAAACGTCGCAACTTTGAATGCGACGTATGAGTTTGGCGGCTGGACACATCCAGCCGCCTTTTGTTTGCGCGATATTCGTTATGCACGACAAAACCGGTAGGTATTAAGGTCCGCTCATTGGGCAGGAGCGGACATGCCTGCTGATACGCTCTATTGACGTGTCGCAAAAATCTACAGGGACGTCGAGAAGCAGGTATTTGCACGTCCTTTTTCATGAAAGCTTCAGCTTCGGATCATAGCTTGAAGAACGAAGGTGCATGTTCGGCTCGGGTTCGGGCCGACCACTTGCCGGAGGTAGGAACGGAAATCGACTCTGCCCCATTTCCTTGGGGGACTTACGGCGGGGACGGGTGTTAGGCCGATGTGGCCTCGGCGGCGGCGGGGCTACGTTCAGCGCAAATTGCTGTTGTTGAGGCAAGAGGCACCTATGACTAGGAAAGCTTGGGAATCCGGTCTCGTCGCCGGGCTGGCCCTGTTGTTCGCCGTTTACCTTCCCTCCGGCAGCTTGGCGCAGGACGGAACTGACTCGGTCACCGGGCTCCCTCGCGCCCCGATCCATATCGTCGCCTGGCCTGCCGGCAAAAAGGTCGCTGTCAGCTTCGCCCTGTTCGTCGAGGAATTCGGCTTCGGCCTGGGCCCGGTGTTCCGCCCGGACTTGGCGCCCCGCAGCCCAGACCTCGTGAACGAGGCGTTCCGCCAGTACGCAATCGACTGGGGCATCCCGCGTGTCGGCCGGATATTCAAGGAATTGGATGTTCCGCTGACTGTGGTGTTGAACGCCGAATTTCCCGATACGCACGCGTCCGTGTGGAAGGAGTTCCGGGCGGCACAGCCGAATGCACCAATCATCGCCCATGGCATCAACAACACCAGCCACATGCTGCCGCTCGAGGATGGGATTGCCGGCCAGAAAGCCTACATCCGCCGGACTCTGGACCAGATCGCCGGCACCACCGGCGTCAGGCCCACCAGCTGGTCGTCGCCAAGCGTATATTCCAACGGCGACACGATGCAGGCGATGGCGGCCGAGGGCATCACCTCCACTCTCGACCAGATGGATTCCGACATCATTTCGCGATTGAAGACGCCGGACGGGTCGGTAGTCTTGTTGCCGCATCCGGCCGTCACGGTCGACATGGGCCAGTATCTGGCACGGATGAAGACTCCCACGGAGATCGAAACCCTCTGGCTGGATTACGTGTTGGAACTGGCCGGTGAGGCTCGTGCCGATCCCGCGCGAGAGGCGACGACGGTGGTCATTGGAATCCACCCCTTTGTGATCGGCACCCCCGACGGGGCGGCCGCCTTACGGCGTGTTCTCTTGCGCCTCAAGACGGATGACGCGGTCTGGCTGGCCGACACCGAAGCCATCCTCAAGGCGGCCGGGCTTAAATGATTGACCCGTCCGCGTCGGGGCGCACAAACGTGCGCTGAACTGCGCTTTACCTCGGACACACCGCGCCGGTTTTCACCCACGCCTCGATGAGTGCGCCCAGTTCCTTTTGCGTGCCAGGAGCCGGCTCACGGCCGGCCCCGGGCGCCCACGCCCAGCCGACCAGCGAGTCCGTAGCGATGTGCGTCAAAATCTGCGCCAGCGACCGGCCGCCGTTGCGCGCCGGATCCTTGATCTGCGTACAGATCTCGCCAAGCGTCTTGTCCTGCCAGGCCATCTCCCGGGGCGCCAGATGCCAGTGCGGGTGGCCCGGCATGCCAGCGGGATCGAAGTTGCCGCCCTGGTGGCACGTGGCGCAACGCATCGAGACCGCGCCAAAGCCGTCGCTGCCGCGCTCGACCGGCGGCTGATGCAGCCGGTGTGTTTCGCCTTGCAGCGGACGATCGCCAGCCGGATGGCAGTTGACGCAACGCGGAGAGGTCAGCACCTTGCCGGCTTCCGTGAACAGAGCCGCCGACCGCGCCGCTTCATCGCTGATATTGCCAAAGCTCTCCGGCGTCGCCAGCGTGGTTGATGGTTCCGCGGCTTCGACATTCACCACCGGCGTCAGCACCAGCGCTGCCATCAGCGAAGCAAGCGACGCAAGCGACGCAAGGCGCTTAGCTGAATTCATGACCAGTATCTCCTGCGCGCTAAATGGTGCGATGGCGGTCGCGTGAATCTGCTAGCCCAAGTAACGTTCCGGATCGGAAACAATCACATCACGTACCGCCTCGTGGTATTTGACGTAGCCGGTGCAACGGCAAAGATGGCCGTCGAGAGCCTCCAGGATTGTTTTGTCGAGGTCGGCGCGCGGTACCGGCGCTTTGGCCAAGCGCTCCAACAGCACTTGGCCCTCATTCAAAAACCCGGCCGTGCAGTAGCCGCATTGAAACGAAAAATGTTCCACGAAGGCCTTTTGCAAGACGGATAGTTGCCCGTTCTGTGCATGGCCCTCGACGGTGCGGATCGACTTGCCAGCGAAGCTTGCCGCCGGAACGATGCAGGTCGGGCTGGTCTGGCTGGTGCCGTCGGGGTTGTCGATGATCACTGCGCAACTCAAGCACTGGGCCAGCCCGCAACCGAATTTGGTGCCGGTGAGCCCCAGATACTCCCGCAGGAAATCGTTCATCGACAACTCGTCTCGTAACTCCAAAGGTCCGTAGGCTTTGCCATTAATCGTGATGCTCATCTTGGTCACGAGAGCACTCCCTTGATCATCGCCCGGGTCACCGGCAAGGATTGGAAGCGATGACCCGTGGCGTCGTAAATCGCGTTCAGGATCGCCGGAGCGACGGGAATCATCACGACTTCCGCCATGCCCTTTGGTGGTTCGTTCGGCGCGAGCGCGGGCAGCACTTCGATCTCCAGTCCATTCAACGGCAGATCCGACGCGCGGGCGATCACGTAGTCGCCGAGATTCCATTTGCCGTTGCCGGGCCCGTCTTCATAGAGCGGCAGCGACTCCATCAATGCGTAGCCTACTCCCATCGCGAAGCCGCCCTGCGCCTGTCCGACGACAATTTCCGGCACCAGCGCGTTGCCGCATTCGAGGACGCTGTAGGCTTTGGCGATGCGCAGTGCGCCGGTGGCGCGCTCGATCTCGACGCGGACCAAGGTGGCGCACGCGGCCGTGTAGACGGGGCCGGAGCGGTTGTTCGCGGTCGGCGGAAATTTCACGCTCGACCGATCGAGGCACGCGTAGTCGCCGCCGCCCCTGCGCACGACCAGCGCGTCGATATCGGCGCTCCATGTCTGTCCGGCGATGGGGAAACTCGCCCGCGACCACCCCCAGCGCGAGAAGGCGTGCGCCATGGCTCCCGTCACATCATGACGCGCATGGGCTTTGGCGGCGATCGCGGGCAAGGATAGCGGCGCCAAGCCCGGCATCAGCAGGTGTCCGTCTTTCCAGCGCGCCGCCTCCCACTGCTTGGCCGTTGGATGGGTTGGCGCAATACCCCACAACTCGAGCGCAGCCGGCCATAAACCGAAGCGGAATATGACGCGCGCGGCCTCGGCCGCGGCCTGCGTGCCGACATACGCGCCGTTCGATGCGAAAGTGGCCGTGCTGATCGCAGGCACCCAGCGTGGATTTTCTGCCACGGCGTCCTGGGTCGCCTGGTTCATGGTGTAGGAGTTGCCTGAGGTGACGAGACCAAGCGGGCCATAGGCGTCGACGTCGTGCACCGTGACTTCATCGGCCACGCCGCCCAGATGGGCCGCCACCCGATTGGCCAGCGCCGTGCCGATCCCGTTGCCCATATCGACATGATCGCTGTGGATCGAGATCCGGCCCTGCGCATCGATTTCCACCGTGCTCAGCGCGCAGTCCGCGCCGCCACCGTAATTCTTGGTGGCGCAGGCGACGCCGGTGCCGACGACGATACCGCCCTGCTGCCCGCGCGCCTTCTCCTTTGTGCGTTGTTGCCAGATCGGGTGCTTCTCGATCTTGTCCAGAATCTCCGGCGTGCGGACGGAAACACTGTAGGTGTTTCCGGTCACGATCCTGCCGCCGCTGTTGAGCGCGTTGCGCCGCCGGAACTCGATCGGATCGAGTGGCAGCGCCGCCGCCGCCTCGTCGATCAGCACTTCCAGTGCTGTCATCGTCTGCAGCGTGCCATAACCGCGCATCGATCCCGCGGTAACGCCGCGCGAATGCAGCGCGACCGTGGTGATATCGACTTTCGGAATCTCGTAGATGCCAATCGCCGCGATGGCGCTGACGGTCGCAACGGTGCCGGAAAAATTGGCGAGGCCGCCGCCGTCCAGCACGTGATCGGCGGCAAATCCGCTGATCTTGCCAGTCACGCGATCGACGCCGATCCTCGTGCGCATCTTGAAGGCGTGACGCTTGATGCCGCCTTGAAACTGCTGATAGCGGTCGTGCGCCAGCCGGACCGGACGGCCGGGCAGGAAGAGCGCCGCCAGCGCGACATAGAACGGGAAGGGCGTGTGATCCCGTCCGCCGAATCCGCCGCCCATATAGGCAAACAGGGTCTTGATGTGCGCCGGCTTGAAGGGAGCCCGCGCGTTGCCAAGCATATAGGCAAGCGCTTCAGCGGCGTCGTATGGCGACTGCACGCCTAAAACGAGCTCAAGGGTTTTGGCGCCCGCATTGTACCAGCCGAGCCCGCTTTCCGGTTCGAGAAACACCGGGTCGACGGATTGCGTTTCGAATTCGCGGTCGAGCATCAGCAGCGCCGGATTGGTTGCGGCCAGTTCGGCGCGGATCTGTTCGCCATAGATCGCCGCCTTGGCGTAGGCTGCGCCGGATTCCTTCGCGAGCGGCGACCAGACCGGAAGCGCCGAGTTCTGGAATTTTCCCGGAGTGACCCAGCCCGCCTGGACCGGCGAATAAACATCGGGCGCGTCAGGCGTCGCGCCGGCCACGCGCGTGAAGCGAAAGGCGCCGTAATTGGGCATCACGACGGGGCCGGTTTCCTCACCGAACTTCACGAACGTGCCATCGCGCAGCGCGAGCCGCGCCGAATCGAAGCCGTCGAATTTTTCGAAGATCAGCAGAGCCACCGGCTGGCCCATATAAATCGGCGTCGTGCCGACCGGGCAGAACAGGTCGCCGGTATAGAATTCTGGAACGCGGGTGCCGATTTTCTCGAGATCTGCCGCGGTGACGACCACCGAGGGCTTCAACGGGCCGCTCAAGCGCGCGAGGTCGATGCCGGTATAGACGTGCGTGGCGTTCGGAGCCCGGATGAGAATGGCGTGCGAAGTATTCGCCGGCCAGCCCGGGAGATCGGCGGCACGAAAATCGGACGCGTAGAGCTTCGCCCCTGTGACCTTGGCGACACCGTCAATACGACCCACCCCGGTCGCGGCCGGATTCCAACTCTGGCGTCCCGGCAGCGTCTCACGGGTATCGAACCCCAGGCTTTCGGCAAACGCACCGCGCGAGAGGCTAAGCGCGATACCGCTTGACGTCGCCAACTTGACAAACTCGCGTCGCGAAACGCCCATTCCAGCTACCTCATGACGCCGGTTCAATGAAGATCGGCGATAGACGCGGGTCCGGGCCCGGGAGTGACCAAAGTCGGCCATTGCTTGGAGCCGAACGGTACGAGCGGTGGCAGGAACGGCGTCGTGCCACGCTTGGCGTCTTCCGCGATGATTGCGGCGCGGGCGTCGCCGCCCATCAGTTCGTAGTCCATCAGATGATAGTCGCCGAAGAACATCGCTCCGACGGAGCGGTCGGAAATGATGCGTGTCAACGAGTCCAGCATGTCCGCCGGCGTTGTGGTGAAGGACATCGTCTCGATCAGAAGCAACCGATCGTTGATGGCGTCCGGACCGAAGAACTGCGCCAAGACGCTAAACAGCACGTTGTTTTGGCGCGCGACATAGATGGTGTTGCTGGCGGCGTAGGTCTTGTTCCAATCGCTGTCGAGCAGCTTCTTCCAGTCCGAGATCACGGTCATCCAATGCGCTACTTGAGTCTGCGCCGCCCATGTGACGTCAAGCTTCAAGTAGGGGCTCAGTTTCTCGGAAAACGCCTTCAACGAGGCGAAGGAGATCGCGCCCTTGGCTAAACACTCGTCCATGAATGCGATATTGTTCTCAAGGATGATCCGGTTGTTCGCCCGCCACTCCGGAGGCATGGGCGTCGCGTCAAGGCCATCCAGCGCCGACTTCGCCCGGCTCCGATAGGCGAGCATCGAGCTGCGCCAGGACTGATCGTCGGGATTGTCCAGATAAGGCCCAACCACTTCGGCCAGCGCCATCGTGCTGTGGTCGATGGATTTCAGTAACTGATAAACGACCGGTACCGACGGCGCTTCGAGCGGGGCCTGGCCGGGCCGATACAGAATGAACCGCCCGCCGGCCCCGGAGAACAGGCCAAGGATGACGGGATGTTGATTGAGAATGTTGCTTTGGAAGATCTTCGCCGCATCGCCGTAAAGCTCGAACATGCCGGAGTTGAGTGCCAGCACGTTCTTCGTAGCAGTTTCAGCAGGGCTGGAGGTGGTGTGACCGGCAATCGGCTGCATATACGCGGGCAGGCTGTCTGCTTTCGCCGCACCAGTCGCCGCCGCAAGCGCAATGGACGTCACCGTCACACGAGCGAAGCGCTTCAGAACCAAATTGCGGCGCATGGGCGTTCCTCCACGACGAGCATCAACGCATCTGGAGACGCGGACGTTAAGATTCCATCGTGGGAAATACTACGTATGGACTGGATGACGGGCCGGCGCGGCGGGGATAGTTGCCGACCGCTTGACGAAAATTGTCAAAGCCGACGGATAAGCGTCCAATCTAAAAGCGTCCGGACCACGGGCGGGATTTCCGCTCTTGGCCTCCAAGCGGACATCAGTTTCGTCAAGCTTGCTCTGATCCACAAAGAAGCTACTTGATCCCGCGATTCGGGGTTATGCAGCGGCAACGATTCGTAGCATTTTTTGCCACGCTTAACACGCTGGTATATTTTGCTTTGCTGTCTTGACAATTCCTAGGTAAATCGGCGGTTATTCTGCCTAAAGAAAAAAAACTGCGCGGCACAACGCGCGAACATCAGAAACACAGATAGGGAGGAACACATGCGCGTGGTCGCCTGCAGCTTCACAGCACTTCTGCTTCTTGCTGCGGCCGCGCATGCGGAGATTTCCGGAAGCAAGGTCAAGATCGGCGTGCTGACCGATCTATCCGGGCCTTATGAGGCCGGCACCGGCAGGGGCTCGGTCGAAGCCGCGAAGATCGCTGCGGAAGAATTCGGTTACAAAATCAACGGTGTGCCGATTGAGATCATCTCCGCCGATCACCAGAACAAGCCCGACATCGGCGCGGGCATCGCCCGGCACTGGTTCGATCTCGAAGGCGTCGATGCGGTCACCGATCTGGTCAACTCGGGCGTAGCGTTTGCCACGCTAGAGGTCGCCAAAGCGGCCAATAAGGCTGTATTGCTGACCAGCGCGGGCTCCGCCGATTTTACCGGCAAGGCGTGCGCGCCCAACAATTTGGTGCACTGGGTTTACGATACCTACCAGCTTGGTGCATCCATCGGCCAAGCCCTGCCGCAGATCGGCAAGACCTGGTTCTTCATCACTGTTGACTACACCTTCGGCCGCGCGCTGGAGGAAGGCACGACCGCGGCCATCGAAAAAAACGGCGGCAAGGTTTTGGGCTCGGTGCGGCATCCACTCGGCACCACCGACTATTCCTCATACGTGCTGCAGGCGCAGGCGTCGGGCGCCGAGGTGGTGGCGCTCGCCAATGGCGGCGACGATGCCATCAACGCAGTGAAAAGTGCGCGTGAATTCGGCATCACTCAGAAACAGAAGGTGGTGCCATTCGGGCTCGACTCGCTCACCACTATCCATTCTGCGAGTTTGGAGCTGGCGCAGGGCATGATGTTCGTTTCGGTATGGCTGCCTGATCGCGATGATGCGGCGAAGGCGTTCTTCGCCAAGTTTCTGGAGCGCCGCAAGACTGCGCCGGGGAGCTTCCAGGTCGGCACCTACTCGGCCGTGCGCAGTTACCTCAAGGCGGTCGAGGCGACGAATTCGGACGATCCCAAAACTGTCATCGCCAAGATGCGCGAGACGCCTGTGAACGATGCTTTTACGCCGCTCGGAAAGCTACGGCCCGATGGTCGCATGGTGCACGACGTTTATGTTGTCCAGATCAAGTCGCCAGCCGATTCCAAGGCCGAGTGGGATCTCCTGAAACTCGTTGCTACGATCCCCGGCGACAAGGCGTTTCGGCCGCTCGATGAGGGTGGCTGTCCCGCGATCGCCCACTAAGCTTGGTGTCACTCAGCAGATGGCGCGGTTCTGTGATGATCTCAAGGCGTCGCTAGGACATTTGCCATCCGAGCTAGGGCTTCGACCGCTCGACCCGAAAGAGGCCAAGGCCTTGCTCGATGAGCTGGACGCCGCCTGACAACGAGTTTCGAGGTCCCCGCTGGCGATCGGGAAATGTCTCTTAGTGGACCCTAAACAGTCGCGCCGGCCAACGATCGCCGTGTCTGCTTCCAGGGATAAAGCTGCCGCGCCTTGCTGGCGCAGAAGCCGCATTCGATCCACAAATTCGGCCGCGAATGGCGTGTCGGCGCCGACCGCTTTCCGATTTCCCAGACCATGACCGGGGTCGTCCTCGATCTCGATCCGGGGGGCTTGCGCGAACTGCACTGGCATCCGAACGCGGATGAATGGCAATACGTCATCGACGGCCGGTTCAACGTCACCTTGTTTGGCTCGCACGGCCGCTACCGGATCGAAACGATCGATAAAGGCGACGTGGCCTATATTCGGCAGGGCTACGGCCACTCGATCGAAAATATCGGCAGTAAGCCCGGGCGTTTGTTGATCGGCCTCAACACGGGCGCGCATCAGGCCATCGACCTTACCCAATGGATTGCCGGTGTTCTGCCTTATCTGCTCACCGACCATTTCGGCCAACCCAAAGAGGTCTTTGAGAAATTTCCAAAATAGCGGGCGTTCATCGCGCCGCCAGACGGGACCGGACAACGCGAGATCAAGTAAAGGCGAAGCAGCACGCGGGCTATTGTTGGAGCCGCAATCCCCGGATGCTGCTTCGCTGCGACTGAGCTTACTCAGGGCTCGCTTGCTTAAGGCTCTTGCGAATCCATCATCACAAACGCGATGCGGCAGGGCTCCTTGCCGTGGTTGAGCCAGGCGTGGTTGGTTGCTTGCTGCACCACCACGTCGCCGGCCTTGAGATGCACCGTGCCGCTATCGAGCATCATGTCGATCTCACCCGACATGATGATCGCGTAGTCGACCGTGCGGGTCCGATGCATCAGCGGGTTAGGCGGCGCCCCGCGCTTCGGAACGTCCACGCCCACGGCGTTCATCATCGTATTCATGGGGAGCTTGTCCACATCCGGCCCGACTGGCGGGAAATCCACGATGAGGAGATCGGTGCCGCCGGCCGGCGGCCCAAAGCTTTTCCTCGCCCCGGAACGGGCGCGAGGTGTGGACGATCGTAGAGCCCACGGTCGCTGCGATCGTCAGTGAGTATCTTGAAACCAGCATAAAATTTGCGCCGGCGATCGCGGACCTCGTGCGGCGCAATCTCGATTCATTCTTCGAGGTCATCATGAGCTACACCGCGAAGCTTTTCCTCAGGCCCTTCGACGAAGATTGGGTCGCCGATGCCGAGGCAAGGGCCAGATTCGAAATGGAAAAGGGACTGGACATGCGGGTGCGTGCCGTCGTGAATCAGAATATCCTGTCACGTTGGACCCCGATCATCGGATGCCATCATAGGTTCTCTGGTCGAAAGGCAGCCTATTTGTGTGACGTGGCGTGTCGAATATTGATGATGGATGCGGCCAACGCCGTTGCGTGTCACAACGAACTTGAAGTCACACAAGCAAGGGCCCGGATCCACGAGCTCGCCGGGGCAATCAAGAGAGTGCGCTCGGCGCTTACCCAAACAGTTATCGCGCTCGAAGAAACGTCCGATCATCTCAGCGCGCTGGCGCGTGCCTCAAATGCCGAAGCCGATAAGGCATCGAAGGCGGCAGACGAGACGGCCATCAATGTCGACAACATGGCCAGCGTCACCGAACAGCTATCGGCTTCGATCTCGCAAATTCACCGTCAGGCGACGCAGAGCGCCGACGTCTCGCGCGGCTCTATCTTGCAAGCAAACCGCACCAACGCCACCATAAGTTCGCTTTCCGATGCAGTCGCGAACATCGGCTCCGTGGTCGGACTGATTTCCGACATTGCCGCTCAGACAAATTTGTTGGCACTCAACGCCACCATCGAGGCGGCGCGCGCCGGAAACGCCGGCAAGGGGTTTGCCGTGGTCGCCTCAGAAGTCAAATTACTTGCCACCCAGACGTCGAAGGCGACCGAGGACATCGGCCGGCAGATCGCGCACATTCAGGAGCAGACCCGCCGTTCGGTCGATGAAATTGCCAACACCGGAAGAAGGATTTCAGACATTGCCGCCACCGCCGAGTCGGTCGCGTCCGCGGTGAATGAGCAGGCGACGGCCACGGACTCGATCGCCGGCAGCGCGTCGCGGGCCGCGACCAACGCCAAGACAGTCCCGGCGGCACTCAAGATCACCGCGGACACCATTAGCCAAACCCAGGAATCGGCCCAATCGGTGCTCGATTATTCTCGGAGCCTTTCGGAACGAACGACCGAGCTGGATACGGTCGTCGGCGCGTTGCTCACCTCGCACAAAGAGTCGGTAAAAGGCCTCGTCGCACTTAAATGACTTCCCGTGGGGTGTCGCGCCGCGGCAATGTTTGGCACATTTTCCGCTGTTCTGGGCGCGGATTTTGCTGTGAAGCCATGCGTCCTATCGACTAGGTGTAAAACTGCGTCGGAGAAAACCGGCGCGCCGTACATTCGATCGAATCGGCGTCCGCCAGCGTGGCCGCCAGGATCCGGGCCCGCGCCTCGTCCTGGATGTCGTGGGGGACATTCGCCACGCTGCGCTGCAGCGCGGCGCGCCGTGGTCGACTCCGTTCCCGAAATCATCGCCTCGACTGCGGTGGAGAAGCCGTCAAAGCTGATCTATATCGCCGGTCAAACGCCCGCGGACGACAATTATCAGCCGCTGCATCCGGGCGATGTCCGCGCGCAATATATTGCCGTGCTCGAAGGCTTGACGCTGCAGCTCAAGGCGGCGGGAGCGACCTGGGACGACGTGGTGTTTCCGGCGCATGTATGCCCTCGACGTGCCGGCGTTCCTGAAAGTGCTCAACGACAGGACGGTGCCGGTGCCGTCGGAGGCGAGCCGCCCGTCGCCCAGCACGCTCATCGGCGTAACGGCGCTGGCGAATGCCGGATTTCTGATCGAGGTCGAAATCATGGCCGTGGTGGCGGCCTGATTGGGACGGAGATCTTCAGTCGAAACTCGGCCATCCGTACATTTGGACTCCCAGTCCCGCTACCGCGTTCCGGTATGAAAACGGTATGACGTCGAGAACAAAAGTCAGGATGCCAAGACGCCGGAGACGCGGAAAACAGCAAATCGAAAAGTACGTAACTATGTTGGGCCAACGAAAGCTGATCGATCCGGCGAAAATTTGAAGGTCATCAACCGCTAAATTTTAACATGCATGTTCGTATGTCTCCTTTGGGCCCAAGGGCAGACGTGCAAAAAGCGCCGATCAATATCCGCTTATCGCGCGTACTCATAACGTGCGGAGCCGGTGTCCGCTTCCCGGGTAGGCCGGACAAGACGCGGCGATGGTGCAGCGCGATTGTGATCGTTCCATGAAACTCGGCACCGACTACATTCTGGACGCGCTGGCGGAAGAAGGCCTTGGTCATCTGTTCCTCGTTCCGGGCGGCCTGATCGATCCCTTCCTGCCGGCGTTCGCCCGGCAGGCGAAGCTCAAGCCGGTGGTTGCGGCCCATGAGGGTGGCGCCGTCTGCATGGCCGACGGTTATGCCCGGGCCAACGGCGCGTTCGGCGCGGCGCTCGGGATCGGCGGTCCGGGCGCCTGCAACATGGCGACCGCGGTCGCGGCTGCCAAGACTGACGGTTCGCCGATGCTGGTGATGACTGGGGAAGTGCCGGTCGACATGGAAGGGCGGGGCGCCTTTCAGGATGCCAGCCAGGCGACGCTCGACGACACCGCCGTCATGGCGCCGCTCACGCGCCTGTCCAAGACGGTCGCCGGCAGCAAGAACCTTAACCATTGGTTTCGCCGCGCGCTGACCAGTATGTGGGCGCAGCCTTGTGGACCGGTCCATCTCTCGCTCACGCATGAAGTGCTGACCGGCGAATGCGTCGCCGATTACGTCAGAGTCGGGAGCTTCTTCGCGGGGGTGCAGCCGCTAAGCCGCAACGCCGCCGAAGCGGCACTGCACCTGCTCGCGGATCGCAGCGGAGAGCAGAGCCGGGTTGCCATTCTCGCCGGCGCCGGCATCGAACATGACGCCGCGGCTTCGCGCTTGCGGGAGATCGCCGAGCGCTGGTCGATTCCCGTCGCGACGACCCTGCGCGCGAAGGGAGTGTTTCCGGAGGATCATGAGCTATCGCTCGGCGTGTTCGGCTATGCCGGTACTCGCCATGCCACCGACGCCATCCTCAACGGGGAGCTCGATGTCCTTCTCGTGCTTGGCTCGGGCTTCAACGAACGCGACACCATGCATTGGACGTTGCGCGAACGTGCGAAGGCCTTCATGATCCATGTGAACACCGACATGGATGAACTGACCGCGCACGGCGACCTGGGTCATGTCGTGCCGGGAAGCTGCCATGCCTTCCTCGACATGATGCAGGAGCGCGCGGAGGTGATCGCGCCGGTGTTGCACGCCGGGCAGGCGCGCCGTCGCGAATGGCTGGCGCAAATCAAGGCCGGGCCGCGGCTCTACGACATCGAGAATTGCAGCCGGTCCGCGCCTCCGATCCATCCGGCTACCGCCGTTGCGGCGTTGCGCAGGGCGTTGCCGCGTAACGGCGTCGTGCTGGTCGATTCCGGTGCGCACCGCGCCTTTGCCGGTCATTACTGGACCGCCTACGAGCCGCGGACCTATATCTCCGCCACCAATCTGGGGCCGATGGGTTGGGCGGTACCAGCCGCGATCGGGGTGCAGTGCGCGCTACCGGACAGGCGCGTCGCCGTCATCACCGGCGATGGCTGCATGCAGATGCACGGCATCGAAGTGCAGACCGCCGCGCGTTACCAGCTTCCCATCATCTACCTCGTCATCAACAATGGCGCGCTGGGCAATGTCTGGCTGCGCGCCCGGCAATATGGCGATCTGCCGGCCGAGCTGACCAGCATCCCGGATCATGATTGGGCGGGCTTTGCCCGCTCACTCGGGGCGCAAGGATTCACAGTCCGCGATCCAGGCGAACTCGAGGGCGCCTTTCAGAAAGCGCTCGCCGCCGGCACCACCGCCGTCATCGACGTCAAGGCTGACAAGAACTGTCCGACCCCGGTCTACGATTTCAATGCCGGGGCGCGGGCCTGGTCCTATCACGAATAGGGGACGCCCGATGACCGTGCTGGATATGAATGCCGCGACACTGCCGGCCGACGCGCAAGCGATGTTCGAGAAAATGTCCGCACGGCGCAAGGCCAAAGGCGAGGGTTTCGGCGGCCCCTACGTCGCGCTGCTCAACCATCCGGAACTCGCGCGTCGCATCGAGGAGCTGGGGTTCTTCCTCAAATTCGAGGGCGTGCTGCCGCGCCCGATCTATCAGTTCATCGTCCTTTCGATCGCGCGCGCGACCGGCGCCGGCTACGAATGGCAGGATCATATCGCGCATGCGCATGCCGCCGGCCTGCCGCAGGACGTGATCGATTGCATCGGATCGGCCCGCACTGCCATGCTGCCGGAGCCTTATGCCCTTATCCATGCGATCCTGAGCAAGACGACGACATGGCAGCCGGTGCCGGACGATCTGCAGGCGCGGGCCGCCCGTGAGTGGGGCAAGCGCGGGCTGGTCGAAATCGTGGTGCTATCCGGATTCTATCAGATGTTCGCCGCGATCAATCAGGGTTTCGACATCAAGCACGGTGATCACCAGGGCGTGGTCTCATAAAATGCGGAGCCTTCCGAGGCGTTCATCGGACAAACGCACGATGGCCAAAGCCAGATCGGTCGTGGCGGCCTTAACGCTGCCGGAATGGAACCATCCTCAAGTTGACATTTTTTGGCTAGTATGTGCGTGGCTTAGCCCCGTTCGGCGGGGCCTAATCACCGGGCGCGTTGATGACCAAAACTAGCCGGCAGCGGCTGATATACGCTCTTGCCATCGTGACGGCCGGCTTTGCGCTTTCCGAGCCGGCGGCCGCGCAGTTTCGCGATTTTTTCCGCAATCCGTTTTGGGGCGACCGCGGCGGCAACTACAATCCGAATAATTCCTACGATCCGTATAATCCATTCAACCAACGCCCGCAGGTCTACGAATCCATAAA
>Ga0182015_10003215_pt1 | contig 18577 bp, 18 predicted proteins | sample 712P3MmetaG_FD_120478 | JGI IMG/M metagenome (GOLD analysis project Ga0182015, IMG submission 120478) | Permafrost microbial communities from Stordalen Mire, Sweden - 712P3M metaG | ecosystem: Environmental > Terrestrial > Soil > Wetlands > Permafrost | place: Sweden: Stordalen | collected...
CGCCCGGGCTCTCGAAACTGGCCTGGGTTTGGCTCTCGTCAGAAAATGGCGGCCTCTTGTCATGCGGGATCGAAACCCAAGACGGTCGACAGACAAACCAAGGACATTTACCTCCGCGAATCTCGACGTCGGTGCCCCGAATTTTTGGGTTTTCGTAGATTTGCCTCCAAAACCCTAGGAGATTTACCTCCAATTCCCCCAGTGGCAACTCATTATCCCAAAATGAGTTACGCACAATAATTATTATGTTAGCGAAACTACTTGGAGGTTTGTCTCACCCCCCATACCCACTCGTTAGCTTTGGAGCCTTTCCACCGCCTGCGCGGTCAAGGGGCCACGATCCCAAGGACCTGCATCGCCTTTCCCTCTGCGTCCCCCTTTAGGATGTTCGACAGGCAGATAACGGTCAGGTGTAGCTCGGGCAGCCGCGCCATGTAGGTGGATGCGTCGATGTCGCCTCCCGAGAACCAGATCATTGTGCGCCCCTTGTAGTTGCCGAATACAAGGCCGAAAGCGTCATTGTCCTTGGGGTGCTGGAATCTGCAACGTGCGAGCATCTGGGTCGTGAACGCCGGGCCGCCAAGCGCGTGGGCGTAGAAGTTTTCATCCCACTTTGCGAGGTCCTCGACAGTGCTGAAGACGCCGCTGCCGCCGTAATGTGGCGAGTTGCGGACGAGCCGCATGTAGCCCGTGCCGGAGTGGACGGTGAAGCCGATGGCATTCAGTTGCCGGGCGATGTCCGGGTCGCCCCGATCGGCGTAGCCCGTCGCGCGGTTTGGGATAATGACCGTCGTGTCATCGTCCACTAGGGTATGTGACATTTCAAGCGGCCGGAAGACCCGGGCCTGGAGGAACTGGGCGAGCGACATTCCGCTCACTCGCTCGACGATCTTGGCCAGAATCATGTAGTTCACGTTCGAATAGTCCCACTGAGTGCCTGGCGCGAACTTGAGCGCCTTGGCACGCAGCGTGGCGGCTATCGCCTCATCTACGGTGAAGCGGTACGCCGTGAACCACGGATCCCCGTTCTCCCTGGGCTGAGACGTGTACTCGGGAAGGCCGCTCGTGAAATAGACGAGGTGTTTTAGACGCACGTCGGCGCCGAATCTGGCGATCTGGGGAAAGTACGCTGCCACAGGCGTCTCCAAGGAGAGCCTGCCATCGAGGATGAGGAGTGCGACCGCTGCAGCCGTGAACTGCTTGGAGAGAGAGGCCAGGTGGAAGACGGTCTGCGGCGTGATGGACGCGTTGCAGTCGAGGTCCGCGCGCCCGTAACCGTGCTCGAAGGCAATCCGGCCGTCCTTCAGAACGGCAACGGCGTACCCGGGTGACCCTTCGTGGTCGTAAGGTGCGAAGAGGGCGTTAATCCGTTCGGCCGCCCCAGTCGGGAGCGGGGACTGGGCGACTGTCGTGCAGGGCGCAGCGAGGAAGCAAATTAGAACTGCGGTTCGGATCACCGGTCTCAGAATTGCGGGCCGTGGCGGCGAAGTCGAAGGATCATTTCAAGGGGCCTACTTCTCAGGGCGTGTTCGCCTCGAGCAGTTGCGCTCGGCAGCACTCCCAATGTTCAACTCAAAAATGCTGGCACGTTTCAAGAACGGCGAAAATGGTTCGCTTCCGAATCGCCGCTCACACGTAGGAGGCGGACTCTCCTGCCGCCCAGAGGTTAATCTCGGGAATATTCACCAAGAGCGACGCGCCGAAAGACGACCTCGCGATTCATCCCTTCCCGCGATATTTCGCTTCCGTTGCCGCTTTGACCCTATTCCACGACACTACATCGTTCGGATCAGCTCGATGTTCCGCCACACGGCGGTCCAGTTCCGCCGCTTGTTTCAGCGTCAATTCTAAGTCGCGGTTGGCAAATTCGTCCCAGATCTTCTCGATTATCTCCCGGCGTTCGGCGGAAGGCATGGCGCGAAGTTGGTCGATCATTTCGACGGAACTCATGCTTCCAAGGTAGCCTGTGCGGCCTCTAGCGCAAGGTGCTTGCTGAGACTCCGCCGTTGTGGAGAGCAATGGCAGGCGTTTTTCATTGCTCGGATATTTAGGTTATGGCCGACATGGCAACGCTGTCCAGCGGAGTGACTCCGATTAGAATGCTCTGCAGGGCATTCCGGGCTCTCCTAGATCGTCTACAGGAAAAGCGTTGACGGGCCCCTCCTAGAGCGTCTAGGAGAAGTGAATGCCCAAGGGAAAATCCGACCTGCTCCATGGAACGCTCGACTTGTTAATCCTAAGGGCGCTTTCTCCCGGACCGACGCACGGCTTTGGCGTGTCGATCCTCATCCGCAGAATTTCCGACGAAGTGCTGCAGGTGGAGCAGGGCTCGCTCTACCCAGCACTCTATCGCCTCGAGGCCGAGGGATGGATCAAGTCGGAGTGGGGCGTCTCGGAGAACAACCGGAGGGCGAAGTTTTATGAGCTGACAAGCGCGGGTCGAAAACAGCTCAAGGCCGAGACGGAAAGCTGGCAGCGGGTTTCTACTGCCATAAACATGGTCCTGGGTCATGCATGACCGGCCCTCAGTCGCTGCCTTGATTCGGCGCCTGTTCAGGAGGGTGGCGTCGGTATTTACCAGCCGGCACGCAGATGCCGCCATGTCGGAGGAGATGCGCATCCACATCGAGCTCCAGGCCGAGGAATACGTGAAAGAAGGAATTGCACCGGCGGCGGCGGCCGAGCGGGCGAGGAGGGAATTCGGTCACTTGGACGGCGTGCAGGAAACCTGCCGGGACGAGAGGGGATTTCCCTGGGTGTCTCAGCTGGTCCAGGACCTGAGATACGGGAGCCGCATATTGGCTCGCTCGCCGGGATTCACTTGCGTCGCAGTCCTGACGCTTGCCTTGGGGATCGGCGTTAACGCGGGCATCTTCAGCCTGATGGACGAGATACTGCTCAAGGAGCTGCCCGTGAGGGATCCCGCCAGCCTCATTCTATTCCGTTGGGCATCGCCAAAAGATTTCCCGGTTTCGGTGAATGGCTCCTTCGAGCCGGACTCGGCGACCAAGCTCATGACATGCTCCTCGTTTTCGACGCCCGTGTTCGAGCGGTTCAAGGCCGCGGGCCGACCGCTGGACGGTGTCTGTGCCTTTTGTGGATTTTCGAGGATCACCGTCGTCGCCGACGGCAGCGCGGAGTCGGTCGAGCAAGGCGAGCTGGTTTCGGGCGGATACTTCGGGGTCCTCGGCGTCCCTCCCGAGCTGGGCCGCGTGATCGAGAAGGAAGACGACCGCCCGGGCGCGCCGGCCGTGGCCATGATCTCCTACCGCTACTGGCTTCGGCGCTTCGGCGCGGATCCCTCGGTCGCGGGGAAAATGATCACGGTGAATGGAATGCCCGTCACGATCGTCGGCGTGACCGCGAGCCGATTCTCGGGCACCCTCGAAGTGGGCGACCATCCGGATGTGTACCTGCCGCTTTCCCTGTCGGGCGGCATGGGGCAGCAGGGTCTCGGCGAGACGGGCAATACATCAAAGCTCTGGTGGTTGCAGATCATGGTCCGGCTGGAGCCTGGCATCTCGTGGGCTCATGCGAAGGCGAGGCTTTCGGGCATACTCAGGCAGTGCGCGACAGAGTCCTTAGAAGCCGTCGGCGCACAGGTGCCCCCTTCCCAGGGCCGGGACTTGGTCCTTATCGCGAGTCCGGGAGGGCAAGGACTGACGGAGATCAGGAACCAATACAGGGGCCAGCTGGCTATTCTAGTGGCGCTCGGGGGAGCCATACTCGCGATTGCGTGCGCCAATATAGCTAACCTTCTGCTCGCCCGTGGCATGGCGCGTCAGCGCGAGATAGGGGTCCGACTGGCGATGGGCGCGGCCCGCGGCAGGATCGTCAGGCAGCTCTTCACGGAAAGCGCGCTCCTGTCTGTAATCGGGGGCGGCCTGGCGGTGCCCTTCGCCCTTTGGACCGAAAACGCCCTCATCGCGATGCATCCCGACATCGAGGGCCACACCCTCCAGCTCCACGCGGGACTGGATGGTCGCGTGTTCGCCGTGGCCGCGGTCATCTCAGCCACAACGGCGCTTGTCTTCGGGCTAGTGCCCGCGTTCCGCGCGAGCTCAGTCGAAGTCACGGCCGAATTCCAAGGCGGCACCAGCAACCGCGGGGGTGGCACGCATTCCAGGCTCGGCAAGGCGTTCCTCGTCGTCCAGATCGCTCTTTCGCTCGTGCTCCTCGTGGGCGCCGGCCTCCTCGCGAGGACCCTTCGCAATCTCGGCCAGGTGGACATCGGATTCAAGCGCGAGAATATCATCCTCTTCGAACTGGATCCGAATCCCTCGGGCGCGGACTTCGACGCGGCAGAGAGGATCAACCGCGACGTCGCCGAACGGCTGCGCTCCGTGCCAGGGGTGATATCGACGACCTTCTCGAAGGTGTCGCTTCTGTCTGGGAGGGGCTGGAACGCCATGCTTCGGGGGAAGGGAGGCACCCCGGCCCCCGCGGAATTCAAGCCGACGATGCTGAATGCGGTGGGTCCCGGCTTCTTCTCAACCTACGGGATACCTATCCTGCATGGCCGCGAACTCGAGGCCCGGGACGAGGGAGCGAAGACAGTGGCAGTCATCAACCAGACGATGGCGAGGGATTGCTTCGGGGAGCCGGACCCCGTGGGCCGATACCTAGAGCAGGAGTACATGCCGGGGCGCTGGTATCCGATCGAGGTCATCGGCATCGCACGCGACGCGGGATACGACGGCCTGAGGAGGGAGTCGGCGCCGACTGCCTACTTTGGCTTCAACTACACGAAGAGCATGGCCTCGGCCGAAGCCACCTTCGCCGTCCGGATCTCGGGAAATCCCGCCGCCGTAGCGCCGCTGCTGGGCGCGTCGATCCGGGAGGCCTACCCGCTGCTTCCAGTCACCAACCTGAGGACGCAGGCGGGCCAGATCGAGAACCTTTCGGCCAACGAACGTATGTTCGCACGGCTAAGCCTCATGTTCAGCCTCCTCGGGCTCGGCCTCGTGAGCCTAGGCCTCTACGGGCTCATGTCCTATTCCGTCCTTCGGAGGGCCGCCGAAATTGGGCTTCGCATGGCGCTTGGGGCGGCGCCGCGCTCAATGATCTGGATGGTGCTCCGCGAATGCATCCTCGTCGTCGCAATCGGGGCGGGCATCGGGCTGGCCGGTGCGTTTGCAGCTGTGAGGCTCATCGCGAGCCTCCTCTACGGGCTTTCCGCAACGGACCCCATGACTTTCGTAGGCGGCGTCCTCCTGCTTTTTACTGTCTCCCTCGTCGCGGGATGGATCCCAGCGCGGCGCGCAGCGAGGCTCGACCCGATGGCTGCGCTCCGTTGCGACTGACGGTCAGTCGCTCCTCAGAGTTAATCTTCGCTTCCGAACCGTCCGGGATGGGGTAAGCCGTATTTCCGAAGGCTCGATCGAGCCTAGCAAGACAGGAGATCTAGGACCAACATCAGTTGCTCGCCGCGCACGTCCTACCGATTTTCGCGGCTAAAGTAGTCTCCTTTCCTGCGATGGAGTGATCTTTTCTTCGTCGGGCACGTCGGTCACCTTCCTCGGACATGGACCGTTAAGATTCAACCGCTGGAAGGCGATGGCTGCGATAACACTAATTATCGCAGCCATCGTGTTTGACGTTTTCCGCCGATTCGTTCTTACTGGGGGCCATGAGCGATCGTATTTCTCCCGGATCGGATGCGGCTGGAGGGCAATCGGACGACATGCCCGCTGAATTTATAGCTTTTTTCCAGGCCGCAAAGTCGGCCCAGGATGAGCAGGCCCGCTTTGGCGCCGCAGCCCGTGACGCGGTGAGGCGCCTGGCAAAGGCCGTGTACGGGCACGATAACAGCCAAGCCCTTACCGTGGCGGCCGCCCTTGCGAGCATCTACAATGGGTCCGATGCGAGGCCGGTCCGTCTGGATGAGCTTCGCTGGCTGGACTGGTCGCTGCAGCGCGACCTGGTGACGGTGCTGATTGGGACCGGACACGGTGCGTTTGAGGACAAGGACATTCGAGAGGCATTTCGCGAGGTCGGCGGCGACGCAGCCGTCACATGGTTCCATTGGTACATCACGGGTGGAGCGAACCGGAAAGCTCTCGAGCAGCTTGTCGCTTTCATTGTTCAGAACAGAGACTCTTCCAGCGCTCGAGCCCTGATCACCCTTTTCCGATCGATCGTGCATGGCGGAAAGGGAGCCGACCTTTCTCGGCTCAATTATATGGGCGACGAACTGACTGCGCCATTCGTCATGGTTCTCGACGGCCTGTGGGGGCGAGATCAGGGCGCGTTGCACGTTGAGGATATTCCAAAGGCGTTCCAGGACGCCGGTGCGGGTGATCTCCTGACTGTTCAGGTCGCGGTCGGAACGGCGTGAGGAACACCCCTCCTAGGGCCGCGGACTTACGGGATAGGTTTCTGGCCAGATATGCCGGGAATACCCGGCAAGCTTATGCTTCGGATTTGGAAGCTTTCGGCCGTTGGCGGAAGACGGAGACAATTGCGCATGCACTGAGCGACCTCTTGGGCTTGACTGCCAAAGCATCGGCTGAGGTTGGCGAGCGGTATAAAAAGGCAATGGCGGCCGCTCCAGAGCTGACTCTGCGGAGGCGAATTTCCACGCTGCGGAACTTTTGCCGGTTTGCTCACGAATCCGGGGCGATTCCCTGGTTATTGGCAGTCAACTCGCGAGTGAGGCGGACTGACGAAGAGGCGCTGCACGCGACATCTCGTGACATGAGCGGTCCACCGGAGGAGGTAATTCTAAAGCTTCGCGACGCATTGGCTGTACGAGGCACGCCGGAGGACCTGCGGGACTTGGCCATTATTGATCTTCATTTTTATCGATGCCTGCGTCGCGCCGAGGTGATTCGCTTGGATGTTGGCGATGTCGATGTCGAGAAGCGGACGATCAAGATTCGCGGCAAGGGGAAATCGGTTATGGAGACCCTTCGGGTGACTGGACCCACGATGGCGTCGATTCAGAAATGGCTGTCCGTACGGCCTGGTCTTCGTAAGGGGCCCCTCTTCATTCGCTTAGACCGGGCGAGCCGTGAATTTGGTCGGTTGTCCGATTCGGGAGTTTACGAGATGCTAGCGAGGCGCGGCAAATGGATTGGTTACAAAGGCCGTATCAGGCCCCATGGTCTTCGCCACACATCCATCACGTCGGCGATCGTTAGGGCGGCCAAGGTCGGGCGCGCATTCGCCTCAGTTCAGAAGTTTGCCCGACACAAGAGCTCTGCGACGACGTCGGGCTACTTGAATAAGGCAGCGATCGAGGTGCAGGAGGTCATGGAGGACCTCCCCACTTCGTCGAAGCCTTCGCCTTGATGACATCGTTGTTTTTGCCCTCGCGCTTCATCGCATAACGGAAATGTCAATTTCCGTTATGTCGTCAAATGCGCCATTTCGGACAGTTGGATTTGGAAGGAACTGGGAGGAATGGTGTAATGAGCGCTTCTCCCGTAACATAGGGGAGATTGCTTCTGTAGTTGACGAACGAAAGCACAGGTCTACCTTGTCTACCATGACAACCATGACCCGTACTGCGCAGACCCGCGATCACGTCCTTGGGCTCATTCGCGCCCAAAAGTTGCCCGTCCCGGACCTATTGCGCGTGACGTGGGAGCGGATTCAGGAAACCAACCGTGAAAATGTAAAGGTTTTGACTGATTTTCTGGCAAGTAGGGCGGCTTCCAAGGACGGGGCCCTCGCTGCAGCCGCGGGCGAAGCCCTCTCAACCGAGGCGGTTATGAAACTCCTTCGCCTAAGCAAAGCGGGGGTACACAAGGCAAAAGACGAGGGGCGCATTCTGGCGTATCAGGAGCCAGGTAAACGCTTCTACCTCTTCCCGATGTTTCAATTCGAGGGTTCCGCGGTTGCCGCGTGGATCCCAGACCTTATTGATGTCATTGGAAACGGCTTTGCAGCGATCCACTTTCTAACTGTGGAAAGGAAGAGCCTCAAAGGGAGCAGTTTTCTTAAGCAGATTCAGGAGAACCGGCCGGCAGAGGTCCGTGGCGCCAAGATAGCTCAAATGCTCGAGGTTGCCCGCGACCTCGCACCATAGTCCCATGGCTGGTCGACCGGCTGGGCGCGGACAACCGCATTTACCGCCACCCTCTGCAGAGTTTGCAAAGTGCGCCCCTGATTTGCTGTCAGCATATCCCTCAAAGTGGGTGCGCCTAGGAGCTGTTGCCCGTCGGGGCCCATACGATTGGGACGATCGTGCCGTCAGTCGATTTTCGCACCCGTCGCACCCGTTCAAAATACTCTATCTTGCCGACAGCAAGGAGACGGCCTTTTGGGAGGTATTTGGCGCTGCAATCGAAGACATGCCCGTCGACAACCGTGCCCTCTATGCTAAAGCACAGCTTCAGACGCGCAAATTGATAGAATTCAAAGTGGAACATGTGCTTCGGCTTATCGATGTGACCCAGGAGAAAACAATTCACGACCTTCGATCGAACGCAGGAACCTGGCTGGCGCCGTATAGGCACTGCCAAGCATGGGCCCGGGCACTGATGGATCATCCTAAGAAATTTGACGGATTCATTTACCAGGCGTGTCGCCGTGGAGCAACGGCTAGGTGCCTTGCATTATTTTCCCGTCCGGATGAAGCGACCATGGAGAAGCTTGTGCTCCCCCAAACCCCGCCGGGCTGGCCGTCTATCCTAACTGATCCTGATATCCTTCGCCTGCTGATTCAAAACGATATCGACCTGCGGTGAAATCCGGTAACCCAGCTTAGAGTCATGTTCGCAAATGATTAGCAATAATTATTATGTTAAGTAGCGAAATGGGCCGATTCCGCCCTCGCCTCGCCGAAGATCCCCAATGTAACAAAGGCGGAAATCAGGCCGAAGGAGCCGATGTGAAATCCTTAAGATTCGTGTTCGGGAAATGGTGGGCTTTCAAACAGTTTGCTTCGTTGGCTGCACCAATTAACGGAGCCTTGCGGATGGTGTTCATCTCGGAGTTGGTCCAGTCCGCGAATCTTCCGGCTCTTTCATTTTGGCATTATTGTGCCAAATATTCTCAATCACCCGCCAGCCAAGCTTCGTCGCATGTGCCCCGTACGCGTCGCCTCCAGGGACTGCATTCGCCTCATAGTCGGTCCAAAGAAGTCGTTTGTGAAGGAGCTCACGGATGGCCTGTTGAAACCTCAGCTTCCCATCTGCTCCTGCGAAACGCTCGCCGCATGAGGCTGGGTCTTCGTGTAGCGAGGGAGCTGTGTGCGGGGCTCTATTTGCCCAAAGAACCCCGTATCGGTTGAGAAGAAGAATAGCATCAGACGTTAGACTAGCGGACACCTCCGTTATAAAAAGCTTTGTCTCAGCCTCGAATGCCGTCGCAGCTCCCACTAGGCCCTTTGCAACATCCTCAACGAGCGTGGCTGCGGTATAGCCATTAACGAAGGTGACCTTGACATCAAAATGGAGGTCCCGGTGCCCACCTTGTGTGAGAAGGACTAGCCGGTGATTCGGCTTCAAAGCAAGTGCGGCGCCGGTCTCCAAGACAGCGCCAGGGTTGTTGCCGGTCAGATCCCCAACAAAGAAATGGTCCTCCAAAATTCTTGTCGCAATAGAGTCAGTTACAATAGTGGCGGTTCCGTCGTTTTCGGAGACCCGTTGGAGAGGAGTGAAGGTTTTCGCTAGCCCAGCCTCCTTCCCTAGCTGATTAGCGCGAACATGGACCTGCTCCTTGAGCAGACGATAAATTTCATCGGCGTCATATTCTGCGGTCTTCGCAAATGGCATCGCAACAAAGGTCGTGTACTTCGGTGCCGTAAACTGCTTGGCAAATGCTTCGTCGCGGTGCAGTCGATAGATCAACTCGACGTTCATGAAATGTGTATGTTGACTGACATGGCTACGAAGTTCTTGGACAGAAGGTCAGGTCACTCTGTTCGGCGTGTGTTACTGCGGTTGGTGTTGGGCGCTTTTCAAGGTGACCTCCTTGAGCCTTCCAGCCATAATGTGCTGCTTGAAGTCCTCTAGCGATCGTTCCTTTTTGACGACGCTTTGGAAAAACGTCTCATCCGCACCGTGGAATTCGACGCCGATGCGGGGGTATTTCAATAGTTTGGCTAAGTAGCTGGCGGTTGATTCGATAAGCGTGAACAGAAGAGAGGCACGGTCCTCCGACCCTTTTGCATAGTCATAGCGATTTAGATGATGGAGATGGTCGCTAAGCTCATGGTGGAGGTCGGAAAGGCGAGTGAGGTCTATGGCCTCGTAATCGGCTATTTGCTTCCTCTTAAGGATTACAAGGGGTGTGACGCTATTCTTAAGATCGAAATCGGGCTTCTGACTTCTGATCACCTTCTCGAAATGCCGGGTCCTCCAGATTGCTCGAAAATCGTCCGAAAAGGTGGAGTAAGAAGCTGTCAATTCCTCCTGGAGTGTTGTCTCGATTGAAAGCCTAACGTCTAGGGCTGCGTAGCGTAAATGAATGTAATCCGAAGCGCGCCCAGCCGACAGGAGCAACTGCATTCTAGCCAGGTGTTTTCTGGGATCGGCGTCGTACAAGTTTCAGGGAGGGACCTCGCTTGAAGCCATGGCACTAAGATGGGTCATTACTCAGGTACCGGATCCGACGTCTCCGTCTGTCACGCCGAGCATCCTTATAAAGAAGGCCCTCCTAGTCGGGCGACGGGCTCTGCCGGTCCGGCTTTTTCCACTAACGCCGCTGGCAAGGCCTTCGACGCCTTTGCGCCAAGGCTCTTCAATTGCTCGGCCTGCCTGACAAGGTTGCCAGCACCGGTATGCAACTTGTTATTAGCGGCTTCCCAGGCGCGTTGGCCGTCATTCAACGCCTCCCCGACATTTCCCAGATCTTCAATAAATCCGACAAATTTGTCGTATAACTTCCCGCCGCGGTCGGCGATTTCTATCGCATTCTTCTGCTGATCGGCAAGACGCCAGACATTCGAGACTGTCCGCAACGTAGCCAGAAGCGTCGAATTCGTGATCAGTACCACGTTGCGTTCCAATCCTTCGGCAAAAAGAGCCGGCTCGCGGGCAATAGCGGAGAAGTAAGCCGCCTCAATCGGAATATACATTAGCACGAAGTCGGGTGTGTTTATCCCGTGCGTATCGTGATATCGCTTGTCGCCGAGTTCTCGGATATGTCGGCGGGTGGCCTCCACGTGTCGATCGAGTTGCTCCATTCGAACCGTATCGTCGGTGCTATTCATCATCTCTTCGAAACATCGAAGCGATACCTTTGAATCGATCACCAAGTGACGCTTTTCCGGTAGATCGATTACCACATCGAGGTACCTTTGGTCGCCCTCAAGGTCCTTCTCTCCGCGCTGGCGCCGATAGTGGACATCCCTTTGCAAGCCAGATTTCTCCAGCAACTGGTCAAGCATATTTTCCCCCCAATTCCCGAGCGTCTTTGCATCGCCCTTCAGAGCTTTGGCGAGGTTTGCCGCCTCCGACCCAATTCGGGTGATTGCCTCTCTTAAGACGGCGTTTTGAGCGGCTGCTTCGTTGCGAGTCGTGTCCAAACTCGATTTAAAATTTGTGAGATTCTCGCGCAGCGGCGACAGAAGTTTCTCGAGGCTCTCGGACGATTGCTGGCTAAACTTGCTCGAACTATCGACAAGCAGCTTGTTGGAGATCGCCTCAAACTCTTTTTGGAATTTGTCCTGGATCGCTTCGACCTGGCTTCGTTCCACGGCTAGCCGCTCTGTCAGAAATTTGACCTGGGTATCTAGCTCGCCGGTGCGGTTCCTAAGCCCAAGCGCCTGCTCCTGCAATCGGGTGCGGTCGGCGATCAATCCGTCGCGTTCCGACTGAACGCCCACTTTCGCGATTCGTTCTGCCTCAAGCTGCGCTTGGACCGTTGCAAGTTCTGAGTTCCGTTTTGAGATTCTCCCCTCCAATTCGCGAATTTCGGTCCCCCCACGCTCTTTTTCAGCGGCGGCCTTGGCTGCCTCATCTGTCCTCAGTCTCTTGCTTTCTGCGAGCGCCTTCTGAGCTTCGGCTAATGATTCGTCGCGGGCCTTTAGCTCAGCACTAGCTTGGGCAAGGCGGCTACTAGCCTCTGAAAGTGTTGCGCGCGTTTGGTCGAGCTCTGTAGTTGTCTTGGAATGCGCATTCGATGCGGCGGTTGCAGACTGGTCATGAAACTTTCGCTGCTCAGCCATCGTTTCCTGAATTGAGCCCACCAGCTTCAGTTGCGCCGAAAGTTCTGCTTGTGCAGTCGCCAACTTAGCACCGGTCTCAGCATTGCTTTGGCGCAATGAGGCGAGCTCGCCTTCGGTCTTTGCGCGGGTAACCGCCGCAGCGTCGATGGCCTCCCTTCCTTCTCGTCGCTCATCTATGAGCGCCTTTTCAGCTGAGTCCCGCGCTGTCTCCGCAGAAGCCCGCACTCCAACGGCCTGGCTAAGTTCCTGCCGCAAGGCGCTAAGTTCTGAGTCGCGAGTACGGATTTGATCGCGAAGCTCCCCCTCAATGCGGTCATTCGATGGATCGCGGCGCCGGTTTCTAATGAACCATCCAGCAACCACACCCACGACACATCCTATCGCTAGTAAGACAAATGGAGTCATATTCTATCCTGCTCCTATCCCGAGCGGCACGGCAAGCAGGCGACTGAGGAACTCTATGCCGATGGTCACGGCAGTGGCCCACCTGCCCCGATAAACAAAGAATCGGTCCTCAACCAGTGAAGAGCCAATTTCTAAGGTTCCAAACGGTGGCTTGCCAAGCTTGCGCTTGGCAAAGGTGCCAATATTCGAATGCTCACTCCTCCTGTAACTCATTGCCGGCCGCAGGGTTCACTGGATAGGCGAGCTGAATGTAATCTCCAAAGACCGCTCGCATAATCGTGCGCCACGCTTCGGGCACATCTTCCCACCGCTCGCCCCAGGCGCTGGCACACTGGAATCCTTTGAACGGCTTCTCCGCTGCCGGAGCTGGGTATCCTAGAACATCTTCAATGCACTCATGCAGACAGACCACCTTGTCAGCTCCTGCGGCATCGATAATCGGCTGATTGAACACTTCTGCACCTGCGACCCCCGCATCACGGTCATGCATGACCATCGGATCAATCCCAACAGCGCGGAGATAGCTAACCAGCGAAATTATGGCAGCCTTCCCCCTCGCTTTCATCACCTCCCAATCTGCAAGAATATTTAGGTAAACGCTTTTTGGTAAACGCCGCAGCGACTCCTTTATAACAACCTCTTCCGTGTCGCCCTCGACTATGACGACGTTTTTCGTGAAAAACATTCGCGCTGCGTGGCTGTCGATCCGAAGGAGCATTTTCACATAGGCCTTCTTATCGTCCTGCAATTCACCAAAGGCCTTCGTGACATTGAACGGCGTCACTCTAATCCGGTCACCTTCAAAACCGAAACGATTCAGGATCTGTCTGGGTCTTCTAGAAAGATCGATCAGATAAGGCGAATGAGTTGTAGCCACAATCTGGCAAGCTGGGCTGGACAACTCATAGATCGTATCGCGCATTTGGTTAGCTGCGCTCGGATGCAGATAAATCTCGGGTTCCTCGAAACCAATAATCAAGGATCGCGCAGACTTGTCTTCGCGTTTCGCGAGCCAGCGCTGGCGGTACCGTAGAATGCCGAATACAGCCGAACGAACCATGCCGGTACCCTGCTTTTGCACCTTGGTCCGAATATTGCTGGAAAGTTCGACTTGAAAGACCGGTTTCAGTGCATCGGGGCTGCTCAGATCTGCAGCAACATGAAGCTGCGATCCGGGAAACACGCCGGCCAAAATGTCGTTAAGCTCCTTGAGCATCTCGCCGAACCGGGACTTCTGGTCGCGTGGGTCGAGCTCCTTAGCCAACAGATCCAAATGTGTCCGCGCATTCTTGTAGTTCTCGGAAATGCTACGAACGTCTTCGAACAACTCGCCAAGCGTCTTGCACAAGACGCCCTTCTTCTCGTCGTGGAGCTCAAATTCCGAACTGTCTGCGGGAATCGCCAGGAACCGGGGTAACCGCACGAGCACGTTACCGGGAATTCCACCCGGGTTTTTGAACCAGTCTTCAGCTTCTTCCAGGTCCCATAGTTCGTCGATGTCTTCGAGCCTCGGCTTTTGGGCGACAGTCAAATTCTTCTCTAGCTCTGGAAATAGCTCTGTCACAAGCGCGGCGTTTGCACCGGCGTTGATCAGGTCCTGCGGTTTTTTTGCGTTTTGAAACGCCTCTTTCAAGTGCCGCTTCTTTGTCTTTATCTCGATGGTCACGTCCTCGCCCAGTGCATATGTCTTTCGGTAGATTATTGATAATCCCGTTTCACCCGATTCCCCGGGATCGTAGCGAAATATGCGCCCTTTAAATCCGCGCCAGGCTCCCGCTTCGGCAGGCAAATTGCGGAATTCGGCGTTTAGCACGACTGTTTTGGTCGCCACTTTGGTTTCTCCGGTTTCAGGGTCCCGGACAGAGTAGTAATCGGCCTGGTCCAATCGTTTGTCCGCCGACAAAAGGATTTCAATCGCCTTTAGGATGCCGCTCTTCCCGACGTTGTTGGGACCAATCAGGAACGTGGCGTCACCGAAAAGAATCGTTGCCGCCTCGATGCGCTTAAAACCACTTGTAGTTAGAGAATGCAGTCGCATGAAAATGGATTCCTCCCTTCGATTTTGAACTCACTCGATGCGAGCGTCACCAAACTAATCTACGTAAATTCGCGTGACATTTACCGCTGGCTAACTCCTGATCGAGCCAACGGCTGTTGGCCTGATCATTCTCGGCTTTCGTTGGCGGATCGTCAATTGTTCGCTACCAACTCTCTTAATCAGCATGAAGACAGAATGAATGTATGCTCCTGTCATTTCGGATCATCTGGCGTCCGTATCATCCCCCTGACGAGCCCCATGTCCATTGTCTGGAGATGATCTACGGCATATTTGTTCCGTAGGTATTCGAGCATCGCCTGCTCATTGCCGCGCGGGGCCGCGGCATCGCAAATCATCACGTCTGGCCGAGTACGAATCTTCTCGGGAAGAAAGGGGCTGCTGAATACCCGGGTAAACCGCGAGCCCTGCATTGCTGCCAGCCGGCTCGAAAAACCGTTGAGACACAGCCCTGCTTTCACTCCAAGAGAAATCACGACCGCATCGAGCGATTCGCGGTGACGAAAAAAGGAGCAATTCGAGAAATAGTAAGCAGTGATAAGATTTTCGACACTAGTGCTAAAAAGCTTCCGAGTGCCGTAAAGGGTGGCTTGCAGGCGCAACTCGGTCGCCGCCGCGTCAAGACCGGTTAGTTCGAACCAAATGACGTGATGGCGTTCTCGTCCCGGATCGTGAGTGGTCAACTGCGCAACACCGTCCTTGATTATGCTATCGAGTCGATCCCATTGGCTGGTCGGTTTGGAGTGTTCGACCACGCGCCCTGTTTTCATTTGCTCCACCAGATCACGAATTTCCTCCGGGTTATCGGTCTTGCTCTTGATCTCCATCAGGACCGCACCGGATGTCCCCGCTTCAATCAAAAGGTCGGGTGTCTTTATAGAAGCGCGCGGAACTTCTTCCACACCGAGTCCCTGCTCTTCCAAAAAAGAAGCGATATTCTTCTTAATCGATGCGTCGGGATCGGCCATTGAGAAATCTATTTCTTAGCTCTGACAGGGAACGTCTTTCCAAGAACAGCGTTTCCGGTGCTCATAAAATGGTTATAGAATATAGGTCCATTATCGGACTGATAATGGCTTCGCAAATGATCCACCCGGGCATCCGGAGGTGCGTGCGGAAAGAACTGTGGGCTCCAAACACGAAGCCAAATGGATGCCGCCGACATCTTTGCCGTAAGTTCCCCCATAATCTGCCCATAGCCCCAAATCCCAAGAAACAGGAATAGGTCGCTATCCTCTGGAGCAAAATCCAGCGACGCGGAAGCATCCTTGGCGCCATGCTTAAAGAAATTAGCGGCCTCTCGGAAGAATTCTTCCGCCTGTGCTTGATATTCCGGTTTAATGATATCCGACCGAAGCAGTGACTGCTTTCTCAAGCCTTTTGCCTTCAGAAGCGGGTCCAATATTCCAATCGCTGCATACGCGAGGGACAGGATTGAGATACTGTCGTTGACGTGAAGTTTGAGGTAGGCTGCGGAATCCAACTGCTGCCTTACGGCGTCGAGCTTCGAGACACGGGCGTAGCGACCGGAAGCCAGGTTCTTTGGAAGAAGTGGCTTTTTATGATGTGCCATTGGAGAGGGGCATTTCGGATTTGATAGAAAGCAGCAGAGACCGCCAAAACATGCAGACGGTAACTGGCGCTGCAAGATTACCAAGTGATTCGCTGAATTAACTGTGGAGTGTAGGATAACTCTTCTCGGGCTTCCTTTCCCTGCTTTTCGAGGCCCGCGATGAAATCCTGGAGCTCCCCCGGCTTTACTCCGAGAAGCACCGCATATTCGGCGCCACGTTCCCCGTGGAGGAGTTTGAGTGATTCCGAAAGCTGATCCTCGACTAGCTTCGTCCCCTCTACTTCCTCCCTCCACACTTGGTTTTTGTAGTCGTAGGCCGTCATCGTTTAGGTGTTTATTGCCGTCACCAACGGCGTGCCGAAAAGCCGGCACCAGGCTAGGACACAATTCTTTTGAATCGCAGGGATAGTCGAATGCCCGGCCCACCAGTCGTTCGCGATCGCGACTACTACCGTCGGCCGATCCACCATCGAGAACAAGATGGGCCATACGATCGCTTGCTCGTAACAAATGAGCACGGCCGCGCGCTCGCCGGCCACGTCCACCACGGGGTTTTCAAACCAATAGGCGTGCGTCCCATCACTCGCCCACGGCCGCCACATGGTTAGCGGCACAGGCATTCTTTGCCGATAAATGACCTTCGAAGCCGTCCGGTTTACGGAAAGAAGAATGTTCGCTGATTGACCGTCGCCCTCCCCCACCTCTGCGCCCAGAAGGACGGTTTTATCATCACTTGAGGCCAGCCCTTCCCTCCAAAGCGCCTCTGGCACCTCAAACCACAGCCCACCGATTGATTCGGGGAGGACGATCACCCGGCCAGGGGTTGCCGCCGCAAGCTTGGGTAGCGTCATCGCCCGCTTTAGATCTCGCCCAGAATCGACCTCCCCACGTCCAAATGGCTCTTTCGTATCCAACCCTTGCCACCCGGGGAGACTTTTAGCCGGCCTATCGGCCAGGCCAGCCCACAAAACGAGCACCACGGGGCTAATGGCCAACCACCCTTTGGGCACGACAGACAGCCCCACGGCCACGAACACCGCCCCAGCAATGCCTAGCCAGCCCCAGCCGGGGAAAAGGGCCCCAGCGGCGTTTATCGGGTGTACCCAGCCGAGGACCCCTATCGGCGGGAGGGCCGTCACAATCAAGGGAAACGGCATCCACCACGGCCGCGCAGCCTTCGTCGGCTTCCAAAACCAGGCCCAGGTAGCCGCCACGACTAGCGCCGCCAATACCCACAAGAGCACCCCGAGGACCAGGAAGGTCCCATAAAAGGTCATCACGCCGCCAGGTAGCCCCCACGTCGCCCCAAGTTGGTAGCCGAGGACAACCAGGCCTGCGACCCAGCGCGACTCCGCTGCCGCCCACAACGACGGCATAAGGAGTGCGAGTGCTATTGCGGTGTATGGGCCGACCCAAGCCAGGATCCCAACGACGGCGCCCCCTAAGATTAGCAGTTTCTGGGCCCGAATTGCCGCTACCATGTGAGAACGGGTCTTAAGCGACCCTCGATGAATCCTGTCGGTACAGCCCCGAAATACCTCGAATCGAAACTCCGGTCGCTGAAATCCGACATCACCCACACCTCGCCAGGCCGCACCAAGCCTCCGATCGCCTCATGCGGCAGCGGCCGTCCGCATGAATCGACCTCCCGCACCAGGCTATTGACGAGCTCGCGGCCATTGACGGAGACCTTTGCGGATACGTCCACGCGGTCACCTTCGACCGCGACGACTCGTTTGATGAGCCGGATCACAGCGTCCTTCCCGTACACCTCGCGGACATACCCCCGCCTTTCCGCCAGCCTGAAAGCTTCGCGATCGGCAACGACGTCGATTAACACCAGGTCGCCCCGCCTCCATTGGCCTTTCGATAGGCGGTACAAACCGATCGGGTACGACGCCGTTCTATTCCACCGCAAACCCACCGCCCAGGCCAGAGTAACCAGGACGCCGGCGCAGCCGAGGGTTACCATCACCAAACGGAGCCCTTTGCGGTCAATTCGCGGCATACGCTGGCGTCCCCCTTACAAACGATCGCTTGCCAGCGGCGCGCTAATCTTCGAGCGAGCCGAAAACGTCGGATCCTTGAAGTAGAGAATCTGCCGGCCGTAGATCGGGGCCCGGCCCGCCGCGAAAACGAGCATGTCCCCGGCCTTGGTCACCATGCCGCCCTCGTCCTTTTCCGGCCCCGGCAACCTCATGCACTCGTCCGGAGTCAGCAGCGGGCGCGAGAATTCCTGGATCGTCTCGTTCACCTGGCTCAAAACGAAGCTGAAGCGTTTGCCCGACGTTCCGACCACCCTTTTCACAACGGTTGCCGTCCCGGTCATCTTCGAGAGCAATTCCGCCGTCTCGATGCGGTTCGGCGCATACGCCACTTTTATGTGGCAGTTCGAGACGATCGCCTCGTGTTGCCCGTACGCCGC
>Ga0182015_10003216_pt1 | contig 18575 bp, 16 predicted proteins | sample 712P3MmetaG_FD_120478 | JGI IMG/M metagenome (GOLD analysis project Ga0182015, IMG submission 120478) | Permafrost microbial communities from Stordalen Mire, Sweden - 712P3M metaG | ecosystem: Environmental > Terrestrial > Soil > Wetlands > Permafrost | place: Sweden: Stordalen | collected...
GATGAGATCAAGCCGCCGCCGCCGGCGCGCCGGAAGCCGCCGCTGATTGCGATCATCGCCGGCGCCGTCGTGCTCATCGCCGTGCTCATCTGGGGCATTCGTTTCCTCGCGTATGCCACGACGCACGAAACGACCGACGACGCGCGGGTCGACGCCGACACCGTGACGATTACGAGCAAGATCTCCGAGCGCGTCAGCCAGATTCTCACCGACACCAACGAAACGGTCCACAAGGGCCAAGTTCTCATCATGCTCGACAGCCGCGACGAACGCACCAAATTCGCGCAAGCACAAGCGGCGGTCGCGGCGCAACAAGCCCAAGCGCGCGCGGCGCAACAGAACGTCGACCTCACGAGCGAGCAGCAAAACGCGCAGAAGACGCAAGGTACCGGCGGTGTCGCGGCGGCGCAAGCGCAAGTCACGAACGCGCAGGCCACCTTTAAAGCCCAGGAGCAGACGGCCGATGCCGCGGGTGCCGCTGTCGCCGGGGCGCAAGCGCAATTGCGCGTCGCCCAGGCGCAGGTGCCGAGCGCCGGCGCCGCGCTGGCGCGTGCCAACGCCGACTTCGAACGCTACAGCTCCCTCGTGCGTACCGGCGATGCCTCGCAGCAGCAACTCGATGCCGAGCGCGCGACGCAGGCGCAGGCTCTCTCGCAGTACCGGGCCGCGCTCGATCAGGTTACGGCGGCCCAAACGAACGTCGCGCAGATGCAAGCGCGCGAAACGGCCGCGCTCGCTTCGGCAACCGCTGCCGAGGCCGGCATCGGAGCGGGCGAAGGTCAATTGGAAACGGCGCAAGGGCACTTGAGTGAGTCGGCCGCGCCGTCGCGCGTTCCGGCCGTCGCCGCGCAGGCGAACGCCGCGCAGGCCCAAGTCACGTCGGCCAACGCGCAAGCGCAAACCGCACGCGATCAGTTGAACTACACGATCATTCGTGCGCCCATCGACGCCATCGTCGGTGCGAAGAACATCGAGGTCGGCGCGACCGTCGCTCCGGGTCAGGCGCTCCTGGAGTTGGTGCCGCAAAGCGGCATCTACATCACGGCGAATTTCAAAGAAACGCAGCTTGGAAACATGAAGGTCGGTCAAGACGTCGACGTTTCCGTCGATGCCTATAAGGGCACGACGTTCCACGGGCGCGTCGAATCGATCGGCCCAGCCTCGCAGAACACGTTCAGCTTGATCCCCGCGCAAAACGCTACCGGGAACTTCGTCAAGGTGACGCAGCGCCTGCCGGTGCGCATCGCAATCGTCGACGCACCGGCCGATAAACCGCTGCGGGTCGGGATGTCCGTCGAGACGTCCGTAAAGGTAAAGTAGAGCAACTCCCATGTTCGTACGCCTCCTCGCGGGGATGCTGGGCATCTCCGTCGTGCTGTGCTCGGCGGCTCATCCGCTCGCAGCGCAGCCCACCACCACGAGCTCGCCGGCCCCGGCGATAGCTGCGCCGCCGCAGCAGCAAGCGCCGCAACAGCAACCGGTGGCGCAGCCCTCGCAACCGGCGCAAGCCCAAGGTGAAGCGCTGCCGCCGCCGCCGATTCCGCCGGTGTTGCCGACGGTGCCGGATGTAGCGCCGGGCTATGCCGCACCGGCGAACGGGCCGTTGCCGACCGGCGATCTCGTCGGCGTGAACCAGCCGTTCGTCGGCATCGGACTGCAAGACGCGATCACCATGGCGTTGCAGCGCAACACCGATCTCGCCGTCGCCGAGTCCAACAACCGCATCGCCAATTATCAGATCGTTGCGGCCAAGGGCGCCTACGACGTGCAGTTCGAACTCGAACCGCAATACTCGCACAGCGTGCAGCCCGCGACGAGCTTGTTCGCGGGCGGCCCGAACGGTGGCCCGATCACGCAGATCTCCGACGGCGTCAGCGCGGCGTTCACCGGAATGACCGCGTCCGGCGGCCGGTACAGTTTGAGCGGCAGCCAGCAGGCGATCCAGAACAACGCCGAGCTGAACAGCTACAACCCGTATTATCAAACGGCGATCTCGCTAAACATCACGCAACCTCTTCTGCGCGGAGCCGGCGCGGGCAACCCGCTACGCCGGCAATTGACGCTGGCCTCGGCCAACGCGCAAGCCCAGGCGGCGCAACTGCTCACGCAGGCGTCGCAAACGGTTACGAACGTCTCCAATACGTACTGGGACCTCGTCGCCGCGTGGCGCGATGTCGCAATTCAAGAAGAAGGGTTGCGCAATTCCCAAGCGCAGGCCGCATCGAACCGGCGCCTCGCGCAACGCGGCGCCGCAGCACCGGTCGACATCATCGAGTCGAACACCCAGATCAACGTCTTCCAAGACAACGTTTTCTCGGCACTGCAGCGCGTGCAGGCGCTTCAATCGCAACTCAAGAGCCTCGTGCTGGGCAACCCCGCGGATCCGCTTTGGCTGGCGAATCTCGTGCCGACATCGCCCGTGCTCCAACTTCCGGCCGAGCCGAAGCTCGATGACTTGATGCTGACGGCACTGCGCAACCGGCCCGAACTCGCGCAACTTCGCGCCCAGCGTCTCGTCGCCGCGGCGAACCTCGCATACGCCAAGAACCAGCAGCTGCCGCAGCTCGATCTGGGCGTCGGGATCACCACCAACGGCTTCGCCGGCGTACCGAACAATCTCACCGGGACGCCGTTCTTCCAGACGCTCGGCGGTGAGATCACCTCGCTCAACGCGCTCGTCAACAACTACAACTTGACGGCGGCTCCGGCGAATCAAATCCCGTTGATCGTGCCGAACTTCGGCAGCTCACCAGCGTTCCAGACCGGCACGCTCGGGCAGTCGTGGCAGAATCTCGCCGACTTCCGCTACCCGACCTATAACGTTGCGCTCACCTTGGCGTTCCCGCTCGCCAACCGTACCGCCAAGGCCGACTACGCGATCGCAATCGAGCAAGCAAAGCAAATCGCCGTGCAAGAGTTGGCGCTCTTACAGCGCTTGCGCTCGGAATCCGTCAATGCGATTCAGACGCTGCGTGAAACGCAGTACCGTCTCGCCGCTGCGTCCGCGGCGCGCGCTGCGGCCGCGCGCGTGCTGCTCTCGGAGCAGCGCCGCTTCACTGCCGGAACCTCGACGACGTTCCTCGTTTTGCAACGGCAGCTCGATCTCGCCAATACCGAAGGGCGCGAGCTGCAGGCGCAGACCGACCTGAACAAGGCCGTCGTGCAACTCGATGCGGTCGCCGGAACGAACTTCGCGGATGACAATATCGACGTGCAGAACCTCGGCACGGCGACGCTCAACGTGACGACGCCGTCGACGAGCGTGCTCCCGCTCCCGCCCGACGCACAAGTTTCGCCGCCGCCGCCTCGTCGATGAGCCAATGCAGTTCGCCGTCCGCCGGGGCGACGAACTGCACCGGATACGTATTGGGATCGTAGGGTCCATCTAAGACGGCGCGCAAGGCGTCGGCCTTCGCGCTGCCGCCGGTGGTGATGACGACGTGCGTCGCGTCGTTGATGACGTGCGGCGTAAGCGTGATGCGCCAAGTCGTGAACGTCTCGACCCAATTCGCGACGACGATTTTGGTATCGTCGATGCCGGCGAACGTGCCGGGAAAGATCGAGGCGGTGTGACCGTCGGGTCCCATCCCTAAATACAGTAAGTCGAAACGCGGCCGCGCGCCGAGTTCCCGCACGAGCACCTCGGCGTAGGCGGCCGCCGCCGCTTGCGGTTCGTCTTCACCGTGCATCCGGAAGATATGTTCGGGCGGAATGCTTAACGGCTCGAACAGCGTCTCGCGCGTCATGCGGTAATTCGACTCGGCGTCGTCCGGCGGCACCGTGCGTTCGTCGCCGAAGAAGAACCGAATGCGGTCCCAGGGCACGGCGCTCCGCCGCGGAGACGCGGCGAGCAGCGCGTTCATCGCCCGTGGCGTCGAGCCGCCGGCAAGTGCGATGTCGGCGACTTGGCGGTAGCGCAACGTCGACTCGACGATTCCGATGAACCGGTCGGCGGCAGCTTCGGCGAGGTGAGACTCGTCGGGGAGAACCTCGATAGTCGAATGTACGTTCATGTTTTTTATCCGTCGATTAGCGTCTGAACCATCCGCAATGCCGTTTCGAAGATCTCATCGGTCCCTCCGTCTTCGAGCGCCGCTCGTTCGACCAGCGACGCCGTGTCGATCGCCCCAACCGGCACGAGCCGAACCGGGCGCGCGTTCGCGCCTTCGACCCAGACGCGGACGACCGATGCATCCCCCTCGTCGACACTGCCCTGATAGACCGAGGAGGCGGTCGTGAGGGCGACACTGTAGACGCGTCGCGCTTGGCCGCCGCGTTCGTGCTCGAATGCGATGCGGTGGCCGTTCCGGTCGGCAAACTCGTCGTGCCCCTTCGCACTCCACCCGAGACGACTCGCGAGCCACCCGCCGAGATAGAGTGCTTCGGCGTCCGAGCCGGCCACGATGCGGAGTTTTTGAATCGAAAAAAGTTCTTCCCGCAGTGCGGGATCGTCGAAGAAATGCGCGATGATGTCTTGCCAGAGATGTAAGCGCATCCAGGCCAGGTCGCGCAACGACACGTCACTGTGGTCTTTGTAGAACTGGGCGAGCTCGAGGATCGTCGTTGCATCCCGAACGCCGAGCGATGAATCGACCACCGCCACCGGCCGGCTGCCGTGCTCGAAGAAGCAGCGAAAGGCGGTATCCTCGCCCAGCGATTCCGCACTCCAGCACAGGACCGTGAGGACGTCGGGGGCCTCGAGCGAGGTAGCGAGTTCGCAAGCGTCCCGCGGGGCGATATCGGCGACGCCGATGTCGATGAACGTACTCTGGTGGGTGGGGTCGTTCGGGTCGAGCGGACGCACGTGCGCGCCGACGCGGCCGGGGCTGGCGTCGAGGATGATCGTGCGCGAAGGATGCTTCTCGGAGATCTTCACGGCCCGCTGGATGACCCAGTCGCGGTTGCTCTCGCGGTCGATCCAGACGATGAAATTCATCGTCGTGATGTGCGGCTTTGCCCGGGCCAATTCGGAGCGGATCAACTCGATGTCGGCCGTCGGGAATGCGGGCGGTGTCATATCTTCCTCCATTCCCCTCCGTCGGCGGCGAGCATCCGTTCGGACGAGGCCGGTCCCTGCGAACCGGCGGAATAGTTTGGAAATGATTCGTCGGTCGTGTTCTGCCATTTCTCGAGGATCGGCATGACTTGTTCCCAAGCTTGCTGCACGGCATCCCAGCGCGTGAAGAGCGTCGCGTCACCGCGCATCGCATCGCCGATGAGCCGTTCGTACGCCGGCGCCGACACGACGCCGAAGCCGGTGCCGTAGTTGAAGTCCATCGAGACCGCGCGAATGTGCATCTTCGGTCCCGGTACTTTGGCCGAGAAGCGCAGCGAGACGCCTTCTTCCGGCTGAATTTTCATGACGAGCACGTTGTTGTCGATCGAATCGCCAGCCTCGCCGAAGAGGCGATGCGGAATCCCTTTGAAGCGAATGGCGATCTCGGAATTCTTCCGCTGGAGCCGCTTACCGCTGCGCAAAAAAAACGGAACGTCGGCCCAGCGCCAGTTGTCGATGTAGAGTTTCACCGCCGCATAGGTCTCGGTGTTCGATTGCGGGTTGACGTTGGGCTCGTCGCGGTAGCCGGGAACCGGCTTCCCGCCGATGCTCCCCGCATCGTACTGGCCGCGGGCGGTATCTTGCATGATCCGGTTACGGTCCATCGGTCGCAGCGCCGAGAGCACCTTGAACTTCTCGTCCCGAATGTTGTCGGCGGTCGGCGAAACCGGTGGTTCCATCGCGACCAGCGCGAGCAGGTTCGTCACGTGGTTCTGGATCATGTCGCGCAGCGCGCCGGCGTTGTCGTAGTAACCGCCGCGCTCTTCGACGCCGACCGTCTCGGCCGCCGTGATCTGCACGGACTCGATGTAGCGGCGGTTCCAGAGTGGTTCGAAGATGACGTTGGCGAAGCGCAGGGCCATGATGTCTTGCACCGGCTCTTTGCCGAGGTAGTGGTCGATGCGGTAGACGGCCTTCTCATCGAACACCTTGCTCACTTCGGTTTGCAGCGCGCGCGCCGAGTCGAGATCGGTGCCGAACGGTTTCTCGATGATGATCCGCGTCCAGCCGGCCTTGTTGGTGTTCGGACCGAGGCCGGCTTCATCGAGCATGTCGATGATCTGGCCGAAGAGCGACGGTGGCGTCGAAAGGTAGAAGAGGCGGTTTCCGCCGGTCCCGAGGTCGGCGTCGTTCTGTTCGAGTTGCTTGCGCAGTTGTTGGAACGCTTCTTTGTCGTCGAACGAACCCGGGATGAACGAGAGGCGCTTCGCAAAATCGCTCCAGAGCGGATCCTTGGCGGCTCCGGTGCGCGAGAACTCGTCGATCGACTTGCGCATCTCATCGCGAAATTCTTCGGTGTGCCACTCGCAGCGCGAGAATCCGATAATACCGTAACTCGCGGGAAGAATATCCTCGAGCCGAAGATTATACATCGCGGGCATCAGCATGCGCTTGACGAGGTCGCCGCTGGCGCCGAAAAAAACCACGTTACACGGATCGGTGATGCGGCTCGAGGTGACGCCCGCGCGCAGCGGGTTGGAGTCGCCGCCCGGTACGCCGTCGGTCCGAGCGATCGTTTGCGTCACTTGGCCTCGACTTTCACTGGTTGGTTTCCGGCGAGGAGTTCCTGTTTGCCGGAAATGGCATCGAGCATCTCTTTGAACGATTGAGCGAACGATTTCACGCCGTCGGCGACGAGTTGTTCGGTAACGTCGTGCAGGGAGATGCCCTGAGCCGCCAGTGCCTCGATCAGCGCTTGGCCGCCGGCGACGTCGTCATGAATGGTATCCGGCTTGACGACGCCGTGGTCGAGCAGCGCATCGAGCGTGGCCGGCGGCATCGTGTTCACCGTGTCCGTACCGACGACGTTCACGACATACATCAAATCGTTGTACTTCGGGTTCTTGGTCGAGGTGCTGGCCCAGAGCGGGCGTTGGACCTTCGCACCCTTCGCTTTGAGCGCGGCGAAGCGATCGCCACGGAAGAGGTGTTCGAATTTTTGATACGTCAGCTTGAGGTTGGCGATCCCCGCTTTGCCCTTGAAATCCTCGAGTTTCTCGCCCTTGGCGATGCGCTCGTCGAGCGTTTTATCGATCGCGGTGTCGATGCGCGAGACGAAGACGCTTGCGACCGAGGCGATCTTATCGATCGGCTGACCGGCTTTGGCGCGATCTTCGAGCCCGTCGATGAAGGCGGTCGCCGCCGCAGCGTATTGATCGACGGAAAAGAGCAGCGTCACGTTGATGTTGATGCCGGCTGCGATACTGGCGCGAATCGATGCTAAACACTCGGGCGTTCCGGGAATCTTGATCATCACGTTCGGGCGGTCGACGGCTTTCCACAGACGTGCCGCAGCCTCGGTCGTGGCCTTGGTGTCGTGGGCGAGCGTCGGGGAGACTTCGAGCGACACGTAGCCGTCGAGGCCGTCCGTGCTCTTGAAGACCGGCGCGAACACGTCGCACGCGCTGCGAATATCTTGAATCGCCAGCGCTTCGAAGAGATTCTGCGCATCGTGTTCGCTACCGAGCAGGTCCTTGAGCTGCGCGTCGTAGTCGGTCCCCGCGCCGATTGCGTGTTCGAAGATCGTCGGGTTCGACGTCTGACCGCGCAGGCCGATATCGACGAGCTTCTGCAGTTCGCCCGAAGCGAACATCGAGCGGCGGATGTTGTCGAGCCAGACGCTCTGACCGGCGGCGGCGAGTTCCCGGAGTTGGTTTCCCATGATGCGATCCTCTTTAGCTTAGACGCCGGCCAAGAGGCCGGATGCGACGTCGGCGATGTGTTCGGGGGTAAAGCCGTACTCTTTTTCGATGGCCGGCGCGGGCGCCGAGGTTCCGAAGTGATCGAGTCCGTAGGCGAGCCCGCGATCTCCCACGTACTTGTGCCAGCCGAGCGTTGCGGCCGCTTCGATTGAAACGCGCGCTTTAATCGCCGCCGGCAAGACCGATTCGCGATATGCGGCGTCTTGTTTATCGAAGAGGTGGAACGACGGCATCGAGACGACGCGCGCCTTGGTACCCTTCGCCGCGAGCAGTTTGGCCGCGGCGCGTGCGAGCTGGACTTCCGAACCGCTCGCAATGAGGATGAGGTCGGGGGTGCCGGCCGGTTCGTCGAGGATGTATGCGCCGCGCGATACGGCGGCATCGCGATCGCCGAGATATGGCAGTTTCTGGCGCGAGAGAACGATCACCGACGGTCCCGTCTCAGGCTGAATCGCGAACTTCCACGCTGCGAGCGTTTCGAGAGCGTCGGCCGGCCGGATGTCGATGACGTTCGGTGTGGCGCGCAGCATCGCGAGTTGCTCGATCGGCTGATGGGTTGGGCCGTCTTCGCCCAAAAACACCGAGTCGTGGGTGAACACGTAGATGCAGCGAATCTTATTGAGCGCTGCGAGTCGAAGCGACGGTTTGCAATAGTCGAGGAAGTTGAAGAAGGTCGCGCAGAACGGCAGCAGGCCGCCGTGCAGCGCGATGCCGCTGGTTGCCGCCGCCATCGCGTGTTCGCGCACGCCGAAGTGGAAGTTGCGGCCGCCGTACGTGCCGGACTGAAAGTCGCCGAAACCCTTGAGGTACGTCTTGGTCGACGGATCGAGATCGGCCGAACCGCCGACGAGCTCGGGCATACTTTTGGCGATCGCGTTCATCACGGTGCCGCCGGCATCGCGCGAGGCGACGCTGCCGTTCTCCGCGTTGAACGTGGGCCATGGCAGGTCGTCCGGTAGCTTGCCGTCGCGGGCGCGCTCGAACTGTTTTGCGAGGTCCGCGTTCGCGCGTTTCCAGTCGGTGTAGACCGCGTCCCATTTCGCGTGCGCCTTGGCGCCCGCGGCTTTGCGCTCGTTGAAGTAGGTGCGCGCGTCGTCGGGCACGAGGAACGGCGGCTCGACCGGCCAGCCCAGGGCTTCCTTCGTCTTGGTGACGTTCTCGGGACCGAGCGGCTCGCCGTGGGCCGCGAACGTGCCGGCCTTCGGGGACGCGAAGCCGATCGTCGAGTGGATCAGGATGATCGACGGCTTGTTCGATTCGCCTTGCGCCTTGTGAATCGCCGCATCGAGCGTGACGACGTCGTTGGCGTGAGCTTCGTCGATGTGCTGGATGTGCCAGCCGTAGGCTTCGAACCGCTTGCCGACGTCTTCAGTGAACGTTACCGAGGTCGGGGCCGCGAGTGAAATCTTGTTGTCGTCGTAGAGGCAGATCAGTTTGCCGAGTTTGAGGTGGCCGGCCAGCGACGCCGCTTCGCTCGACACGCCCTCCATCATATCGCCGTCACCGGCCATGACGTAGGTGTAGTGGTCGAAGAGATCCCCGCCGTTGGCATAGGTGGCGGCGATTTGCGCTTGCGCGATCGCGAAGCCAACCGCGTTGCCGAAGCCCTGGCCAAGCGGGCCCGTGGTCACCTCGACCCCGGCGGTATGGTGATATTCCGGGTGGCCGGGCGTCCGGCTGCCCAACTGGCGGAACGACTTGAGGTCGTCCATCGTCAGATCGTAGCCGAAGAGGTGGAGCAGCGCGTAGAGCAAGGCCGACGCGTGGCCGGCGCTGAGCACGAAGCGGTCACGGTTGAACCACTTGGGGTCGGCCGGGTCGAACTGCATGTGGCGCGTCCAGAGGGTGTATGCCGCGGCAGCCGCACCGAGCGGCATCCCGGGATGCCCCGAGTTTGCTTTTTGGACCGCGTCAACCGCTAGGAAGCGGATCGTGTTGATGCGTTTTTCGTCTTCAGCCGAGTTGGCCATACATCTCCCGATGAAAAGCGTGGAGCCGGGACGACGAGATTCGCCGGAGACCCAACCGTTCTTCTCGGTTTCCCGGCCCTGGGAACCATCTCTCCCGAATCGAAGAGGCGCGTAGATGGATGTTTTAGAGCTACAGAAGCGGATCGACGCGCTGGTCGCCGATCCCACCGCAGTCCGAGGCAAGAAGGGCCGCGCCGTTGACGAGGTGATTGCGGCGCTCGATGAGGGGCTGCTGCGCGTGGCGGAGTTCGACGGAGAGAGCTGGATCACACATGCGTGGATCAAGCACGCGATCTTGCTGTATTTCGCGCGCATGGACAGCGAACACGTCGGCCCGGACTGCGCGCAAAAAGACGCGGCGGGTTGCCGCGAGTTCTCGCCGACGTATTACGACAAAGTTCCGACGAAACGGAATTACAAGAAGCTCGGCGTGCGCTGCGTGCCCGGCGGGATCGCGCGTTACGGTAGCTTCCTCGGCCGGGGCAGCATCCTGATGCCGGCCTTCGTCAACATCGGCGCCTACGTGGATGAGGGTACGATGGTCGACACCTGGGCCACGGTCGGGTCGTGCGCGCAGATCGGCAAGAACGTGCACCTCTCGGGCGGCGTCGGTATCGGCGGCGTGCTCGAACCCGCGCAAGCGTCGCCCGTCATCGTCGAGGACGGCGCCTTTATCGGTTCGCGTTGCATCGTGGTCGAAGGCGTGCGCATCGGAACCGGTGCCGTGCTCGGCGCCGGCACCGTGATCACGGCGTCGACGTCGATCGTCGACGTGCGCGGCGACGAACCGCAGATCACCAAGGGCTACATCGAACCGCGGTCGGTCGTGATTCCCGGAACGATGCCGAAGAATTTTCCGGCCGGTTCGTTCGGCGTTCCCGTTGCGTTGATCATCGGCACGCGCAGCGAGTCGACCGACATGAAGACCTCGCTCAATGCGGCCTTGCGCGACTTCGAGGTGGCGGTCTAGCCTTGAACCCCCGCTTAGCTTCAATCGAACCGTCGCAGATTCGCGCGCTTGCCGCGAAGAAGCGGCCGACCTCGATCGACCTCGGACTCGGCGAACCGACGCTGTTGCCGCAGCAGCGGTTCATCGATGCGGCCGCGCGTCAAACGAGCGAACTCGGGATGAAGTACACGCTCAACCCGGGCGATCTCGAACTGCGCACGCTCATCGCTCAGCACTATGCCTACCCCGGGATGGCCGAGGGCCGCAACGTATGCATCACGGGCGGCTCGCAAGAAGCGATGTACGTGGCGATCAAAACGCTGCTCGACCCGGCGCGCGATGAGGTGCTCATCGTCGAGCCGGCGTATCCGGCGTACGCCAAAATTGCGCAGCTCGAAGGCATCGAGGTACGTTCGGTCGGGATGCCGGCCGGCAGCGGGTTTCGCTACGATCCGGATGCCATCGTCGCCGCGCTGACGCCTGCCACGCGCTTGGTGATCATCGGCTCGCCCTCAAATCCGACCGGACGCGTGATCTCGCGTGCCGCCGTGAAGTCGCTCGCTGCGGCGTTACTCGCGCGCGGCGGCGAACCGGTGTGGGTCCTCGATGATGAACTCTATCGCGAGCTGACCTACGTGGACGATGCCGGATCGATGGCGGAGGTCTATCCCTACACGATCGCGATCAACGGCCTCTCGAAGTCCAACGCGCTCACCGGTCTGCGCATCGGCTGGACGATCGCACCTGCGCCGCTGTGCGATGAGTTGAACAAGGTGCACGCCTGGGTCGTGACCGCCGCGAACACCTTCGGTCAGCGTGTCGCCCGCAGCATCTTCACCGAACCGGGCGCGCTCTCAGAGCAAGCGGCCTGGTATCGCACGCAGCGCGCGGCGGTGCTGGAGGCGCTGCGCGATTCCGGCCTGACGTATGTCGAACCGGACGGTGCCTTCTATGTCTGCGTGAAGCTGCCGCCGGGCACGGACTCCATTGCGTTCGCGTACCGGCTGATCGAGGAACGTGACGTCGTCACGAATCCGGGCCGGATTTTCGGTGAATCGCTCGAAGGATGGCTGCGCCTGAGTTGGGTCGCGCCGATCGAGGCGTTCCGCGAAGGCCTGACGCGCATCGCCGCCGCCGCGCTGGTCTAGGGGAAGCTGTTGGAACTGCACGTGCTCGATGAAACGTTGGCCCTCGCGCGGTTAGCCGCCGACGCGCCGGTGCCGGCCTGGGTTGCGGGCCGCGACTTTCTGGCCGTCGTCCGCACGCCGCGCGAACTCTCGATCGTTTGCCGCGACGATGCCGTGCCGCCGGCGCACACCGAAGTGGAGCGGGGATTTCGCGCGCTCGCCGTCGTCGGAACGCTCGACTTCGCGTTGACGGGCGTCGTCGCGTCGCTCGCCGCGCCGCTCGCGGCGGCGGGCATCTCGATTTTCGGGATCTCGACCTACGACACCGACCACATCCTCGTACGCGAGGACCGCCTTGCCGACGCAAAAACCGTGCTCGCCGCCGCCGGTCACACGGTTCGCTAACGCCGCTGCGGCTGCTCTAGGACATCCGCTCGCGGCCGTGCGGTGAGGTCAGGTCGAGCTGTGGGCCGATCGGCACGATGCGCGTCGGGTTGATCTCGTCGTGCGTCATGTAGTAGTGCCGTTTGATGTGATCGAAGTTGACCGTGGCTGCGACTTCGCGGAACCCATAGAGGTCGCGCAGGTAACCCCAAAGGTTCGGATAGTCGACGATGCGGCGCAAATTGCACTTGAAATGTCCGACGTAGACCGCATCGAAACGGATCAGCGTGACGAACAGCCGCCAGTCGGTTTCGACCGGCGACGTGCCGAGTAAAAATCGGCTGTTCGCCAAGCGCGCCTCGAGGCGGTCGAGTTCGTTGAAGACCGACTGCGCGGCGGAGGTATACGCGGCTTGCTCGGTCGCGAAGCCGGCGCGGTAGACGCCGTTGTTGACGCTCTCGTAAATCTCCGCGTTGAGCGCATCGATTTGACTGCGATGGCCTTCGGGATAGAAGTCGAGATCGTGACTGCCGGCAACGGCGTCGAACTCGATTTCAAGCATGCGCATGATGTGGTCGTCGTTGTTGCTGACGATGCGTTTTGATTGCTTGTCCCAAAGGACCGGAACGGTGACGCGGTCGCGATAGCTGGGGTCGGTCTGCGCATACGCTTCGGCCAGGAAGTGGAAGCCGTTGATCGGATCGGCACCCATGCCGGGTCCATCGTGGAACGCCCAGCCGCGATCGTCGCGAATCGGGTCGACGACGGTCATGCCGATGGCATCTTCGAGTTTCTTGAGCGAGCGCACGATGATCGTGCGGTGCGCCCACGGACACGCCAGCGACACGTAGAGGTGGTAGCGTCCGGCGACCGCGGGGAATCCCGAGCTGCCGTCGGCCGTCACCCAGTTCGCGAACGCGTCCTCTTGACGGGCGAACGCACCGTCGATCTGTTCGTCGGGGAATTGCGCGGTCGTCATGACTTGGCGAGTTCGGCATCGATGGCCGCTAACAAGATCGGATCGTCGGGAGTCACGTCGGGCGCGAAGCGCGCCACCACGGCCCCGTTGCGGCCGATCAAAAACTTCTCGAAGTTCCACAGCACGTCGCTCGGATCGTTCTGCTTCACCCCATAGCCCGCGAGTTTCGCCTTGAAATCGCTGCCCGTCTTTTCAGTCGCGGCCGGCTGCGCCGCGATCAGTTCGCGGTAGAGCGGATGGCGGTCGTTACCGCCGACCGAGATCTTCTCGAACATCGGGAACGTGACGCCGTAGGAGAGGGAGCAGAATTCCGCGATCTCGGCATTCGAGCCGGGCTCCTGCGCGCCGAAGTTATTCGCCGGGAAGCCGAGGACTTGCAATCCGCGTGCGCGCTGCTCGACATAGAGCTTCTCGAGGTCCTCGTACTGCGGCGTTAGCCCACATTTCGAAGCGACGTTGACGATCAGCAACACCTGGCCCGCGTATTCGCTCAGTGCGGCCGGCGTGCCGTCGATCTTGTGGATGGGAATCTCGTAAACGGTACTCACGTAGCGTAGGAACCGGCGCCTAGCGGGGGAGATGCACCGGGCTCAGGGATTTCGTGCGGCTGCTTGGTATGCGCCGGCAGTCCGGAGGATGGTCCGGCGCGGCGCGAGTCCGATCAACTCGCTGCGGCGGATGCTCACGCCGTGCCGTTCGGCGGCCAGCCGCACGAGTTCGCGGACGCGATAGAGCGGGATCGCGTCGACGTCGGTCATGTTAAACGACACCTGGACCACGTCCGGCGCGAGGCGAATTCCGAGCGCCTTGAGCGTGCGCAGGCCGCCGTCGCGTTCGCGCAGCATGCGCGCGATCGTCCGCGCGAGCGTGAGATCGGCCGAGTTCAGCTCGACGTTGAAAGCAAGCAGCAACGGTCGCGCGCCCACGGCGATCGCGCCGGCGCTACAGTGCGGAGCGTCGCCGTAGTCGAAGGCCCAACGCGCGTCGCGCGAACGCTCGGTGAGTCCCTCGAATTCACCGCGCCGCACGTCGGCCAAGTTCGCCCGATGCGGAGCACTCGCCGCCGCGCCGTAGAGCAACGCCGGGATCCCCAGTTCGCGCCAAATGCGGGCCGCTGCCCGATGCGCGAGCGTGACCGCATCATCGAGCGTCGCATTGCCCAGTGGAACGAACGGCAGCACGTCGAGCGCCCCGATCCGCGGATGCTCGCCACGGTGCGACCGCAGGTCGATCCGCTCGAGCGTCACGCGCGCCAGTGCCACCGCTGCAGCGACGACCTGCGAAGCCGACCCAGCGGCCGTAATAACGGAGCGATGATGCACCGCATCACTCGTACGGTGAATGACCCGCACGCCCGCGGCCGTCAGCGCCGCAATCGCCGCATCGATCGTCCCCGCGTTGCGCCCTTCGCTAATATTCGGAACGATCTCGAAGAGCGCCATCTGGACGGTGTTCGCGGTCGCTAAACGGTTCCTGCGTCGAAGACGCTCGTGTAGTCGGTCGGAAACCCGGGCGGCGCGGCGCCATCGCTCCACGTTGTCCGATTGTACGGGTCGATGAGGAGCACGAAGACCGCGCCGTATGCGCGGTAGCGCTGCAATTTTGCGATGAGTGCCCAAGCGCGGTCCGTCGTGAATCCCGTCGACGATCCGAACAGCTGCCCTCCGCGTTGTCTCTTCCACTCATTGAGCAAGATTGACAGCGCCATGTCGCGCGCACCGGAAATCGTGCCGGTCGGGCTCATCGTAATCGAGCCGTCGGCCTCAAGCTCGACCTTCCAACCGGAATTGGCGGCCGAGATACTCTCTAGCGTCGCGGGCTCCGTCGGGGGCGGTATACGAGCTATCATCGCGGTAAGGTTCCTCGCGCGCTTGCTTCGATACCGGCGGGCCGATCTGCTCTGCACGTCATCGCGCGAGTGCGAGGTCGATGGCTGCAACGAGGGTCTTGGCGTTTTCGGGGGCGATCACGCGGGTGAAGCCGAGTTTGGTGGCTTCGGTGGCGCGGCGGATCGTGTGCGAGACGTTGCGCACTTCGCCGGAGAGGCCGAGTTCGCCGAAGGCGGCGACGTTGCGCGCCAGCGGGATGTCGCGGAAGGCCGAGGCGATCGCGAGTGCGATCCCAAGGTCGGCGGCGGGTTCGGTGATGCGCAGGCCGCCCGCGACCGAGCAGTAGATGTCGTGGCCGCCGAGTTGCATTCCGGCGCGGCGTTCGAGGATCGCGACGATCGTCGTCAGCCGCGCGGCGTCGACGTTGGTCGCAAGCCGGCGCGGCGTGCCGTACGACGTCTCGCCGACCAGCGCTTGCACTTCGACGAGCACCGGACGCGAACCGACGACGCTCGGCACCACGCACGAACCGCTGGGCCGTTCGCCGCGCTCGGCGAGGAAGAGCGCAGAGGGATCGGTGATCTCGTGCAAGCCGGCGTCATCCATCGAGAAGACGCAGATCTCGTCGACGCCGCCGAAGCGATTTTTGTACGCGCGGACGATGCGATACTCGCCGGTCGAATCGCCTTCGAAGTAGAGCACGGTGTCGACGAGATGCTCGAGCAGTCGTGGACCGGCGATCGCGCCGTCTTTGGTGACGTGGCCGACGATGAACACCGCGCACCCGGTGCGCTTGGCAAACTCCATCAGCGCCTGCGTGCAGTCGCGGACCTGCGATACGCTGCCCGCGAACGACTCGACTTCGGGCAGCGCCATCGTTTGGATCGAATCGATGACGATCACGTCGGGTGAGCGGCGCTCGCACTCATCGAGAATCGCCCGGAGGTTCGTCTCCGGAAACACGAGCAGGTCGTCGGTCGCGCCGATGCGCGCGGCACGCAATTTCGTCTGCGCGGCCGACTCCTCGCCGCAGACGTAGATCGCGCTTGCGCCACGCTCGGCCAGGGCGTTGATGATTTGCAAGAGCAGCGTCGACTTGCCGGCGCCGGGCGGTCCGCCGAGCAGGACGAGGCTCCCGGCGACGAGCCCGCCGCCGAGCAATGCGTCGAACTCGCCGAACCCGCTGCGCATGCGGGCAAAGCGCGCTTCGGCAATCTCGGAGAGGCGCACCGGTCCGCTCGCGGGCCGCGCGTGCGCCGTGCGCGCTTTGGCCGGCGTAACGGTTTCCTCGACGAACGTATTCCAGGCTTCGCACTGCGGACACCGGCCGAGCCAGCGGGCCGAAGCGTGGCCGCACGCGGAGCACGAGAAGACGGTCTTGACTTTGGCCAAGGTCAGCGCTTGATTCCGCGCCAGTAGGGCTGAGCGTCGGTGACCCACTGCGTCGCGTCGAACGGCGCTTTGAGCTGGCCGTACTTCAGCGCCGCATCGAGCGGCGGTTGCAGCTGTGCGACGGTGAGGCTCTCACCGAAGCGCGAGCGCGCCATCGTGCCGAACGTCTGCAGATCGATATTCGCCAGCGGGGCGACGATTTTCGCCGTGTCGGCGTGGTGGCCGTTGGCCCAGCGTGCCGTTTCGACCATCGCCGTGACGAACCGGCGGGCGACGTCGGGGTTCGCCGTGACCCACGACTTCGACGCGACAAAGACGCCGAGCGTCCAGTGGGGGCCGATCGCGGCGAATGCGTCACCCAGCCGCTCGACGTCGGCGCGGTCCTTGGTCAGTACGGGTTCGGCGAGCATCGCTGCATCGATGCGCCCCGCTTTGAGCGCCGCCGTCATCTCGGTGAACGGGAGTTCGAGAAAGTGGACGGTCTTGGAATCGCCGCCGTTCTGGTCGATCCAGGCGGCTGCGCTCAATTGCAGGCCGCCCCCGAGCGTCGTCACCGCGACGGTTTTTCCGTTGAGATCGGCGCCGGTCCGCAGTTTCGAGCCGCGCGCCTTCACCAGCAGCGTATCCGGTTGTTCTGCGGGATACACGGCGGCCGGCGTCAACACGATGATGGGAATGCCGCGCGCGATGGCTTGTGCCGCCGAGACGTTGTTGGAAAATCCCGCCTCGAGCGAGCCGCCCGCAATGGCAGCGATGATGGCGCCGCCGCCGTTGAGAACGGTCACCTTGACGTCGAGCCCGTTGCGCCGGAAGATCCCCGCCGCTTCGCCGTAGAGCGGCTCCGAGGACGCGTCGCTGTAGCCGAGGTCGCCGACGCGAACGGTCGCAAGGTCTTGCGCGCCGAGCGTCGCCGGCCCGGTTGTAAACACGACGAGCAGGGCGAGCGCGGCCGGGCGAATTCTCATCAGTACCATCCGTCGGCAAGAAGCATCAAGTGCGTGGCGATCTGGTCGCTTGTGGCGCTCGGCAGGCCGCCGCGGATCGCGCGGTCGAACGCCGCGTTGCGCGCGCGCTTGGCCTCCGTGAGCCGTTCGATCTCATCCCGTTCGAGGAGTTCCCCGATGCGGGCGTTGGCTTGCGCGCGGAGACGCGCGACCTCGCCGCGCGCAAGATCGGCCGTGTTCGCCGCCCGCACGGCGTGGGCGTGCGAAGCGGGGATCGACGGCACGTAGGTGTCGAGCGGGTCGAAATCGCCATACTCGGTCGTTATCCGGGTTTGCTCGCGCAGCTGCGCGACATTGGAGCGAAAAAGCGCCATTGCTTGCAGCAGCGGCGTCGCCTTGGCCGCAGGCAACTGGGCTTCGATCGCCGCGCGATAGGCACGATCGGCTTCGTCCATGCGCCGCACCGCGTCCGTCAGGTTCGCGAGCAGCGCATCGTCGAGGTCGACCGGGGCGCGCGCGACCGCAAAGGCGGCCAGCGCGCGCACGAGCGGCGGCGCCGTTGCGGCGCGCGTTACCGTTTGCTTGGTTCCTTGGCGGCGGCCTCGGCTTTGCGGCGCTCGTCGAGATCGGGCGAGACGTACACGTCGACAACGCAGACCTTGCCGGCTTCGACGTGCTTGATGCCCTCGGCGATTGCGGCGCCGATGTTCTCGCGGCCGTTGATGCGGCCGATGCCGATTGCACCTTGACCGCGGGCCAGCATTGCGAGGTCGGGTGCGGGTTCCGTGATCATCTGCCCGATCCACTTGCGCTCGACCGGCCGGTCGCGTTGGCGTGCGATCCGGTCCTGATGCGCGACGTCGTTGTTGTAGCAGTTGTTGTTCGCGATGATGACGAGCAACGGGATGTCGTTCGCGACGGCCGTCCAGAGCGCGGTGAGGCCCATCAGGAAATCGCCGTCACCCAGCACGGCGACGGCCATCCGCCCCGTCCCCTTGAGTGCGAGCGCCGCGCCGACCGCGATGCCCGGACCCGCGCCGACCCCACCGCCGCCGTCACCACCGAGAAAGTCGAGCGGGTGATGAAAGACGAACGGCGAGCCGTCGTTGACGCCGAGCGGAAGCCGGCTGAAGCAGACGTCGCGACCGGCGAACGCTTCGGTTAACGCCTCGCAGAACGAGGAGATCCCCATCTCACCGCTCGCAGAACCGTTGGTCGACGGTTTCGCGGCCTTGGCCGCGCC
>Ga0182015_10003217_pt1 | contig 18574 bp, 16 predicted proteins | sample 712P3MmetaG_FD_120478 | JGI IMG/M metagenome (GOLD analysis project Ga0182015, IMG submission 120478) | Permafrost microbial communities from Stordalen Mire, Sweden - 712P3M metaG | ecosystem: Environmental > Terrestrial > Soil > Wetlands > Permafrost | place: Sweden: Stordalen | collected...
AAAGGCATCCATGCCCTCGGTGATCGAGCTTCTGGCAACCTCCCCGGCGCTTTTTGTCGGCACCTGCGTGGTGCTCGGTCTCATCGTCGGCAGTTTCCTCAACGTCGTCATCTATCGCTTACCGGTCATGCTCGAGCGCCAATGGCGCGAGCAGTGCGCGGAAGCTCAGGGCGCGGACGCCGGGGCCACGACCGTGCCCGCGGTTGCGGTGCAGCGGTTTAACCTCATCGTGCCGCGATCCGCGTGTCCTGAGTGCAAGGCGCCCATCGGCGCGCTGCAGAATATCCCGGTGCTGTCTTACCTGGTGCTGAAGGGTCGCTGCGCGAACTGCGGCACGGCAATCAGCGCGCGCTACCCGCTGGTGGAAGCACTCACGGGGATCCTTTCGGCGCTCGTGGCATGGAAATTCGGATTTGGGTGGGCTGCCCTGGCCGGACTTGTTCTTACCTGGTTCCTCATTGCCCTGGCCTGCATCGATCTGGACCATCAGCTGCTGCCGGACAGCCTGACGCTGCCGCTCCTGTGGCTCGGCCTGTGCGCGAGCCTGTGGCTGCCGCTCTCCGCGGGAGCCGCGGTGCCGGTGGATGTGCGTTCCAGCCTCACCGGCGCGATCGCCGGTTACGTGAGCCTGTGGAGCGTCTATCATCTCTTCCGGCTCCTCACGGGAAAGGAAGGCATGGGCTACGGTGACTTCAAGCTGTTTGCAGCGCTCGGCGCATGGCTCGGCTGGCAGATGCTGCTGCCGATCATTCTCCTGGCTTCCGCCGTGGGCGCGGTCACCGGCATCGCAATGCTTACCATCCGCAAACAGCATCGCTCGACCCCGATTGCGTTTGGGCCGTTCCTCGCTGCAGCAGGCTGGCTGATGCTGCTGTTCGGTCAGCAGATCGTCGCGGCTTACCTGCGCCCGTGAGCGCGCGTGTATTTCGCGTCGGACTCACCGGCGGCATCGCCAGCGGCAAGTCGACCGCGGCGAAGTTCTTCGGCGCTCTGGGCGTGCCAATCCTCGACAGCGACCAGGTTGCCCGCGAGGTCGTCGAGCCCGGCCAGCCGCCGCTCGAGCGGCTGGTGGAACGTTTCGGCCCGACCATCCTCACCGCCGACGGCCATCTGGATCGCCCGGCGCTGCGCGACATCGTGTTCTCGGACCCCAGGGCCCGGGCGGATCTGGAAGCGCTTACGCATCCCGCTATCGGCGCGGCGCTGGAAGCGCGCTCGGCGACCGCGGGAGGCCCCTACCAGATCCTGATCATTCCACTGCTGGTCGAGAAGCACCTCGGCTCGCAGGTTGACCGCGTGCTGGTGGTGGACTGCGATGAGGCCCTGCAGATCAGCCGGCTGCGCGCGCGCGACGGATCGACACTGGCGCAGGTGCGGGCGATTCTCGACGCCCAGGTCTCACGCAGCACACGCGTGAAGGCAGCCAACGATGTCATCACGAACGATGCCGATATGAGTGCCGTGCAGAACCAGGTCGCGACGCTGCACGCACGCTACCTCGCGCTCGCGGTTCAGCCACGTTCTTGAGCGTTTACGTGCGGCGTGCGCGTCTTGCACAATAGGCCCATGATGGAACCCGTTCCAGAATCCGGGCCTGCGGCAGAAGCCGAGGCCGATCCGCAGGTGCTGATCTTCGAGCAGCCGCTCAACGAGCGCATGCGTACGTTCCTGCGGCTGGATTTTCTCTACAACCAGGCGCTCTACCACAACGAGATGGCGAGCCCGTGGGGCAGCCGGGCGGCAATGTCGAGCCTGATCGACATCCTCGCCATTGGCACGCGCGGGGATGTGCGCTCGGATGTGCTGAAGGAACTGGAGAGCCAGCTCACGACGCTCAGCGAGTTCCAGGCCAATCCCGGCGTCGATACGCAGCGACTCAAGACCCTCATGTCGAACCTGCTGCGGCTGCGTGCTGACCTCATGAACGCAGGTTCCGCATTCCTGCAGCCGCTGCGCGATTCGGAATTCGTGAGCGCCATCAAGCATCGCAGCGCCATCCCGGGGGGCACCTGCGAGTTCGATCTGCCCGATTACTACTTCTGGCTCACGCAGGCGGATGAGGCGCGCATGCGCACCTTCAGCCAGTGGCTGGGACTCCTGCGCCCCTTGTGTGATGCGATCGCGGAGCTCCTGTGGCTGACACGCGAGAACGGCCGCAGCCGCCCGGAGATCGCCAAAGGCGGGGTTTTTGCCATCACTTTCGAACGTGACAATCCACTGCAATTGCTGCGCATCGCGCTGCCGACCTCGGCGGGACTCTACCCGGAAATCAGCGGCAGCCATCATCGCTGCAGCGTGCGCTTCCTGACCTGGAACGGGCTCGCGACGCGGCCGACCCAGTCGCAGGCCGACGTCCCGTTCACTCTGAGCTGCTGCGCTTAAGGGCGCTGCCCGGCCTGCGACTCGATGAGCCCCGCTCGCGTCAAATGTCCGACGTGCCGGCGCGAATTGGACTGGCAGACGGCCCCGTTTCGTCCGTTCTGCAGTGAGCGCTGCCGGTTGATCGACCTGGGTGCGTGGCTGACGGAGCAGCGCGCCATCCCCGATGATGCCGCGCCCATGCAGGAAGATGCCGCCGCCGCCGATGAGAAACCACTGAAAGGATCGCCTGACGCATGAGATTCCGGTTAAGGGCCCTTGGCCTGCACCTCACGGGCAGCGCCTGCGCACTGACACTGATTCTTGGCGGACTTTACCTGGGCTGGTATCGCTGGCCGGGCTGGTATCTCAGCGGTGTACTTCACGTGCTGCTGATCGTGGGGATCGTTGACCTGGCGCTCGGTCCCACACTGACATTTATCATCGCCAACCCGCGCAAACCCCGCCGGGAACTCACGCGTGACATCGCGATCATCGTCACGGTGCAGATTGCGGCGCTCATCTACGGGGCCGCGACGCTGTGGCAGGGGCGTCCCCTGTACTACGCCTTCTCGGTGAATAGCCTGTCGATGGTGCAGGCCTCCGATATCGAGCCTGGCGAGATCGCTCTGGCACGCCGACAGAATCCGCTCTTCGCGCCGCATTGGTATAGCCTGCCGCGCTGGGTCTGGGCGCCGTTGCCGGACAACCCGCAGGACGCGGCCAAGATAGTGAACTCCGCGGTCTTTGGCGGCGGCAAGGACGTCGTCGATATGCCGCGGTACTTCAAGCCATGGGCTCAGGGTCTGCCGCAGCTGCGGGAGCAGCTCATGCGGCTCGATGACATCAAGCAGTTGAACAAGGCGCAAAAGCAGTCGCTAATGGCACGCATGTCCGCAGACGGCCTGGCACCGCAGCAACGTAGCGGGCTTGTCATGTGGGGCGCCGACGGTGTCCTGCGCCTGCTCGCGGTGTTTGATCCGGTCACCCTGCAGATCAAAGCGATCCTCAAGCCCGACACGGAGCCTGTACCGCACCAGCACCCCGTGACGCTACCCCGCCGGAGTGCTCATCCCTAACCAGCGCGCGAGAAACGCCCACTGGTCGGCGTAGTCATCCACCTGCATCCACACCGGCTTGCCGGCACCGTGACCGGCGCGGGTCTCGACACGGATGAGGATGGGATTCGGGCAGATCTGCGCCGCCTGCAGGCTGGCTGCGAACTTGTAGCTGTGCCAGGGCACCACGCGATCATCGTGATCCGCCGTGGTAATGAGCGTCGGCGGATAACACACGCCCTTCTTGACGTTCTGCACCGGCGAGTAGGCGTACAGCGCCTTGAACTGCTCCGGATCCTCGGACAGTCCGTAGTCGGATGACCACTGCCGCGCGTTGGCGTTGGCGGTCTGGTAGCGAAGCATGTCGAGCACCCCCACCGCCGGCAGTGCCGCACCGAAGAGATCCGGGCGCTGCGTCAGCACCGCACCGACCAGCAGCCCGCCGTTACTGCGGCCGTGAATGCCCAGCTTCGCGGGCCGCGTGTAGTGCTCGCCGATGAGGTATTCGGCCGCGGCGATGAAGTCATCGAACACGTGTTGCTTTTGCGTGAGCGTGCCGGCCTTGTGCCAGGCTTCGCCGTACTCACCGCCGCCGCGCAGATTGGTTTCCGCGTACGTGCCTCCCATCTCGAGCCACGCCTGTACCGACGGCCGATAGGCAGGCGTAAGCGAGATGTCGAAGCCCCCGTAGCCGTAGAGCAGGACCGGCTGGTTGCCGTCCTTCGCCAGGTCGCGCCGATGCGTGATGTACATCGGCACGCGCGTGCCGTCCTTGCTGTTGAAGAACACCTGCTCGGTGACGAATTGCGGACTCAGCGAGGGGATTTGTGGCTCACGCCACAGGCTCGCCTGGTTGGCGGCCACATCAAAACGGTAGATTTTCCGGGGTGTGAGGAAATCGGTGTAGGAGAAGAAGGTCTCGGACTGGGTTCCCTTGCCGTAAAAGCCCTCGATCCCGCCCAAGCCCGGCAGCTTCACGCTGCCGACGGGACGCCCATCGCGCTCGTATACCCGCGCAACATCGTGCGCGTCTTCGACGTATTTGGTGATGACCCGCCCGCCGACGTAGCTGGCTTCCTCAAGTGCGGTGGTGCCTTCGGGCACGACGGTGCGCGCCGGGGCCTGCGGCTCGCGTGCATCCACTGCGATCACCCGGCCGAGTGGCGCCTCGTGTGTGGTCTGAAAGAACAGCTCATCGCCGTGCGCGCCAATGAAGGTGTAGAGCGCGTCCCACGCTGCAAACAACGGCTGCACCTTCGCGTCTGCGCGCCGCAGGTCAAGAAGTACCACGCCGTTGTGCTCGTAGCCTTCGGTCTGGGTGATGACGAGATAGTGTCCGTCGTCGGTCACGCGTCCGCTCGGAATGCGCGTGCTGCGATCGGTCATCGCATAGACGAGCCGATCCGTATCCTGCCCGGTGCCGAGCTTGTGAAAATAGATGGCCGGCCGCGCCGTATCGTCGCCCTTGCCGTTGGGCAGCGTGGGATACCGGCTGTAGTAGACGCCCGATCCATCGCGCGCCCAGGACACGCCCCAGAACTTGGTGAAGCGCAGCACGTCGGTGAGATCCTGCGCGTCGGCCACGCGCCGGAACCGCCAGGCCTGCCAGTCGCTGCCGCCATCCGACACCGCATAGGCAACGACGTCGCCCTGTTCGTCGGGGGTGAATTCCGACAGCGATACGGTCGCGTCCTCGCGAACCGCGTTCGGATCAAACAGCACACGTCCCGGGGAATCGAGGTTCTCCGAGACCTGCAGTACGCCTTGGTTCTGCTGCCCATCGTTGTGAAGATAGAAATAATGGCCGCCGCGGACCACCGGCAGATCGTAGCGCTCGTAGTTCCACAGCTGCGTCAGGCGCGCCTGGAGCCACGCCCGCTGCGGCAGCGCCGCGAGCCGTGGCTCCGACAGCGCGTTTTGTTCCGTCACCCAGTTGTGCACCGCCGGCGAGTCCAGATCCTCGAGCCAGCGGTAGGGATCCTCGACGCGGGTGCCGAAATAGTTATCCGACACGCCGACGCGTGCGGTCACGGGGTAGATGGGCGCCGATGCCACCGCCGGCATGCCAACCGCGGACTCCGTGACCGTGCGCAGGGGCTTACCGCCAGGTCCCGCGCCGGGCTCAGGTTCGCGGTTACCGAACTCAGCCACGCACGCGGCGAGCAACGCTGCGCACCCGACGAGAATCCACGTTGCGACCCGAAGACGGGGCATGGCCGAAGCTCCTTAAAGCACAGCGGGCAAAACCCACGCGCTTTGCCCGCGGAAACGAACCTGATGTCCGCCAAAATCGCTCGCTAGGGCGTGGCACCGCCGCAGCCGGCCAAAGTCACGCCTTTGGCCGGCGGAAACAAAGCTGATGTCCGCCAGAATCGCCGCAGGCGATTTTGGCCAATAAACTAAGGAAACTTGATCTTACCGCCGCCGCCGGCGCCGACTTCGGGAACGACGATGCGGGAGGCGGCTTCACGGCGCATCTCGCGCGCTTCATCGATCGCCTGGCCGAGCGCGACCTTCACGCCCTCGGGGAATTTCTGCACCGCCTCGGCGAGGGTCTGTGCCTCGATTTCGAACCCCAGCGGCAACACGCCCGCAGGTGTCAGAAGCTGCGTCTGCCCGGAATAGAGTACCGAGCGGGTGGAGTCGGCCGTGCCGTCGGCCGTAACCGGTGTCAGGCGGCGGATGCTGCCGGCGCGCCGGTCGGTGAAGACATCCTCGCGGTACAGGCCCTGGGGGTCGAGATCGACTTCAGGAAGATCATTCTGCGCTGCCATGGGTGAGCGTACCTCGTCTTCGAATCGACGCTCATTGTACACGCGGGATGTGCAGACGCCGCTCAGGCTCGTGCGAGCAGATGCTGCAGCTGCGCGACGAACGGCTGGTCGGCCTCGAGAATATCCTCGTGGGAAAGTTGCGCCGGCACCACCCACTTCAACTGCTGCGCATCAAGGGATGCCGGCGTGCCGCTGAAGTCCTCGATGATCCACAGCGACAGTTCGACATCGCGATCATCGTAGGCGTGCGTCAGGCGCATGAAGGGTCTGGCCGCGGTGACGTCAACACCCAACTCCTCGCGCAGCTCGCGAGTGAGTGCGGCGGATTCGGTCTCGTCACGTCCTACCTTGCCGCCGGGAAATTCCCAGCGGCCGGCCATATGCTTGCCCGCCGGCCGCTGCGCAATCAGTACGCGGCCCGCTCGGTCGTAGAGCGCGGCCGCTACCACCAGGTCAAAGGGCCGGGTACGCAGGCTATCCCACGCTGGTGAGCGTGCCGTGGCAGTGCTTGTACTTCTTGCCTGATCCGCAGGGGCACGGCTCGTTGCGCCCGACCTTCCTTTCGGCACGCACGAAAGTCCCCGCGGCATCCGGCGGCGGTGGCAGCGGCATGCCGCGGCCGGGGCGTGCTCCCGCCGCGGCGGCGACGCCAGGGCCCTGGGCGCCGGACTCTTCCGCGTCCGCGCCCGCGAGCAGCGAGCCGGCTTCCGGGTGCTGCGCCTGCAGCGCGCGCATCAGGCGCTCGCGCCGCTCCTCTTCCTCGCGATCGATCTCCTCCTGGGTCCGCACCTGCACGTGCGCCAGGATCGAGGAGGTGTCGAACTTGATGCGTTCGAGCATGGCGGAAAACATCTCGAAGGCTTCGCGCTTGAATTCAAACTTCGGGTCCTTCTGCGCGTAACCGCGCAGATGGATGCCCTGTCGCAGGTAATCCAGGCCGGCCAGGTGCTCGCGCCAGTGCTGGTCGAGCTTCTGCAGCATCGCCTGCTTTTCGATGTGGCGCATGACGGGCGCGCCGAACCGCGCCTCTTTCGCCGCGTAGGCTTCATCCACGGCGCTCACCACGCGCTCGCGCAGTGCCTGCTCCTCGAGCTCCGGCTCCTTCGCGATCCAGGCCTTCGGATCCACGCGCGTATCAAAGTCGCGGTGCATGGCCTGCGCGAGCCCCTCGAGATCCCAGTCGGCCGCCGCGGCTTGCTTCGGCAGGAACTGATCGAGCAGCGTGCCGACCGAATCGGCGGTGATGCCGCGGATGGCGGCGGAAAGGTCGGGCGTCCCCATGATCTCGGTGCGCTGGCTGTAGACAACTTTGCGCTGATCGTTCTGGACGTCATCGAACATCAGGAGGTTCTTGCGGATATCGAAGTTGTGCGCCTCGACCTTGCGCTGCGCCTTCTCGATCTGGCGCGTGAGCATGCCGCTCTCGATCACCTCGCCCTCGCGCATGCCGGCCATCTTCAGGAGCCGCTGCGTGCGCAGCGGATCGCCGAAGATGCGCATCAGGTTATCTTCCATCGACAGATAGAAGCGGCTCGAGCCCGGATCGCCCTGGCGCCCCGAGCGGCCGCGCAGCTGATTGTCGATGCGCCGCGATTCATGGCGCTCGGTGCCGATGATGTGCAGCCCGCCCGCCTCGAGCACCCTGTTATGACGCACCTGCCAGGCCGCGCGCAGTCCCTCGCGGGCAGCCTCGTCGATCTCGCTTGCCGCCGCGAGTTCCACCTCGAGGTTGCCGCCCAGCACGATGTCAGTGCCGCGGCCGGCCATGTTGGTGGCGATGGTCACGCCTCCCGGGCGGCCGGTCTGCGCAACGATATGCGCCTCGCGCTCGTGTTGCTTGGCGTTGAGCACTTCGTGCGCCACGCCTTGCTTCTGCAGCAGGCCCGCAAGGTATTCCGAGGTCTCGATCGAAGTGGTGCCCACCAGCACCGGCTGCTCGCGCGTCACGCAGTCGCGGATGTCTTCGATGATGGCCTTGAACTTGTCGCTCTGGGTCAGGTAGACGAAGTCCGCGTTGTCCTTGCGGATCATGGGGCGGTGCGTGGGGATCACCACCACCTCGAGGCCGTAGATCTGCATGAATTCCGGCGCCTCGGTGTCGGCCGTGCCGGTCATGCCGGAGAGCTTCTTGTAGAGACGGAAGTAATTCTGGAAGGTGATCGAGGCAACCGTCTGGTTCTCCTCGCGCACCCGCACGCCCTCCTTCGCCTCCACTGCCTGATGCAGGCCGTCGGACCAGCGACGCCCCTGCATGGTGCGGCCGGTGAATTCATCGACGATGATGATCTCGCCGCCGCGCACGATGTATTCCACGTCGCGCTTGTAGAGCGCGTGCGAGCGCAGCGCCGCGTTCAGGTGATGCATCAGGCGGATGTTCGCCGGGTCGTAAAGGCTCTCGCCTTCCTTGAGCAGCCCCGCCTGCAGCATGAGCTGCTCGACGTGCTCGTGACCGGCCTCGGTGATGTGCACCTGCTTGGTCTTCTCCTCCACCGAGAAGTCCCCGGGACCGTCCTCTTCCTTCTGCCTCGTCAGGCGCGGTACGAGATCATTGATGCGCAGGTAGAGCTCGGTGCTCTCCTCCGCCGGCCCGGAAATGATGAGCGGGGTGCGGGCCTCGTCGATGAGGATCGAATCCACCTCGTCGACCACCGCGAAGCTCAAGGAGCGCTGCACCCGGTCATCGAGGTGGAAGGCGAGATTGTCGCGCAGGTAATCGAAGCCGAATTCGTTGTTGGTGCCGTAGGTGATGTCGCAGGCATAGGCGGCGCGCTTTTCCGGCTGGCTCTGCGCGTTCTTGATGACGCCCACCGTGAGCCCGAGGAAGCGGTGCACCGGTCCCATCCAGTCCGCGTCGCGCTGCGCGAGGTACTCATTCACCGTCACGATGTGCACGCCCTCGCCGGAGAGGGCGTTGAGGTACGCCGGCAACGTCGACACCAGCGTCTTGCCCTCGCCGGTGCGCATCTCCGCGATCATGCCCTTGTGCAGGGCGATGCCACCGACGAGCTGCACGTCGAAATGGCGCATCTTCAACGTGCGGCGGGCGGCCTCGCGCACCACCGCGAACGCCTCGGGGAGGAGGTCATCGAGGGTCGCGCCCTCCTTCAGGCGCCCCCTGAACTCATCGGTCTTCGCGCGCAGCGCCTCGTCGGTCAGTTCCTTGCTCTGCGCTTCGAGCTGATTGGCGGCGCGCACATAGCGGCCGTAGCCGCGCACGATGCGCTCATTGCGACTGCCGAAAACGCGGGTGAGGACTTGGCGCAAGCGGTACTCAATCGGTAAAAATGCTAGTCCCGACAAGCACTTAGGTTGCCCCTCGGGTCAGGAAGCGGCGTATTGTACGCAATAGACGCTGTGTGCGCCCAATTGGTTCTGGGCGCCGCAATTTCAAGGCTCGTTAGAGCTCGGGTCAGCGCCCGATGTAGGACAGCGGATCGACCTGGCGGCCGTTGTGCACGACTTCGAAATGCACGTGCGGGCCGGTCGAGCGCCCGGTTGAGCCCATGAGCGCTACGGGCTCGCCGCGCTTGACGGTCTCCCCGACGCTCACCAGCGTGCGCTCGTTATGCGCATAACGGGTCACGTAGCCGTCACCGTGATTGATCTCGATGAGCTTGCCGAAGCCGGAGCGCTCGCCCGCCCAGGTGACGACACCGGCCGCCACGGCAACCACCTTGGAGCCCGCGGCGCCTGCGAAATCCACCCCCTTGTGGAACGCCTCGCGCCCGTCGAACGGGTCCGAGCGCTCGCCGAAATAGGAGGAAATAAAGCCGTTGGCAACCGGGCGGCCCTCGGGGTGGATCTCTGCCTTCAGCTCGCGGGCGAGAATCACGTTTTCGAGGGCGGATAACTGCGACTCGCGTGAGTCCACCCGCTGCTCGAGCTGGGTGAGCATAACGGTGAGATCCGGGATCTGTGCGCTCACGCCCTCACCGTCGGCCTCGGGTCCGCCTCTCGGGGGATCCCGATCGAAATTGAACTCGCGGCTGTCAATGTCCGCCATTTCGGTGAGGCGCTTGCCGAGCGCATCGATGCGGATGACGTGCGCGTTGACCTCGCCTAAGCGCATGGCCATGGCGTCAACGCGCAGCTGCAACTGCTGTTTGAGGTCCGCGATCTGCTTTTTCTGGTCGGCCAGCGCGCTGCCGAAGAGTACCGTCTCGCCCAGGACCGCCCGCTGGTGGCTGCCGCGGCCGAGCTGCAAACCAAGCGCGAAGACCGTACCCAGCACGACGAGCGCAATTGCAGCGATGACACTTAACGTAAGCGGGCGGGCCAGGTCCAGCCGGCGCGCCTTGCCCTCACGTCGGGACAGGAAAATGACATTCATGCCGTACAGCCCGTTCTCATTAAACCACTGGTGGGCACGAGACCCCCGAGCGTGGCACGCCCTGTTTTGCTTTAAAAAGCCTGTACGATGCTGGCAACCCCGCTGTCATGGCTCCTCGCTTTAGACCGGTGGCTTTGCGTCCCCGCCTTTCGGCGGGTTTGCCCAAATGCAGCGAAGTCAATATGCACAAGAAAATGTCACGAAACAAGCGGGGGAAACCCCCAATGAGGAGCCGGGCACGTCCTGAGACCCCCGGGACACATTCTGTTAAGGACCTGCTGACGCGCATGGTACCGACTTTGACGCGCGTCACGGAAGCCGCAAGCCGCCAGAACTACTGGCTTACCTGGCTGTCGCAGCACCTGCCCCCCGAAATCCATGCGCGAATTTCCGGCGTCACCGAACGACACGGAATCCTGGTCATTTTCGCGGAAAGCCCCGCCTGGTCCGCGCGCCTGCGTTTCGCGGTGCTCGAAGTCGAACCGGATCTGCGCGCCGCGGGACCACAGCTCACCAACATCGAAGTGCGGGTACTGCCGCGCTAATCCATTGGCGAAAATCGCTTCGAAGCGATTTTCGCGGACATCAGCTTCGTTTCCGCCGGCCAAAGGCGGGACTTTGGCCGGCTGCGGCGCTGTCGCGAGGCTGGGCCGTTCGGCGTTGGGGGACTCAGCCCCCCGGGGGGTGCAGCGCCGGCGCCTCGGTGTAGGAAATCGGCGCGTCCTGGTAGCGCTCGAATACGACCTCTTCCCAGGCCGAGGCATCCGCCAGCAGGGTGCGCAGCAGCTTGTTGTTGAGCGCGTGTCCGGATTTGTGGCCGCTGAACTCACCGATCAGGCTGTGGCCGAGCAGGTACAGGTCCCCGATGGCGTCGAGGATCTTGTGCTTGACGAACTCGTCCTCGTAACGCAGTCCGTCCTCGTTCAACACGCGAAACTCATCCAGCACGATGGCGTTGTCGAGACTGCCACCGAGAGCCAGGTTGCGGGCACGCAGCGTCTCCAGATCGCGCATGAACCCGAAGGTGCGCGCGCGACTCACTTCCTTGAGGAACGAGGTGGTGGAAAAATCCATCGAGGCGCGCTGCGAGCGACGCTTGAAAATCGGGTGGTTGAATTCGATCTCGAAGTTGACCTTGAAGCCGTCGAAGGGATCGAACTGCGCCCACTTGTCGCCGTCCTCGACCCGCAGCCGCTTCTTCACACGAATGAAGCGTTTGGGTATCGGCTGCTCCTCGATGCCCGCCGACTGCAGCAGGAACACGAACGGCCCGGCGCTGCCGTCCATGATCGGCACCTCGGCCGCCGACAACTCGACGATGGCGTTGTCGATCCCCAGGCCCGCAAATGCCGACAGCAGATGTTCGACCGTGGAGACACGCGACTCGCCCTTACCGAGCGTGGTCCCGAGCATGGTGTCGCCGACGTTCTCGGCATGCGCCCTGATGTCCACCGGGTTCGCGGTGTCGGTACGCCGGAACACAATCCCCTCATCGGGGGCTGCGGGCCGCAGCGTCATCAACACTTTCTTGCCGGTATGCAGGCCGACGCCGGTGGCGCGAATCGAGTTCTTGAGTGTGCGTTGGCCGACCATACTGTCTTGCCTTAAGTACCCGGTGCGCGGCCATCCGCGGATGACAGCGCGCCTTGTGCGCTTATCGTAGGAGGGCCCGCATTAAGCCAGGCCCTCTACAGGCGCTAAGCAAGGCGCGCTACCGTATCACATCAATCAGCCTGACGCCGCAGGAACGCCGGGATATCCAGCACATCCTCTGCGTCTGCCTCCGGTCGCAGGCCATCGCCAACGGCGCGCTGACGTTGCACCGTGGGCTTGTCGAGGGCAGCGTAGTCGCTGTTCGACAGCGGCGCCCCGCGTCGCACCACGCGCATCGAGGGCTCTCCTCGCAGGTCGCGCGAATCACGCCCCGACAGGCTGTCGCGCTCGCGCGCCTGGCTCTGCGGGCCACGCGCAACCGAAGCCGGCCGCCCCAAGCCCGTCGCCACGACGGTCACGCGCACCTGATTCGACAACTCCGGATCGATCACGGTTCCAACCACCACGGTGGCATCCTCGGAGGCGAACTGCTTGACGATCTGCCCGACCTCCTGGAATTCCCCGATCGACAGGTCCATGCCTGCCGTGACGTTGACGAGGATGCCGTGTGCGCCGGCCAGGTTGATGTCTTCGAGGAGCGGAGAGGAAACCGCCGCTTCCGCCGCGGCACGCGCCCGGCCTTCACCGCTCGCCACGCCCGATCCCATCATCGCCATGCCGGTCTCCGCCATCACGGTGCGCACGTCGGCGAAATCCACGTTGATGAGGCCGGGGCGCGTGATGAGCTCGGCAATGCCCTGCACGGCGCCCTGCAACACCTGGTTGGCCGCCTTGAACGCATCAAGAAGCGTGGTCTGCGGTCCTAACACCGTCAACAGCTTCTGGTTAGGAATTGTAATGAGCGAGTCGCAGTACTTGTTCAGCTCCGCAAGACCGTGGTCGGCCACGTAGCTGCGTTTGTTGCCCTCCATTTCGAACGGCCGGGTCACGACCGCGACGGTAAGGATGCCGAGTTCCTTCGCCACCTGCGCCACGACCGGAGCCGCTCCGGTGCCGGTGCCGCCGCCCATGCCGGCGGTTATGAACAACATGTCGCAGCCCTCGACGAGCTCGACGATGCGGTCACGGTCCTCCATCGCCGCCTGGCGGCCGACTTCCGGATCGGCTCCAGCGCCCAGGCCCTTGGTGATGTTGCAGCCGATCTGCAGCGCCGTCTTCACCTTGGCGTGCTTCAGCGCCTGTGAGTCGGTGTTGACGCACATGAACTCCACGCCGTCGATGCCGGCCTGGACCATGTGCGCCACGGCGTTGCCGCCGCCTCCCCCTACACCGATCACCTTGATGACGGCGCTTTGGCTGTATGCGTCCATCAGTTCAAACATGGTTCTCGCTCCTTACACAAATACAAGTGGTTGGTTGAATCGTTTTCTCTTCTGTCAGCTTCAAAAGTTGCCCTGGAACCAGGAACGCATGCGGTCGAGTGCCGACTTTGCGTTCCCTCCCAGCGAGCGCCCGCGCCCCGCGGGCAAGGCGTTGTCACGCGCGTAGAGCAGGAGCCCCACGCCCGTGGAATAAATCGGATTGCGCACCACATCGGAGAGGCCCTGCACCGCCTGCGGGACCCCTAAGCGCACCGGCACGTGGAAGACTTCCTCGGCGAGCTCGATCGCGCCCTCCATCTTGGCGCTGCCGCCGGTAAGCACGATGCCGGCAGCGATGACCTCCTCGAAGCCGCTGCGCCGCAACTCCTCGCGCACCAGGCCAAAGAGCTCCTCGTAGCGCGGCTCAACGATCTCGGCGAGTGTCTGGCGCGCGAGGCGCCGCGCCGGCCGCTCGCCGACGCTCGGCACCTCGATGCTCTCGTCGGGGTTGGCGAGCTGCGACAGCGCGCAGGCATAGCGGATCTTGATGTCTTCCGCGTACTGGGTGGGTGTACGCATGGACACGGCGATGTCGTTGGTGACCTGGTCGCCGGCGATCGGGATGACGGCGGTGTGGCGGATGGCGCCGTTGGCGAATACCGCCAGATCCGTGGTCCCGCCGCCGATGTCCACGAGGCACACGCCGAGTTCCTTTTCATCCTCGGTGAGCACCGCGAAGCTGGAAGCGAGCTGCTCGAGCACCACGTCGTCGACTTCCAGCCCGCAGCGCTGGATGCACTTCTCGATGTTCTGCGCGGCGCTATCGGCGCCGGTGACGATGTGCACCTTGGCCTCGAGCCGCACGCCCGACATACCGATCGGGTCGCGGATGCCTTCCTGGCCGTCGACGATGAATTCCTGCGGCAGGACGTGCAGTATTTTCTGGTCCGCGGGGATCGCCACCGCCTTGGCCGCGTCGATCACGTGATCGACGTCGCCCTGGGACACCTCCTTGTCGCGCACCCCGACCACGCCGTGGGAGTTAAGGCTCCTCACGTGGCTACCCGCGATGCCGGCAAACACCGAGTGGATCTCGCAGCCGGCCATGAGCTCGGCTTCCTCCACCGCACGCTGGATGGACTGCACCGTGGACTCGATGTTGACGACCACGCCCTTCTTGAGTCCGCGCGAGGGCTGTGAGCCCAGACCCAGCAGTTCGATCGAGCCGTCGGCGCCGACCTCCCCGACCAGCGCCACCACCTTGGAGGTGCCGATGTCGAGGCCGACGATGAGATTTCGTTCCGAGCGCTTAAGCATTGTGTGTCCCACTCGCCGCCGCGCGAATGGCGTTGCCGCGCCAGCCGATGGCAAAGCCGTTGGTGTAACGCATATCCACGTACGCGATGTCCTCGCCGCGCTGCGTGACGATCTTCAGCGCGGCGGTCATGAATTTTTCGAACCGCTCGTCCACCTGGCGCCTCCCCAGGCGCACCGTGACGCCGTTGGCGAGATCGAATTCCCAGGCGCCGCGCGCGTCCACGCGCATGGCGGTGCAGCGCAGCCCGGCCTGCTGCAGTCGCCCCTGCGCGGCGAGGTAGCGCTGCGCCACCTGCGATTCCTTGCCATCGGGCCCGGAGAGCTGCGCCAGTTCCGGCGGGATGTGGCGCTCGTCGGTATCGAACAGCTCACCGCGCGTGTTGAGGAGGCCGCGCTCGCCCCAGCGGGCCGCGGCGCTCTGCTCGACCACCAGCACGTCGAGTCCGCGCGGCCAGGCGCGCTGCACGCTGACCGCATCCACCCATGGCAGCGTGTGGAGCGCGCGGCGCACGTCCGCGAGGTTCACCGACAGGAGGCCCGCGCCGTGCACCTGGGCTTTCACCACCCGCTCGACGTCCACCGGCGCCACGCGCTGGAAGCGCCCCTCCACCGCCACCGTCTCGATGGGCTGGTTGAAGGCCCACATCACCAGCGCTGCCCCGATCGCGGCCACGGCGAGCGCTGCGGCGCCGACCCCGAGTGCGCGCCAGTTGACGGCTGGCAAGCGGAACTTGCGCTCCGATTGCTTGCGGCGGTTTTTTCTGGGGCGGGTAAACATCGTTGGCTTCAGGCCTCAACCTTCGTGGCCGGCGCGAGCCGGCGGGCGAAGCTGGTTTCCAGAACGCGCCACACGAGTTCGTCGAAGTCGACGCCCACGGCGCGCGCGGCCATGGGGACGAGGCTGTGGCTCGTCATCCCCGGAATGGTGTTGATTTCCAGAAGCTGCGGCCGCCCGGCACCGTCCATCATGAAGTCCGCACGTCCCCAGCCGGATGCCCCGCAGGCGTCGAATGCGGCGAGCGCGAGCCCGGCGAGATGCTCCTCGGCGCTTGCGCCGAGCCCCGAGGGACAGAAGTAGCGTGTGTCGTCGCGGAAGTACTTGGCCTCGTAGTCGTAGAACGTCTTCGGTGTCTCGATGCGGATCGAGGGCAGCGCGCGGTCCCCGAGAATTGCCACCGTGTATTCCTTGCCGGTTATCCAGGGTTCCGCGAACACCAGCGTCTCGAGCTGCGCCGCGGCCGCGAACGCCGCCGGCAGATCCGCCGCACGCTCGACCTTGGTCATGCCGACGCTTGATCCCTGGCTCGCGGGCTTGACGATCATGGGCAGCTTCAGTCGCTGCACCGCGGGCTCAAAGTCCTCAGGGCCGCGCAGCACCAGGTAGTCCGCCGTGGGGACGCCGGCGGCGAGTGCCAGACGCTTGGTGCGCAGCTTGTCCATGCCAATCGCCGAGCCCATGACGCCGCTGCCCGTATAGGGCACGCCCAGGTATTCGAGTGCCCCCTGCAGCGTGCCGTCCTCACCGCCCGGGCCGTGCAGCGCGATCCACACGCGCTCGAAGCCTTGTGTCATGAGCGCGGCGAGCGCCGCATCGCGCGGATCGAAGGCGTGCGCGTCCACAGCGCGACGCTGCAGGCCCTCGAGCACCGCGTTGCCCGACAGGAGCGAAATCTCGCGCTCGCTTGAGTCCCCGCCGAAGAGCACGGCGACGCGGCCGAATTCGCGCGCCTCGGTCACGCGGCGCGGCTGCCCCGGTTCGTAGGTCAGGCGCACTCTAGGGTTCTCCCACGATGCGCACCTCCGGGTGCAGCGCCACGCCGTGCACGCGCTCAACGGTTGCGCGCACGTGCCCGATCAGGTCCTCCAGGTCGCGCGCGCTCGCGTGGCCGTGGTTGATGATGAAGTTCGCGTGCTTCTGCGACACCGACGCATCGCCGATGCGAAAGCCCTTGAGTCCCGCCGCCTCGATGAGGCGCGCGGCGTGATCGTCCGGCGGGTTGGTGAACACCGAGCCGCAGCTCCACTCGCCGATCGGCTGCGACGCCTTGCGCCGCGCGAGCAGCAGGCGCACCTCGTCCGCGTGCACGCCGGGCCGTTGCTCGAACGCAAGGACCGCGCCGATGAACCACTCCTCGGCAACCGGGGCGGTGACCTGCCGGTATGCGATTGCGTACTCGGATGCGGCGCGCGTGCGCGTATGGCCGCCGCGGTCGATAGTCTCCACGCTGAGCACGTGCCGCCAGGTCTCCCCGCCGAAGGCGCCAGCGTTCATGGCCAGGGCGCCTCCGAGCGTGCCGGGAATGCCGGCGAAGAATTCGGCCGGCCCCAGTCCCCACTTGATGCATTGTCGGGCGATACGCGCGCAGGCCACCCCGGCCTCGGCGCGCACCGTCGTCTCGTTCACGCGGGTGAGCACATCGAGCGTGCTGTGGGTACTGATGACGACTCCCTTGAGTCCGCCGTCGCGCACCAGGAGGTTGCTGCCGAGGCCGATCCAGTGGATCGGCGTGCCCGCGGGCAGCGCCTGCAGGAACGCCGCAAGCTGCGTGACGTTGCTCGGGTTGAAGAACACTTCCGCGGGGCCGCCCACGTGCCAGGAGGTGTGGCGGCTCAGAGGCTCCGCACGCCGCACGCGACTGGAAAACTCCGGCGCCAGGGCTACGTTCACGGCGCCCTCCCCGGCGGCAGGAGGGCGGGTAGATCTTCGCGCAGGGCGTGGGCGACGGCGCTGATGTTGCCCGCACCCATGGCGACGATCACGTCGCCATCGCGGATCAGGTCCTTGAGCGCCGCGGCGAGCTCCTCGACCTTCTCGACAAACAACGGCTCGAGGAGTCCGCGGCTGCGCACGGCGCGGCAGATGGCGCGGCCGTCGGCGCCGGCGATGGCCGTTTCGCCTGCGGCATAGACTTCCGTGACGAGCAGCACGTCGGCTGCCGAGAGCACTTTGCCGAAATCGTCGATGAGATCGCGGGTGCGTGTGAAGCGGTGCGGCTGGAACGCGAGCAGCACACGGCGGCCGGCATAGCCGTGACGTACCGCTTCCAGCGTCGCTGCGACTTCGGTCGGGTGATGAGCATAGTCATCGATGACGCTCACCTTGCCGACCGCGGTGACCACGTCGGCGATGTGCTGCAGGCGCCGCTCGACGCCCTGGAAGCAGGCGAGCCCGCGCTGGATGGCCGCGTCCTCGATGCCGAGCTCGGTGGCCACGGCGATCGCCGCCAGCGCATTGCGCACGTTATGAGTGCCCGGCAGGTTCAGCGTCACGGCAAGCCTGGCACCGCCGCGGCGCGTGACTTCGAAGTGGGTCTTGAGCCCCGCGTGCCGGATGTTGCCGCCGCGCACCTCCGCACCGTCTTGCAGGCCGTAGGACAGCACCGGTCGGCCCAGTTCCCCGACGATGCTGCGCACGTGCTCATCGTCCAGGCACACCACGGCCAGTCCGTAGAACGGCAGGTTGTGGAGGAAATCGACGAAGCTCTGCTTGAGGAGCCCGAAGTCCCCGCCGTGGGTGCTCAGGTGATCATTGTCGATGTTGGTGACCACCGCCATGAGCGGCTGCAGGTGCGTGAACGAGGCGTCACTCTCATCGGCCTCCGCGACCAGGTAGCGCCCGGCCCCGAGTTGCGCGCCGCTGGCAGCGCTTTGCAGACGTCCGCCGATGACGAAGGTCGGATCCTCACCGCCCTCGGACAGGACGCTGGCGATGAGGCTCGTGGTGGTGGTCTTGCCATGGGTGCCGGCGACCGCGATCGAATAGCGGAAGCGCATCAGCTCGGCGAGCATTTCCGCGCGCGCCACCAGCGGGATGCGCGCGCT
>Ga0182015_10003218_pt1 | contig 18571 bp, 14 predicted proteins | sample 712P3MmetaG_FD_120478 | JGI IMG/M metagenome (GOLD analysis project Ga0182015, IMG submission 120478) | Permafrost microbial communities from Stordalen Mire, Sweden - 712P3M metaG | ecosystem: Environmental > Terrestrial > Soil > Wetlands > Permafrost | place: Sweden: Stordalen | collected...
GCGGTACACGCGGTGCGCCGGGATCCGGAATTGCGTCGCTTCTATCGACGAAAATTAGTCCAGAAAGGTCTGGGGAAAGCGCGAGTCGCGGCAGCACGAAAACTGGGGATTCGGTTGTGGATCATGTTGCGGGATCAGATTGATTATCAAGAGTTCTGTCATCGTGGACAGATGCAACAGAAAAGCGGTGATGCCTGTGCGGGAATGCCTGGACTGCGTTATGGTGCGAAGAGTCACCGTCTGATTGATTAGGCGACCCGCCTCCCTCCGGGGAGTTCGCATAACTCATCATGGTCGACCGTGACCGAAGAGATGTTTGGTGGGCAACACCGGATCGATGAAGCGGAAACGGCCCGAGCTGGTTGGGGTGACACAAGTGAAACAAGGCAGCCACAGAGACGCGATTCGCGTGCCATGGGGCAGGTGTGTTCGTGGACAGAAAAAATAAGAATAAAATCTCTTGAAACGGTCGGCGTCGTTAGAGATAAGGAAATAAAGTTCTACTTTAAATGTCCTGTTATCCGACGCAATCAGGAGGTATACGCACGTCACGATCCAACGTAGTTACGAGCGAGCTATGACTATCGGCCGAGGTGAGCGAGCGCGGCACGCAGTGGGGCAGTCGACACGTGAATCAGCCCCTCGAAAGGCGAGTACAGTTCTAGGATCAAGAAGATCGCGCCGGAAACTGAGACCGCAGAAACAAACAAGCTTACGACCACGGTTGCATTGCGAGGTGCGTACAGGCCAAAGCTGATGAAAATAATGGTGAGCCAAAAAATCAGCACGACCAACATCGATACCGAAATCGAATTGGTTCTTTGTTCTGCCATTAACCAACGTGTCTGGCCCAGGCTCATCACCAGACTCAACGCTTCGCCCTGGATCGAGCGTTGCATATCATCTTTCGGCGCAAGTCCCTGAATTTTGTCGTAGAGAAGCTCGCCATTGTTATTTGCTCCAAACTGGGGCGAGTCAATAGCCCGCTTGACGGAGGTCCATTCCATAGCATGTTCAACTGAGGCGCGAAGAGCATCGCGCGCGTCCTTTGCCTCAGGCCCGTAGTGCGCCAGGACACGATCGAGCAGAACGATTCGGCTCGACATATCCGTCAGCTCAGTGCTCTGCGTATCAAACGATCCCTTGGCAGACGCGATCAGCAGACCAAGAACCAGAGCGGCCATGGTCGCCACAAGCCCCATTCCCAACTTGACAACATCTTTTGTATCGCCACTCAAGTGATCGCTGGGCAAAACCGAGTGGAGCGCCATCCCAAGCGCCGCTCCTCCAAATACAAACCCGAACGTGATGAAGGTAACTGAGATTGAACTCAATGTTTCTTTCCGAGAAAAGCAAACGGGTTGCGATAAGTGCGGCCCGCCAAACGCTACACCTAGTCATTCAGTCTTGTAATTGTCAGAAGTGACAGGCGGCGACAACACATCCCCAACAAATAAAGTATCACTTCACTTCTCCGGTTATCCGACTAATCGGGACCTAGCCCGGTAGGGCGAGTAATATCTGCAACACTAAATTCACTTCACCAACTCAAACTCGCCGGGTTTCCATGTGTAGTCGAACCACGGCCGCAACGGACCATAGAGGCGTAGCAGAACATTCCAGCCTTTGCCGCGCACGGTCTGAACCCAGTTCGCTTCGTGACCGGCTGGCGCTGTCGGTCCGAAATAAACATCCACTGACGTGTCGGGATTGATGACGATGCCTTTCTTCTGGCTGCCAATGCTTGGGAACTGCTCGTCGGTTTGAAGTTCCGAGCGCGTCTGGTTGTCATAAACGACGAACGACCAGAAATTTTCCGCCGGAATGTGGGGCGGCAGGTGAATCTTGTAGGTCTTGCTGCCGTCGAGCGGTTTGCCTTCGGAATCCACGAACGCCGCAGCATATTGTGAGCCGACGCCAATCATCTGCATCGCCATCGCCGGGGTGATGCCCGTGGCGTAGTAAAAAAACATGGTGCGGGCATCGAGATTACGAACCCCCGGCTGCGCCAAAAATTGGTAACTGCCACCAATGAACGGGGTGCACCACGCGCTGTTGCGGTAGAAATAGGCTTCTTTCATGCGGCTCTTGAACAGGATGGCGCGAGCCGTAGCGTTGCCTACCGCGACCGACTCGGTGAGAATCTTCTTCATGCGCTCGTCCGGCGCGAAGGGCTTTCCTTTCTCGATGCCGATGGAGGCGAGCACGCCGAGCGTTTCGGGGTCGAGAGCGTCATTCGGCTCTTCCTGCACGACGTGGTTAATCTCCTCGTAGAAAGTAAAGTCGTTAGCATGGATGGTATTGAATGCTTGGCCGGACACATTGATAAACTTCATCGGGGGTGGATTTGTTGCCTGCGGCTCGGGGGTCAGATACCCAGGGACGATTTGCTAGCAATGCGAGACGCCTCAACGAGTTTGCGCACGCTTAAACAGGAGTGGAAACAAAGTTCAGTACGCAATCTTAGAAATCACAAATAGCTAACCTATGATCAAACCGATTGCTGCGGGGAATCAACCTGGTGGCTGACAGGTACGTGTTCTTATAGCCGACGACCAGGCCAATTATAAGGAAGGCGGTCCGGTCCACATTGCAAGCAAATCCAAACATCAAGGTTGTTGGGGAAGCTCGCGACGGCGCCGAGGCGATTGAAGAAGCTAAAAAATTGAAACCAGACGTAATAGTTTTAAATGTAACTATGCCGGTTAAGAATGGTTTTGAAGCGGCCCGAGAGATCAAAACGATTTTCCCGGAAACAGCGATTGTCATCTTGTCTTCACACGCTGACCAACGTTTCATCGAGGAAGCCAAAAAGTTAGGGGTGCGGGCTTACGTTGCCAAGTCGAAAGCGACTGAGGCATTGGTAAGAGCCGTCGAGGCTGCTATTCAGAGTGAAGATTTTGTCCTGATTGACTAAGAACAGACACTGCTAAGAAAGGATCTATCTCTTATCCCAGATACCGAGCAACAAAGCCAGCCGTGACTCTTCCCGGAACAACTAATCCTCAATATTCAAATACACTTTTCTCGGTATGGCAACCTGCTCTGTTATCGCGCCAACTGTGGCATGGCCGATTTTCGTACAGGTGGGGGTTCCTGTTCCGCAACCAACTGCGCCTAAGACGATTCTAGTTGCAGACGACAACCCGATGATCCGAAAAGTTCTCTGCGAAATATTTGAGATTGAAGCTGACTACGAGATTTGCGCCGAGGCTACCAATGGCGAAGAAGCGATTGCGTTCGCTAAACAACACAAGCCCCATTTAATCATCCTCGATTTAGCGATGCCTGGCGGGATGAGTGGAATCGATGCTGCCCGCGAATTGAAGCGAATCATGCCTCAAGTGCCCATCATCCTGTTTACGCTTCATGCGGATACGACGGTTACTCATATTCTAGAACAAAATTCGCCGATTGATTTGGTCGTGGCTAAATCCGACGTTGGGAACATCGTTAAACACGTTCGCTCATTGTTGGCCGCTTAGCCGCCAGGCCAACCCAGCCTTTTCGTCTTAATAACCCAGACTCCTTGTGCTGCTTGCTCCATGGCGGAACGCTCTTCATTGTCAGCGTCGGTGTCAGTGAATTCCTGCGCCCGTAGGAACATCGCGTCTTCAATTGCCATGACAAGATCATTGAGCTTCTTTTGGTCGGTCTCAACGAGCGCCGACTGATAGAGTTCTCGCCAAGTTTTCATCATTTACCCGCAACTCGCCTAACAAGAATCGTCGGGAGATATGCGGACCAGGAGAGCCGAATTTATTTCGGATTACAGAAGATGTCAAGATAGCTAGATTATCGTTAGGAGGGGAACAGCAACGTAGTCTTTTGAGACATTACGCTATGTACGGCTTATCCTTTGTGTCCTCCCGAATTGGCTCCAGGCCCGGGCCGCGAAGAATTCCAATCCTATTGCCCCACGTGCCACAGTACCCGTTACATCATCATGCAGCCGCCTCTGCCGCCCGAAACCTGGACGGCGGAAGTAAACAAAATGGTGAAAGTGATGGGCCAGCCGATTCCTGAAGACGTCCAACCCGTGATTATTAAATACTTGCAGATGCATTACGCAGTCGAAACTCGAAAGCTCTGACTTCTAAATCGCGCTGGCCTCTCCGAGCACGATTCCAACGCTTTCTTTTGGCAAAACCCATGTAGGAAGCTAGTGAATGGATCCCGTTGTGGTTATCGATAGCGGACCCATGCCTGCCGCAACCTCCGATTGACCGGTGATATTGCTTAGGTCACCGGTGGTCTGGTCGATCGCGCAGGCAGTAATGTTATTTGCAGTTGACCCTGCATTCGCTACGTACACGAATTTGCCGGAGGCATCCACTGTGATTGAGACAGGTGTGGATTGCGGCACGCACACGTCACTATTCAGCAGAGTGAAGGTGTCAGTTGCGGAATCAAAGCTGAGCGCCACAAGGTCACTGACTGCGTTCTGAGTCGCGTAAACGAATTGGCCGAGCGGGTCCGTTGCCGCGGCATACGTTCCGGCACCCAAGGGCGGGGTGAAGTTGAGAAATGTGAGAGCACCCAATGTGGAGTCAATTGCGAACGATGACATGTAAAAATTGGAGTTAACTGTGACCAAGTTTGTTACGTAGGCGAAACGTCCCGACGAGTCTACGGCGATCGAAATCGGGTAGTTCATATCCGCCGTGAAAGGCGACCCTGTGATGGTCGCAAGCGCGCCCGTAGAAGGATTAATAGAACACTCGTATACATACCCACCATTGCCGCTGCTAGGAGGTGCAACCACATACAAGAATTGTCCGGTAGGATCGACTGCGCCTCCGGTCGGTACTTCGGTTATGGAAACACTTGAACCGCTGATCGCGGTCAGAGCTCCGGTACTGGCATTAATTGTGTATCCGGTAATCGAAGAATTATTCCCCACATAGGCAAACCTGCCCGAAGGGTCCACAGCCACAAATACTGGACTACTCGTCGCGAGGGGCGAGCCACTTATTGCAGCCAGCGCTCCCGAGGCTGAATTGATCGTATATTCCGACACAGAATTGGAGCCGCTATTCGCCACGTAGGCGAACCTGCCCGAAGGGTCAACTACCACCCAATTCGGATACATCCCCGCCGCGAACGGTGAACCGCTTGCTGCGGTCAGGTGGCCGCTGCTAGCGTTGATGCTGTAGGCCGAAACGTTATTGGAACCACTATTTGCCACGTAGGCGAACTTCGGCGTGTACGTTACTGCGGCGCTTCCGCCGGCCAAAACTACGCGCCCGGGTCCCTGCTGCGTGCGCGCTTTGTTTAAGAGAGTCAGAGCCCCGTCGCCGGTGATGGTGTAAGTCCAAACCTCGTTGGAATTGGGCTCAGATGTTCCGCCAATATTAGTATTCGTAACATACAGTAGCGCGCCGTTGGGATCCACGGTCGCGGACGTAGGTTCATAGCCTGCGGCGAAAGGCGATCCTGTAACTAACGTTAGACCGCCAGTCGTAGTGTTGATCTTCACTGCGGAAATTGTACCTGGGTTATTTCCTCCGGGGATGTACATGTATTCCCCTGAAGGTGCCATGACGAGTGAAAACGAGCTGGCCGCTCCCGTGCTGAAAAGCGAACCAACAACCGTGGGGACGCCGGTGGTGGCATTAATGCTGAAAGTCGTGACTTCGCCAGGGCTTTGCAACACGTAACCAAATTCTCCGGAAGGAGCTATCGCCACAGCGAGCGCACCAGTCCGAGATAAGAAAGGTGAACCGGCCATGGCTGTCAGCGCACCTGTTGTAGGGCTGATCGTATAGCCTGATACATCCCCACCAGGACTGTCGTTTAAATTGTTGACGTAGGCGAATCTGCCGGTGGGGTCTATCACTACTGAGCCCGGGTCATCCCCGGAGGGGAAGGGTGAGCCAGTCACGGCGGTGAGCGCCCCGGTATCACCATTAATGGTGTACGCCGAAATGTTGTTGGAGGTTTGGTTCGCAACGTAGACAAATTTGCCTGATGGGTCAACCGTTATCGACTGGGGAATGTCTCCTGTCGCCCAGGGCGAGCCTGTGACCTGGTTCAGTTGCCCGCTAGTGGCGTTGATTGTGTAGGCTGAGATGGTATTGCCAGTGGCCCCAAGAGCGTACGCGAATCTCCCTGAGGGATCCACTGCCTGCACAACTCCCGCCAACTCGTAGCCGTTGCTCCGCAGTTGGCCAGTTTTCAGATTGACTGCGTAAATGGAAGCAGTTTCAATGCTTTCAGCGGAATTAGACACGTAGGCGAAGCGAGTCACGAGATGGCTGTTCCCGGAAAGGTCCACGATTTGTGGACTGTTCGTCGCGCTGTCATCGATGATGAGTGAGCCCGAGAGTAATCCGCCCTGGGTGGGAGCGAACGAGACGCTGATAACACAATTTGATCCCACCGCAATGCTCCCGCCACAAGTATTGGTCTCTTTGAAATCCGTGCTGGGAACGATGCTGTCCACGCTGATGGCGGAACTGGAATTATTTGTCACCGTCACTTTATGGGCTCCGCTGGTGGTGTCCACCTGCTGCGGCGGGAACGCGATGCTGGTAGGCGAGATCGTCACTTGCCCGACGCCCGTGCCAGTGAGGCCGGCGACCTGAGGACTGTTCGAGCCGGAATAGCTTACGCTAACGCCTCCATCGATGGCGCCCAAAACCGCGGGAGAAAACTGCACGTTTATGGTGCAACTGGCGCCGCCGGCAAGGCTGCTGCCGCAAGCTCCCGATGCCGGGTTGCTCTTTATATAGCTTCCACTGGCGGCAAAGGTGAGGCCGAGACTTGAAGCGCCCGTGTTCTTTATGGTCACGCTCTGGGCCACGCTCGTGGAGTCTATGGTCTGATTTCCAAACGCGAGCGTGGACGGAGTAAGTGTGATTGGCGAATCCGCGGTGCCGGAACCTTTGGCCGTGAGAGTTACATATTGCTGGCTGCTTGCGTCAGCGAAGATCACCGAGCCGTCCACGGTGCCGAGTTCTGTGGGAGTAAAAAACACATCCTCAGTACAACTCGCATTCGCACCCAGCGACGAGCCGCACCCTCCACTGGTAGCTGGAACGGCGCTGAAGTCGCCACTAGCGGCGATGCTGCTGATCGCGATGGACGAGGCAGTGTTATTCGTTAGTTTGATAGTCTTGATCGCGCTGGTCTTGCCGATGGTTACAGTCCCAAAATTCAAGCTGGAGGGAGATACGGTTTCCTGGGCGAGTCCGGTACCGCTAAGGCCCACTAGCTGAGGACTGGCGGGCGCATTATCGAAAACGCTGATGCTGCCGTCGATAGCACCGACCGATGCGGGCGCGAACTGCACACTGATGGTGCAAGCCTTCCCGGCCGCAACGCTCGAACCGCAAGTATTGGTCTGCGTAAAATCGCCGCTGGCCACAATCGTAGTTATAGTTAAGGCGTGCACTTCATCTGTGTTCGTCAGCGTTATTTCCTGGATTCCGCTACTTGAGCCGACCACTTGATTTGAGAATGTTAGGCCCGTCGGCAATAGACTGATGTCTTGGGCGCGCGACGTATCCACGAATAAAAAACTGAAGAACACCGAAACTAGCAGAACCATGCGAACGGTATACATATTTCTCCTTCCCTGGGGTCGAATGACGCGATTGTGAGACGGCAACTGGTTATGGCGAGCTCGCAAGCTCGGCCTTATTGCTCAAGCGATAGTATCCGCCCTATAATGTGCGCAGTGACGCCGGTTCCTGCATCCACTCGTCCCGCGAATATCTAGCAGAAGCCGTCCCGTAAGTCTTGCGAAGGCCCTGAAATTTTCTTCAAAGAGTTTGGAAAGTGTTTATGCAGGAGAAAACAAAGCGGTTCTACCTTTTCGGGCCATTCAAGCTCGACAGCCAGGAGCGCGTTTTAACCATATCGAACGAGCGAATCGCATTGACGCCCAAAGCCTTGGATACTCTTCTCGTACTAGTCGAAAGGAATGGGCACGTTCTTGAGAAGGATGAAATCCTCAAACATGTTTGGCCCGACACATTCGTAGAGGAAGGTACGCTCGCCCAGAATATTTCAACGCTTCGCAAGGCCTTGGGAGAAGATTCTCACGGTCACACCTACATCGAAACTGTTCCGCGGCGTGGTTACCGCTTTGTAGCCCCAGTGATGGTAGAGACGGAAAAAACGTCCGACGACGCGATGCCGATGGCTACATCGTCGTCGAGCGCCGATTCCCGTTTTCGAACAGGAACTTGGGCATTGGCAGCTCTGGTCCTTCTGGGCGTCGTCGGATATTTCTGGCACGGACATCTTACACATTCGGCTCGCCCGCCCACGAACCGAGTAGCACTCGTGGTAGTGCCTTTTGAAAATCTAAGTGGTGCGGTCGACCAACAATATTTCGCGGATGGCTTCACCGAAGAAATGATCACTCAACTCGGGGACCTCGATCCGAAGAAGCTGGCCATTATCGCCCGAGTCTCTTCCGTACAATATCATCCCGGCAGAAATGCCCATGAGATCGGACAGGAGTTGGGTGCGGACTACATTTTACAAGGCAGCGTGACGCGCGATAGGGATCGAGTGCGGATTACTGCTCAATTGATCCTGGCCACGGATCAAACGACTCTATGGGCGCGAGATTACGATCGCAGTCTTCGCGACATTCTGTCGGTCCAACGCGAAGTAGCAGGGGCCATCGCAAAAGAAATCAAACTAAAGCTGAGCCCCGAGGAAAGCCTTCGCCTTGAAGTCCCGCGCACGGTGGACCCGGATGCATATGAATTGTATTTGAAAGGACGCTATTTCTGGAATAAACGCAGCGAGGCCAACTTCGTAAAGTCTATCGATTACTTCCAGCAAGCGATCGCCCGCGATCCAAACTACGCCCCAGCCTACGCCGGTCTTGCTGATTCTTATGCCCTGCTGGGTTCTTCGCCAAATCCCGATATCCCGCGGAGCCAGGCCATGCCTAAAGCGAAAGCAGCGGCGGAAAAAGCATTACAGCTTGATGAAACTCTATCCGACGCTCATACCTCCCTCGCTTTCGTTAAAATGCACTACGAATGGGACTGGCCGGGCTCCGAGAAGGAATTCCAGCGCGCTCTGAACTTGAACCCCAACTACGCCACAGCCCATGAGTGGTACGCCTTCTGGTTCACGGCTCAGGGCAGAACCGACAAGGCCCTTGATCAACTCGCCTACGCCCAGAAAGCCGACCCGCTCTCATTGATCATCAAGGCTGACACTGCCGAGATGCTCAACTATTCTGGCCAGTACGCCGAATCTCAGCAGGAAGCTCAAAAAGCTCTAGACATGGACCCCAATTTCCTGCCGGCATATTTGTGCCTGGCAGATGTTCACGTGGCGACCGGGAATTATCGGAGCGCAATCATCGAACTTCAAAAAGCCCTTACCATTTCCCCTGACGACACTTGGACGCTAGCCCGGCTCGGCGCCACTTATGCCCTTGCGGGCGAGCGAAACAAAGCTGAAACCATCTTGCAAGAGATGCTGAGGGATTCGAAAAACCGAGGAGATCTGGCGATGAACATTGCACAAATTTACTCCGTCCTCGGAGAGGACATTAAGGCGCTCGCGTATCTAGAGAAGGCATATCAATACCGCGAAGGCGGGCTGATCCTGATGAACGTCCGGCACGAGTTCCAGCGTCTTCATTCTGATCCGCGATTCGTTGACTTGACGCGCCGCGTAGGCTTGCCGGCACCGAGCCAGTAAGACCGCAGTTTCCCTGGGCTATAAGGAGCTACAGCCGAATCCGCAGAATTCGGATGTGATGGCGCAAATCGCCTTGTGCTACGCCAATTTGGGCGATGCGCAGCAAGCCGACACATTCATCAAGAAAGCGCGCGCGATCGACAAGAGCAGTTTGGATTACGTTTACGACCAGGTAGAAATCTACGCACTGTTAGGAAATACGAAAGAGGCCTTGAGTGCATTGAAGGAAGCGCTCGAGAAGCATTATCCGGCCGAAGCTGTTGCGGCAGATCCGAGCGTTGACAGCCTTCGCAGCTGTTCTGAGTTCAGCGACCTGATCAAAAAGTATTCCGCGAAGAAACCGTAACGTGCGACCCCTCTCCTGTGGGACGCCGTGTCCAGCCTTGTGTTCAGCTAAACTCTGTAGTCGTGAATTTTTCCATGACAAGTGGCACAAAGAGTCACAAGATTCTTCTGGGAATTATCGCCGCAGTGACTCCGAAATTGAATATGGTGAATCTGTAGATCGCTCGCGATTCCGCAATTCTGGCATCTCCAATTATCTCTTTCTAAAACCTGACGACAGATTCGAACGTATCCATCTCCTGGAAACCTAGCTCGAGAACGTTTCGGTCGGAGGTGATTCACGTAGATTCCTTTACGCTTTTGATAAATTCAAGCCTCTCGGATAGAGGGAGAAACTCAATCAAGCGTCGGAGTGCGCCTGAGAAGACTTCAGGATTTCCCTCGTCGAGCGTCGCCCCTGCGAGAAAGTCTGCGCAGATCATCTCCATGCAATAGCTGCGAGATTTCTGCGCCCCCAGCATCAGAGAAGCAGTTTCAAGCGCCTGCTCGATGATTGGTACTTGGCTCTTGTAAAGCTTAAAGAAAATGATCTCCCAGGGCTCAGTCTCCTGGCCGGTCAAATGGCGCTCGACTTCTCGTTTGAAGGCCTCTTTCTGAAGCTCTTTAGCTTTGTGCACCCAGGGTGCACAATCGAATTCGTTTCCCTCACGGCGCGCGATCTTTACTAGCTCTCTGGCCTTGGTCCAGCCCACTTCACGAAGTTGCTGTTTCGGAATCCGAGTCAGATGTTCGTGTATTGCCATGAGGTAATACGCTTTTCGGCGCGAATCCGGAAAGCGCTTCTCTAAGAATTCATCAAACGATTTCAGATACTCGAGGCGCCAGTACCGGCCGGCTCTCACTTCGCATAAGTACTGGCCCAGTTCGACAAATCGCTCATCGCATTCTCGTTCTTTGGTTTGCTCCCAGGACAAGATCTCGTCGATCTTCCCGAGAACGGCCAACGCCCGGCGTCGATTCAGCTCTGGGGCCACAATCGTCTGTCCATTAATCCGAAAGCTCGTCAAGCCAATCAAGGTCGCTAGCTCCTGGCCGGCGAATCAAATTAACATCGACCAACCTTCTGTCGTTCAAACAAAGACCGAGGTGCGAGCAGCTGGTGCATCCGTTCTGGGGGAAGCGAATCCCGCTGTGGGCAGCAAACTGACCTGCTTCGACCTGGCCGACCGTTGTCTCGACCAGCCTCTCAAACTCGCGGCGCTGTTCTTCTGAGATCGATGCCTTCAAATATTGGATCTCGGGGAGCTGCTTTCGAACGAACACAACGAGTGCTACATCGGAGATACCGCTGATCCATGAATAGCAAATGAGTTGAGGGTCGAGTGTCAGCAGCCCTTCCGGCTCTTCGGGATAGCGGCTAGTAGTGGTCTTCCAATCGATCAAACACTCCTTGCCCTCCAGAGCGCCGAGAGCATCCACGTAAGCAACGAACTCGTTGTTTCCGGGAAGAGCGCGAAGCATCTTTACTTGCAGGTGTTCTTTCGGACGGGGAATGCGAACGCGATCATCCTGGGCGAATTTCTGCAATAGATGGACTCCCTGGTGCACCAAGCGGTCCCAGGAATCCCCTTTCTTGTATTCGAACGGAGTGTCCCGAAAAGCACCCCATTCCCGGAAAAGTACTGCAGACGGATCTTCTCGGCGGAAGTAAGCGCCCAGAGCAGTTTCAAAGCAGCGACCGAAAACCATTGCTGCGCGCGTGTCTTTCTCTCGCCATCCATCCAGATAGCGGTAGCGATAGCTGCGAGGACAACGGAGATATTGGCTAATCTGCGTGAAGCTGTACGTCACTGGAGCCTCCTGCGATCACGCCCTCGCGAGCATCTCTCGAGATCTGTTCCCATTCGCTGGAAGGCGCAAAACCTGCGAGATCGAGAAACGTGCGACCACCAAACACTTTCCTGGCGGTTCGCAAAACTCCGATGAGACCGAGCAGGGCTTTCTCGTCCACTTCGTCCCTGCCGAGCAAATCGTGGTCATAGCCAAAATCCCGCAGGAACCAGTTCAGCCGCCACAGCGCCTTCGTAGTGGCATAGAGTCGACCGGAGATTTTGCGGGAAGCGAGATCCTTGGGCTCAAGGATCGCGAAGCTCAGAACGAAGAACGGCTTCTGCGGATGCCAACGATAGTAAGTGCGATCTACGCGCACGAGGAATATGCCCTGGAGGACTTCCTCGCCGCGTGATCCTTCTGACTGCAGACCTGGCAGATGGCGTTTCATGCTTTCACCTCCGCGGACTGAGCATAGGAATTGAGCTTACAGAGCAAGCTATCCCGATCATTTCTTGCGGCGGTTGCGAGCTCAGAAATGAAAGACTCGACCAGGTCCCGGCTAGCTTCTTTGAGCGTTGCAGTACCGCAGAAGTCGGCAGCGTAGGCCTTCACGAGTGAGGGATCGAGGTTGTATTGGCGAATGAGAAGGCAGAGTTGATCACGCAAACGCGGCTGACCGCTATTCGAACCATTAGAACTATGGAGTCCGTTTGAATGCGGCGGAGCCGCGAAGGATTGTGATGGCGTGGAGAATGATCCCAGTTCTTCAACCGAACAGAGTCCGATACCATAAGCTTTGCGCAGAGCGCGATTGACCGCCCTTGTTTCGGCAACGCGCATCTCCGCGCCGCGGACAAGGGGAGATGTGTTGGATGGGTCGGCATCTCCGTAACCGACAAAGCCTTTTGAGCGAGATGACTTGTAAACTGTGGCGCTAAAGACCCAACGACATGCCACGCGATCCGAAAACTCCGGTATCAGTCGGCTGCCTATTCCTCTGCAACGGCGACGATTGGCCAAGCGGATCAATCCGCTGTTAGTCACGTACCATGCGCCATTAAGAAGCCTGATCTCACCCATGCAAACTGAAAAGCCAAACCGTGTGGTAAGCTCACGCAGAGCGTGGAGAGTCGACTTCGAACATTCGCCGGGCCATTGGGCTTTCGCGCGTGCTACATTCTGACAAGTGAGAGTAGAAATCCTCGGGGCTTTGGGAATCATGGGGAGCTCCTAGATTCAAGTATATAACAACTATTTTATTCTATTATAACTATGCCGTCAAGCAGAAAACTGAACGGTGAAAAGATAGTCGCGTCCAAAACGAAATCACTCGGGCGACGAATCAGACAGCTGCGGGGATTCGATATTAGTCAGGCTGATTTCGCTAGAATGGTTGGCGTTAGCCAAAGCCAGCTTTCGAAGTACGAGAGGGGTGTTGTAGCCCCTCCGGCGGACGTTTTGATTCGGATTAAGGAGCAATTTCGAGTGAGTATTGATTGGTTGCTGACCGGTGATTCCGAAAGTGGCCGACAAATTTCCCGACCCTAAATAGTGATCTGCGACCAATAATATTTTGCACCGTGCGGCCTGACCTCTCGAAGACTATCGAACCTTTTGCGGAATCCGCGGATCGGAGAAGGGCACTAACTTGCGAACTGTTTTTGCGGCCCGGATCCGGAGCAATAAGAAACAGGGCAGTAAGTGGTTGCAACGATTCCTCACGAAAACGACCTAAAGCTGCGCTGTTCTCGAAGAAAAGCTGGTCGAACGCGTGTCCATTGCTCGCCTTCCTGCATCTAATCTTTTGGAGATTTGAACAGACTGCAACTTTGCGGCTTGCCGGGGATCGTATGACCGACCTGCCAGAGATGCGTCGCGACCTAACCGCTGGACAATTGGCTTAACTCTTGTTCTAAAACGCCAAGATAGCCGCGCTTGCTCGTTTTGTACCTGTGGTCTCATTTTTTCCGAAATTGAGCGTCAGCATTAGGAGGAAGATAACGCAAACTCCAAACTCACCGGCACCGATTGTTACCGGACCGCGGACCATTGCTGGCAAGAGGCGCAGTCGACGTAACGCTCTCAAACTTGGCATTTTTTCAAAGCAATTAATTCTAGAAGGCGAACGGCGCGCCGATTTTGAAAAACTCCACCGAGGTCTACGGGAATATTGGCAACCGCAAGGTATGATGGAAGACGTAAATGTGTACGATTTGGCCGTCCTATATTTGCGAGCGCATCGTATCATCCCAGCCGAGAACGCTATGATCGCAAGATCCCCGCTGTTTGTTGGAGTTGATCGCCCAAATTCGAATTTACCTCGTCCATATTTATTACGCGGCGCGCTAAAAGATGGCTCAGACGCTCTCTCCGCTAAAATGGTTCTCCTTGAAGCAGCGGCGGAACAATTGATCAAGTTGTCTAAGAATATCGTGGCACGGGGATTTGACTTCGCGGAAAATATAAGAGCTATAGCTGCGATCTACGGCAGTTTCGACCCTCATTCTCCCTCAGATTTTTGCGGCGACTTTTTCGAACTTATGATCCAAGGTAAAAAATGCGAGAAAGACCATGACGCAAGCTCGGAGCAAGAGTTGAGGAAGCTAGCCACGCAATTGATTACGAATGAAATTCGTCGTCTGTCCAAGCTCTCTGCAAAGAACGAATTGGATGAAACAATCTGGGACTCGCATTCCTCGCTTCTTCCGGCGCAGGCAGATTTGGATAAAATCATCCGATACGAAAGTCACCTGAGCCGGGAAATTGAAAGAAAAATAAACTTGCTGCAACAGCTGCAACGCGCACGCCGCGGTTATCCACCATCACCCACAATCAAGGTGGATGTTGGGTGATTTTTTTGTTCGGGGTTATTCGGCGTACAGCACCAGCATTATTCCCAGGGCGATCGCACGCGCACCATCGTCTGAGATCACGGACAGAGTAGCCAAAAAATGCAAAACGAACCCACCTATCATCATGAAAATAGGCTTGATGACAAAAAGATTGTTGTGGTTTTAGGCCGTTTCGGGGCGTCAAGAGCAGGGAATCAGGGTCTAACTAAGCGATACCGAAGGAAGGGAACTGCGATGTGCCAACGCCGATTCCCCTGAACGGCGTTGGCACATCCTACATCAACGGTTAGTTGCAACCCATGGTGTGGCCGACGCTTGCGGGGAAGTATGCGCAAACGTAGAGCGTGGCCATTGCCGTTGCCGATGAAACAAAATTGTAAACGTGATGGGCCAGTCCCTCCCTAACGACGTGCAGCCCGTAATCATCAAATATCTTCAGGAACATTACACTCCCGAAACCCGCAAGCCTTAACACACTCGCAACCCTGTGATAGCATCTGGCCGAAACTTGAAGACCTACAGCTTTCAATGACCCAGCATTCGATATTTTGCACGTGACACCCGATGAACCGCGCGCGACGCCTTCGACGACAGCAGAAGCTCGCCGCCGCGGCAGCCAAAGCAATCCCGCAGAAAGCGAAGACCGCGTTGCCGGCGCATCCGCCTGTTTCTCGCGCTCCGCTGTGGCTCGCGGCAGCCTTCCTGCTCCCGAATCTGGGCGCGTTGGCCTGCAGTTTTGTGTTCGACGACCGTGTCCTAATCGTCCAGAACGAGTCCCTGCACATTCATTCGCTTCGCCAGCTCGCACATATTTGGAAGTCCGGATACTGGCCCGATCCCCATGGCCTCGAGCTTTATCGGCCGGTCTCGCAGACGCTATGGGCCGTCACTTGGGCCGCGGGCGGCGGCTCGCATCCAGCGCTGTTTCACGGCATCGGTCTGGCGTTGGGAGTGGCCGTCGTACTTCTCCTTTACCATTTCTTGCTCGCCGCGCAAGTGGCGCCGCGAACCGCGTTCATTGCCGCGCTGCTGTTCGCAGTTTTTCCGATCCACACAGATGCCACTACCTCCGTGGTCGGCTCGGCAGAATTACTCGCTGCCGCCTTCAGTTTTGGCGCGTTGCTTTTCTACTATCGCCGCCAACCAATTCCAGCGTTAATTCTGTTTGCCCTCGCCGTTTTTTCCAAAGAGAGCGCCGCCGCCTTCGCCGCACTGCCAGTAGTTTTCCCACGTGAAGACTGGCGCTCGCGGGATACCAAAATCGTTGCCACCGGCGCTGGAGTGATCATCGCCGCCGCGCTGCTGGCGCACCGCGTTCTTTCACGCAGCTCTCAAATCCCTCCGATCGATAATCCTATGGCCTTAATCGACACTGGCCAGCGCTTCCTCACCGCGCTGTGGATTCAGTGTTTGTACCTGTTCAAAACTTTGCTGCCGATCACGCTTTCGGCAGACTATTCCTACAAGCAGATCCGCCTGGTAATGGGGCCTGAAGACTGGCGCGCGTGGATGGGACTGGGGCTCGTCGCAGGCGCGATTTATCTGGTCGTGCGCTGGCCCGAATTTCGGCCGCCGGTGCTGGCCTACGCCATTTTGTTTTCGCCGACGGCCAACATTCTATTTCCGATCGGAACCATCATGGGCGAGCGGCTGATGTACGCGCCTAGCCTGGGGCTCGCCCTGCTGCTGGCGATTTTGTTGGCGCGAACGCGCCACTGGAAAATCGTGCTGATTGCCGTAGCGCTCATTTTTGGCGCACGCACGGCCGTCCGCAATCTCGACTGGCTCAGCCCCGAACGTTTCTATACGCGGCTGGCAGAAACCTCTCCAAACAGCGCAAAGTCCCATTATTCCGTGGGCGTTATGCATGCCGCGAGCGGCGATGATATCGGCGCCATCGAGGCCTATGACCGCGCTATCGCCATTTTCCCCGCATACGCCGAGGCTTATCGCAATCGCGGCAATTCGCTTGCGCGGCTTGGCCGGAATGCGGAAGCTATGGCTAGCTACCGCGCCTGCTTGCGCTTCGATCCCGGAGACTTCGCCGCCGCCTTCAACCTGAGCCAGCTCCAGGCAGGCATCCCTGTGAATCCGCCCCGCGCTGCTCTGATGTGATTAGAAAACAGTCGAGGCGAACCCCAGGCTTGCGCCGTGTGCTGAGCGAAAAAAAAGCGGGGAGCCTGTCCTGCGCTCCCCGCCTTCTGTGTTTGGCTGAATTGTTTTAGTCTTTGCCGGAGGCCACCACAACCTGCGGGCTCGCCGGGTCGCTGTCGAAGATATTCAGGTCGGCTGGATTAGCCGCCCCGGCGCTACCCGCTGGCGAATTGAACTGCACGGAAACCGTGCAGGTCTTGTTCTGCGCTAGCATCAGCCCTCCCGCCAAACAAGTGCTGTAAGCTGGGGGTCCGACGGCGTAACCAACTACGCTGTACTGGGCAGCAGCAGTACCCGTGATTGTTGGAGTGCTGAAGGTTACTGCCGTGCTTCCTTCGTTAGTGACCGTCACCGACAGAATCTTCGATGTGCTACCCGGCACCGTGCCAAAGGCCAGCCCTCCGGTGATCTTCACCGCAGTGCCGATTCCGGTCACGTTCACAACATCCTGTGTGACTCCGTTGGGATCGCCGGTGAAGCTCGCGGTGACGGTCCCAGGTATTGCTCCGAGCGTCGCTCCGGGATTGAAGGCCACGTTGAACGTACACGTTGCGTTCGCCACAAGCGTCGTGACAGTGTTGCATCCGCCGCTGCTGATACCGGTGTAGTTGATGGTGTAGTTCGAGGGCGACGGCGTCAGACTTGTCAAGGTCAAAGTCGCCGTTCCCACGTTCTTGAACGTGACCTTCGTGTTTGTGCTCGCCGTGTTTAGGAGTTGAGGTTTAAATGCAATTGGATTCGGAGTGAATGATACCGGCACACCGACTCCAGAAACGGGCAGACTGAGAGAAGTGTTCCCGTGCCCATCGTTCGGAAATGTGGTTTTGACCGTTCCGGTTGTAGTGCCGCTGACTGTCGGCGAAAAGGTCACATTGAAAGAGCATGACCCGCCCGCTGCTACCACCGTAGATGCTGTGATGCTGCAAACCGAGCCGGTAAGGCCCGTGGTATTGAGTTTGAAGCCGGCAGTTGCCACTGGTTTGGTAATCGTTAGCGAACTGGTGTTATTGTTCGCGAACGTCACTTTGGTAGCCGCGGAGGTGAGCTTTATTGTCTCCGGCGGAAAAGTTATGGAACTCGGAGTGAACGTCTCATAAGCCGAGCTGCAGCCTGTAACGCAGCCCGTCCCGGTGATCGGTACCAACTGCGCGCTGGTCGGATCGCTGTCATGAATCGCCAGTGTGGCCTTATGCAGTCCGACTGTTCCTGGATTGAAGGTGATGCCGATTGCGCACGATGACTTTGTTCCCGTGCAGGTGTTGCTTGCAATTGAGTAATCAGTCGTGTCGCCGCTGAGTGTGGCCGAGGTGGCTGCATAGGTTGTGGAGCCCGTGACGGTCACGCTCAGGGTGGCGGGCGAGCCGTCCATTACGACGCCGAAGGCTAGCGGGTTTGGCGTGATGGTTAGACCGGTCGCGGTGCCTTGCAGGCTAACGACCAGCGGATTGTTGAAGAAAGCGTTGTCCGCGATGGTCAGCGTGCCTTTGATGATGCCGGAGCTCGTGGGCGCGAAGTACACGTCAACCGTGCACGTCGCCCCATTCGACAAACTGCCCGGGCAATCATCCAGCTCGGTGAAGTTTGCGCTCGGCGTGATGCTGCTGATTGTGAGCGGGCCAGCCGAATTGAGCGTAAGTGTCACCGCCGGGCTGGTCGTGCCCACCTGCTGCGTGTCGAAGCTGACACTCGATGGAGATGAGTTCAGTTCCGCGAGTGCGCTCACTTGCCGGATGAGGTCGTTGCCCGTGTCCGAAACGTAGATATTGCCC
>Ga0182015_10003220_pt1 | contig 18568 bp, 18 predicted proteins | sample 712P3MmetaG_FD_120478 | JGI IMG/M metagenome (GOLD analysis project Ga0182015, IMG submission 120478) | Permafrost microbial communities from Stordalen Mire, Sweden - 712P3M metaG | ecosystem: Environmental > Terrestrial > Soil > Wetlands > Permafrost | place: Sweden: Stordalen | collected...
GTAGTGATCGAGGCTGAGGTGGCCTTGGTGCCAGTGCATCAAGCGGTCATATAAAGGCCAGGTGTCGACGTAGCCAACCGGCGTCCACAGCGCGTGTATCCGCCAGATTTGGATCACGAAAACAAAAAGGCCAAGCAGCGCGATTAAGATACACCCGGTCAACGTGGCCTTCGACTTCGGTGCGGTAGGGAAGCTCGGGAGTATCTTCATCCGTGTTCTGCTTTAAACGGCGATCTCGGCTAATGAGTGTTTAGATTGTGACCGTGCAGGGCCAGATACCAGCCGACAGTACTTCTTAGACCTTCTTCCAGTGGAGTCGCCGCCCGAAAGCCAAATTCCTGTTCTGCCCGTGACACATCCAGGCAGCGCCGCGGCTGTCCGTTTGGCTTGTCCGTATCCCAGGTAATCTGGCCTTCAAATTGGACGAGGCGGGCAATCGTTTCCGCCAGTTCCCGGATGGACGTTTCGGTTCCCGTTCCCAGGTTCACAGGGTCCGGTTTGTCATAGCATACCGTCGACCGGAAGATGCCTTCGGCGGCGTCGGCCACGTACAGGAATTCCCGGGTCGCACTGCCGTCACCCCAAACCACGACCGTGTCCTGCCGCTGCTGCTTGGCTTCCACGAATTTGCGGATCAAGGCCGGGACTACATGCGAGTTTTCGGGGTCGAAGTGATCCCGGGGCCCATACAAGTTCACCGGCAATAAACAAATCGCATTCAGCCCGTATTGCTGCCGGTATGTCTGGCACTGCACCAGCAAGGCCTTTTTGGCAATTCCGTATGGCGCAGTAACCGGTTCCGGGTACCCGTTCCATAGGTCGTCCTCCCGGAACGGCACTGGCGTAAGTCTAGGGTAGGAGCAGATCGTGCCCAGCACCACCACCTTTTCCGCATGGTGCCGGCGGGCGGCCTCTATGAGTTCCGCCCCCATAATCAGGTTGGCGTAAAAGAAGAAACCCGGGTTTTTCTGATTCGCGCCAATACCTCCCACGGCGGCTGCGGCATGGATGACCACCTGGGGTTTATAGCTGGCGAACAATTGCTCCGCCGCACCGCACTGTGTCAGATCACATTCAGACCGCGCGGGAGCGAAAATGTCGCGGCATCCGCCTTGCCGAAACCGGTCCAGCAGGTGGCTTCCCAGAAACCCGTGTCCGCCGGTGACCAGAATACGCTTCGCTGCCAGGTCGATCACACGTATGCTCCGGTTCTCATGGTAAGTGCGCCTTCGAGGCCGCCGGCCACCCGCCGGCCGATATCTTTCAAATCCGCATCCATCATCATGCGCACCAACTCGCGGAAGGTCACGGTAGGCTCCCAACCAAGAACCCGCCGTGCTTTTTCCACGTCGGCCAGCAGGAAGTCCACTTCCGCGGGACGAAAATAGTGCGGATCGATCACGACATGTTCCTTCCAATCCAAACCGACATGGCTGAAGGCTAATTCGACAAATTCCTGGACGCTGTGCGCCTCGCCGGTGCCTACCACGTAATCATCCGGCTTATCCTGCTGCAGCATCATCCACATGGCGCGCACGTAGTCCGGAGCATAGCCCCAATCGCGATGTGCCTCCAGATTTCCCAGATACAACTTAGATTGAACGCCCAGCTTGATACGGGCGACCGCACGCGAGATTTTTCGCGTTACAAATGTCTCTCCCCGCCGCGGCGACTCGTGATTGAACAGGATGCCGTTCGACGCGTGCAATCCGTAGCCTTCCCGGTAATTTACAGTAATGTTATGGGCGAACACCTTGCTGCAGGCATACGGGCTGCGCGGATGGAACGGGGTGGTCTCGCTTTGCGGCGGGGGTGAGCTCCCGAACATTTCACTGGACGAAGCCTGATAAAAGCGGCACTTTACCCCAGTCCGGCGGATCGCCTCCAATAACCGCAGTGCGCCGGTTGCCACGATATCGGCCGTGTATTCCGGGATTTCGAAGCTGACCTTCACATGACTTTGTGCCGCCAGATTGTAGATCTCGTCCGGGCGAATATCGTGCACCAGCGTAGCCAGCGAACTGCCGTCTGCGAGGTCTGCGAAATGCGGTACAAAATGCGTCTCTTGGTGTAGATCCTGGTAAAGATGGTCAATGCGCTCGGTATTCAGGCTGGAGGAGCGGCGCTTGAAGGCATGGACTTCATAACCCTTTTCGAGGAGCAGTTCGGCGAGATAAGATCCGTCCTGGCCCGTGCATCCGGTAATAATAGCTTTTTTCATATATGACTGACCCTTGCAATAATGGCCCTCCCCATATTAGTCGCTGCGGGCGTTATAGACACGAAGCCATAGCCGGTATACGCCGAAGGCGATCTTTTTCACGAACTCCGGAAACGGCACGCTGTGCGCCAGTTCAACTGCCAGCTTGGTTTTTTGTTCCTGAGTCATCCAATCGGTCGAGAGACTCACCGGTCGCTCGTGATCCGTCCGGCTTTTGCCGAATATGGAGGGCGCATAATCCAGAAATAATTCCCGTTCCTGTTCCGGCCGCGCGTCGGCGGATTCGAGGTTGCAGCCATCCGCTATATCCATCACTAAGGTGCAACGCTTGGTTGGATGGCGTTTACCGATTCCAGAAAGTAGATCCATCGGTAGCGCGTTGAGGTACGGAAGCACCGTCCCGAGGTCCGGCGGAAGAGAGCTCTTGCGAATGAGAAACCGGCCGTATCCAATCGGCTTATTAGGCAACCAGTAGTGCGTCTCCGGCGGATCGTTCAAGTCGGCAAACACCTTGCCGTCCGAGGTATGGCGTAAGAGCATGTCCGCCCACGCAGAGCCATCCTCTTCGCAATCCTGGAGAGTGCGCAGCAGCGAGCAGAGATGATCCGAGAACAACCGCTCATTCGGAGACACTATGCAAAAATAATCGTCCTGAACCAGGTTCTCGATCACCTCGTAAATCATCTGGCCGCTGCGCCGCCGCGCTTTCGCGCCGCCCGCCTGATAGCGTTCGAAATATTTAACTGCGGCTATCTCGATCGGCACCGGCAACTCACTGAGCCGCGCTTCTACTCGTACGCCAAAAAGATCGAAATCCCGCTCATTCATGGCCAGAATGGGACGCATCGAGACATGCTTTTGCGCGAGGCAACTGGCTATATGCCGTTCCAACACATCCGGCTGGAATTCCGGCATCAGCAAGATTAGCGAAATCTTTTCCTGCGTCTTGGGAGTATACAGGCACTCGAGTTTCTGCTTGCGCGCCGGCAGTTCGTCATAAATCCTTTGCAGGCACCGGTCCAGCGCCAACTCGTTGCGGAAGATATCCTGCGCCTCTTTGGCCAGTGCCCGCGCTTTCTCCGGTTCCGATCGAATCCACTCCAGATGGGACTGCACCTGCGCGTACGCCTCCTCTCCACCCATCGTTGTGTCGATGTATAGCAGAGTGTCGCCGAAGAACCGGCGGGCGAAAGGATGGTCGTCACAGATGACCACCGCCCCGGCCGCGAGACTCTCAAACAGACGGCTCGACATGAGTTCCGATTCCCGGTGCGCCTCAGACGAAAGTACCAGCGAAATACCCGCTCTGTGGATCGTTCTAATGATGGAAACTCCGTCGAAAGGAATAGGTCCCTTGTAACTCTCAAACCCAGACCACACATCCACGTCTTTGAATAGCTTGGGGCCGTAGATGCGGAGATCGCCGGTTTTGTCCAGCAGTCTTAAAAGATCGCCGTGCCGCTGCGGCTTTTTTCCAAGGCGCTCCCAGTTAATACCCGCGTAGAACAGCTTTCCATCTCCTGTCGTCGGAGGAAAAATCGGTTCAGAGAGGCTGTGGTAGAGATGAAAGGCGGGCCCGTCGCGCATCGGATCGCTGGCCAGGTGCCGTTTGACATGGTCGTCCGCCCAGGGAGAGGAGCAACTCAGAAAATCGTCGTGGGTCAAAAGATTGCGTGTGAACTGGCGGTAACCCCAGTCGTGAAAGAACTGCAAAGGGTTCCACAAAGCCACGAACGAAAAGATATCGTATCGCTTGGGCGTCTCGAAATGCAGACTAAGAACGAAGTCGATATCGTCCCGAGTAAGTTGCGCGTGCGGCGGATCCACAAGCTGCGCGAAGGAATCGACCTCCAGGCACTCGAGACCGAGCGATCTGGCGGTGATCTTCAGCCGGGCGATGCACTCATCCTCTGCTGTTTTCAGCTCCGGCCACAACTTGATTACTGCGAATTTGCCGTGCAACTCGTTAATCACTCCTGAACAACAAGGACTAGCCGATTTGAACCGCGTCCTAGGAAATTACCGCAAATTAAGAATTTAGTATACTCGATGGCCCTCTTGCAGTAAAAGGTTTACTTGATTCGCCATTGTGTTATTCAGCCGGAGACAGGCAGCAGTTTCTTATGGCGGGCCGGGACCAGTCAGCGCCAGGACCGTCCGTGTGCCGCATGTCGTATATTACAACATGATGCGTCGCCGTAGCGCTGCACGCATACCGGCGGTCGCAACTGCGGCGCATCACTTGAAATTGAAACTCTTTTTGTACAGCGTTCGCGGAATCGACCGGCCGGCTATGAATGGAATGTTTCTCACAGTCTTCGCGGCAGTCTAATGCGGCTGTCGACCTACGAATCGTGATACTGTTTTTTGGCAAAATCTGCTGGCGTTTCAAACCCAACGGATTTGCTGGTGAACCTGGATGCTACACTAAGTCGAACAGGCCCCCAACCCGCTGAACGATGACCCCGCTCTACACACAGCCGCTCGGCCGCAGTAATTTGGCAAGTCCAGCCGGTACTCCGGCGCCGGCCAGTCCTCCGGCCGTAACACGCCCGGCGTTCTACCTCACGGTAGTTTTCATATTTGTCGTGTATGGGCGCTTTCCGGAAATGATGGATATGGTCACCGGGTCGGCACTGCATTGGGCACGCATTGTCGTGGGACTGGCGCTGTTGGCGACGCTGCTGTTCGGCGGGGACATCCGGGCGATCTTCTCGAAAGTCGGCATCTGCTTAATTGCTTTTACGCTTTGGATGTGTGTGTGTGTCCCATTCAGCGTCTGGCGTGGCGGCAGTTTCCGCATGCTGCGGGATTTTTGGGTGCTCTCGCTGTTTTCCTTCGCCATAGTCGCATCCGCGGTGCAGAGCTTGGAGCAATGCCGTAGAATTATGTACACGCTGGCGGCAGCTACCATTTTCATTGAGGCCTTCACCCTCGCAATGGGGCGCGAGCAGGGCGGCCGGATGGCCCTTTTGGGTGGCACGCTGGCAAATGCTAACTATCTGGCCCTCATACTGCTCATGGGCCTTCCGTTTTGCCTTTTCGTGCTGCGGAGTAAGCCGGGACTGTCGCCATTGAAGCTCGCCTGCTTGCTAATGCTCTTTTGCATCCCGGTGACGGTGGCTGCGACCGGGTCCCGAGGTGGTCTGGTTACTCTTGGCATCATGTTCCTGATATATCTTGTGCCGCTGCCTGGCAGTCAAAAGGTGGTGGCCGGTATCGTCGCCCTGATTCTCGCGGTAATTGCGATCACCTGGTCCACTCGCAGCGCCTTGGACCGGTTCAGAACCATGTTTACCACCGCCGCCCCGGCACGTCTTACAAACGACGAACTATCCGCAATCGAATCCATGGAGCTGCGCAAAGATCTGCTGCTTTCCAGCCTGGAGCTAACCCTGCGGCATCCTTTGTTGGGTGTCGGTCCGGGGATGTTCGCGGTCGCGAACGGAAAGTATGTCGAGGAAACCACCGGAAAACCCGACTTTAACGCGTGGCATGAAACGCACAATACGTTTACACAACTGTCTTGCGAAGACGGCCTGCCCGGATTGTTCCTGTATTGTCTGGCGATGCTGTTCTGTTTCAAGATTGTACGCTCGGTCGAAAAACGGGCCCGTCCGTATCCCGCTCTGGCCTCTTTACGACACATGGCCTTCGCCCTGGGACTGGCGCTGATTGCATTCACCGGAACCGCCGTCTTCGCCAGCAACGCGTACTTGTATTACTTCCCTATGCTGGCGGGTCTATGCGTGGCTGTGGAGCGGTCCGCGGCGGCGCAATTTGCGGCGTTAGCAACCGCGGAACCGGCGCAACCTGATCCTCTCCCATCGGGGCCTAGAGCTCCCGCGCAGTTCCGGCCGCGGAAAGGACCGTCGTTCGGATAAAATCCGGAGACGTCTCTCTCCGTTGGCGTCTGCTCTAACATGCCCGCCAAAGAACACCCGGTAGCTATCGTCACCGGCGGCAGCCGTGGAATTGGCGCTGCTACTGCACGGATAAATGGATACTACGTCGCTGTTAATTTTGCGGCAAATGAAGCCGCGGCGCACGGCGTAGTTGAAGAACTGGTCGCGGCGGGCGCCAAAGCCGTTGCCATCCAGGGCGACGTCGCAAAAGAGGGCGATATCCTTCGGCTGTTTGAAATCGCGGAGAGCGAATTGGGGCCTATTCGAGCGCTGGTCAACAACGCGGGCATAACCGGAGGCTTCTCGCGTGTCGACGCCATCGATGCCACGGCCCTTTCCCAAGTGCTCTCGGTAAACATCGCGGGAACAATCCTATGCGCGCGTGAGGCGGTCAGAAGAATGTCAACCCGCCATAACGGACACGGCGGCGCCATCGTGAATATCTCCTCGTTAGCCGCGCGCACGGGTGGCGCCGGGGAATGGGTACACTACGCCGCGTCAAAAGGCGCCGTGAATACCTTCACGATTGGACTCGCGCGCGAAGTGGCTGGCGAGGGCATACGCGTCAATGCCGTTTCACCCGGCTTAATCGATACCGATCTTCACGCCGCAAATGGCGCTCCGGACCGGCCGCACCGGCTGAGCCCCACTATCCCGATGAGGCGGCCAGGAACCGTGGCGGAGGTGGCCGGCGCGGTTCTTTGGCTTCTTTCCGAAGCAGCATCGTACGTGACCGGCGCCATTCTCGAAGTCGGGGGCGGGCGCTAAACAAGTGGAACACCTTCCGCCGCTCAACTCATCCGCGAAACAGCGGCGACTTTTCGTTGCACGAAGTCTCTTTCTTCCGGCGTCAAGACTCCTGATAACCAAATGATGCCGAGATAAACCAGCGCGAATACCCCACTACAGGCGGTCAAAATAAAGAACGGCCGGGTACCATGCATTAGTAACCGGACACACTCCGCGGCCAAACCCGCAGCTGCCGCCGCCGCGGCCAGCTTTCCGATATCTTTAAGCAGCGCAAGATCCTTCCAACTGATGCGAAGAATGCGCCCGAAGCGTATGGCCATGACGATCCGATCTGTCGCGGTGACCAGGACCACGGCTGAGATCGCACCCACCAATCCAAAACGCGTAATCCCGAGCCAGAGCGCGGCCGCCAACAGGAAGCATAAGAAGATTCGCAGCCGGATCAGAAAGAAGCGTTGCTCCACATAGGCACGGAACAACGGATCCTCCAACAGAATGCCCAATAACAATAAGAGCAAATTAATGCGGAAAACGGGAACGCTGGCCAGATAGCGCCGGGTGAAGAATACGGTGATGAACTCCGGGGCAGTTACGAACAGAACGGCAACGACCGGAAAGTATACTGCGGCCAGTTTTCGCATAGCGCGCGCCAGCAACTGAATAATTTCGTGCGCGTCGTTTTGCTGCTGCAAGGCGCTGACGCGGGGGATCACCACCGCGTTGGTAGCTTCCTGCAACATGGCCATCAGCGGCAACTGCACCACGCCCACCCCGTAGATGGCGTAAGCCACTGGGCCCAGCCGGTTGGAAACGAAGTAATTGTGCAAATCGGTTTGAACGGTATAAAGTATGCCGGCCAAGCCTAACGGTACGGCGTAGGACACCTGGCTGCGCATCAAACCCCAATCGAAATGGCGCCAAAAACCCCCGAAACGGGATTGCAAATACCACCACAGAACCCCGGTTTGCAGAATGCCCTGCGCCACCGCTGCCCAGACCAGCGCCTTCACCGAACCGAACACCAGCACGGCCGCCAGATAGATGCCCGTGCGTGTGACCTGTATGCCGACGATCATGGCACTGGCGACTTTCATTTCCCCATGGGCGATAGGGACGATTTCTAATGCCTGGGAGAAAATCAAAAGCAGGATCACGCAGCCGGTCAGGTGCGCGTATCCGGTTAGTCCGGGTTGGTGGAAAATGACATCCAGCACTGCCGGCCAGAGAAAAAATGCTGCGCAGACCAGGCATCCCACCACCAGCGAATACAGCAGAATATTCAGGACCGTTTCCCGCTGGCGCTCCGGCTCGCGCGGCAGAAAGTAGTATGCGCTCATGCCGAAGCCCAGCGGCAATACCGTGACCGACGTGGCAATGACCAGAAAAAGCTGCTTGTAGACGCCGAACTGTGCCTGGTCCAATCGGCGGACTAGCACCATGGGCAGCGCCATGGTGAACGCAAATCCGATCGTCTTGGCGCACATCAACCAGGACACATGCGCTGTAAGAGATCCACCTTTCTCAGTGAGTGGGACTGGCACAGGGTTGCCCCACAATAGCATGGCTTCACTTCGCTCCCGCGTGGTGCGGGTCGCCGGGTACAATGAACGGCAGTGGTGCCGACTGCGCTCACCTCTTTATGGCGGAGAATGCTTTTCGCTGCGGTGATACTGTCGCTGTTACTGGCCGCCATAGCCGCATGCTATCGGGCGCCGTGGAGCGACGAGGGATGGTTCTCGAGCGCCTCCTACAATCTTGCGCGGCACGGTTTTCTGGGCACGACCGTACTCGATCCCACTGACATGCGTCTGACGCGCATCGACCGCCGGACTTATTGGGTCATGCCTCTGTACCTGTTGGGCCAGGCGCTGTGGCTGAAATTATTTCCACCCACTCTCTTCGCGGTCAGATCGTTTACGCTGCTGTGGATTCCCCTCGCTGTATTCAGCTTCTATCGGTTCCTATGGCGCGTGACCTCAAATGCGCGTGCGTCCGCCCTAGCTGCCTGCCTGCTCGCCCTGAGCTTCATCTTTATCGACAACGCCTGCTTTGCGCGTCCGGACCTGATGTGCTGTGCGCTGGGCCTGAGCGGCTTGGCGGCATATGTCGAATGGCGTGCGGAGCATCTTTATCGCGCGCTGATCGTCTCGAATGCGTTCGTCGCGGCCAGCATCCTCACGCATCCGAACGGCATTTTCCACCTGCTCGGGCTGGCGGTGCTCGTCACCTATTACGACCGCCGGCGGCTGAACATCACCGCCGTTGCCGCAGCGGTGTTGCCATACGTGGTCTTGGGTACCGCCTGGGCCGGTTACATCATCCAGGACCTTCCCGCTTTTGTCGATCAAATGCGCGGCAACAGTATGCGCGGGCGCTGGACCACGACGCTGAATCCGGCCCTCATCCTGTGGCGTGAGATCCGGCTGCGGTATGTACCGGCATTCGGCTTGGCCACGGGTGGTTGGGCGCTGATGAAGCTGGTGGCCCTCGCCGCGTATCTGACTGCGATTACCGGCGCATTGCTCCAGCCTGGCTTCCGGCGACAACCCTCCACGCGGTTGCTGCTGCTGCTACTCACTGTGTACTTTGCCGCGCTTTCGGTCTTTAATCAAAAACTCACCTATTACCTGGTTCACATTCTGCCGTGGTACATCGCACTCACGGGACTCTACGCGGAGTGGCTATGGGAGCACTCTCCGCCGTTGCGGCCCGCGCTGACCATGGCTGTGCTTCTGTTGGTGGGCGTGGAAACCGGCGGAATTCTGCTGAAGTCGCACTCGCGATCGCAGGTGGTCGCACAGGAGCAGGCCGCCATCGACTTTGCCCGCGCGCATGCCGGACCCCAAGATCGCATTGTGGCCAGCGCCGCCCTGATCTACGGCTTCGGATTCGACACGCGTTTACGCGACGACGCGCGGCTGGGGACCACCAGCGGCAAGATGCCGGACATCGTCATTGTCGACCCGCTGTACCGCGATCTCTACGATTCCTGGAAAGCGGTGCAAGCCGGCGAAGTGCCGCCGATCACCGCGCGATTGAGGGGCTATCGCCTGGCGTTTGATAACGGCGTCTGCCAGGTTTATCTTCGCTGATCAGCGCTTCGTCAGGCGCCCATGTCCTCGCGCATCATATTGAACGGATTCGTCATGCGCGGGGCCAACTTGCCGTACTTGATCTTGCCGTTTTCAAACTTCATGGTGACGCGGCCGCTCAGCGCTTTGAGTCTCCAGGCGGCCAGGCGCTTGGAGGAAACCGCGCCATCCACCACCACTGTATCGCCGTCCACGGTGATGGAGTTCATCTTGATCATCTTCAGATCGGCTTCGAACCGGTCCTTGTGCCAATCGGTCAGGCCCTGCCGGCCGCTGTACATGGTTTTGTTGAAATCCACGGTGGCATCGTCGGTGAAGAACTCCAGGCACCGGTCCATGTCGTGCGCGTGGAAAGCATCCAGATAGGCTTGCGCCAGCGTTTTCAAATCGGTTTGGGGTGCAACTTGATTGTCCATACGGTTCATCCTCGATGTTGTTCCCAGATCTCAACCGCCACCGGCCCTTCTTTACGGACCGGATCTTCGGTGCGGCCGGCGGCCTCCATTTTCTGCGCGATCCAGGCTTCCAGCTCCTTCTCCATTTCGGCCGCGATTTGCGGTTCGGCGGCGGCGATGTTGTGATCCTCGCCGGGATCCGCCTGCAGATCGAACAGCTCGCGGTCGGGATTTCCCAACAGGTCCGGATAGCGCGCCAGAATGAATTTGTAGCGGTCCGTGCGCAGATAGTACTTCGCTTGCCAGGTGGATTCGAGGCCGATCACGCGATCGTATCCGGAGGGCTCCGCCTGACCGGTCAATTGGGGGAGGAAACTCTGGCCGTCCAGGTCGTCAGGCAGTTCGCTGCCGGCGGCTTCGAGCAGCGTGGGCGCGACATCGGATAGCTGCCGGAAAGGCGCGAACCGGCTGCCCGCCTTCAAATTGCCGGCCGGCCAGCGCACGATCATAGGCACCTGTACCACACAATCGTGCAGCCCGTAATGGTCGTAGCAGATGCGATGATCGGTCATGCTTTCGCCGTGATCCGCCAGCAGCACGACCATGGTGTTTTCAGCCAGCCCCTGCTTATCGAGCGCATCGCTCAACGCCGCGATGCCCTCGTCCAAATAGCGGATCTCGCGATCATAAAGCGCTGTTACGTAGTTGGGATCCGTAATCAGCCCGTTGGGCGTGCGCAGCCAGGTATCCCGCGCCATGGCGCCGACAGGGTGATCCCACCATTCATCCAGCTCATGATTGTCTGGATTGGTGGGATTGCCGCCTTTATAGAACATGCCGCGCATGCGGTCGGGCGGCACGTACGGGTAATGCACGTCCCAATAGTGGATGAACATGAAGAACGGCCCTTTCGGCACCGTTTTCATCCAGTGAATGGCCCGGTCGTTCAGCTCTTCCTGGGTCACAGAAGCGTAGAAAAGGTGGTGCAGGCTGGGGTCGATGATGTACTCCCACCCACGTCCGAACCAGATGCGTTCGCGGAACAGGGTGTCCACCGCGCAAGTGGTATAGCCTTCGTTCAGCAGAATCTCAGGCAGGAACGGCGTCCCGCGGCCCAGCTTCGCCTTGCCGCCATGCGCCACCACGCCATGTGTCACCGGATGCTGACCGGTAAAGATGGTGGTGTGCGAGGGCTGCGTGGGGATGCCCGGCGCAAACGTGTTTTCGAACAGCACGCCCTGACAGGCGAAAGCGTCGATGTTCGGGCTGGTGGGGAGCGCATAGCGGTAGCACCCCAGATGGTTGGCGCGCAGAGAATCGGCGCTAATCAGAATAATATTCGGTTTTGCCTGCATGGATCTAAACGATCACCGGAGCATGAAGGCCCGCGGCGCACTTACTCGATATAGCCCAATTCACGCAGCCGTTCGACGACCACGGCTTCGTCTTCCGGCCGGATTACCTGCTCGGGTTCATTGGCGGCATCCGAGGCGTCCCCGGGGCTCTCCGGCTTGGCTGGCGGCTGGGGGATAGCGGCATCCGCCGAGGTTTGTTTCTGGGTTTCCTGCATATAACTCTAGACCGATCTTGTTACGATACCACGGGATGGGGGGTGGAACCAACCGGTCGAGATTCGCTTGCGGAGGTTAGGTACTGGGCCGGGGTTTAAGCTCCCGCGATGGGTACCAGGGGATTCGCACGCGGTGCAGGCTCTGGGACCCAAGTCTCGGTGGCGTGCCGCGCCATCCGGGCGCGGTTACGCCTTACCGGCTCCAGTTCTAGGAGATTTGAATGAAAATCCGGTCCACACTGACCGAAGCGTCACCGAACATGCGCAAGGGGACCATTTCGCCGCAACCATATACCTTCGAGCCGCCCAGATCGGTTGTTCGGACCGTCCGAGTCTCGGCATCCACCACCCAAAATTCGACAGTGCCCGCCGAAAGGGCGACGATTCGCTGGCGGTTTACTTTGGCGGCAGTGTTCGACGGAGAAAGAACCTCAACGATGAGCGGCGGAGCATAGACCGGGTACACGTCCGGAGGGAGCGCGTCCCAGTCGGCCTGAGGGATGTAGGCCACGTCCGCAAACCAATACTGCAGGTTGGGAACGGGGCGATAAGAAAACTCCGTCGTAACCACGCCGAAGTCTCCCGCGGCGGCTTCGAGCAGGCGCTCGAGACGTTTCTGCAGTTTAATATGGAGCGGCCGCGCAGGAGGCACGATCACCACCTCGCCATCTTGCAGTTCATACCGTTGGCCGGTTTCGGGCCGTTCCGGCAGTCTTAGAAACTCCTCCCAGGCGACCAGTGACTGCGCCAAGCTGCTCATAAACGCTCCAGTCTCATGTTAGCTGATCTTATTGATGGAGCGCCGGCTTGTTTGACATAGCGCTAAAGGAAATCGAGGACTTTATTCGAGTTCAGCCAAGGGAACGCAAATGTCCGGGCCTTCTGTGCGGAGAATGCCGTCTTTTACTTCCATGACTTGTTGTGAGGTGTACACAAAAGCGCGCCGCGTACGCGGATGAATCAGCCAAACGCAGCGAACCCCGAAGCTAAGGTAGTCGTCGATGCGCTCCTGCATTTCCTGCATGCGATCGTGCGACAGGATCTCGATGCACAGGAAAGGAGGTTCCTCAAGGATCGGACCTCGAGGCGCTGCGCCAGCCAGGACCGCGATGTCCGGCACGCGGTATCGGGTGGCCTTGACCTGCACGCGCTGTTCCGGCACCACCAGGATCCCCCATTGCTTCTCACGATTGGAGAGATAGCGGCTCAGCAGCATCTGCAAACGGCTATGGTCCCATTCGCCCACATTTCGCTCCAACAACTCGCCATCCAGATATTCGCAGTCGGGACGGTAGCTGGCCGCCAGATATTCGCTGAGAGGTACAACCGTTGCTGTCGACACGGCGCTTGTTTCCTCACTGCATATTATCGCAAAAGTTATCGGCTCCGGAGCCGCACAAGCCGCGCATCCCTCGCAAATCCGGGGTTTCGCAGGGCCTAATAGTACCAACACCACACGCGCCCCGATCCCCCTTGATACCATTGAACTTGCCCTCATGAAAGCCATCATCCTGGCCGCGGGACTGGGGACCCGTTTGCGCCCCCTCACGTCGACCACCCCCAAGTGCCTGGTTCCGATCAATGGCGTGCCGTTGCTGGAACTCTGGCTGCGCGACTGCGAGCGCGCCGGCATCGAGGCCGTGCTCGTCAATACCCACCACCTGGCCGAACGCGTCGAAGAATTCGTTGCGGCGCGCCGCGGTCTGCCGGTCACTCTGGCCTATGAGCCCACCCTGCTCGGCAGCGCCGGAACCATAGCGGCGAATTGGAGTTTTGTGGATGATGCTGAATCGGTCCTGGTCGTATATGCCGACAATCTCACCACTTTCCCGCTCTCGGAGCTGATCGTTTTTCACGCCACGCACGACCGCCTCGCCTCTATGGCCCTGTTCCGCTCGCCGAATCCATCCGCGTGCGGGGTGGTGGAGATGGACGGCGACGGCCTGGTTACGGGATTCTGGGAGAAGCCCGAGAATCCGCCGGGAAATCTGGTAAACGCCGGCCTTTACGTCTTTCGCCGCCAGGTGCGTCAGTATCTGCCCACGGAGGTTCCAGCCGACGTGGGGCGCTCCCTGATGCCGGCGCTGGTGGGACAAGCCAAAGGGTTGCCTATCCGCGGCTACTTCGTGGATATAGGTACTCTGGAGAATTACAATCGCGCGCAGGCGGATTATGCGGCCGCCTGCCGCGCTCGTGAGGAATCATGATTATTTCCCAAACGCCCTTGCGCGTCAGTTTTGCCGGCGGCGGCACGGATTTCAGCCGCTATTACCGCGAACATGAAGGCGCCGTCGTCAGTTCCGCCATCGATAAGTACGTCTACGTGGTGGTGGTGCCGCGCTTCGACGAGCTGATCATCGTCAATTACACCAAGAAAGAAACTGTCGAGAACGTGCGCGATCTCAAACACGAGTTGGTGCGCGAGGCGTTGCTACGCACCGGCGTGGAAAACGGCGTCGAGATCACCACCCTGGCGGATGTGCCGTCCGAGGGCTCCGGTCTGGGATCTTCGAGCACCGTGACCGTGGGGTTGCTGCACGCTTTCTACGCCTATAAGGGCAGGCTAGTCACCGCGGAGCAACTGGCGCGCGAAGCCTGCGAGATCGAGATCGACATTTGCGGCAAGCCCATCGGCAAACAGGACCAATACATCGCGGCCTATGGCGGCGTATGCCAGTTTACGTTCCGTAAAGACGATAGCGTGGACGTGAAGCAGTTCCGCCGCTCGCCGGAGCTGATCCACGGCCTGTCGCGGAATATCATGCTGTTCTACACCGGGCGCACGCGCAAGGCGGGTAACATCCTGAGCGTGCAGGATCAGCGCACCGGCGTGAATCTGGAGCAGCTGCACTGCCTGAAGGCGCTGGCCATGCGCACCGCCGACGCCCTCGATCGCCTGCGGCTTTGGGAAGTGGGCCGCGTGTTGAACGACGGCTGGCAGCTCAAGCGGCAGCTGGCCGAAGGCATCAGCAGCCCGGAGATCGAGGAGATGTACGACCTGGCCTTGAGTGCGGGCGCGTCCGGCGGCAAGATCTGCGGCGCCGGCGGCGGCGGATTCCTGCTGCTCTACTGCGATCCGGCCCATCACAAGGCGGTGCGCAAGGCCATGGAGGCGTATCGGGAATTGCCCATTGCGCTCGATCCGGACGGCAGCAAGATCATCTTTCAGAACCGCGCCGGATATCGCATGGCGAGTGTCTGAGCGGGTAAACTCGGAATAGGAGGAACGCTGCTATGCCCACTCCTGTGCTTACGGCGACGGAGTTGGTGACCGGCGAACGGATGACCGTGGAGGAATTCCTGCGCTGTTGGGAGGAACTCCCGGAGCTGAAGAACGCCGAGCTCATTGATGGAGTTGTGCACGTGTCCTCACCGGTTAGCCGCGATCATGGGAGTTTCGATCTTCTACTACACGGATGGCTGCTGCACTATGCGGTCGCCACACCGGGATGTGCAGGGGGCAGCAACAGCACCTGGCTGATGCTGGATAACGCTCCCCAGCCCGACGCGCACTTGCGGAGACTGCCTTCGTTTGGTGGGCAGTCCACTGACGAGGCGCGCTATTGCGTGGGCGCTCCGGAACTGGCTGCTGAGATCTGCCTGATCTCAACCGAGGTCGATTTCGGACCGAAGCGCAAGCTCTATCAGAGGGCCGGCGTGCGCGAATACATTACCATTGAGACGTTCAAGAAACGCATCGTCTGGCGAGTGCTCGTGGACGGCGTTTACATGCTGCAGGAAACGTCGCCGGACGGCACTCTGCGCTCGCTTGTTTTCCCCGGTCTGTGGCTGGATGTGGCGGCTTTCTGGGCCGAAGACGGCGCGAAAATGCTGGCGGCGCTGAACGCGTGCCTGGCATCAGCGGAGCATCAGCGCTTTGTGGAACGCCTGGCGAAGGCCAAGTGATGATGCCCCCGCCTGTGACTACATCGCCCGGATTGATCACTGGCCAGCGGTTGACCGTGGATGAATTCTTGCGCCGCTGGGAGGAATTACCGGATCTGAAACATGCTGAGTTGATTGATGGAGTCGTCTACTTGCCTTCACCACTTAGCAGGGAACACGGACGCCGTGACAGGCGCATCGTTTCGTGGCTTGCGCAATATGAAGATGCCACCCCGGGATGCGAAAGCGCGATAGGCAGCACATGGCTGATGCTTGGCAGCGCCCCACAGCCCGATTCCTATCTGCGGATCTTGCCTGCGTACGGCGGACAGTCCGTGGACAAAGGGCTATATTGCGCGGGCGCGCCGGAACTGGCAGTCGAGATCAGCGGGTCGTCCATCGAGATCGATCTGGGGCCCAAACTCGAACTGTATCAGCGGGCGGGCGTACGGGAATACATCACGGTCGAGATCGCCGGTCAACGGATCACTTGGCGCGTATTGGAGGGCGGCGTCTATGCGACCCAAGCGGTGCCGCCGGACGGAATTCTCCGATCCCACGTCTTTCCCGGTCTGTGGCTCGACGTGGCGGCCTTTTGGGCCGATGACGCCGCCAGGTTGCGAGCGGCGCTCGAGGCAGGCCTGGCTTCCGGGGCGCACCATCTATTCGTCGAGCGCCTGGCGAAGGCAAAGTAATCGTTGCCTTCTGGCGACAATTGGCGGATAATAATGGACAGATGACGCATAACGTCCCCATCGATCACTCCCGCACCAGCCAAACCATCGGCGCGGTCCGCAAGGGCCTGCCGGCCGGTAAGCTGGCCAGAATCGCACAGCTGCTGGACGTGGATCGCCGCTTCCTGCTGCAGATCGTGGGCGTCTCCGAGCGGACCATGCAGCGCAAGCGGGTGCCCGCGGCGCACCTCAGCCCAGCCGCTTCGGATCGCCTGTCGCGCGTCGAGCGCATCTACACGCTGGCCGAGGAAGTATTCGGCAGCGATCGCAAGGCGGCCCAATGGCTGAAGCGGCCCAGCCGGGCGCTGGCTAACGAGTTGCCGCTTAAACTGCTTGATACCGATGCCGGCGCACAACAGGTCGAGCAGGAATTGCGCCAGATCCAGTACGGCTTTGTCTTTTGATGCCGGCGTTATGGAGGTTGTATCGCACCACGTACGGCCCCGGCTTGGATGGCATAGGCGGATTATTTGCCGCGGGACGCTGGCACACTCGCGGGGAACGGGTCGTCTATTTTGGCGGATCCGCCGCCATAGTGGTACTGGAACGGCTGGTGCATATCGATCCCGATTTGCTGCCTGACGATCTCCAGCTCGGCCGTTTTGAGTTTTCCGAACCGGTAGCGGAAACCCAAGCCGCTGAGATTGCCCCTCTTGCGTCAAATTGGCCTCAGGATGAAAATGCCACGCGCCAAATCGGCGGCCGGTGGCGGCAACAGGGGACCTCCTGTCTTTTAGCAGTACCCTCCGCCATCTTGCCCGAAGAGTCTAATTTCGTATTTAATCCGGAACATCCCGACGCCACGCGCCTGCGGCAGGTTGCTGAGCGGCGATTCACTTTTGATGCGCGCCTGATTTAAAAGGGCGTCATTAGTACGGCCACGGACCGTTACCTTATAATCTTTAGATACTGGTGCTGACGGGGGTCCGGCACCTATACTGAAAAACTGGGTGATGCCGCCCCTTTCCACGGCGAAAAAGCGGTCGCGACTCTACACTAATCCCGTCACAGGCAACCCGGCAGGGAAACGGAAAAAATGCCGCAACAGTTTGAATTTCTTATCGTTAACGCGCCGGAGCGTCTCCGGCAACAGGGAGCGTCGTATGGCCTGTTTGGTCTCAGGTTGGACGCCAATCGGCCAGCGGCGGCGTCCGCAGCCGAATGCACGGCCGAATGCATGATCGTGGCTGCAGCCGGCCGCAAGCGAACCAAAGAGTTGCTGAAGCTGGCGCGCGCGCAATCGCGGCGCGTTTTGCTCGAAGTCGCGGCCGCGGAAGATGCCGCCATGGCCGCTGAGTTGGGCTTCGATGGGGTAGTCTCCGCGACGCCGCTCTCGGCCCCAGTTCCCTTTTGGGGAGCGGGCGAAATCGGGCTGCATTCGGCAGCCGCGTGGTATGCGGGTGGTGCGGTGGGCGTGGTTCTGGACGCGGCCGACGCTTCCTGGGCGGTGCTGGCGCAGCGTTTCCGGACCCTGCCGGCCATCGTGCGCGGCTTGCGCGAGTCCGTTCGGGAACATGTCGCATCGGCGCAGAAACATGCACGGCTGGAACCGGTGAACGGCAGCGAGACCGGCGTATCCGCTGCCGATTCGGGTATCGAAGCGGCGCTGGCCAGCGGGCAAAGGCGCATCGTGTTTTCCGGCATCCCGGATGGGCGTTCGGCGGCGATGGCGGCGGTACTGGCTGCGCCTCTCGCGGAAAAAGGCGTACAGATTGGCATAGTGGCAGGCGCGGATATCGCCGACGAAGGCGCTCGCCTGGTGGGCGGACTCGTCGTGCCTTTCGATGGCCCGCGCGTGGAGACTGCGCCCGCTCCCAAGCCTTTCGATATCGCCATCGTCGGCATGGGCTGCATGCTGCCCAAAGCGCCCAACGTACGCGCTTTCTGGGCCAATATTCTGAACAAAGTGGATGCCATCGGCGACATTCCCAAGGAGCGCTTTAACATCGATTTGTATTACGATCCCGATCGTAAAACCCCCGACAAAATGCACTCCCGTTGGGGCGGTTTCCTGGA
>Ga0182015_10003221_pt1 | contig 18567 bp, 15 predicted proteins | sample 712P3MmetaG_FD_120478 | JGI IMG/M metagenome (GOLD analysis project Ga0182015, IMG submission 120478) | Permafrost microbial communities from Stordalen Mire, Sweden - 712P3M metaG | ecosystem: Environmental > Terrestrial > Soil > Wetlands > Permafrost | place: Sweden: Stordalen | collected...
CGGCGGTGAACTCCATCAGGGCCTGGAGGAACTCGCGCCGTGCGAGCGGGTCGAGGCTCGCGACGGGCTCGTCGAGCACGAGCAGCTCGGGCCGTTTCGCGATCGCGAGCGTCAACGCGAGTTGTGCGCGCTGCCCGCCGGAGAGCGTGCCGGCCCGCTGTGCGCGATCGAGACCCAGCCGAGCGATCCGCGCCTCAGCGAGCGCCTGGTCCCAGCTCGGGTTGAGCGCGGCGCCCAGGCGTAGATGGTCGGCGACTGATAGCGACGGGTAGAGCGGCGTGTCCTGCGCGACGAAACCGACGCGCGCGAGTTGCGCGGCGGTCGCAGCGACCTCCTCGCCCAGGACCGCGATCGATCCCGCGCTCGGTTCGATCAAGCCGACCGCGAGCTGCAGCAGCGTCGTCTTGCCGGCGCCGTTGGGTCCGACGAGGCCGGCAACATGGCCAGCTGGGACCTCGAGCGTGCAGCCCGAGAGCGCCCAGCGACTCCCGTAGCGCTTGCCGAGGCCGCGGGTGGCCAGCGCGGCAGTCACGCTACGCCCTCGATGCGGGCGGAGCGAACAGCGTCGCGAAACAGCGCCTCGATCGACTCCTCGTCAAGGCCAGCACGCCGGGCCTTAACGATCCAGCCGCGCAGCTCGCGGCGCAGCGGACCGTGCGCGGCGAGCGCAGGATCCGCAAGCGACGAGCCAGTAACAAACGTGCCTACACCGGGCCGCGCGGCGACGAGCCCACTGTGCTCCAGCTCGCGGTAGGCCTTCAGCACGGTGTTCGGATTGATCGCCAGCCGTGCAACTACGTCCTTGACCGTCGGCAGCTGGTCACCCTCGCGCAGCAGCCCGAGACGCAGCGCGTGGCGCACCTGGTGGACGAGCTGCAGATACGGCGAGACACCCGAGCGCGAGTCCAAATGAAATTCGATCACATTCCCTCGTTTACACTAGCTAATTAGCACAACATACTCATAGCACGACGGTCTGTCAAGACCACCTTGCGCGAGCCCTGGGTTCGGCCTTGGACGCCATCTGCGGCGTCACCCACAGGTGAGTGGTGCCCCCGCCCCTCGGACGACCCCCAGCCGATCAGGTCGCCACCGAACAGTGGTGCCGTGTACAAGAACCGTTACCGGCTACCGCAACGGACGACCAGCAGGTCAGACGACCGAGGGCGCGAGCGCTTCCGCAACGACCGGCGTGAGCGAGTGCGAGCCGGGCGTCGGGCGACACGCATGGACCCCTATCGCGTGACGGCGGTCACCGGCATGCTCCGGGACGCTTCTGCGGGCATGAACCGCTCGAGTCGGCTACCGATCCGGTAGCCATTTGGGGTCAGGGTCAGAGCCTATCTGCGCCTATTTGCGCTAGCATCGTCGAGCCCCGAAAAGCTCGGTATTGCAGGCGATAATCGGCTTAGGTAGGCGCTCGTGGCGGCCCCAAAGTTTCATGGTAAGGAAGGGGTCAACGGTTCGAGTCCGTTAGAGGGCTTGTAGGAGGAGTCGCCTATCTCGCCGGACCGTACGAGGAACTGCTGTCGGTGCTGCGGCGTGAGCGCAGCCCGGCGATCATCGGCCGTCTAGCGCAGGCGGACACCGGCGCTCCGCGCTAGCCTGATGTCGTACCCAGCTTGAGCGCGGGGCGGCGCCTGCCGATGACTGAGTCAGTGCTGGCCACGGCCTCACGGAGGAGCTATGCCCGCCGCTCGGCGCCAACGCGCGGCGGCTCCCTGCCTGTTTACCGCGGGCGCTTCGCAACCGAGCAGGCCGAGCGGCTGCTGTGGCGCGCCGGCTTCGGGCCCAAGCGCGGACAGGCGAAGGAGCTCGCGAATCTCGGCCTGAGCGCGGCGGTCCACTCACTCACGCGGCCCGCGCGCCGCGGGCTGGCCGGCCCGCTGCCGACGCTCGAGACCGGTAAGCCGCTGCAGCCCTACGACGTCTGGGGCAACGACGTGCTGTGGTGGCTCGACCGCATGGTGCGCGCACAGGCGCCGCTGATCGAGCGGATGACGCTCACCTGGCACGACTGGTTCGCGACCAGCAACGAGGGCGTCAACTCCCAGCGGCTGATGATCAACCAGAACCGCACCCAGCGCCGCCTCGCGCTTGGGAGCTTCCCCGAGCTGTTCACGGCGATCACGATCGACCCGGCGATGCTGATCTGGCTGTCGCTGTCGGGCTCCACCAAGACGGACCCGAACGAGAACTATGCGCGCGAGATGCAGGAGCTGTTCACACTCGGCGCCGGCAACGGCTACACCGAGATGGATGTGCGCGAGCACGCCCGTGCGCTGTCGGGATGGACCAATACCTGGAACCAGGCGACCGGCGAGCCCGACGACTTCCACTTCGACCCGGCGCTGCACGACGACGGCGTGAAGGTGATCTACCACCACCGCGGCAACTTCGGCTGGCGCGACAGCCTGCGACTGGTCCTCCACCACCCCGACCACCCGAAGTTCTTCGTCACGAAGCTGTGGTCCTACTTCTCGCCCGAGCCGCTGCCGGCAGCCGACACCCGTGCGGCGGCGGCGATGTACCTGTCTTCCGGCAAGCAGATCCGCCCGCTCGTGGAGGCGATGCTGATGCATCCGCTCTTCTACGCGGGAGCGAGCATGGTCAAGCCACCGATCGTGCAGCTCGCCGGGATGCTGCGCGGGATCGACCGCTACATCGACACCGACGCCTGGGTCTGGGAGTCCGGCCTGATCGGCCAGACGCCCTTCTATCCGCCCAACGTCGGCGGCTGGGACGACACGCAGTGGCTGAACACGGCGACCTGGCTCGGCCGCTTCAACCTGACCTCCCAGATGATCATTTCCAAGCAGGTGCTCAACCCGAGCAAGACGAAGCCGCTCGCCAACGCGCGAAAGATGACCGAGCACGCGATCTCCTACTGGGGCTCGCCGACGCTCAGCAAGCCGACCATCGCGGCGCTCCGCTCCTACGCGCAGTCCGCCGGCTTCGACGCCGCCACCGCGCAGTGGGAGTCCGAGCAGTACCCCGTCGTCGCGCTGAACGCGCTGCGTGCCCTCGTCGTCGCGAGCCCCGACTACCAGGCCTGCTGAGATGCGCAAGACGCCCGCACAAAAGGCTTGCGCATGCCGCGACTTCGACCGCTCGGAGTTCCTGCGCCGTGGCGCGGCCGCCGCCGGAAGCGGCCTGCCGCAAACCCTGCCCGGGATGCCGACCCCGGCCGGCACCGGGCTCTCGCGGCGCGGGTTCGTACTCGCCACGGCCGGCCTCGCGCTGACCGTCTACGGCGCGAAGGGCATGATCGGCTCGGCCGACGCGTTCGCCGACGGGATCGCCGCGGCCGCCACGGTGACCGACCAGCCGGTGCTCGTCAGCGTCTACCTCCAGGGCGGCATCGACTCGATGTCGGTGCTTTACCCCGCCGGCGACCCGCTCTACTCGCAGTTCCGCACCGACCTGGCGCTGGCGGCGGGCGCGGGGCCGGCGTTCACCGAGGATTCGAGCCTGACCTGGAACCCGCTCGCGGCCCAGCTCGCACAGCTGCACAGCGAGGGCAAGGTCAGCGTGATGCCGACGGTCGGCTATACCGACCCCAACCAGTCGCACTTCACGAGCCGCCACTACTGGGAGGTCGGCGCCACGCAGGCTGACCTCAACACCGGCTGGATGGGCCGCTACCTCGACCTCACCGGCAGCGCCCAGAACCCGCTGCAGGGTCTCTGCCTCGACTATGCGCTGCAGCCCTCGCTGGCGACGGCGAAGATGCCGGTCGCGACGATCTCCTCGCCCAGCTCCTACTCCTTCTACGCGCCGGGCGTGTGGGGAACGCAGCAGAGCCTGATGTACGACGCGTTCGACGCGCTCGGGCGCGTCGGCGCGAACTCCCGCGACGCCGGCCTAATCCAGTCCGGTCAGGCAGCCCTGATGTCGAGCACGCTACGCCGCCAGCTGCTGGCGTTCCAGCCCGCCCCGGGCGCCACCACGACCGCGGCGCTCCCGACCGGCTACCCGACCACCACCGACTCCTTCCCGACGCGTATGGCGGCGATCCCCGCGATGCTCGCCGGCGGCCTGCCGCTCTCATGCGTCAGCGTCTCCACCGACTCCGTCTTCGACACCCACGAGAGCCAGGCGGCGCCGTTTGACACCTCACTCGCCGAGGTCGCTCAGACCCTCTTCGCCTTCCAGCGCGACCTCGAGGCGCGCGGTCTCGACGATCGCGTGCTGACCGTCGTGTGGTCGGAGTTCGGCCGCCGGCCGCTGCAGAACGCCTCCGCCGGCACCGACCACGGCGCCGCCGGCCTCGGGCTCGTGATCGGCACCCACGCTGCCGGTACGATGATCGGCGAATGGATGGGCCTCGCGGCCGGGCTCGACCCGCTCGGAAATCTGAAGGAAACCGCCGACTTCCGAAGCCTCTACTGCTCGCTGCTCGAGCAATGGCTCGGCCACGACGCCGTGCCGATCATCCCGGGCGCCGCGTCGCTGCCCCGCGTGACGGTGGTCAAATAGGCCGCGTCTGCGCGGTGCTCGCAGCAGCCGCCCTGGCGATCGCCGCCGGTGGCTCGACGGCTGTCGCGCAGACAGCCACCCCCGCTCACAAGGCGGGCGCAAACAGCACCGCCCTGCAGGTGACAGAGGTCGAGTACCGCCTGATGCTCTCGGAGGCCGTGGTCAAGGCCGGTCCGGTCAGCCTCGAGGCCATCGACGCCGGCATGGACCCGCATGATCTGCGACTGCGTCGCGGCAACGTCGGCGCGCCGTTCGCTGTCCAGACGCTCTCACCCGGCGCACGCTGGGACGGGGTCGTAACCCTGCGCCCCGGCATCTACCACCTCTGGTGCTCACTACCGGGCCACTGGAAACTCGGCATGCACGCCACGCTGCGCGTGGTGCGCTGAGGTGGCGCGCCGTAAAGGCGTGTATCACGCGCCATACAGTCGGACCCGTGTCCGAAGTCAGCTATCGCGTGAAGGCGCTCACCGGCATGCTGCGGGACGCTTCCGCCGGTACGAGCCGCCCGAGTCGCCTACCGGATCCGGTAGCCATTTGGGTCAGCCGGTTTTTGCGGCCTACCGCCGACCTCTTGCGCGACGAACGCGCGTTGGCGGCCACCGTCAGGTCATGCTCTCGCCGCGTGGGTGCATCCGCACATGGTTCTTGGGGGTCGAAGCTCCGAAGAGTCAGCCTGCACGACTTGCGACGGCTGTCAACTCGACGGCACGGACACTGCAGCTGCGTCGCCGCTGCGGGCTCCGTCGGAGTGGTGTCGGCTGTCGCGCGAGGAGATCAAGACCGCCGCCAGGATCACCCCCAGGAGCGCGAAGCCGGCGCCGACGAGAAACGCACGATCGAACCCCTTAGTCAAGGCAACCGACGCGTGAACGGCAACGCCCGAACGCGAGAGCGCCTGGGTTCGGCTGTTGGCGATCGTCGCGAGGATCGCCAGACCCAACGCGCCGCCGACCTGCTGAGCGGTGTTGATCAGGCCCGAGGCTAGGCCAGCCTCGTGTGGCTCGGTTCCGGCAACCGCCGCTGTCGTCACCGCCACGAAGGCGAACCCGAGTCCGACCGCAGCCAGTAGCGAAGGACCGAGTACATCCGGCAGAAACGCGCCTCCGGTGCCTGGCACCTGGGCGAACCAGACGAGCCCGCCCGCAATCGACAGGAGGCCCAGGATCAGCGGCGTCTTGAAGCCCAAGCGTGTTACCAGTTGCGACGCAACACCCGCCGAGATGATGATCCCGACAGCCAGCGGCAGATACGAGATGCCGGTCTTGATCGGGGTGTAATGCAAGACGTCCTGGAGGTACAGCGAGATGAAAAAGAACATGGAAAAGAGGGACATGCCAATGAGGAGTCCGACGATGTTCGCGCCACGCAAGGTCCGCAGGCGGAAGATCGAGAACGGCATCAGCGGATGGCGCGCCCTCGCCTCGATGATCAGGAAGGCAGCCAACAAAACGATCGCGCCAGCAAGTCGCAGTAGTGTCGCCGTCGATCCCCAACCGTCATTGACCGTGTCCACGATTGCGTAGACCAACAGCGATAGGCCTGCGGTAACGGTCGCGGCGCCGGGCAGGTCAAATGATCTCGAGCCGTCATCAGAACGACTTTCGACCAGTGTTCGCGGCGCGAGCGCGGCTGCCGCAATTCCGATCGGAACGTTGACGAACAACACCCAGCGCCAGCTCAGTCCACTGGTGAGAATCCCGCCGAGCAGCACGCCGGCCGCACCGCCGGCGCCCGCAACGGCACCCCAGATACCGAGCGCCCGGTTCCGCTCGGGGCCATCGGCGAAGGTCGTAACGAGGATCGAGAGCGCTGCCGGCGAAACGATCGCTGCACCCATGCCTTGGACTGCCCGGGCGGCGAGCAGCCATCCTTCGGACTGGGCTACGCCGCCGGCGAACGAGGCGATCGAGAACAGGACCAGGCCGACGATGAACATGCGCCTGCGCCCGAGCAGGTCAGCCATCCGGCCCCCGAGCATCAGAAACCCGCCGAAGGTGAGGGTGTACGCATTGACGACCCAGGAGAGGTCGGTCCGCGAGAAGTGGAGGTGAAGGCCGATCGAAGGCAGCGCGACGTTCACGATCGAGGCATCGATCACGACGACGAACTGCGTCATCGCCAGGAGCGCCAGAGCGAGGTTCCTGGCGCGCGGCGAGTCGCGGAGCGTGGTGGTCGGTTCGGCGACGGACGTCATGGCAATCACCCCGCGCGACACAGTCTGTCAAGCACAAGTTTGCGGCGGCGTTTGGCTGGCCAACGTCAACGAGGACCGCGGACCGCCCAAGTCAGGTCGCCAGGATCGTAGACGACCCGCGCGCGGGTGTCGGCGGAGACCATGACAAGTCCGTATCCCCGGGCCGAGATGGCGAGCACAGATCCGCGTCGAAGCCTGCTGGACCGCCCGCCCCACAGGAGCATCCAGCGATCGCGGGCGCCAGCTCGATCCTTTGCGGGCTAGCCCAAGGTCCTCCTGCAATGATCAGTATGGTAGTAGTATGGTTGTGACCATACTGGCCGTGAGCATCGACCATTCGGATCAGACGACGCTCCACGAGCAGGTCGCCGCAGAGATTCGCCGCGCGCTCGCCGCGGGGGAGGCGAGGCCCGGCGATCGACTGCCGCCCGCCAAGGACTTCGCTGCGGTCCTCGGCGTGAACTCGAACACTGTCCTTCGCGCCTTCCATCAGCTCCGCGACGAGGGACTGCTGGAATTCCGGCGAGGAAAGGGCATCACCGTCGCCGGCGCACCGGAGCGAGCTCTTGTACTTGCTCGCGCGAAGGAATTGCTGTTGTTCGCGCGTTCGCAGGGAGTTGGTCCCGACGAACTCGCCCGCCTCTTCGAGCAGATCGCGTAACAGCTGTGGCTTGGAGAACTGATGACGCGGGTTGAGGAACATCTGGGTACGAACCAACCAGCCGGCTCGCCTCCTGAACCGATCGAGGATCTGATCCCTGAGGTCCGACAGCGCGCCCGGCGTCGCCGTCTCAAGAATCTCGCCATCGTCGTGCTGGCAGCTGCACTCGTGGCAAGCCTGATCGCGATCACCGACTCGGGCTCTCCTGCCACGCACCGGCCGGGCGGAGCGCCATCGCCGTCTTCTCTCGCATCGACGCTCGCGAACGGTTCGACGGTTGTCCCTAAGCAACCGGTTTCTCTCGCGGTCGGACCGAACGGGGAACTGTATGTCGCTGACATTGGACGGGAACAGATTCTCCGACGATCGCCAAATGGACGCTTCGTGGTGGTCGCTGGAACAGGCATCGCCGGGTACACCGGCGACGGACGGCTCGCGACTCGAGCGGAACTCGATGGTCCTGGGAGCTTGGCGATCGCTCCGAACGGAGCCCTCTACTTCGCGCAGACAGGTCAAACGAGAACCTCCTCGGGATTGATGAACTCTGTAGTTCGTGAAGTCGCACCGAACGGCAAGATCACCACGGTCATTGGCCAGGACCCGAATTGTGCTCTCGTGCCGTCGAACTCGATCTCGGTGCCCGCGCAACTTGCAGAGTTCTCCGGTGCGTCGCTCACGGTCGGAAGCGGCGGCCTGCTCGACGTGTCCACGACGGTGTGTCCGAACGTCCTCCACCTCGGCGGCTTTCTCCAGCTGACCTCATCCGGGAAGCTCGTTCAAACCTCGGTCGATGCGATTCCGAAAACGTCGGGATACTGCGGCGGCGGAATCGCCGGACCTGGGTTCATCGCATTTGGATGCTCGTCCGGTTCTGGGCGTGGCCCACGGCTGATGGTCGTCCGATCCAACGGCAGCACCGAGAACTATCCGGATACCACCTCGCAACCGAACGACATGTCTGCCTCCAACGGAACCGTGGTCGCGATCCACAACGGTGCAATCGTTCGAGTCGGAGTCAATGGACTCGCAACGATCGCAACCCAGCGCCAGCTGGCCAACCTTGTACCCGGCGCGACTGGCGGCTGGCCGGGCGTTGGAATCGCTATTGATCGCCATGGGACTGTTTACGTCGATCAGGATTTCCTGTTCGACCGTCGTGGCTGTGCCGACGTCATCTTCGAAATCGGCCCGAGCGGGCAAGTTCGGAATCTGTGGCATTCCGCTCTGACCCGTTCCTGTTACTGACCCCTGTGCGTTGGGCGTGCTCACCAGCACGCTTGCGCTACAGAGCCCAACAAGCCTGCACTACGTGCCCCAGCTGGCCGCCCAGGAGTCAGCGGTTCGAGTCAGCTAGAGGACCTGGTGAGAGGTGGTCGCAAATGGGCCGCGTTCGAGCCGCCCCCAGTCGACCGGCGTCGGCGGTCTAGCCTCGGGCTGCCACAGCCCGGCAGTCGCACACTGAGACCGACCGGCGCTCCGACACCGATTTCACGCGGAGTAGTCAACCGCGAGCCCCGCCGAGCGGCGCCGGCCGCGCCCGGGCCCGGGCCCGGCCAGGGGTTGACGTTCGGAGTACAGTTGCCTGCGAAGGGCATTACGTGAGGTCCGCGCACGAATCGGCGGGCAGCACCACCTGACTTTCCGAGCGTGTCTGTTTCCTATTTCGGAGGTCGCGCGATGCCCGTTCCGCTCCCTGCCCGGGTTCGACGAAGAGCCTGCTCCTGATCAGGCAGATGTCGCCGTATCGGCCGATGAGCCGGCTCGCAGGTGAGGCCGGCGATCAGGGCTGAGTGGTTGCTGATGCGGTGCCTCGCTCCGGGCCTTCGGGTCTCGGGCGAGGCAAACCGCAAACGCCACCGGCCAAGTGACCCTTCCAGCTAGGTAGAGGAGATCCAAATGAAGGCCCTCGTTTACCACGGCCCCGGCCAGCGTGGCTGGGACACGGTGGATGACCCGAAGATCATCGATCCGACTGACGCGATCGTCCGTATCGACACGTCCACGATCTGCGGCAGCGACCTGCACATCCTCAAGGGGGATGTGCCCGAGACGCCGCCGGGGACGATCCTCGGCCACGAGGCGGTCGGGACGGTGCTCGAGATCGGCGCCGGCGTTGGCGGCGTGGCTCCCGGCGACCGTGTGCTGCTGTCGTGCGTGAGCTCCTGCGGGCGCTGCCGCTACTGCAAGGAGGCACGCTACGGCCAGTGCCTTGGTGGCGGTGGCTGGATCTTTGGACACACGATCAACGGCGTTCAGGCCGAATTCGCTCGCGTCCCATTCGCCGACAACTCCGTCTACAAGTTCCCCGAGGCACTCGACGACGAGCAGGTGCTGTTCCTCGCCGACATACTGCCAACAGCGTTCGAGGTCGGCGTCCTCAACGGGGCCGTCTCGCCCGGGGACGTCGTCGCAATCGTCGGCGCGGGGCCGGTCGGCCTCTCGGCGATCCTCACCGCGACGCTCTATACGCCCGGCCGTATCGTCGCGATCGATCTCGCCGACTCGCGTTTGGCGAGCGCGCTGCGGTTCGGTGCCGATATCACCATCAACAACGGCCGCGAGGACGCGCTGGCCATCGTGATGGAGCTCACAGATGGTCTCGGCGCAGATGTGGCGCTCGAGGCGGTTGGGGTGCCGCAGACGTTCGAGCTTGCGACCGAGCTGATCCGGCCCGGTGGGCGCGTGGCGAACATCGGCGTGCACGGCAAGCCCGCGGCGCTGCATCTCGAGAAGCTCTGGGTTCGGGACGTCACGATCACGACCGGGCTTGTTGACACCTTCAGCATCCCGCGACTCCTGCGGCTTATCGCAGACGGGCGTCTGGACCCGTCGCTGTTCGCGACCCACCACTACCCGCTCGAGGAGACGATGACGGCGTACGACACCTTCGCCGACGCTGCCAACACCGGCGCGCTCAAGGTCGTGCTCGAAGGAAGCGAGAGACCCAACACCGAAAAGCAGCATGCCGCCGCGCTCGCCGCTCACTGAGTAGCTCGACGGAGACCAATGCCAGGCTCAGCAGCCAAACCCAGGAGCGGGGCGAATGCCGCGGACGATCCCCGGGGTGTTGGTGCGCGGCGCTGGTGGGCGCTTGTCGCGTTGGTGCTCGCTTTCTTGGCGGTGGGTCTGGACGCGACGGTCCTGAGCGTCGCGTTGCCGACGCTCGCCCGCAGCCTGCACGCTTCGGAGTCGGACCTGCAGTGGTTCTCCTCCGGGTACCTACTGGTACTGGCGGCCGCGATGCTGCCGCTCGGCCTGTTGGGCGACCGTTTCGGCCGCAAGAAGGTGCTGCTGGCCTCTCTCGGCCTGTTCGCGGTCGGATCGGCGGCGTGCGCGGCGTCGCCGTCGGCCGGCGCGTTCATCGCTGCGCGGCTGCTGCTCGGGCTCGCCGGGGCCGGGCTGGTCGTGATGGGATTCGCGACCTTGCCGGTGCTGTTCGGCGAGGACGAGCGCCCGCGGGCGGTCGGGATCATGGCGGCGGCGACGTTCGTGTCGCTGCCGTTCGGTCCTATCCTCGGCGGCTGGCTGTTGACGCACGCCTGGTGGGGTTGGGTGTTCCTGATCAACGTGCCGGTGGCGATCGTCGGGCTGATCGCCACCTTCGCGCTCGTGCCTCCCTCGCGAGCGAAACAACGACCCGGGCTTGACCCCATCGGGGTCGGCCTGTCGATCGTCGGGCTGGTCGCTCTGATCTACGGCCTGATCCAGGCGGGCGAGCACGGGTGGGGCAACGCCGGCGCCGTGACGGAAATGGCCGGCGGCGTCGCGGTGCTCGTCGGCTTCTTTCGCTGGGAGCGCCGGCTCAGTAACAAGCCTGGCGGGAAGCCGCTGCTCGACCTTGCACTGTTTCGTTCGCGCTCCTACACCTGGGGAGTGATCCTCTCCTCGATCGCGATCTTCGCGATGTTCGGAGTGCTGTTCACGGTGCCCCAGTACTTCCAGGGGGTGCTCGGCACAAGCCCGATGGGGTCCGGTCTGCGGCTCCTGCCGATGATCGGCGGGCTCGTGCTCGCGGCCGTGCCGGCCGATCGCATCGTGAGCTTGGTCGGCGCCAAGGTCGCGGTCGCGCTCGGGTTCGCGGTGCTCGGCGCCGGGCTGCTGGTCGGGACCCGCACGGGCGTCGGCTCAGGCGCACTCTTCATCGCCGCGTGGATGGCGGCGGTCGGCTTCGGGATGGGCCTCGCGCTGGCCAGTTCGATGTCGGCCGCGCTCTCGAAGATGTCGGCCGAGCGGGCGGGCGTGGGAGCGGCGGCACTCCAGGCGATCAACAAGCTGGGGGGGCCGCTCGGCACCGCGATCCTTGGGAGCGTGCTGAGCGCCACCTACCTCGCCCGCCTCGCCGTCACCGGACTTCCCGCCGCCGCCGCGACGGCCGCCCGCCAGAGCATCTTCGGCGCTGTCGCCGTCGCGCACCAGGCCCACTCGTCGGCTTTGCTCGCCTCAGCCCGGCACGCGTTCATAGGCGGCATGGACCTCGCGCTGCTCGTGTCGGGTGCCATCGCGCTGCTCGGCATCGTGCTCACCGTGGCCTTCCTGCCGCGGACCACGCCGGTGACCGAGGTCGCGCAGCCCGCCGCACGACAGCACGCCGACGCTCTCATCGCCACGTGATCGCCCCAGCGATCCCTCGGACGAGGAGCAGCCGTCGTCCCCCGCACCCAGCCATTATCGACAACAGCCCGACGGCCGCGACCTCAGCGCGCCAACACCGAGATCCGCCGCTCACCGACCGGACGCTCCCCGACCGGTATGCGCGGCGTGCCGCCGACACACGGGGCCGGGCGACCTCGACCTGCGGGCATTTCGGCTAGGGTTGTCCCGGCTCGCGTGCTTGTGCGTTGTCCGTCGGCTTAGAAGAAGGCTGCGACCGTGCTGGGTCTCGCTCGCTGGTGCATCGCTCACCGTCGCATCGTCGTCGTAACGTGGATTGTCGTGGCGATTGTCGCGACGGTCGTGGCCCACGCCGTCGGGCCCAACTACAACTCGGTCTTCAGTCTTCCGGGGACGGACTCCCAGCGCGCCCACGACCTGCTCACGAAGGACTTCGCGGCTCAGAGCGGGGACGCTGACGCAATCGTCTTTCACGTCTCGCAGGGCACGATTGACTCATCGGCCGTGCGTGCCGCGATCACGCCGCTACTGGCGCGCGTGAGCGTGCTCCCGCATGTGGCGGGAGTGGTCAGTCCCTACAGCACGGCGGGAGCCGTGCAGGTTTCGCGCAACCGGATGACGGCGTTTGCGACCGTCAACTACGACAAGGCCGCCAACCAGTTGCCGACCGACGCCGGCGAGCCGCTGCTCGCGCAGGTCAAGGCGGTGCACGTGCCGGGCCTGCAGGTCGCCGCCGGCGGTCAGGTGGTGGAGGCCGCCGAGGGATTCAGTGTCGGCCCTGCCACCGAGGTTGGCGTGATCGCGGCGCTCTTGATCCTGCTGGTCACGTTCGGCTCGTTGGCCGCGGCCGGCATGCCGCTGATCACAGCCGGGTTGGGCCTGATCACCGGGGTCGCGGTGATCGGACTCGGGACGCGCGTCACGAGCATTTCGAACGTCGGGCCCGACCTCGCTCTGATGATCGGCCTCGGCGTCGGGATCGACTATTCGCTGTTCATCGTTACGCGCTTTCGCGAGGACTATCTGGCGACCGGGGACCTGGAGCTCTCACTCGTTGAGGCGATGGATACCTCTGGGCGGGCGATCCTGCTGGCCGGCGCGACCGTTGTGATCGCGCTGCTCGGCATGTTCGCGACCGGTGTCGCGTTCATGTATGGCCTGGCGATCGCGGCCGTGATCGCGGTGTTGTTCACGCTCGTGGCGTCGCTGACGCTGCTGCCGGCGCTCCTGTCGCGGTTTGGCCCTCGCCTCGTGCGGGCCCGCGGCGCCGGCCGACGCTCCCTTGGGCGTCACCGCGCGAGCGCAACTGCCACGACCGCCGGGGCCGCACCCGTGCCACCACGCTCGGCGTGGCGGCGCTGGAGCGCGGTCGTGCAGGCCCACCCCTGGCCGCTGACGATCGGGTCGCTAGCGATCATCGTGGTTCTGCTGATTCCGGTCTTCGGGATGCGCCTCGACTCAAGCGACGCCGGGAACGATCCGTCCAGCACAAGCTCACGCCATGCCTTCGACCTGCTTGCGCAGGGCTTTGGACCCGGGTTCAACGGCCCGCTCCTGCTCGTGGCCGAGTTGCCCAGCCGCGACGGCACAGCGGCGCTGCCCTCGCTGCGTGCGCTCGCCAGCTCGACTCCGGGCGTCGTTGCGGTCACGGAGCCGCGGATCGCGCCAGCCGGGACGGTCGCCGTGATCGAGGTTTATCCGGACTCGGCACCGCAGGCGGTTGCCACCACCAACCTGGTCAACCACTTCCGCGACGACGTGCTGCCCGCGTTTGCCCGGCGGACGGGTGTTGCGGTGCTTGTCGGCGGGTTCACCGCCGGCTCGATCGACTTTTCGCATGTGTTGGGCGGCAAGCTGCCGCTGTTCTTCGCGATCGTGATCCTGCTCTCGGCGCTGCTGCTGTTCGTCATCTTCCGCTCGATCGTGATCCCGATCCAGGCCGCGATCATGAACCTCTTCACGATCGGCGCCGCGCTCGGCGTGACCGTCGCGGTGTTCCAGAACGGCGTGGCCGCGAGCGTGCTCGGAGTGCAGAAGGGGCCGATCGAGGCCTGGGTGCCGGTGATCATGTTCGCCGTCGTGTTCGGGCTGTCGATGGACTACGAGGTGTTCCTCATCTCGCGCGTGCGCGAGCGCTGGATCATCCGCCGCGATGCGTCCGCCGCCGTGGGCGACGGCATTGCGCTGACCGGACGGGTGATCACGGCGGCCGCAGCGATCATGGTCTGCGTGTTCCTCTCGTTCACGCTCGGCGACGAGCGCACGCTCAAAGAATTCGGCTTCGGCCTCGCTGTGGCCGTGTTCCTCGACGCGCTGATCGTGCGCTGCATGCTGCTGCCGGCCGTTCTCGAACTGCTCGGGCCGGTGACCTGGCGGCTGCCACGGTGGCTCGACGCCCTGCTGCCCCACATCAACATCGAGGGCAGCACAGCCCGTTCGTTGCCGGAGGAGCCAGAGCTCGCGCTCGCGCAGCCCGGGCCCCAACCGACGCCAACGGAGGCGTAGCGGCGGGCACCGGATGGCGTTCCTTTCATCGCGGGCCCAGTTGCGCGCCGAGCCGAGCGAGCCCTCGGCGCGTGCAGCGCGGTCGTCCGTGAGCCGGCAACGCTCGCCGGAGCGTCGTTCGTGAGTGAGGATCGACTGCACGTGGTATTCGGAGCCGGCCAGGTCGGTCGTGCTCTGGCGGCCCGCTTGGCCGCGCTCGGTCTGGATGTGCGGGTTCTGTCGCGGCAGCGGCCCGCGGGACTGTCCGACCGGCTGCAGTGGAGATCGGTCGACGCGAGCGACCCCGACGCCGCCGCCGACGCGGCGAACGGCGCAGAGGTGGTCTACCAATGCCTGAACGCGCCTTACACGGATTGGCCGAAGCGCTTCCCGCCGCTTCAGCAGGGAGTGCTCAGCGCAGCTGAACGCAACGGGGCGCTGATGGTCACGCTCGAGAACATCTACGCCTATGGCCCGACCGAAGGCAGACCCATGACCGAGGAGCTGCCGCTCGCGGCGACAACGGCCAAGGGTCGAACGCGAGCGTGTATGTCCGAGGAGCTGCTGGCAGCCGCCGAGGCCGGCCGCGTCCGGATCGCGATCGGCCGCGCGTCGGACTTCTTCGGCGCGGGGGTCACCGAGACGACACTCGGCGAGCGGGTCTTCGGCAACGCCGTGGCCGGCAAGCGCGCCGACTTCCTCGGTAACCCCGATCTCCTCCACACCTATAGCTACGTCCCGGACATCGCGGCCGCGCTGGCCACGCTGGGTACCGACGAGCGCGCGGTGGGCGGTGTGTGGCACCTGCCGGGCCCGGAGACCGTCACCACCCGCCAACTCCTGGATCTCGTCGCGGGCGAGCTCGGACACCCGGTTGGCGTCCGCTCGGTCCCGAAACTGGCTCTGCGTGCCCTCGGGCTCGTCAACCCACTGATGCGAGGCCTCGTCGAGATGTCCTACGAGTTCGAAGCGGACTTCGTGCTCGACACAACCAAATACGAATCGGCCTTCGGCACCGCCGGCACACCGCTGCAGACTGCCGTTGCCGAGACCGTGGCCTGGTATCGCGGCGCCGCGAACGCGCCCGGCCGGCCACAGGGAACACCGGTCGTATGACCGGCCCTGAAATCCTCGGCACCGACACCGCCGAGGTCGTGGACACATCCTCGGGCGCCGCCCCTGCCGGCTTTCGAGAGTTCTTCAATGCGGCCACCGGCGAGTGGATCGAGTTCACGGCGACTCCCGCGGAGGGCGGCGAAGACGTAGTCCGCTTCAACTGGCGCAGCCTGCCGGGTGGCGCAATCACCGAGCACCTCCATCCTCACCAGGAGGAGCGCTTCACGATCACCGCGGGCGAGGCCCACTTCACCCTCGACGGCGCGGAACGGGTGCTCGCAGCAGGTCAGACGCTCGTCGTGCCGCGCGGCGTTCGTCACTCCGAGCGAAACGCCGGATCAGTCGAGATCGAAGGCGTGGTCGAGCTGCGCCCGGCGCTTCACTCCAAGCAGATGCACGAGGCCTTCGCCGGTCTGGTCGCCGACGGCGCAACCACCTCCCGCGGCGCACCCAAGAACCCGCTCCAGCTCGGTGCGACCTTCTGGCATTTTCGCCATGAGAGCCGCGCGACTTCGCCGCCGATCTGGTTGCAGAACGTCGTGCTGCCGCCGATGTGGGCGCTGGCAAGGATCTTTGGCGTACGCCCCTACTACGCTCGCTGGGACAGCACGGAGAGCCAACGATCGGAGCCCACGCCATGAAGATTCACGCCCTCACGACGGGAACCGTGAGCGTCAAACACAGCTTCCTCTACCCCGGCACGGGCCCGCGCCGACAGCTCAATCTGTTCCTGCCAGGGGCCTTTTCAGCGCCGCTACCGATCCACTGCTGGGCGATCGAGCACGAAGGAGTCCTGCGGCTCGTCGACACCGGCGAGACCGCCGGGGCGAAGAACGTGGCGTTCGCGCGCATGCAGGTGACGCGCGAGCTCGAGCTTCCGGCCGTCATGGCTGCGGCGGGTCTTCAGCTCGACGACGTATCGGAGGTAGTGATTACCCACGCCCACGGCGACCACATCGACGGCACCGCGCACGTGCGTGCGCGCGTGCTGATCAACGAGGTGGAGGCGCGCTATGTCGCCGCCCCCTTCTCGCGGGTGATGCGCCGCGTCCTACGCCAGCCGCTGCCGGCAGGGTTCTCACCCGAGCCGTTCGTGCTCGACGGCGGCCCGTTCGGGGCATTTCCCGCAAGCCGCGCGATCAGCGATGACGGACGGATCGTCGCCGTGGATACCCCGGGGCACACTCCCGGGCACGTGTCGGTGATCTGCGTCGATGACGCAGGACGCCACGTGATGCTCGCCGGCGACACGACGGACTCGCTGGAGCAACTGCACTCGCTGCGGGTGGACGCAGTCGCGCCGAACCCAAAGGTCCACATGGCGACGATGAAGACGATCCTCGCCCACTGCGCCGCGCACCCGACGATCTACCTGCCCTCGCACGACCCCGAGTCGGCGGCGCGGCTTGCCGACTCGATCACCTCGGCTGAGACGGCGGTTGCCATCTAGCGCAGCCTACGACGGTCCTAGGCGCTGGGCACCGGCCGCGCTCCCGGCACCGAAATGCCAGTCCGATCTCGCCCCACGGCGGTCGCCTCTCAGGGCTGCTTAGCACTCAACAACCAGGAGGGACAGCATGCATGCAGTTGTGGTGAGGGTCACGATCAACGATCTCGAGGCCGCAGAAACCGCGCTTCGCGACCAGCTCGTGCCGCGGGTTTCGCAGGCCCCGGGCTTTGTGGCCGGCTACTGGACGTTCAAGGACGACACCGCGCTGACCATGCTGGTGTTCGACTCCGAGGACGCCGCCAACGGCATGAGCGAGCAGGCCAGATCGGTGGTTCCCGACGCGATGACACTCGTGGACGTCGAGGTACGCGAAGTCGTAGCCCACGCCTGAGCTTCTATGACACTCCCAGCGCCCGCCCAACCGTCGAAATTCAGGTCTTCAGCTCGCGCTCGGCGCGTGGTCGGCTGGTGTCGGCCTGGACGTGGGCTTCGATCATTCGGTCAACGTATTCGCGCTCGGGCGGCCACGGGAACGTCGGTAGCACCTGACGCAGCGCGACGTAGCCGTGCAGTCCCGCCCAGAGGTAGGCGGATTGCGTAAAGGGGTCGCGGCCATCCGCTAGAGCACGGGTGACGATCCCGAGAAGGTCGTTGAAGGCGTCGACCCCCTCGTCCTGGCCTGAGGGGGCGCCGGCCTGCGGGACCGGGACGCCCTCGCGGACCTTGGTCATGAACAGCACGCGGTAGATGCCGGGGCGTTGCTCGGCGAACCGGAGGTATGCATCAGCGTAGGCGCGAAGCTGCTCGATCGGATCCCCGCCGGGCGCGACGGCCGCCTGGAGAAAGGCGCGCAGCTCCGTATAGCTGGCGATCATCACTGCACTCAGCAGGGCCTCGCGATCGGCAAAGTGCAGATAGAGCGCGTTGGCGCTCACGCCGGCTCTCGCTGTCACGGCGCGCACCGACAGCTTGTCCTGGTCACCCAGTTCGAGCAGCAACTCGCGGGCGGCGTCCATCAACGCTGCTCGCAGGCGCTCACCCTGCCCGCGCGGGTTCCGTGTTCTGGTCACGTCGGCCATTTCGAGAAAGATAGCACGATCCCTTGACAGATGTACATGTACAGATGTACAGTGATGCGAAAGCAGGTCAACCTGATCGGAGAGCCCACACATGCAAGCCACCAATATCGCAGCGCTCGCGCCCTATCCGATCCGCGTCGAGGGGCGCATGGAGCAGCCCTCACGCTGGTCGTGGCTGGTCAAATGGCTGCTCGCGCTGCCCCACTTCGTCGTGCTCGCCGGCCTGTGGCTGGCGTTTGCCGTCAGCTCGGCCGCCTCGTTCGTGGCGGTTGCGACAACCGGCCGCTATCCGCGTGGGCTGTTTGACTTCAACCTCGGAGTGATGCGCTGGTCCTGGCGCGTCGTCTTCTATGCCTACGGCGCGAACGGCACCGACCGCTACCCGCCGTTCACGCTCGCCGACGTGCCCGACTACCCGGCGCGCCTTCAAATCTCTTACCCCGAGCATCAGCTGCGCGGTCTCCCGCTGATCGGCTGGTGGTTCGCGGGA
>Ga0182015_10003222_pt1 | contig 18558 bp, 19 predicted proteins | sample 712P3MmetaG_FD_120478 | JGI IMG/M metagenome (GOLD analysis project Ga0182015, IMG submission 120478) | Permafrost microbial communities from Stordalen Mire, Sweden - 712P3M metaG | ecosystem: Environmental > Terrestrial > Soil > Wetlands > Permafrost | place: Sweden: Stordalen | collected...
AGGATCGGAGCGTCGGCCGGGTTCACCTTGCTGTAGACGGGGGGCATCGGCAGCTGCGCCGGCAGGAAGTTCTGGGCGGCGTTGATGGCCTCCTGCACGTCCTGCTCGGCGACGTCGATGTCGAGGCTCAGGTTGAACTGGAGCGTGATGACGGACGCCCCCTCCGAGCTCGACGAGAGCATCTGGTTCAAGCCCGGCACCTCGCCGAGCTGCCTTTCGAGGGGCGCGGTGACCGCAGAGGCGACCACGTCCGGGCTCGCCCCGGGGTAGAAGGTCATGACCTGCATCGTCGGGTAGTCGACCTCGGGAAGTGCCGCGATCGGCAGCTCACGGAAGCCGATTATCCCGATCAGGAGAATCGCCGCCATCAGGAGCGACGTCGCGATCGGCCGCTGAATGAACGGGCGGGACGGATTCATCCTGACTTCGGAGCACTGTCCCCGCCGTCCTTGGGCTGCTGCGCCTTCGGGACGCTGTTCGCGCCGCCTTTGTCCCCGGGCTTGCGGACGACGATCTTGGTCCCGCCCTGCAGCTTGTCGAAGCCGTCCGTCACCAGCTGGTCGCCCTCCTTGACGCCCGTGACCGCGGATGTGTCGCCCTCAGTGGTCTGGATCTTGACGTCGGTCGACTTGATTGTGCTGTCGGGCTGGATGACGTAGACGAAGGCCTCGTCACCGTTGCGCTGGATGGCGGCCTCCGGGACGAGGTCGACGTTGGTGAGCGTCTTCACGAGGAGGCGCGCGTTCACGAACTGGTTCGGAAAGAGCTCGTTCTTCGTGTTCGGGAATGTGGCCCTTGCCCGGACGGTGCCCGTCGTCGTGTTGATCTGGTTGTCGATGGTGAGGAGCGTGCCGTCCGCGATCTGCTTCATCTTTGTCCGGTCAAGCGCCAGTACCGGCAACTTGCGGCCGGTTGCCATCTGCTCCGTCACCTCGGGGAGGTCGTCCTCGGCGATTGTGAAAATGACCGTGATCGGCTGGAGCTGGGTGATCGTTGCAAGACCCGTCGTCCCGTCGGCCGGCACGATGTTGCCCGGGTCGATGGAACGCAGCCCCACCCTCCCGTCGATCGGCGAGGTGATCTGCGTGTAGTCCACGTTGACCTGGGCCGCCGCGAGGTTCCCCTCGTCCAACTGGACGACGCCGGCGTCCTGGTCCACCAGCGCCTGCTGCGTCGCCAGCTGCTGCTCGGGGATGGCATGCTGCTGGAATGCGTTCTGGTACCGGGTCAAGTCCAGGTGGGCGTTCTTCAGCATCGCCTCATCGCGCGCGAGTTGGCCCTGCGCCTGGACAACGAGGGCCTGGTAGGGCCTCGGGTCTATGACCGCAAGGAGGTCGTCCTTCTTGACCATCTGGCCCTCGGTGAAGCGGACCTCGGTGAGCTCGCCTGCGACCCTGCTGGCCACTGTCACCGTGTTAACGGGCGTGACCGTCCCCAATGCGTCCAGATAGACGTCAATGTTTCCGACCTTGACGGGCACCGCGGAGACCGGGACAGGGGGCGGCGCGGGCGGCTTCGCCTTTGGCTTCGAGAACAGGTGGATCAGGAGCCACGCGGCCAGAACGACCCCGACCAGGGCGATCGTTATGAAGACCCAGTGCCTCCTGACCTTCGAGCGGGTCTGCGAGCCGTGTTTCTCGTCTTTTTTCGGACCCGTCTTGGATTCCTGTTCGTTCATAAGATTTCGTTAAGTGCTCCCAATAAGGGTGGTTCCGAGACAGACGCTTGGGCTAACCCGTCGTTCCGAATTAAGGCAGGATTTATTCGAAAACGGCGCCGACCGGACCCCCAACTTTCAGGAAATCCCCGAAACGGCGTTTGTCGAGGCAACACCTGCAGGCGTAAGAGCATGTCCTGCAAGGGATGCCGGCATGCCGACCGAAGACCCCTGCCGGGCTCCGCTTCACCTCCGGGCCGAAGGCCAATTGGCATTGTGGGGGGAGGGACGGCCGCCAACGGTTCTTGGCGCATGCGCCATTGCCCCCTATCCCGCGCCGAGCTCCCGTCGGACACGGAGCGCCTTGCGCGCTACCTGATCGGAAAGACGATCGTCCACGAGGCGCCCCAGGGCAGGATGAGCGGGAGGATCGTGGAAACCGAGGCCTATGTGGTGGGCGACGCGGCAGCCCATTCTTTCCGGGGGCTGACGCCGCGCAACCGCTCATTGTTCCTGGAAAGAGGGCATGCCTACGTCTACTTCATCTACGGCAACTGGTATTCGCTTAACGTCTCGGGCGAGCGGGAGGGGGTCGGGGCCGGCGTTCTCCTTCGGGCGCTCGAACCACTGGAAGGCGTCGAACTCATGCAGGCGCTCAGGCCCAAGGCCGAAATTCACAGACTCGCTTCCGGCCCGGGATGCCTCGCGACGGCCCTTGCGATCGACCGAAGTCTCGACGGCGTGGACCTGTGCGCCCCAGGGCCGCTCTGGCTCGCGGGGCCGGCAACGCGAACCGGAAGCATCTCCGTCGGGGTCAGCACAAGAATCGGCCTCACCAAGGAGGCTCATCGCCTTCTAAGGTTCTATTTGCACGAGAGCCCTTCAGTGAGCGGGCCAAGGAGGCTACGATCCTGAACGCGCCTTGCTTCTCAGAACGGAGGGCCCGCATCGGGCATCCAGTCCGCGCTTGAAATCACCCGCCGGGCGGATCGTTGAATTGATCCGCGCTCCTAACCCAACGCCTAACCGTGCAGGTGGTGCATGATCGCTATCGCTATGCCGCCTATCACAAAAAACAAGGCGACACCGACGACCATCCCGATGTTAACCTTGGTCGTCTTTTTTGCCGGCTGTATGATCGGTTGCGGATCGTTTTTGTCGAAGCCCATGGTATTGGAGGGTTGAGGCAGTCATTGGGTGCAGGGGTGATGGGCCTACCAGTCCCCCGGGGGAATCCGGCGCACCCAGCATTAGTAGCTTCCCCAAGGTGCCGGTTCCCGGCTTCCCCCGAAGGGTTAGAAGAAAGCGTGGTTTGGGCGATTCCAACCCTGCACTTGGCTGTCTCAGGGACGACAGCGTCATCGCGGCCGAATCCATCCGGGTTCAGATGCTCGGGCTCGCGAGCCCCGACGTCGAACTCTTCGGATTTGGCCGCAGGTAGCGGCCTTCAGCGGGTGCCGGTTGGGTTGGAGGCCGCCGCCCTGGCGCCCTTCGAGCGCATCGGCGTCTCCTTGCCCGAAGCCACAGTCTCCTGCGGAAGGTGCTCCCGCTCCCTGCGGATGGTCGAGTAGACCCACGTGAACTCGGCTCCGAAGAGGAATATCTGGGCGGAGTAATAGACCCAGAGGAGGAAGACGGCAAGGGAGCCTATCTTTCCGAAGTGCGAGACCACGATGCTGTGTCCGAGGTAGATGCCGATCACCTGCTTGCCCACCATGAACAGCATCGCCGTGGTGCAGGCGCCCATCCAGATATCGTGCCACATGACCTTCTTCTGGGGGATCAGCTTGTAGAGAATCGCGAACGTGGCGGTCGTGAGGGCGAAGCCCAGGGCAAAGGTGATGAGCTGGGCGAAGGGCTGCCATCCCTCGAACATGGGCCCCCACCACTTGCCCAGCCCGGAAAACGCGGCCGAGAGGACGAGCGAGACCAGCATCAGGAACGCTATGGCCAGGATCATCCCGAACGAGAGGAGGCGCGCCCGCACGAGGGCGAAAAAGCCGCCCTTCCTGGAGCTCCGGGGCGCCCGGAATATCCTGTTGAGGGAGTCCTGGAGCTCGTTGAACACCGACGTCGCCCCAATCAGGAAGACGACGATGCCGACCCCCGCCACCATGGAGCGTCGCACCGGCCCGCTATTGGCGCTCGTGAGCAGGTCCTGGATGGCCTGTGCCCCCTGGGGCCCCATCAGGTCCGCCAGCTGGGCGACGATCTCGCCCCTCGCCGCCAGGTTGCCCATGAAATAGCCCGAGACTGCGATGACGATCAGCACAAGCGGGGTGATCGAGAACATCGTGTAGAAAGCGAGAGCGGCGCCCATGCTCGGTGCATAGTCGTCCCTCCAGGACACGACCGTCCTTGAGAGGAGCTGCCACGCCTGGTGGCTGCGCAGCCTCATACTGCGGCTAGATAAACTCTGGTCCACCATGGGAATGACCGATGCTTGGCGCACCCGGTTCCCTTTCGGTGGACGGAAGGCGATTCCCCGCGGTTTTTACTATTTTTGGGGCCCGACTCGGGAACGACCGGTCGTGGGCGGATACTGAGGGTAAGCCGGATGAATTCCCCAGTTGAAACAGGCAGGACTGCCCCTCCCCGCCGGCGTATGCACTGGACGCGCCGGACCCTCATTGTCGTCCTATCGTTTGTCGCCATCCTCCTCATCGCGCGCCTTTTCGCGCCCCTTGTGGTCAGGGACGCCCTTAACCGCAGGCTGCATGAGATCCCCGGTTATTCCGGCACGGTCTCTAGCGTCGACCTGCGCCTCTGGCGGGGATCCTACCGCATCGACGGGATGAGGATCGTCAAGAGCAACGGCAAGGTCTCCGAGCCCTTCTTCGCCGCGGACCGGATCGACTTCTCCGTCGCCTGGCGCGAACTCATCCACGGGAGGTTTGTGAGCCGAATCTACGTTCGGAACGCTAAGTTGAACCTGGTCCGGGGAGCGAGCGACGAGAGCAGCCAGCTGACCGCCGACAACAGGTGGCAGGACGTGATCAATGACATATTCCCGATCGACATCACCTTTCTCGACATCAGGGGCGGCGTTCTGCGCTTCGTCGACGAGACCCACACCCCGAAGGTCGACATCGTCGTCCGGGACCTGAGTGTCCATGCGACCGGCCTCCAGAACAGGCCCGACGACGACGGCGATCCGATGCCCGCAAAGATCGACATCTCCGGGGTGTCCATAGGCGACGGCCAGCTGCATCTGTTCGTGAAGCTGGAGCCCCTCGCGGTCCAGCCACACTTCGACCTGGCCCTGGAGCTGAAAAAGGTCTCCATGCCGGCGCTCAACGACTTCCTCCGCGCCTACGCCAAGGTGGAGGTTTCCGCCGGCCAGTTCGAGGTTTTCGCCCAGATGGCCATGCGAGACGGCCACTACGAAGGCTACGTTAAGCCCTTCATCGAAAACCTTAAGTTCAGCGACATCGGGGATGACGAGAAGAGCCTGGGGAAGAAGATCTGGAAAAGCCTTGTCATCGCCTTCGCCAACCTCGCGACGAACAAGGATAGCAAGCAGGTGGCCACCCGGATTCCCTTCTCGGGCGAGGCCAAGGGGATTGACGTCCACGTCTGGAAGACGATCGAGAACGGGCTCCACCACGGTTTCATCAAGGCCCTTTCACCTGGATTTGAAGGGACCACCCATCCCGACGGCGGCCCCGCCCTGCCGCCCGCGCCGCCCGCCGAAAAACCCAGTGCACCAAAGCAATGACTGGAATCCGGAATCGGAAGCGATTGCCCGGCGACAACTGACGTCCAGCTTCTGCGCAGGACGATCACCGATATAGGCGGCGCCCCCTAGGAACCCTGTTTACCTCGGGCAGTGCTGTCAGTCCTGGGTCGACAGCGAATCTGCGATCAAGCGGAAGTTATGCTCGTTGCTGAGAAACCTCTCGATCTCCTCGCGCCTGGCTCCGGAGCCCTTCTCGATGCGCTCCAGCAGCTCGTCTTCCCTGCCATCCACATAGTAGAGGTCGCTGTCCGTGAGCGCGGCGTATTTCTCCTTCAGTTTTCCCCGGGCGACCGACCAATCCCCCATTATCCTAAGCGTGTACATATTCATTTGATTTAGTTTCTGGTGTTTATGTTGAAATCTAGCTCCTGACCGCCGAAAACGTTCTGCACACAGGCGGCGATCGGGAAATCCATATCTGGTTTGGTCACCGTTTGCCCCGAACGGTTCCCGCTGCACGATAAACAATGGGAGCCGGCAGATTTTTATGAGCCTGCCTGCATGTTGGCGTTCCAGAATGGCCGAATTGCCATGTCCCCTTTTAACGCATCGGCAGGGGCCTAATGCTTCGCTCATGAGGCGAGGAAATTGGCCCGATCGCGTGCATGCATTTCGCAAAGGCCGAATACGGCTTCATGCAGATTGCACTCTCATAATGCCCTGCCGTCAGTCAGCTATCGATATATATCTCATTTTGGATTAGCATGTTATGTTTTCACCTATGAATTGGCACTCCACGAGCTAAAGGAAGGTTCACTCAGTCGAAAATCAACCCCTCCCACCCAATGAAAATCCAACAAATGCTAGCCATCACACTGATGACGGTCACCCCGGCCATCCTGTTCGCCAATACCGAAACCGACCGCCAGATTGAGGATGCCGCCAAGGCGTCGTACAACTACCGCGCGGTTCTCGACAACCACATCAGGGTGCATTCCGACGATGGCATCGTCACCCTTAAGGGAACCGTACAGGACCGCGACGAGCGGGCACTCGCAGAGGACACCGTGAAGAACCTCCCTGGCGTCGTCTCCGTGGTCAACAAGATCAAAGTCGAGTCAGAGCCGGCCGAGCACTCGGACGCCTGGATCGGCCTCAAGATCCGCAGCGAGCTCCTCGTGCATGCCAACGTAAGTGCCACGGCAACCAAGGTCGACGTGAATAACGGCGACGTTTTCCTCACCGGCACCGTCGACAACAGCGCCGAGAAGGACCTCACCGAGGCCTACGTCAAGGACGTTGACGGCGTCAGGTCCGTCAAGAACGACCTCGTCGTGAAGGAATCGTCCGACTCGAACGACCACCCGGTCAGCGAGACAATGGATGACGCCTCCATCACCTCCCAGGTGAAGTACTCGCTTCTCTCCCACCGCTCAACGAGCGCCATCAACACGAAGGTCACGACCAAGGACGGCGTCGTCATGATCTCGGGCGAGGCTGGCTCCGATGCCGAGAAGGACCTCGTCACCAAGTTCGCCAGCAGCATCCGCGGCGTCCGCTCTGTCGACAATGACATGACGGTCAAGATGAACTGAGCCGCCAGTATTCCTTCAGTTTAAATCCGAATCCGGCGGGTCGGCCAAAAGCCGCCCGCCGGATTCTCATTTTCGGAACTCGAGGCCCGCGGGTTGCCCGTTTGGATCCCCGAAACGCGCGGCCTATCCTAGGCCCATTTTTTTCCTTTTCCTGTAAAGCGTCGCCTGGTCGATCCCGAGTACCTTGGCGGCATCGACCATGCTCGCGGTCCGCTCAAGGACCCGCCGTATATGGAGTTCCTCGAGCTGCTCGACGGTGACAGAACCTCCAGGGGCGATTGATTCGATTCCCGCGGCGTCCGGCCCCGAGCCGGAATCGAAGCGGAGCTCGGAAGGCAGGTCGGCCGCCGTGATCCGGTCGCCGCCGGCCAGTATCACGGCCCTCTCGATCGCGTTTCGAAGCTCACGCAGGTTTCCGGGCCACGGATAGTGCTGAATTGCCGCCTCGGCATCCGGCGTGAAGGCCATCGAGGGCCGGCCGCAGCTCTGGGCGAAATGCTTCAGGTAATGCTGGGCGAAACGAAGGAGGTCCTCCGGCCGCTCCCTAAGGGAGGGCATTGTCACGGCTATCACATTGAGGCGGTAATAAAGATCCTCCCGGAACGCACCCTCGCTTACCCGCTTCTTAAGGTCTCTGTTGGTGGCGGCGACAATCCGCACGTCCGCGTGCCGGGTCACCGTTTCCCCCACCCGCTCGTATTCCCTCTCTTGGAGCAGGCGCAAAAGCTTCGGCTGAATTTCGAGGGGCAGGTCGCCTATCTCGTCCAGGAAAAGCGTGCCGCCGTCGGCAGCCTTCACCTTACCCCAGTAGTCCTTGAGCGCGCCGGTAAAGGCGCCCCTCACGTGGCCGAAAAGCGTGCTTTCCAGCAGCTCCTTGGAAAGCGTCGGGCAGCTCACGGTGACCAGCGGCTTGTCGCCCAGATGGCTGTTCTCATGGAGGGCGCGCGCCGCGACGCTCTTGCCCGTTCCGCTCTCGCCGAGGATCAGCACCGAAGCGGAGGTCTTGGCGGAGCGCTTCAGCACCTCCATCACCTTGTGGATCGCCGGCGTCTCGAAATCAAAGAGGGGCTCCGGGTGCAGGGCCTGGGTCTCCTTCACCACCTGCTCAAGGCGCTCTATTTGCTGGCCCATCTGGCTGAATTTCTGAACCCGCGCGATGACCGCGTGCAACTGGTCGCGCGTGAACGGCTTCTCGAGAAAATCCACCGCGCCGAGGTGAATCGCCTGAACGGCCTTCTTGACCGTGCTCTGGGCCGAGAACATGACGATCGGCAGGTTCGGCCTGATCTTGAGAATCTGCGGGAGGACGACCAGGCCGTTGTCTCGCCCGAGGTTTAGGTCGAGGAGCGCGGCGTCGTACCTCCCCTCTTTGATTAGAGTGAGGGCTATGTCCGCGGTGGCCGCAGTCTCTGCAAAGTGGCCCTCGTCCTCGATCAGGAGGCAGGTAGCTTCGCGGAACACCTTATCGTCGTCTATGACCAGAAAATCCATGGGAACTCGGGAATATTGCTGGAAGGGCTAAGGCACCGCCGGAAGGCGCAGGACAAACGTGGCGCCGTGGCCATTCTCGCTTTCGCAGGAAAGCTCGCCCTCCATCGCATCGACATGGCGCTTGGCTATACTGAGGCCGAGCCCGGTCGAGGGCTCGCCCGCCGTGGGCTTAGCGCTCAGTCGGCGGTAGCGATTGAACATGTTCGAGAGGTCCTGCACGTCACAGCCGGGTCCCTCGTCGCGGATCCGGAACTCAACCCGTCCGTTCTTCGGCGCACCTATTGAGAGCCAGATGGACTTGTCCGGCGGCGAAAACTTCACCGCGTTTGAGACGAGGTTGTCGATGACCTGGTCCAGCGCCCCCGGGTCCGCCACGACGAGGGGCTTGTCGGGCGAGTAATCCTCGTCAAAGGCGAGCGACTTGCGGGCGGCGGCATCGGCGTAGCGCTGCACCGCCGCTGATGACGCCGCGGCAATCGACACAGGCTCCAGCTTGAGGGTGTATCCCCGGTCGGCCGCCGTGTTGGCGAGAAATTCCTTAACGAAGGAAAACATCTGGTTTGAGGCGTTCAGGATGTTCCCCGACATCCGGGTGAGGCGGCTGTCCGACAGCTCCGCCGCCCTGTCATGCAGGAGCTGGGCGCTCATCTGCATGCCCCCTAGGTGGTTTTTCAGGTCGTGGGCGAGGATCCCGAGAAGCTCGTCCTTGTCCTCGGCGATCCGCTTCAGCCGGTCGCGGGTTTGCTTCAGCGCAAGATGGGTGCGCACCCTGGATATCAGCTCAGCCTGGTTGAACGGCTTTGTCACGTAGTCGACGGCACCCGCCTCAAGCGCGCGCACGATGAATGCCTTGTCGTCGGCCGCGGAAAGGAACACCACGGGGATCCCAGAGAACTCGGGCATTGCGCGGATTCGGCGGCAGACCTCGAAACCGTCCATTCCGGGCATCAGCGCGTCGAGCAGGATCAGGTCCGCGGGCCGGGCGGCGAGCCGCTGGAGAGCATGCGCGCCGTTGGTCACCGGCACGATCTCATAGCCCAGCTGGCCCAGCATGCCGCCCAGCACCTGGACATTCGCCTCCTGATCGTCGACGACGAGGATCCTGGCGGGAATAAAATCGGTGTTCATGGCTTTTGCTCCGCCAGCACAATGCCATCAACTATCGATTGTATCAAAGCTGGAAAGTCGTTTAGGCGTGTGCTCATTCGGCTGACAGCGTAGGTGTCGGCATCCTGGACGAGCGATTCTGCATAATTGACGAGGGGGCCGCAACCCGCCCTGCGTCCCACCTCGATCAGCCTGAGGGCAAAGTCCCGGGTTTCATTGATCGCCCCCCCATTGCGAACGGAGGGCCAGAGGCCCGATTCAATTCCCCTGAGGGTCTCCACAAGGGCGGTCCACTGGATAACATTGGGTTTGCCGGCCGCGACGGGGGAATCCTGGGTGGCGGCGGGACCTCCCCCGTTGGTCGGCTTGCGAGTTGCCTGCCTTGGGAAATACCCGGCCAGCTCCCGAAAGAGCGCCCGCCTTGTGAACGGCTTCCGGACGAAGCCGGCAAACAGTCCCCTCTGGATGTAGGCGTCATCCGTCATGGCGGACGCGGTGACCGCCACGATCGGAATCACTTCCGCGCCGGGAATCTTTCGGATTTCATCAAGGGCGGCACGCCCGTTCATCCTTGGCATCCTTATATCCATCAGTACCACGTCCGGAATCTGCCTGCGGACGCCCTCCACCGCCTCCAGGCCATCGGCAGCGTAGCTCAATGTGTGGTGGGTTTCCCGGAAAATGCCCTCCAGGAGCTCGCGGTTCACCGAATTGTCGTCAACTACAAGCAGCCGAAACGGGACGAGGTCATTGAAGTCGATCAGCTCGTTGCTGTCCGCGAGCTCCGCCGCCGGCAGCCGCGGAGAAATGGCAACGCCCGGAAAGGTGAGCCTGAACGTGCTCCCCTCGCCCACGGTGCTCTCGAGGGCTATCGCCCCCCCCATCCTCTGGATGAGCCGCTTGACAATGCTCAGTCCGAGGCCGGTGCCCTGCTTCTCGGGGGCGCGCGTGGCGTCGACCTGGACGAACGGCTGGAAGATCTCGTTCAGTCGGTCCGGGGGGATTCCAATCCCCGTGTCGCTCACCTCGACCCGGAGGGTGCCGCGGTCGCGCTTCTCCGCATCCAGCTCCCATCCGATGCGGACCCCGATCCTGCCGCGCTCCGTGTACTTGAGCGCGTTCCCGAGGAGGTTCACGAGGATCTGGCGGAGCCTTGAGCGGTCGATCATGAGCGCGTGGGGTATGCCCGGCTCGAAGGTGAACTCCATCTTCACGCCCTTCGCCGCCGCCTGCTGCGCGAACATGGTCTGAAGGAGCTCAGCTATCTCCGGCAGGGCCGTCGGCTCCGGGTTAAGGACCATCTTGCCGGCCTCAATTTTGGACAGGTCCAGAATGTCGTTGATCAGCTGCAGGAGGGAGAGAGCGCTTTCATGGATGGCCTTGGCGTAGCCGCGGTCCTTGCCCGCCGAGGGGAGGTCGGTTGAGAGGAGGTCGCTGAAGCCGAGAATAGCGTTCATCGGGGTCCTGATCTCGTGGCTCATGTTTGCGAGGACATCGCTCTTTTCCTGGACGGCGCGAGAGGCGGCCAGCGCCTGCTCGGCAAGCGTTCGGGCGACCTGCTCCTGCTTGAGGGTCACTCGGGAGAGGTAAAAGGCGAGGAGACCAGCGCCGAGCCCGAGCAGGCTTGAGCCGATTGTCGTCAAGAGCGCCCGCCGGATCGCCTCCCGGGTCGCGTCTCCCCTGACGAAGACATGGCCATCCGGGCTGCCGTTCATGCGCTCCACCAGCGCGCGGATCCTCTCCATTTCCACATTGCCCTCGTTCGTCTGCAGGATCTTCGCGGCCGCCGAGAGGCCGCCCTCGTTGCGCGCGCGGAGTGTTCGCCGCATTTCGGCAAACTTCACCTCGTAGAGGCCGCGCAGCTCATGGACCTGCGCCAGCAGCGCCTCGTCGTTCAGTGCCAGGCGCGCCAGCTCGTCAAACTCGGCGCTGAACTGCTCCTCGGCCCTTCTGAACGGCTGGAGGTAGCTATCCTCCCGCGTGACGAGATAGCCGCGCTCGCCTGCCTCCGCATCCAGGAGGAGCGAGAACAAAGCATCGACATGCCCCCGCAGCTGCGCCCTCCCGATTGTCGCCTCGAGACTGGAGTTCAGGCGCTGCCAGAAGAAAAAGCCGATGACGATGCCCCCCAATGAAAGGGCGATCCACACCGTGATCAGGCGCGAATAAAATCTTGGGCTCAGGTGACGCATGGTCCGAATGGAGGGGATATCCTTGCTCTTGCGTTGTTCCCAGTCAAAGACGCCCGGCAGTAACGCATTCAAAACACGCGCGGCACCCGTTGGCCATGGAAAACCCCGGCCGGCTGGAACTCACGCCTTCGGCCGCTTCTTAATGCGGCCCACGACAACAAGGAGGACGGCAAGGATGAGAAGCGCGTAGATGTAACCCCCCAGGGTGTAGGACGAAGCCATTCCGAGGAGCCATGCTATCAGCAGGATGATCGCGATAGTGTCTAGCATGAGAGGAAGAGAGCCACAGCCCGGCTGTCGCCCACCCCGCAGTTGCGGGAAGGGAGGTCGATCACCCAGAGCTGCTTTTCCAGGCGAAGGATCAGCTCCCGCAGCATTGAAATTGATTCCGGGTCCGATATTCGCACGGCTTCCTTAATGGCATCGCAAAGACGCCTGCAGCACTTCCTGTAGGCCCCGATGAGCGCCAAAGGCTCAACTTCCGCATTCCCGGAATCCGTTTCCCCACGGGCCGGCGCGGCCTCGGCCTCGAACGCGGCCCCGAGGGCGATCGCACGCCGGTGCAGGACGAACGATCCGTCCGCCAGCACCGCGCAAAGGAACCGCAGCTCGTTCTCTCGAAAGCCAATGGCTCTCAGGTTTGAGGATCGGCACACGCGATCCGTGAGCGTCCGAAGGGTCATGAGCGCGCCCTGGGCCTCCCTCAGCAATGCGACAAGGCCGCCTGCCCGGGCGGCGTCATCCGCCGGAATGAAATCTTTTGCAGACATGTCGCGCCCGGGATTGAAGCTCGCTGCCGCTGCCGTCGCCGATCAGGCGGCGCTGAAATGTGCAAGCGCGAGCTCCCCGGCGGCGTAGACGCGGCGGTAACGGGCGGAACGCGACGAGGAATCCAGGACAGCGGGCGCGCTGGCCGCGGTGCTCACCTTCTCGACCACCAGGCCGCGCAGAGTGTGATAGATCGCGGGAAGCTCGGTCTCGTCCGCCACCTCGACGGCAACGACGATGCGGTCCTCCAGGAGGCTCTCCTCGATGCCGAGACTCTGGTCAACGCTCATCCCTAGGTTGCGCAGGCCGTCAACCAGCGGGTTTCGGGTCCACTTCCTCTCCTGCGCGCTCAGCCTAAGGCCGAGCATGCCGGAGACCATTGCATGTTCGCCTGTCCCTAGAGGGAACGTCACGGAACCCTTGATCCCGCACAGGCTGCTGTCCGGCGGCAGCGCGGCGGGATGCAGGATGGAGATCATTTCGGTCGCTATCCCGGCACGCTTGAGGCGCACAATCAAAACGTCTGCGTGCAGGCGTGAATCGGTCGCAGCATAAACCAATAGGTGTGACATGGAGATCTGTGTTGGGGGATCGGTTGAGATTCTGGGTGGTTGCAGTGTCCGCGGCCGCCCGCGTGCCCCCATTAAGCTTATACCATTCCAGCTTGCGTAAAATAATCATAAGCCGCTCTATTACATTATGATACGCGATTACTGAACTGATTGCTCCGAGGCCGCGAACCGCCCGCGTGTTGCAGAATGCACATGTTTCCCCGACGACGTTTGCAAAGTGCCGGCGCAGATCACGCTCCACGCGCGCCCATTCTCGGCAAACAGGGCACCCTCAGGAGCTTCCGTCGGGGGTGCAGGCAGCGCAAAGTAAAAATGCGAGCTCCAGGCGTCCTCGGACTCATAGCGTTCGCAAAATGCGGCGAATCCAAAGGAGATAGGATGCATAATGCCCTTTGGCTGAAGGGAAGACGATAGAGCATTATTTTTTAAAGCACTAATAGGTAGTCCTTTAGGATCTTTCCATGGCTCTGGCACCCTTAGTGCTAAATGGTTGGCAAACAAATTCCCAACCTGCCTGCCCAACAACACGGACCATGTCAGACATCCCCACGATCCTCTCAACCTTCTGGATGACGCCATCCGGAGTCCTGGGGGGAGGAGCCCTAACCCTGGTCGTGGTCTGCGCGCTGATCGGAACGATGACCATCGGCGGCCCCGAGGATCCCACGGACCTCTGAACTAGAAGCGGCCCCAGGGAAGTCACACCACTTTCGTCTAAATCAAAAACTCCCATGTCTAAAATCCCCTCAATCGCCATCCTTGTCGTCGGAATCATCCTGCTCGTCTACGGACTCGATGCCTCCAATTCGGTTTCCTCGTCATTCACCCAGGCGGTGAGCGGGACGCCCACCAACAAGAGCATCTGGCTCATCGCAACGGGAGTCATCGGCATCATCTCCGGAGGCTTCGGCCTGTTTTTCCGCAGGGCTCCCTGAGCGCCATCATTTCCCAGGTAACGTCATCACAATCATAATTCAAAACCACAGATATCATGACTAAGACAGCATCACACCGGTCCAGAGTATCACACGTGCGCAACGGCCATGGCGACCTGCGCAGCCTCATCACCGAGGCCAAGAGCACCCTCAGCAACGTGGGCGGCCACGCCTCGGAGGACATCCAGGCCCTGAAGGAGCGCCTGAGCGACACGGTCGCCGGCGTTAAGAGCCGGGTCCGCACGCTTGCCAAGGCCGCCCGCCGCCAGGCTGGCCGCGCCGACGACAAGATCCGGGCCAACCCGTACCAGGCCATGGGGATTGCTGCGGGCATAGGCCTCATCGCCGGACTCCTAATCGCGCGCCGGCGCTCGGCCCGCTGACGGGCTGCTTCACTTTCAACTGGCGCAGGCGCTGCGTCCTCGCCCCAACGCGAGCCACGGCGCCTGCGCATTTGGATAATCCTTCCCGCCGCGGCCCGGTCCAGCGGCGGCCATTTCCCAATCCTCCATTTCCATGTCCACCCTACCCACGCTCCGCGCCCTCCTCATCGATGAGCTGAGGGGCCTCTATTTCGTCGAGAATCACCTCATCAAGGCCATCCCGAAGCTGGCCCAGGCGTCGGAAGACGCCGAGCTCAAGGCTGCCTTCGAGGCGCACCTGAAGGAGACCCGCGGCCATGCCGCGCGTCTCCAGAAGGCCATGAAGCTCCTGGGCGCTCCCATCAGGGCCAAGACCTGCCACGCGATCCTGGGGCTCATCAAGGAAGGCGGCGAAGCCGTCGAGACGAAGGGCCCGGGCGCCGTCAGGGATGCCAACATCATCGGCGCCGGCCAGCGCGTGGAGCACTTTGAGATCGCCGGCTATGGCACGGCCCGCTCGTTCGCGCAGGCCCTCGGCTATACGAAGGTGGCGGATCTCCTCCAGGCAACGCTCAACGAAGAAGGCGCTGCCAATGACAAACTTACCACGATATCGGCCACGGTGAACCAGGTGGCGCTCGGATTCGCCGAGGTTGGCTTCGTGACGGCAGCGTAGGGGCCTCCCCCAATAGGGAGCGTGGCCGGTTTCTTAGGGGGCGTCTTTCCCTCTCCCCGCCCACCCTGCAGACGGGACCCCCCGCATCGGGATCCGGGCATGGGTTGCGTCGAATTGCGCCGGACCGAAATTGCCAGAAGCATGCGGGAGGTGCAAATGTCCGTGCCGTGCGCCGACAGGACGCTTATTGTTGCAACTCGAAAAGCGCCCGTCGGTCCATTACTTCCAATCCAGCCCATGAAATTCTCAGCGAACCACATCAAACGCTACCGTCAGATCGCAGCGCTCCTTTGGAAGTACGGTCGCTCCGACATGATGAAGGATATGGCGAAGCACGAGGGTTTTGACTCGGGCGAGGTGCAGGCGGGGCCGAAGGACGCGTCTCCGGAGCATTTGGCAGACGACCTCGAGGCGATGGGGCCGACCTACGTCAAGATAGGCCAGGTCCTCGCCGGAAGGCCCGACATCATGCCCGAGCCGTACCGCAAGGCGCTCGCCCGCCTGCAGGACAAGGTGAAGTCGTTTCCCTACGAGGACGTGGAGCGCATCATCCTGGAGGAGCTGAGCGTCCGCATCTCAAAGGCATTCTCGCGGTTTGACATCGAGCCGATCGCCGCCGCCTCGCTGGGCCAAGTGCACCGCGCCGACCTCCGGGACGGCCGTCCCGTCGTCGTCAAGGTGCAGCGACCGGACATCCGGCGGCAGATCGCCGACGACTTCGACGTGCTGGCCGAGATCGCCGCCTTCATGGATGAGCACACGGAGGCGGGCCGCAAGTACCGCTTCGGCGCCGTCCTGGCGGAGTTCCGCACGGCCATCCAGCAGGAGCTCAACTACCAGAACGAGGCGCAGAACCTGATCACGGTCGGCAAGAACCTGCAGGAGTTCAAGCTGATCCTCGTGCCGCAGCCCGTCCTCGACTACAGCACCCGCAGCGTCCTGACAATGGACTATGTCGCCGGCCGAAAGATCACCTCCCTCGGGCCGCTCGGCCAGCTGGACATCCAGGGCGGCCCGCTTGCCGAGGAGCTCTTCCGCGCGTACCTGAAGCAGATCCTCCTCGACGGGATCTTCCACGCCGATCCCCACCCCGGAAACGTCTTCATAACGGACGATGGGCGGGTGGCGCTCCTCGACCTCGGGATGGTCGGCCACACGGGTCCCGCCATGCAGGAGCATCTCCTGAAGATACTGATAGCGGTGAGCGACGGGAAGGGCGAGGAGGCCGCCGACGTCGTGATCCGCATAAGCGAGAAGACGGAGGTCTTCGACCAGCATGAGTTCCGGCGCCAGATCAGCCAGCTGGTGGCCACGCGACTCAACCAGGGCCTGAGGGAGATCAACGTCGGCCGGTCCCTCATGGAGGTCAGCAAGTACGCGAGGGAGAACGGCCTTGTTGTCCCCAGCGAGCTGACGCTCCTTGGCAAGACGCTCCTCGAACTGGACGACGTCGGCCGGATCCTCGACCCCGAGTTCGACCCCAACGCCTCAGTGCGGCGCAATGCCGGCAAGATCACCGTGCAGCGCATCACCAGGGATTCCTCGCAGGGCAACGCCGTCACCGCTCTCCTCGAGATGAAGGACTTCACGGTCAACCTGCCCTCGCGCCTGAACAGGATCATGGACGCGGTCGCCAACGCGGAGCTTGAGGTGAAGATCAAGTCCACCGACGCGAAGACTGTGGTCGACGGGATCGAGAAGGTGGCCAATAGAATAACGAACGGGATTCTCCTGGCCTCCCTCATCATCGGGGCGTCGCTCATGATGAGGATAGAGACCTCGTGGCGGCTGTTCGGCTATCCCGCCTTCGCGATGATCTGTTTCCTCATCGCGGGCGTCGGGGCGTCGGTCCTGATCTATAACATCTTCGTCCAGGACCGAAAGAGCCACAAGAACCGCCCCCGCTAGGCTGGTGCGCCCCGGGTCAGCGGCCGATCAGCTCGCTGATGTAGGACGCCTTCGGGAACCGGTCGCAGACGGCTTTCACGGAGACCAGGATCGGGACGGCGAGAAGCGCGCCCGGGATGCCCCAGAGCCAGAGCCAGAACATGAGGGCCACGAAGATGGCCACCGGGTTCAGCGTGAAGCGCCGGCCGAGCAGAATCGGCGTCACGAAGTTGGCTTCCAGTAGGTGGAGCATCAGGAACCAGGTCGCCGGCAAGAGGCCCTGCCCCAGCGAGTCAAAGCTGAGAAGCCCCACGATTCCGAGCAGGATAACCCCGACTATCGGCCCGAAGTACGGCACGAAGTTGAGGATGGCGACCAGCATCCCCCACATGCCCGCCTTGGGCACCCCGAGGAAGTAAAACCCGGCGGCCGCGATCGACCCGAGGCATAGGTTGATCAGGGAGACCGTGAAGAGATAGTTCGAGATGTTCAGCTGGATCTCGTGCGATATGTCGATCGCGCGCTTCTTGTCGCTCAGTGTCGGCATAATGCGGACGAGCTTGTGCATGAAGAGGTCGCCCGAGGCCAGCAGCAGGTAGATGAGGACAAGGACCTCGCACAGCCCGGCCAGGAAGGTGCCCGTCCAGTTGAGGATTGAGTTGCTCCCGCGCTGGTCCTTGACCTCGACCGTGGGCACCTTGGGGGCGCCGTCCTTCTTCTGGACGTTGTCGACGCTGAGGGCGTTGACCGCGGCCACGGCGTTGCCCATGCGCAGGGCGTTCGGGAACAGCTTCTGCACGCGGGCCCTCAGCTCAGCCATGTGCTGCTGCTCGTCGTCAACCCAGCGCACGGCCGGCCTCCCGAGCTGAAAGAAGCCGACGCTGAGGAGAGCGACAAGGAGCGCGAGGACGATTGCAGCCGAAGGGGCGGTCGGGATGTGCAGGTGCGAAAGCCCGCGCATGAGGGGCTTCAGGGCCATGGCCGCCATGCATGCAAGGCAAAGCGGAAGCACGACCGGGCGTGCAAAGTAGAGAAAGGCTGTGACGCCGAGAAAGAGGAGGATCGCCTGGACCGGCGTCATCAGGATTGCCAGGGCCGGGCTCGAGAGTTCCGAAAAGGGCGGCTCGGCGGCCGCCTCGTTGGCGAGTTCAAGGAGGGTCCGATCAGCGGGCTCCAGGGGCTTCGGCTTTGTCTCGGAAAGCATTGGATATAATAGTGTATCAGCAGCCCGAGTGGTTCCCCGGCAACACCCCCGAAAAGGCCCTGAAAACGGGCCAAGGGTCGCCACGCGCGGCTTGCACCGCCGGCCGGCGGCCGCCAAGCTAGGCGCCGCCTGAAACCCCACTGGTACCGCGTCATCCTGTTGTCGGCGACCGTCGCCGGATCGGCGCTGCTCGCTTGGACTTCGCTCGGGTTTCTGGGGTTCCAGCCCATCCGGGGGCGCCAGGACGACTATTACAACCTGCTGGTCTCCGGCTTCCGCAAGGGAAGCCTCGCCCTGGATGTTAAGGTCCCCGACGCGCTCAAGAACGCGGAAGACCCGTGGAATCCGGCCAAGCGCCCTCCGGACGTCGGGATGCACGACATCAGCTACAAGAACGGTCATTACTATCTCTACTTCGGCGTCGTGCCGGCCG
>Ga0182015_10003223_pt1 | contig 18553 bp, 13 predicted proteins | sample 712P3MmetaG_FD_120478 | JGI IMG/M metagenome (GOLD analysis project Ga0182015, IMG submission 120478) | Permafrost microbial communities from Stordalen Mire, Sweden - 712P3M metaG | ecosystem: Environmental > Terrestrial > Soil > Wetlands > Permafrost | place: Sweden: Stordalen | collected...
AGGCTGCCCTTCGGAAACAACCAGCGGTATTTAGCAAACGTCGCCGGGCCTATAAAGACTGCTGCGACCGGCTGGGTGCTTACCTCGATCAACTACCTGGGCTCGGGGCTATGGTACTCGCCCGCATTTACTGCCGGGGATCCGTCGAACACAGGAACAATTGGCGGGCTGCCCGACAAAGTCGGCAATCCCTATTCTTTCCCGGGAGGGAAACAGCCCCTGGAGGCCTTCAACGATGCCGCATTTGCCGATCCCGCGAATGGCACGTTCGGCAACGCACAAGTCAACAGTCTGGAGAGTCAGCATGTATACCTGATGCACGTGGGAGTTTTAAAGGCGACGCCCATTAAAGACCGCATCACTTTTAACTTTCAAATGCAGATCTCGAATCTCCTCAACCATCCGGAATTTGAGCCGGCGAGCGGCGCTATCGACGTGCCTGGAGGGAACCAATATACCTCCCAGCTTGGCACCTTCAGCTCGCTCGAACGCGGACTGCCACGGCAGATCACGTTCATCGGCGCGTTCACATTCTAGGGAATCTCTGATTAGGTCTTATCTGTATCAGACGCAATGCCGTGGGCATGATTGGGGAGGGGTGGAGATTTGCGGTCTCCCACCCTTCCCCCGGAACAACGCCGCGCGAAGGATGGGGCACCCCCAATTTCTTGTGGTTTTATGGCTCTGACTAAAGGCTTGGGTGCCCCATCCTTGCGAAACCGGGGTCCCCGGCAAGCGAAGCTTGCTGGGGTGGGAAGCAAGGGTGGGCTGCCAACGGAAATGGCAGCGCTCCGGTTACCGATCGCGCCCAAACCTACTTCCGGCCGGATGGTTCGATCACCAACTGGTAGAACGCTCTCCGGCGATTGCGCCCGCCGGGCTTCCTGTTGGTAACAAGTTACTCAAAATGTGCGAGCGACCGGCAAAGGACTCGCTCTGTTCGTAGCAAGTGAAAATGTCGGGTTTTCTTAGCACATGAAATGTCCGGTTTAGGGTTTAGCCAGCAGCCGTCGTGGCTGTGGCAAAGTGGGAATCCCGCGTAGTGTGCGGGATTTCCAAGCGAGGTGGGAAAGTCCGTTTTTGGACTTTCCCACGGAGCGTCTTTTCCATAGCTTTGGGCGCTGACGTAATTATTTTCGTGAACGCCGAGCCTTGAGCTGTGTGGTGTCCCAGCCGACGTGGACCATGGGTCATGCTCAAGGTTCCATCCAGGTGCTGGTGCACGGTCACCGTGCAGCCGGCGAGCGTGCCGCGCCAGCAAGCTTCACTTGCTGGGGACCCGGTTATGCAAGGATGGGTCGTCCAAGCTATTTGGTTGGTGTGTGAGTGGCAAAACTTGCACAGGGTGCCCCATCCTTAGTTGAGTTTGCGCTGTCCGCGTAGAGAAGGCTAAATTCGCCCAATTCTCTAAAGGCACCCCGTTGCAAAAGCTCTTTCGATTGGGTCATATTTTATTTTGTATATGATCGTATTGTAATTTATTATTTTCAATCGCTGTCCCATAGCAAAGCTCAACAGCATTCAGGAGAATACATGCTCATTTCCCGCGTTCGAAGACCTGTGATGGTCAGCGGCGTTGCACTCTGCCTCATGCTCGGCATTCCGCAAGCTGTATCCGCTGTACCGGTGGCAGGCGATACGGCGCCTGCATGGAACGGCTTGGCTCTCACGCCACCGATGGGCTACAACAACTGGTCATATTTTCAGTGCAAGATCAACGAACAGGTGATTCTTTCGCAGGCAAGGGCACTCGTGAGCACAGGGCTCGTGAGGAAGGGTTACAACACGATCACGATTGACGACTGTTGGATGGCGAAGAACCGCACCGCCGATGGAACACTGGTTGGCGATCCACAGAAATTTCCTCATGGCATGGCTTGGATGGGAGAGCAGATTCACGGGTTGGGACTAAAGTTCGGTATCTACGAGGATGCGGGAGTGACGACCTGTGCTAAATTCCCGGGATCATGGAACTTCTTCCAAAAGGATGCCGGTACATTTGCAAAGTGGAAGGTCGATTACATCAAGCTGGACGGCTGCAACGTACCGAAGGTAGAGGGACAAACCACGGAACAAACATACCGATACGCGTACAAGACATTCAGCGACGCGATTCTCCATACCGGCCGCAAGATGGTGTTTTCAGAATCCGCGCCCGCGTATTTCGAGGGAACGCCCGACGATTGGTATAGGGTGTTGGGATGGACTCCGAAGTATGGAAATTTATGGCGCGAAGGGCGTGATATTGCGCTCGGGCAGGAGCCGGGTACAAACAAGTGGCTCAGCTTCAATTACAATTACAGTTACAATGTCGGCCTGGAAAAGTATGCCGGTCCCGGGCATTGGAACGATCCGGACTTCTTGCTGGTCGGCGATAGCGGCCTCAGTAATGACGAGATGCAGAGCCAGATGTCATTATGGGCGGTGATGGCGGCGCCATTGATCAGCAGCACGGATCTCACGCAAGTAAGCCCATCGGCCGTCGCCATTCTTGGCAACGAGGATGTGATTGCGATCGATCAGGACCCGGCGGGAGTGCAAGGCCATATTGTGCAGTTTCGTCATGACTACAGAAATAACGGAAATAACTACGATGTTCTCGCCAAGCCGCTGGCGAACGGCGATGTAGCGGTGGTGCTTTACAACGCGAGCGCAACTCAGAAGACGATCGCGACGACCGCTTCGCTCGTGGGCCTCAAGAGTGGTTCGTCGCTAAAGCTCAAGAACCTGGTAACGAAGGCAGTCACCACATCGCGCGATGAAATTCAAGCTACGGTGCCGCCGCACGGCTCCGTCATCTACAGAGTTTCCGTGCAATAGCAATTCCTAACCCGTCTTAGGAGGTTTTCAACCGTGGGCGCCTTCCGCCGCGACAGTAAGCCGTGCAATCCGGTGAGGCGTTCGTTTATGATTGCGTCTGGCTGGAAGGCGCCGGCGCCCCTGTAGCGGACTACGTATTCCATCAAGAGTTGTAAAGCGTCAGGCATATTACGCGAGAGAAAAAGAGCGTTTCGGCGGCCGGTAGTGACAAATATCAGATGCTGATCGACGAACGGCGGCAGCACATCCTGGAGCTCATCCAGAAGCAGGGAAGAGTGCTGGTCGGCGAGCTGTCCCGGGATCTGCAGATATCTCAGATCACCATCCGCAAGAACTCCTTTTCCCTGGTCGGGCCGCTGGCCGAGGATAATCTTGAACAGATGCATGCAGACATCCTATTCCTCGGCGTAGACGGATTCGATCTGGAGGTTGGTATCACCACGCCCAATTTTCTCGAGTCACGCGTGAACCGGGCGATGGTAAAGGCTGCTCGCCAGGTTGTGGTCGTGTGCGATTCCAGCAAATTCAGCCGTCGCAGCTTGTCACGCATTGTGCCCCCCGGAGCGGTTCACCACGTTATTACGGATCGCAATCTGCCACCTGAGACCGCCGAAGCGCTGCGGGCGCAGAAGATCAGCGTGACGCTCGTCTAGCGAGAAGGGGTACGCTCCGGTGTAGGCCCCCGGCCCTGCTGGGGAGGTTCAATTTCGTTGCCGCAGCTGAGCAGTTGCTCCTGTTGCAACGCTGCTCGACAGGAATTAGATGACAGACTCTAGGTTTTCCGACCGTTTGCTGTTGTACCTATTAGAGCATTTTTCCTATTACTGTGTCCTTTCCGAGAGCGGCTTTGTGCGGCTTTTCCTGACAAAAAGCCGCGTAGGCAATCAAGCTCCGGTCAACACCTACAGGAAAAATGCTCTAGAGCGGGTGCCCCAGGTTCGCGCAGCTAGAGCGCTCTAACTTGGGATTCCGCGTTCTTTCGTGAAACAGAATCATGCGAGATGCTCGAACCTCGCATGATTCAGAAAGCCCAGTGTCTATATGGTGACCCGAAGGACGTTCTTAGTAGGAAATATGATTGCGGCTGCACAGTCCAGTCTGGGATTGGATCGGGCTGCGTTTGCGGCCGCACCGGAGGGCCTGCAGGTGGAGCAGCCAATTCCACGTTCCAGCAGAGACTTTTGGAAGGATTGGCCTGACTTCATCACGAAGAACATCAATCAGGTCGGAGAATCCCGGAAGGCTCTCCTGGCCGGAATTCAATCCAAAGAGCAAATCGCAGATCGATCAGCTATGGTGCGCGCGCAACTCTGGGAGATCCTGGGTGGCCGCCCGGAAGAAACGCCACTGAATGCGCGCACGGTGGGCAAGATTGATCGGGATGGGTATCGCATCGAGAAGCTCATCTTTGAGAGCATGCCGGAGGTTTACGTTACGGCGAACCTCTATCTTCCAGCGGTGGGCAAGCCGCCCTATCCTGGGATTCTGGTGTCCCTAGGGCACACTTCCGACGGAAAAGCCTATCGAAATTATCAGTACTCGTATCAAAACCTTGCCAGGAAGGGCTATGTAGTCCTCGCCTATGATCCATTCGGCCAGGGCGAAAGAATTCAATATCTTATTCCCGGAACCGGCCGTTCACGCTATTCGCCTACAGGGGAGCATACTCAGGCCGGAAGACCGATGATTCTGTTCGGCAGCGGTTTCGCACGATATAGGTGCTGGGACGGGATTCGAGCTCTTGATTATTTATGCAGCCGGCCCGAGGTGGACCGGCAACGCATTGGCTGCACCGGGCATTCGGGAGGCGGGACGATGGCAATGTACTTCGTTGCCCTGGACCCTAGAATTCAGGCGGCCGTCGTAGTGGAGGGCAACTTCGAGAATGTGGCTGGACCGTACTATGATCCGCCTGGGGCGATCGCCGATGCCGAGCAGAACATTGTGGGCAGCCTGCCGTTGCGTCTTGACCGCGGTGACTTGCTGGCCGCTTTTGCTCCTAAGCCGCTTCTTATGAGTTATACGGTTCACGACGAGGGGCAGACCTACTCTCCTGTTTATGAGGAAAGCATCAAGGAGAACTACGCTGAACTGTCGCGAGTCTATGGAGTTCTTGGAGACAAAAACAAGGTCGACCTTGTTACCGTGCATCTTCCACACGATCTCGACTTTTTCTCTCGTCGCGCAATGTATGGCTGGTTCAATCGCTGGTTTGGAAAGATGGATGCGGGCGTGGAAGAGGCGGATTTCGATGCTTCTCCGGATGGGGCTCTCAACTGTACAACGACCGGCCAGGTTTTGACGTCGCTCCGAGGGAGGTCCGTCGTTCAGCTCAATCGAGATCGCGCCAAGGAAGTCCTGCCCGCTAGCCTGTTCAGCGTTCAAGGCGGAGATCCCGCTTCAGCTCGCGCACAGGTTCGCACGCAGCTCGGCAGGCTGCTGGCTCTTCCGTCTGAGCGAACTTCTCTCAACGATCGCACCCTCTCCTCGAACCTCGGTAGGACGCTACACATAGACGAGATTCAATATGAACCTGAGCCTGACCTTCGCGTTGTGGGCTGGTTTGTTCGGCGAAAAGAGGGAGCAGCGGCACGCCCAACGATTCTCTATATTAGCGACGGACAAGCAAATGAGACAGTTGCAGAACCAAGTCCATTCGATGAGATCTTCAGCCAAGGTAACGCGGTATGTGCAATCCACCTCCGGGGTGCGGGTCTTTCCGCTCCCCGGCCACCGAACGGAGGACCTGATTTCTACCGAGGGATGCAGCTGGAGGAAAGGTTCGCCTGGACAAATCTTGTTCTGGGAAGTCCCGTCATCGGTCAGCGAGTCTGGGATATTCTACGGGCCCTGGATTACCTCAAATCACGATCCGATGTCGATGCGTCGCAGATTCGAATTCTTGGCAAAGGTTCCGCGGGTCTGGCAGCTTTGATGGCCGCGGCTCTGGATGAAGGCGTCCGGTCGATTCTCATCCACCGCACCCTGGCTACATATATCTCGGTTGTGGAGTCGGAGGACTATAATCTCGCTCTCGATTGGTTCGTGCCGGGCATTCTGCAACACTTCGACGTTCCTGATATCGTAGCCGCGATCTCTCCGCGCCCTGTATGGATGGTAAACGCATTGGACGCTGAGGGTAGGGTATTGCCGGAAGTTGTGGTACGGGAAAGCTATTCGCGTAGGATATCTTCGGCATCGCCGGCTCTCAAAGAATTCCGCATTCAGAACACGGAAGAGGAAGATAGCAACAGAGTCTACATCGACTGGTTGAAGCAAAGCGGATCGGGGCGGTAAATTCGTTAGGCAGCCAGCCTGACCCGCACTCGTATTCAGTTGTTTCAGTTTGTACCCAGCAATGTAAAGGAGAGAACCAAGTGCCGGTATTGCTGCGGGAATCTAAGAGGATCCTTTCGACGAAGATCTCCAATTCTCCATCGCGCCTTACCGTCGACAGAGGAGATCAGGGCTGCTTGTCTGGCGCCAGGCGAGCAACGAGGATGTCGCAACCACGACGGCCGGTTTTGCGAATGGAAGGCCGCCGCCTGCCTAAGCTACAGAAGTGTTATGGCTTGGGCCTTGCTCTTTGTCTTTTCTGTCTCCCGCTGGCCTTCGCTGACAATCCGCAAGCAACTGCCGGCCGCACTCCCACACTGTCGGGGAATAAGGAAGGTTCGTCCCAGCAAAGCTCTTTTGTGCTCAGCGGCTCGCAATTAAAGGAATTCACATCCCTTGAGCCGATTGACACTCATACTCACATCGCTCAAGATGCGCCGGCCTTCCTTGCCATGCTCGAGCGTTTGCATATGCACGTCCTGGACATACTGGTTTTGGATCACACAGACCCGTATCTGAAATCCATGGAACCGCAGAAGCAAAATAATATAAACTTTGTGGCCTCGAGCAAAGGCCACGCAAGTTTTTGTACGACCTTCGACCCATTTCAGTTCAATAACCCTGATTTCCCGCAGAGTGCAATTCAAGCTCTTAATCAGGATTTCTCGCGTGGCGCGGTAGCAGTAAAGATTTGGAAGAACGTCGGAATGCAGTTAAAGGATGCATCCGGGCATTATGTCCTGCCAGACGATCCCCGGCTCGAACCTATCTATCAGGATATTGCCGCGCATCACAAGACGCTGATCGCCCACTTGGCTGAGCCCAACGATGCTTGGGGAACTGCTGACTCTACAGGTCTCGACGCCTCGTATTATACGGCGCATCCGCAGTGGAATATGTCGATGCATCCAGGTGCTCCTTCGAAACAACAGATTCTTCAGGCAAGGGATCATATACTGCAGTTGAATCCGAATCTTCGCGTCGTTGGGGCCCACCTGGGAAGTATGGAAGACGATGTAAACCAGATTGCCACCCGGTTTCAGAAATATCCAAATTTTGCCGTTGATACTGCGGCGCGCATCCCACACCTCATGATTCAACCCCGAAGCCAGGTGCGGGCGTTTATCCTCAAATACCAGGACCGAATCGTGTATGGAACTGATCTCGAGTTCTTTCCTGGAAAAAATGCGGATCAAACAGTGAAATCGTGGAATGAACACTATGCATTTGACTGGCGCTATTTCGCCACAGATGACATTTTTGAATATCGCGGGCGCCGGGTTGAAGGCCTAAACCTACCGCGCTCCGTTCTCAGGAAGCTATACCACGACAACGCCGTTCGCTGGATACGAGGCATCAGCCAATAAATGCCGGAAATAGCCGGTCTTACTGTTCCACTGGATCAAAAGATAGGCCTTACGCGTGTGCCCTAGCCGGCGGCCCGATTGCGATGGTTAGGGCAGTCCCGGAGGGGCGCATCCACGGCCTCGGTTCCTTGGACGCGAAAAGGGACGTGGTCGCAAATGCGGTAGACCCAACAACGCTGACACCAGGGGCAATCTGAGCTAGCTTTTGGAAGCCGCGGGGCTGTTGCGGCGGCGGCACTGGCTCGATCCCTGGACTTAAAGGCCTCTCATCCAACCGCGACCGGCCATTCGCATATTTGGTATTCTCTCCACGCTTTTGGTCAGTGATAATGACCTTCTGAGTGCCGATCGATCGAATGAACTGCCGTCGGCTGGGAGCGAACATAGGGACTGATAGAGGATCATTCACTGGGGTCTTCCTTTTCTTAGTAGTAAAGGTTTGAGGCTGAACTGCATCTGGAGCGACGCAGACGTCGTTGTCAAGGTCCAAATATTTCGCAGAAAGCCTTCGTCTTTTCCCGCCTCACATGCACCTGCCGGAAATCCCTGCAGACACTTCTATGTCAGGGTCGCTTTTGTACCATACTGATAGCTCTCAGAATCACGGCATTGTTTCCGATAACCGGTCCCCAATCGTTGCTAAAGTCGCTCGAAGCGCCGCGAAAACCAGTAGTTCCTTTCAGCCGAATCTCCTGAATGACTTTGCCTAATCGGGGATTAGGCCACTCGAAAGCGAAAAATGTAATTCGATTCGCCGTCTCACCTCCAACAGAAACTGCATCTGCACCGTAGCAATAGACATTTCCGGAAACACGCTGTTCCCAGTTCCACTCGAGGATATTGACACCGTAGCGGATAGGAATTGTGGTAACGAAACCGTCTTCGTAAACAATCTCGTACCATCCCAGAAGGTCGGCACTGTCTTTCTGATCCCAAATCAAACGGAAGCTCTCTCTGTTTACGGCAGGCTTTGCCGCAGCATGGAGAAAGATCAGACTCGTAGGAGGTGCTCCCAACGGGATGCCGGTCACGGCTCTCGGCAAGCCGGTCCCTGCCTTCCCGTCCGTTCCGACGACGATCGAATGCATGCCATTGGCTATCTTCAGCTCAAAGGGAACGTTGTTAAGCTGGATGCTTCCGGTCGCCATTCTGCTAAGGTCTGCCCCCAGTACCGGCATTTTGTCTCCAACATTAAAACTGCTCGAAATATCCACTGGCACTATCGAGACTTCCGTCTGGCTGGGAGGAATGTTTCCGCTGAGCCGCGTCCGAATGGCAGGAAGCATAGATTGGACTCGGGCGGATAAATCCTTGCCTTGGAGAACCTGCCCCCCCCAGAGGATGCTGCTGCAACCAAGGAACGTGGACACAAGTTCTTTTCCAAAACCAAATTCGTTGGTAGCAAACCATGCCGAGGGAGCCCCACCGAGCAAAGTAGGACGTTTCTTACGTACTTCATAGTTATCTATCGTTGGCTCGAAGTTACCGTAAACCTGCCGGAAGCCCATCTTATCGAGCAAAGCTTCGTTAAGCTCACCGCTGCCCTGTTCTCCTGGGTTACTGCTCCAAAACCAATTGAAGATCAGACAGTCTTTTGGAATCAGTCTCTCTACCTGCTCCGGAGTCAAGCCGCCAGGGGTATAGTACTTCCAGCCATCTGCAGTCCGATGCTCGAGCAGTCCGCGGCCACGGACGGATTGCAGCAGCATGTCGCCCCAAAGCGCAGTCTTAATGCCCCAGGATGAAAGATGGTCATGAACGCTCTTAACATCCTGTCCGAACAGCTCACCAATATCCTCGTCTCTGCACTGAGCAGATGCACCAACCGGAATGAACAGTTCATCGTGCCCAATGTGGATCATCTTAGGCTTCAGTAGCTCGATGTACTCGTCATAGACCTCAAATACCAATCGATAGGACTCGGGATTCGATGGGCAATAGATATCGGGCCACTTATTCTCCGGCACCGCTGCGAGGTTTCTATGCTTTGTGAGCAGATGATAGCTATGGGTAAAAGATGCGAGCTCCGGAATAAGTTCGATCTGATTCTTCGCGATCCAACTCGCGAGGTCGGCAACTTCCTCTTTTTCGAGGAAACTCCCGTCGGCCGTGTCCTGATGAGACGAGTTCTGTTCCATGCCGTGGAACGGGCCGGGAGGATAGTTGCGGCAGCTATAGTTTGCATCCCGGGCGAACTCCACCCATCCGGAGTTCAGTTCAGGGTGGCTGCTCAGCCGCATGCTCGCGCCCATTTCCATTATGAGCGTGTTGTATTTGTACAGCGCCATATAGTCGCGTACGAAGCGCTTGAAAAATGGAATATTGTCGCGTCCAGGGAGAAATAAGTAGATTCCTCTGAACAGCTTTTCAGGCCAGTCGCGAATCTGCACGCCGCGAATTCGCAATTGGTTATCTTCTTTGGAGAGCAATTGTCGAAGAGACTGCAGCGCATAAAAGGCTCCGCGAGAGTCGCTGCCAGCCGCCAGGACAATGTTCTTGTGGATCCGAAGAATGTAGCCCTCCGGCCCGGGAATCTGTTCGTTGCCATTCAGACCTATTCGCACGCAATACTGTCGAACCAACGGATTCTGAATCGATCCCATCAGGACGACCCGCACGTTGGGGCTCAAACTGATCGCTCGTTCTATCTTGAGATACAGGCCGAATCTATCGCCCACTTCGTTGGCTAAAGAACGGGCGAGAAATAAGTCTTCCTTCGATGCATTCGAGGGCACGACAATACGCACCTGGTCGTCAAGAACGAAGTCGCCGCCTGAACTGGAAATTTCCTGCGGCTGGGGGAAGATTATAGACTCCAGGGGTACGCGTGCTGCGACACCCTGAGCGTTGATGGAACCGACCGTTGCAGACGAAGTGTCTGCAATTGCGGCATTGAGAAATGCTGTATGACCAAGGATGGCGCCGCCCGCTGTGTTTAAGAACTCGCGACGCGTTAGATCTTTTGTCACAAAGACTCCATAGATTGTTTTAAGTGCAGCTCTTTAGTGATTCAGGCCCGGGCTGCAAATGAAAGCATCGCAGTGAACCCATTCATCGCTTCCCGTTCCTCGCATCCGTAGCTGACGCCAAATCCTGCGCCTGCTGTGTCTGCAGAATGCGCCACATCGTCCCCGAAAAAATCTTCCCTTGCGCGCTTTGCGACACCTGGCAGGCGTCCAACATCGCGTGGTAGCGCGCCCGCGCACTGTCGAATTCCTGCAGATCTCCACCAAAGACATCCGAGCCGAAGACGAGTTTCTCAAAGGCGCTAGCACCGCTGGACGGTGTATGAGGACTCACGATTCCTGTCCACCAGAAGATCGAGCGGAAGAAGCGGTAATCGTCCTTCTTCTTGATGAGAGTAGTGCCCGAAACGTCGAAATAGAGATTGGGGTCCCACCTTCCAATTTCGCCTGCTTCCGCGTAATCCGGATTTCCCAGATGGGCGCCGATAATAGTTAGCTTTGGCCAGTGTCGCGCAATCAAGTCAAGCCGCGTAACCCGGCTCCGATCAAAGCTGATGTCCGCAGGCTGTTCAGGGTGCAGTCGATTCACGATGCCGGTATGAAAAAGAAGAATCATGTGATACTTGTCGGCACGATCGTAGACGGGCCAGTATGCTCGATCGTCATAGCTCTTCTGTGTAGATGTAATCTCACCCAATCCCCGAAATCCCGCCCTATGTAAGCGGTCAATTTCACGGAGAACGTTCGGATCATCCAGCTTGATATCCCCAAAGCCTATAAAGCGGTCCGGATGTTCCTGAATGAACTTACTGGCTTGCGGAAACCCATTTGGAGTTGTTAGCAAAAAAGCTAATCCACCAGCCGCATTCAATTTGTCAAGGAGCTTTTCGAGAAACCCTGGCTCGCCGTTATAATGCACGTGCACGTCGATAAGCTTCGGGGAATGCGACTGTGCTAAGGCTGATAACGCTGCTAAGAGCAATCCCAAAACGGCTATCCAACTGGAACACTGCCTCATAGTTCCTCGTCGCTGCTTTCTCCATGTCTGTCTTTGGAGGTTTGTTCACATCGGTTGTTTAGGCAGCTACCGCATGGAGAGACCTTTTAGTTAGCGAGTACTCTGCCATGCCGCCCGACATATTGATCACAATCTTAGCGTGAGCACCGCTCACGAGTGCACTATGGCGCATTTGCTTAGCTTTTGCCGCTGCGTACGATTGCGTATCCCGCTCATCCGGGCTGCGCTAACATGATTCGATTATTTATCTCCGGAAAAGCATCCTCGGTTTTCGGAATTGCTGAAAGTCGCCTCCACCATGCGATCGCGGCTGTAATATGGGGTTGTCAGGTCAGATACGGTAGCGTCTTGGCAGCCAGGCGCCCGGTGCCGCGGCAGCCGCGGCCAGAGCGCCAGAGCAACAAGGAGTAGCTACCGTAGGACGTCACGACGGAGAAAGACTCTCCCATACCTCCAACCCATTGGCGTGGTTCGCGGAAGTGGCGAGCAGCGCAGCGGAACCACCGCAATCCTGCAAAACGCTAATTATAAAGAAACTTTTTGCACTCCCGAGAAATTTTTCAACGTTGACCCTCGGATATTTCCCGAGATTGGGTCGGGAAAAGCGCGCTAATTTTCTCTATTGTTTATGTTTGTGCGCAGACAATGGGTTCCGCATTCCTCTGAGTCCGTCGCTCCAATCTCGGTGGACTTGCAGAATCAATGCGATTGGATCAGTTGTGGCTCCTGGGTTACGTCTTAAGCATATGAAGAACGGAAATGTCAAAAAGGGCAAAATAGGGCTCCGGGAAATCGCATCCGGAGCGAACGTAAGCGTTGCAACTGCTTTCCGGGTTATGAGCGGAAAGAGCCGGGTGGCTCCTGAGATTCAAAAGGCGGTTTTAGAGGAGGCGAAAAAACTTGGGATCGATCCTTCTAAGCGGAACAAAACCAAAACCTTGGCTTTTCTTCTCAGCAATCGAGCCATGCTACACGCGTTCCACTCACGAATTCTCAGCGGAGCGGAGGCGTACTGCGCCGCGCACGGGTGGGACGTGGTGTTACTCTCGTACAATTATTCGCCCCACGTTCCCTGGACAGAGCTGCACTTGCCGAAAGTGGTGCAGCGTCACGATGTGATCCGAGCGGTCATCTTGGCGGGCACGAACTCGACGAATCTCATCCAACTGCTTGCCCACAAAGGCATCCCTTTTGCGGTTCTCGGCAATAACGTGATCGGTGAGCAGCAGAATCTGAAGAATAGCGATGTGGTCTTTGCCGATGATATTCAAGGCGGCCAAGATGCGACTCGATATCTGATCGGTTTGGGCCACCGCCATATCTGGTTTGTTGGCAATACCCGCCTGCCGTGGTTTGCGCGCTGCTTCGAGGGGTACCGGCGTGCGATGGAAGAGACTTTCGCGGCGCATACATTCCCCAGGACCAGAAGTCGCCTCGCTGAATGTCAAATACTCTTACCGGATGGCCCCACGGAGTCTTGGAGAACTCGGCGGGAGTGTGGAACTCCGATTCCAAAAAACCCAAAAAAGTCCCTCGATGGTGGGGATGATCGTCGGACGCAACGTTAGTAACTGTTTCGCCCGAAGGAGTCTTCACCGGATGGAAATACGCTGCGCTCGGGGAGGTAAGCCCGATCTTCTCAGGTTTTTTCGTTACGTATTCAAAGACCACGTGACCATCCGGCGCCTTGAGCTGCACGCCATATTCGACGGGAATTAACGCGTACGGTGATTCTGCAAACGCTCGAAGGGAGAGCACCGACCCAGTAATAAGAAGAATAGCCGCTCCAGTCGAAACAAGACCTGAGGCGAACATCTTGCGGTGAGACATCGAAAATCCTCCATCTTTCCGTACGGCTTTATGCGCATCGTTAAAACTTCTCTCGAGTTTGGGGTCCAGACCATCAGGGAACCAGGCGCCATTAACTGCTAATCCTTGCTTTGGGCCACCGGTGCCGGTTCCATTTGCTGCGAAAGCCATCGACTTTCGAAGGATTTGTTTGTGTCCCTAGTAAGTTGCTTTCCCGGAGGCGACATGCCCGGAATTGGATTGAATATTCCCTCATAAGTGCGCATGGCCCGTGGCCCGGTTTTGCAGGGCCTGAGCGCTAAATTCGGCCGGCATGTGTCTTGAAGACAAAACCCGACCCTCCTGGCCACCAACAGGCGACATGCCCTTGGGTAACATCCTTTGCCGCTATGTGTTGCGCCAGCTTCAGTTCACTATTCATCGGCTCACGTTTCCCACGCTGCTAGATATGGTTAAGAGCTATTGAGGCGTTAGGCGTCCGGAGTGTCCGAGCTATCCAGACAAGCTTTAGAGGCGAAGGTCCGTAGGACGTTCGTTGCTACCCGCGCCGCGGCATTATCGAAATCGTTCCATGCCATGGCGCCGGCGTAGGTTATAGAACCGACTGAAAATACGGCGCCTCCGCCTTCAATTGGAAAATAGACCATGTCGGCACGCACCAAGTCGGGACGACCAGCTCCGTCTTGATCCGGTAAGGCTAATATCTGATCCTCGATGACCAGCTGATATTCGCGGCCAACACCCGTGGACGATGCCAGAACTTCCGCATGGTCGGGGCTGCCTAGAACTAGATCGAAGCGATCGATTTCGTCGCCCACTGCTCCACCGAGCACATGGCCGCGATCTCCTATGATTTCATCTTCGACTCCCGCGAAGAAGATGTCGCCGACTCCTGCGTGGCTGGCCGCTGTACGTCGATAGCCACAGCCGCGAGACCAGCCTTGTGCGGAGAAGCCGACCCCGACGATTTTATTGGGGCTCTCTCCCCGCGACCGCCAAATACCTCCAAACTCACAGGTGCTGACATGCATGCGCTCGCCATAGGGTGCATCCCAGGAACGAGTGCCAGAATGATCCCGCCTGACCTCGATGATCCATGGGCGCTGCGGATCTCGGCTGGTAAACCAGTAGAAACCGTTTCCACCCAGATACATGAGTCTACCGCCGCAGGAAAGGTAACTCTTCAGGATCAGAAGGCCGGCGCGCGTCCAATACTCCGGGTGCGAGCCGGTTAAAAGAACCTTATACTTTCCCAAAAGATCTTGACCTTCGCGCTCGAGGTCTTCATCGGTGGCCACGTGGTAGCCTACCCCAAGTCGTTCGAGCCACTCGATTAGATATAGGTCAGCAGCGAAGTGGCGATAAGAGTCGCTTAGCCAGCTTGGCACTGCTGGGCGAAGATCGACCAAGGGCCGGCGGCGGCTGGCATATCGGACCGGAGTTCCATCGGAATGAACATCGTAGACGGATCGCCCCAAGCCGGGTTCTCGGAACAGAAGCTGCTCATCTTCGGGGACAACCTTCTCATGGGGCATGCAGGAAGACATGTCACCGGCTGACAGGTGATTGTTTCCGTAAGCAAGATAAGTATTGGTTGGAAACAGGACCAGTAGAGGAGCGCTATCGCTTGGCGCGGCCATCACGAAAAATGGATGCCGATCGGTGGCCGATCCGGCTTCGAGTCTAACTGCGTATACGCCACTCTTCAGGTTAGCCGGCAGCGTAAAGTCGAGATCATAGTCCCAGGCGCAGTCCACTATGTCGTCCTCGTGGAATTGCACAGCTCCATATTGCTCAGGCGCAGTGAGGAACGTCTCATGGGTACCATCCCAGTTATGCCCAGTGACACCGCGCTCCGCACCGTTGAAAATGGTCCCGCTCGGGCCGCCGCCTGCGTCGACGGCGATTGTCTGGCTGCCCCAGTCCCGGGAAAAGTGCCAGCTTGCAACGGGCTGATGGTCGCAGAGCCCACGCCGGTGCAAATCCAACCGTTGCATGTCTGTCAGGCTCCCTGCATAAATACGAGGCGTATCGATCTTCCCATTGAATAGGTTGACGGGGAACCCGTTCTGGTCATTCTGGCTACAGGCCAGTAGCAAACACGCTGGCGGTGAAAACATAGCACCTCCGCCGGCTGCTGTGCTGCGCGAGTTCACGGACCAACCAGAGACGAGCGCCACATCGATGATCGTTGCATCCTCACCGATTCCCACTGCCACTGAATACCAACGGCGTGGATTAATAGTTAGTCCGGCCATTACGAGCGGTTCGGACCTGCCTTTCGCGTGAACCTCAATACCTCCGTTGACCAGTACCAGAGATACTCCCCCGTTTGGGTCACCTAGAGACCAGACAATCTGTTCCTTGCTTCGATCTGGAACGGTGGGCCATACCCAACAATGCACAGTCAGCGCGCCTTCAAGTCTTTGAGAGGGTAGTGGCAGGGTGGCAAAAGACCCAACCTTCGTGTTCTGAAGACGACCTGGAACAGTAACATCGAAGACATCTGCGAGACTCTCGGTATCAACGCGACACTCGCCTTTGGACCCAGGGCCAGAACTGATACGTTCGAGCACCGCGCGGACTCTGGTATGAGATGTGCTAATCGCCATTCGCACACGATCACCGGGACGCCTTGACCACTCCTCAAAATAGGCTTGGATCATATTCTCCTCTGGAAACTGGGTTGAACTTAGGACTTGGACAACGATAACCGAAGACTATTCCATAGGCGCCATTCTCAAAAACTGACGCAAGCCGTAGAACAAGAAGAACGCGGATGTCTACGGAGGAGTTCACTCATTGACTCGCGATCAAAGCCCCCCGCATTCTCTGTTAGTCGCTGCGCACGCCTCGGGTGGCTTGAAGGATCGAACGCCCACAGGGTATTCGGGAGGTTCAAATGCTGCGGCTGTTTCGCGAGCTATCGCGCCCTTGATCTGCACAAGGGCGCCCTCTTGTTTCGCGCCCGATCGCACTGCGAGTAAACCACGGCATATTTCTGCATCGACTTCAGTGTTTAGGCGAACGCGACGAAGTTGCTGTAAGTAATTGGCGAACTCACCAGGATCGAGTGCCCTTCCCTGGACATCATGAAAGGCAGGTACCGATGAATGTGGGCAGAAACCAAGCGCGGTTCGTGCCTGGATATAACGTGTGCGAAAAGCACCACCCCCATTGTCGAGGTTAAGCTGGTTGAGCTCAGCGAGACACATGCTCGACAAATCAGGAATCGTCTCACCTCTGCCCAGCAGATGGCGAAGCAAAGCCTCTTGGCGTCTTTGGAAGGATTTTCTGCGGAAGGTTGAACGGATACCCTCGAGATCTTCCTTTGCCTTCAACCGGAAAATCTCCCGGAAAGATTTACCGGAAGAGCTCCCGCTACTAACCTCTGCCGAGACGAAGTGGTCTATCAGCTGCATACTGATCTCCCGCGTCCAAGCCAAACGAGCAATCGCATCACGCATATCGCTTGCCATCAGATATGTGAAGTTGGCAGAGCACCAAAAGGTTAGGAGGCGAAACCTTACCCAGACATCTCCATCTGGGCCGATGGATACTTCCTGGATGAAGCCCAGTTCTGTAACCGCCTCGTCCAGTTCCGGATCGCAGACCGTAGATAGAGCTCTCCATATCTCTTGATGGCGTGACTCGTGATCGATCTCAGTACGCTCCATGATATCTATCCTTAACCAATGATTGTCTCGAGCAAATCAGACTTTGGGGATGGCAACTTTCCCAAAGTCGGTCATTGCCTCTTGCTGTCGCAAGATGCTGAACTCGTGGGTTGGCAAGCCCGGCAACGTGCACAGCTTAAGCAAAATGCGTTGGACGAGAGGGACGCGGCCAACGAACGCATGTGTGCGCATAAGCGGAGCTGCCGGCCCGTAAGGGCGCAGGCGGATGACGCTCCCTCACATGCAAGACAAACCGGCCCGCAAAGGGACTACGGTTGATCGGGTTTCCTGGCGCCGAATTGATCTGCTCTGGCAAAACAGTAATACCGGCGAAAACAGTTGACGCAACGAACCGGACGTAAAGACAAAAGGGTTAGCAAACGATCACGCGATTGATACTCTGCTTCGGTGAACAGGATCGACGTGCACAGGGGGCACTGTTGACCAAGCCGAAGGAGTCCGGACACCTTGCCGAGCCAGCGCACACCTGCTACTTCCAACGGATGTTTCCTCACAATTCGCTCTGGTCAGCCCAGGCACGGTAAGAGAAAAGCCACTAGCTGCTTCTAGTGGCTTTTTTAGGAGTTTTCCCGGCAGTCTAGCCGGAACCTGCCGCGCGGCGGTGGGTCTTGTTCGGGCTCCTAATGCCGTGAGTACGGCTGCGAATAACATTGCGCTAGCCCCATCTCGACTGTCAACCTGTTTGAACTGCGGGCTGGATCGCTCTCGAGTCATTCTGGCTTCATGGCTGGCAGCTTTGGGCGTGGCGGCGGATAGTCGGAACAGTCGTGTGCGTAGAAGGCCCGAAGCATGGTTTGCTCAGGTGAGCTTCCGACAAAAAGCATCGAAGTAGGCCATGCCCAACCGCAAACGTCGCACACGTATCCCTTGATGCTTTCGTCTGCGATGAGTTTTCTTTCTGGCATGGCCGCTACTCCTATGGCCGGCAGCGACAACCCGTATTTCACTTTGAACGATTCTAGACTGGGATCAGGCCGCTTAGTTTTGGGGTTTGGGCTTAGGTACTTGTAGGCGCACCGGCCCGGCAAGCAGAACCGGAAAGAGTGGCAAGCATAGGCGCTTACCCGCCTTCGGAGAAATTCGCAGGTGGCTCGGTTTCGAGGGCCTCTCGTTTCATTCGCTGCGCCACACCCATGCGTCTTGGCTGGTGATGCAGGGCGCGGATCTGTTCCCGGTGTCTGAGTTGCTCGGCCACAAATCGCTCAAGATGACGATGCGGTATGCGCATCTCTCGCCCGGCTACCCCTCACCGGATGCCCAAAGCGGGCAGGGCGCCTAGGTAGCGCGCGACGGCGCGGGACCTTGTTGCCGAACCGGAGGCTCTACAGGGACAATCTCCGACTCAATCCCTAAATAGTGCAAAATTGCTTGGAACCGCTCGGCAGCCTCCACCGACATGGATCGCCAAGCGCCCTCCTCGTCGGCAACAAACGTGGGGCGAAACTCATAGCTCTCGAGGTGAGCCAAAACCCCGGACCAGTTGGTGACCTGAAAAGGAACTCCGCCTCTGAAGACGTCTAGGCGGCTCAGAAACGATCC
>Ga0182015_10003224_pt1 | contig 18552 bp, 17 predicted proteins | sample 712P3MmetaG_FD_120478 | JGI IMG/M metagenome (GOLD analysis project Ga0182015, IMG submission 120478) | Permafrost microbial communities from Stordalen Mire, Sweden - 712P3M metaG | ecosystem: Environmental > Terrestrial > Soil > Wetlands > Permafrost | place: Sweden: Stordalen | collected...
AGCGACTGGCGTTTCTCCGGATCTTCGAGCAGCTTGGTGCGGCCGTTGTCGAGCAGGAGTAAGTAAAACTCGTCGGGACCGTCGATTTCGGTGGCGCGCCGCGGACCCGAGAGAAACGATGTGTAAACGGTCAGCGGCTGGCCAGTGGCGCTGCGGCCCAGCAGGTTCAGGAAAACCGCGAGATCCTGCGCGCGCGGAATCACCTTCTCGATGCCGGCGATGGCGATGTGGATCTTCGGCGCCGAGGTGCTGAGCCGGGCGTTGCCTTCGTTTTCCACCACCACGATGGCACCCGAATCGGCGATCAGGAAATTAGCGCCACTAACGCCGATGTCAGCTTGCAGAAACTTCTGGCGCAAAACACCGCGGGCAAATTTGGTTTGTTTCTCGATTACCACTTCGTTTTCGGCGCCTAGTTCCTTAGTGAAGACATCGGCGACGTCATAGCGCGTGAGATGCAGCGCGGGCGCGACGATGTGATACGGCCGCTGGTGTGCGAGCTGGAGGATGTACTCGCCCAGATCGGTTTCGACGGCTTCGAGGTGATGCTTTTCCAGGCGCTCGTTGAAATGGATCTCCTCGCTGGTCATGGATTTCGATTTCACCAGCATGTGCACGCCGCGCTGCTTCGCGAGATCGAGGACGAAGTCGGCGGCCTCTTGGCCGGTGCGGCAGAAGACGACGTTGCCGCCGTGCGCGATCACGTTCGATTCCAGCTGTTCCAGATAGTAGTCGAGGTTCTCGATGGTGTGTTTCTTGATCGCGTTGGCTTCGTTGCGAAGATCCTGGTAATGCGGCAAAACCTCGTCGCTGACGACGCCGGCACGATGATCGATCAGCCTGCGGGTAGCTGTATAGATGGCGAGCTGGAGCCGGGGATCGTCGACGGCCTGCTGAATCTCTGTTTCAGGCGCCTTCATCGGGATGCCAACACCTCGGCTAGGTGCAGCGTGCGGATGGGAAGGCCCGCGCGATCGATGACGCCCTGGAGCTGCATCAAGCAACTGGAGTCGATGGAGACGATGGTGGACGCGCCGGTCTTTTGGATGGAATCGATCTTGGTGCGCGCCATGGCGCCGGAGACCTCCGGGAATTTGACCGAGAACGTTCCGCCGAAGCCGCAACATTCCTCCGCGACATCCATTTCAGCGAGCGTGAGGCCCTGAACTTTCGCCAGCAGTTTCCGCGGACCGGCCTTGATGCGCAGCTCGCGCAGGGCGTGGCAGCTATCGTGATAGGTGACGACGCCGTCGAATCGCGCGCCGACATCATCGACGCCGGCGACTTCGAGCAGGAATCGCGAAAATTCCCAAACTCGTGGGGAGAGAGCGCGGGCCTCGGCGAGGAGCTTGGGATCGTGCTCGAAGATGTCCGCAAAATGATGCGAGATCATCGATGCGCAAGAGCCCGAGGGCACGATGATGTATTCAGCATCGCGGAACACGTCGAGGAAGTGCCGGGCGATGGTGCGCGCTTCATCCGGGTAACCGGAGTTGAAGGCGGGCTGGCCGCAGCAGGTTTGGGCTTCGGGGAAATCGACCTGGTAGCCCAGGCGCTCGAGCACTTGCGTGATGGCGATGCCGACTTGCGGGAAGACCTGATCGACGATGCAGGTGACAAACAGGGAGACGCGAGTGCTCACTGGGGGGAGTTTAACATGCCCGCTGAGTTTAAAATGGAAGCCGTGGAGTTAGTCACTATCAGCGACATCCAGCCTCGCGAGGAGAACTATCTCGCGCTCGAGCGCGGCAACATTTTGTACTTTCCGCGTACGCCGTTCGCGTTTCCTGAAGAAGAGCGCGAGCTGCTGCGGAGTACGGGGCTGTCGAGCAGCAGCCATCATAAAAACATTGCGTACCGGCCGGCCGAGGACAAAGTTACGGGGTTCGATCCGGCTGCGGTTTCCGATCCCGAGAAGCTGCGCGATGTAATGCGGACGTACTCGGAGCGCGCGCTGGCGTTTTTGTGGAAGCTGCTGCCGCGATACATGGAGACCGCGCGCATCGATTTCGCGAGCTTTCGCCCGCAGGAGGAGGAGGGCCGCGATCTCGCGACCAAGAAGCGCAACGATCTGCTGCACGTGGATGCGTTTCCGACACGGCCGACCGGTGGCGATATGATCCTGCGGTTCTTCACCAATATTCATCAAACGAAGCCACGCGTGTGGACGACGTCGGACCCGTTTAGCGTGCTCGCTCCCCGATACGCCAGCGCCGCGGGGCTGGGGGAGGTGGCGAGCCATCCGAAGGGGTCGCTCGGAGCTCGAGTATTGGGGGCGTTTGGCGGAGTGGACGCGAAGCGATCGGCGTATGACCGGTTCATGCTAGGGTTCCACGATTATTTGAAATTCAACGGCGAGTATCAGGAGAGCTGCGCGAAATACCGCTTTGAGTTTCCGCCGGACTCGACCTGGATGGTGTTCACCGATGTGGTGCCGCACTCGGTTTTGTCGGGGCGATACGCGTTGGAGCAGACGGTGATCGTGCGGCGGGATACGTTGGCGCGGCGGGAGAACGCGCCGATCGAGATTTTGCAGGGATTGTGCGGGCGGCAACTGGCGTAACGCCGGCCTGACGGAGCGAAGTCTGGTTGCCGCGCGGGTATTCTAGAGGCATGGAGTTGATCTTCGAAGTTCTCGATGCGGAGGAGGGCGGTTATTGCGCTCGGGCGCTCGGCCACGCCATCTTCACGGAAGCCGAGACCTGGGAAGAGCTCCGCGCCAACGTGCTTGAGGCAGCCTCGCTGCATTTTGAAGACGGACAAGTGCGGCCAAGTCTGGTGCAACTGCATTATGTCTAAATCAAAGCCAACTGCATCGACCGCCGACGAGATCGCGGAGATGGCGACGCGGGGTGTGGATATCTCACCCTACTTCACCAACAAGTTCACGGTTGTGAGACCGGTTCGGCGGGTCCCCGATCTGACGCATAAGCGGTCGACTAAGCCCAAGTCAGAGGGATAAGGTCTTCCCAAGAGTGCGTGCGCCACTGAAGCCTGCGCCACGGCGGCCAAACCAAGTAACCTAAAGATAGAGTGTCCACAGACGTTGCCCCCGTTGTCCCTGCGCCGGGATTAGTTGAGCAGCTCTATGCCGAGCTGGAGCAGAAGATCCGTGCGCTGCGGCCGAAGGACGACCTTGCACCTCTCGAAAAGGCCTACCGGATGGCCGCCGAGGCGCACAAGGATCAACTGCGGCAGTCGGGTGAGCCGTACATGATCCATCCGCTGCACGTCACGCTGATTCTGGCGGACATGCAGATGGACATGGTCGCCCTGATCACCGGCCTGCTGCACGACACCGTTGAAGACACCAGCCTGAGCCTGGAGCAGATCAAGAAAGAGTTTGGCCCCGAAGTGGCGGCGTGCGTGGACGGCGTCACCAAGCTGAGCAAACTCAAACTGTATTCGCGCGAGGAGCGGCAAGCCGAGAACGTACGCAAGATGTTGCTGGCGATGGTCGACGACATCCGCGTGATCATCGTGAAGCTGGCGGATCGTCTGCACAACATGCGCACGCTCGGGGCGCTGCCCCCGGAGCGACAGTTGCGAATCTCGCAGGAGACGGCCGAGATCTACGCGCCGATCGCACATCGCCTCGGCATGGGCAAAGTCCGCGGCGAGCTGGAGGACCTTTCGTTCCGCTATCTGGAGCCGGAGGCGTGGGCCGATCTGATGCGCGAGATCGAGTCGCAACGGGTGCAGAACGAAGAGTATCTCACCAAGATGCGGCACGACGTCGAGATCAATCTGCGGCGCGAGAATATTCCGGTGCGCGTGGAGGCGCGGATCAAGCGGCCGTACTCGGTGTTCCAGAAGATGAAACGGCAGAAGATCTCGCTGGATCAGGTGTACGATTTGCTGGCGCTGCGCATCGTTACGGACTCGGTGAAGAACTGTTACGCGGCGCTGGGGGTGATCCACAACGAGTGGCATCCGATCCCGGGCCGCATCAAGGATTTCATCGCGATTCCGCGGCCGAATCTGTATCAATCGCTGCACACGTCGGTGATTGGGGCGGGCGGCCGGTCGTTTGAAATTCAGATTCGCACCGAGGAGATGCATCGCTTAGCTGAAGAAGGGATTGCCGCGCATTGGAAGTATAAGGAGGGTCGCAAGGGGCCCGGCGCGGACGATCAGCGCATTAATTGGCTGCGGCAGTTGGTGGAGTGGCAGCAGGAGATGCGCGATCCGGGCGAATTTATTTCCACGCTCAAGGTGGACCTGTATCCGGAGGAAGTGTACACGTTCACGCCGATGGGCAAGGTGATTCCGCTGCCGCGCGAGGCGACTCCGATTGACTTTGCGTACGCCATTCACAGCGACGTGGGCACCACCTGCGTGGGCGCGAAAGTGAACGGCCGCATCGTGCCGCTGAAGTACAACCTGAAGAACGGCGACGTGGTGGAGATCCTGACGCAGACGGGTCACCTGCCGAGCAAGGACTGGCTCGGGATGGTGAAGACGCCGCGGGCGCGCAACAAGATCAAGCATCTCATCAATGCCACCGAGCACGCCAAGGCCATCGAGATCGGCCAGAAATACCTGGAGCGCGAGGCGCGGCGGCTGGGCGTGCAGCTCGCGAAAATAACGAAGGCGGATTTGGAGCGCGTGGCCGGCGAGTACGGTTGCGGCAAGACGGAGGATCTGCACGCGGCGCTGGGGTACGGCAAGTTTTCGGCGCGGCAGGTGCTGCAGAAGCTGGCTCCGGACACGGTAGAGGCCCCGGCGGTGGAAGCGCTCAAGCCAACGCCCGCGCCATCCGGGCCGGGCGATTCGGGCGACCTGGTGATCAAGGTGAAAGGCGTCGACGATCTGCTGGTGTATCGCGCGAAGTGCTGCAATCCGATTCGCGGCGAGGGCATCGTGGGGTACGTAACGCGCGGCAAGGGCATCGCGGTGCATTCCAAGAATTGCGCCAACGTGCAGAACCTGATGTACGAGGTGGAGCGCAAGATAGACGTGGAATGGGCGAGGGCTGTGACCGAAACATTTCCGGTACGCGTGGTGGTTCATACCGACGACCGGCCGGGCATGCTGAACCAGCTCACCTCCGTGCTGTTCGCCGAGCAGAGCAACATCCGGAGCCTGGAAGCGAGCTCGGACGACAAGCGCGGCGACGGGGCCATCATCGATATGACGGTGGAGGTCCGCGACAAGAAGCAGTTGGAGCGCGTGGCGGCGGCCATCCGGAGAATTTCGGGCGTCCGCGACGTGGAGCGAACCGAATGATCGAGCGACCATGATTGAAACGCAGGCGGAACCCGAGCACATTGCCATTTCGAAATCGAAAGGCATTCAGATCGACTGGAAGGACGGGCATCGCAGCCAGTATTCGCTGGCGTATTTGCGCGATGAATGCCCCTGCGCGAGCTGCACCGGGGCGCACGGGACCGAGCCGCAAAAGACGAACCATTCAGCGCCGCCCGCGACTCCGTTTCAGATGTACACGCCAACGCTCAAGATGCTGAACGTGGAGGCGGTGGGGCATTACGCGATCCGCATCGATTGGAACGACGGGCACAATACAGGCATTTACTCGTTCGATCATTTGCGCAAGATCTGCGGGTGCGCGGAGTGCACGAAGTAGCTTTCCGGGCCCGGTTTCAGTTGGGCTTGTTGAGACGCCGCATCGTCCGAACGCTGAAGAACAGGCCGCCCGCGAGCACTACGGTGGCGAACACGAACATCGCGCGCTGGCCCTCGTCCAGGCTCGCGAGCAGGCTGAAGACGAAGATGGTGTTGACGGCAACCGTCGCCGCCATGACGCAGAGCAACTTGTTTAGCATGTGAGCCGGTCTCCTGCTATCTATGACGCGCTGCGAAGCACGCACAAGGTGACGAGAAGGTAAAAACAATGTGCGAGCCCTGGTGTGTGTTACCAATCGAGCATGACGACCGATCGCATCGTGGTAGTGGGCGCGGGAATTACCGGCGCATCCATCGCATATCACCTGGCGAAGCGGGGTGCGAAGGTGGCGATGGTGGACGCGGTTCGGCCCGGCGCGGGTGCGACCGAGAAATCGTTCGGGTGGATCAACGCGACGTTTTCAAAACATCCACGGGCTTACTTCGACTTGAATCAATTGGGAATCGCCGGCTGGAGGCGCCTGGAGACGGAACTGGGCGGCGAGCTGAAAGTGCAATGGGGCGGAAGCGTGGCGTGGGTTGCCGCGGGTGGCGGCGCCGATGCATTGCGGGACAGCGTCCGGAGGCATCAGGAGTGGGGTTATGCCACGCACCTGATCGATGGGGACGAGATCCACCGGTTGTTGCCGAATATCGCGCCGGGTGACTTCGGCGCAGCGTGTTATTCGGAGTACGAGGGCGCCGTGGATGCGATGGACGCAGTGAAGGCGATGCTGCGTCAGCTGCGCGAAGCGGGCGCGGAGGTGCGATATCCGCACGAGGTTACGGGTTTGAAGCTCGAGCGAGGGCGCGTGACCGCGATCCAGGCCGGAGAGAGTTCGCTCGAAGCAGGCGTGGTGGTGCTGGCGTGCGGCGTGGCCATACCGCGCTTGGCCGAAATGGCGGGAGTGAGCGTGGCATTGAAGGAGTCGGAGGGTGTGCTGGTGCATACGCGGCCCCAGCCGAAGCTGATTGATCGAGTAGTGCTGGCGCCGGACATACACTGCAAGCAGAAGCTGGACGGACGCGTGGTTGTTGGTGGGCCGGTTGTCGCGGGCCCTGGCACTGCGGCAGGCACGCCGCCGGAACCGGGCGAGTACGGCAAACGAATCTTGACGGAAGCAGCGCAAGTGCTTCCCGGGCTGCGCGGCGTGGGGGTGGAGCGCATCACGCTGGGGCGTCGCGTCATGCCTGTGGACGAATATCCGATCGTCGGATTTGCGGCGAGCTGTCCGAATCTATACATCGCGGCGATGCACAGCGGGGTGACGCTGGCGCCGTTGATCGGGCAACTGGCGGCGCTGGAAATTTTGGATGAGGCGCGGGTCGGGCTGTTAGAGCCCTACCGGCCAGCCCGATTTATGGACTGACCGGCAGCAGGGTTGGGTTGGCGGCGATGCCATTTTGGGTGACGGTGACAAGGACCTCGCCGGAGTGCGCGCCGAGGGGCACTTGGAAATCGATCTGGTAGAGGCCGACGAAATGCGGGGCGAGTCCGGCGAAGACGACGTTCGAGGGCAGGGTGTCCACGGTGACCGTGGGCGCCAGGGTTACGGCGGCCAGGGTCGACGGCGCCGCGGGAGCGGGATCGCCGGAAGGGACGGGAGGATTGGTTGCGCCGAGGCCGGCCAGGTACATCACCAGATACTCGCCAGGATTGGCGGGATTGGCGGTGGTCACTCTCGAGCCGTTCAAGTGCTGCGCGACGATGTGGGCGCCGTTTTGGGTGCTGGGGGGCGTGGGACCGTCGAAGGCAGACAGCACCCCGGGCGCCGTGGGCACGATATCGAGCGTGATGGGTAGCGTAAGCGCGTTGTTGACGCTGAGCAGCATGGGGAGTTGCTGCGAGGCGGTAAGTTCGGCGGGGATTTGGACGTTGAGCTGGTAGTTGCTCAAGAAGTAGAAAGGCGCTTGGTGATCGCCCACCTGCGCGAACGTGTTGTCGAACATGCTGGGCAACGGAAGGATGCCGGGAGAAACGGGCGCGGCTGCCAAGCCGGAACCGTAGACCTGGGCGATCATGCCGGGCGAGAGTGCTGCACCGCCGACGGGATTGAAGTCGTTGAGCGTGCCGCCGGGGGCCAGCGTCGGCGGAGGTGTTGGGTTCTGGGAGATGCCGCCGTACAAAGTGGCGGTAGCGGGCTGCAAAGCGCCGGCGGCGGCGTTAAGAGTGATCACCATTTCGGAGGTAACGGCGCCAGGCTGCCAGGTGACCGAGTAATTGCCAAGCGAATCGCCGACCAGGGCGAGCGCGGCATCGCCGTTGGAGAAGCTGGCGATGACATCGCCGTTGAGGACCGGCGAGCCGCAGTCGTCGTCGAGTTGGACGATCAAGGTGGCCGGCCATCCAGCGGGAACCGCGAAGTTGTTCGGCAACCCGGTCTCGGTGATGGCCAGCTTACTGGGGGTGCAGCCGAGCACCTCCGGTCTCGGGCCGGTTGACTCCGGTTTCGGGCCGGTTGACTCCGGTTTCGCGTGCGACCTCGCATTCGCTGGCAAGGTGGGCGCCACAACGAAGGTGACGTTCACCGATTGCAGCACTTGCGATAGGGAGACGTAGACGTAGCCGGTGTAGATGCCGGTGGCCAGTCCGGCTGGGTTCACGGTGATGAGAAGGCTGGCGGGGTTTTGTCCGCTGGCGGTCTCGGACGAAGGCGCGGCGCTGAGCCAGGAACCCTGGTTGGTGGTGGTGGTGACCTGGAAGGGAACTGGGGAGGCGCTGCTGGTGTTGACTAGGACCTGCTGACCCGAGGGCTCCGAGGCCGTGGCTGTCGCCGCGAAGAACAGACCACCCGGGGAAACCTCCGGCGATGGCGCCGTGGAGTCCGGTTCAAGATTCAGAACAGCAATCACAAATTGCGGCGAGTTGAGTGAATTCGGATCCGCAATCTTGACCAGCGCATAGTATGGGCCGGGTGTCAATTGCGTGGCGTTTTGAGCCAGCTCCAGCGAGAGAGTGCCGGGAGCGGCCGGGGTTGCGGAGCCGCTGGACGAAACCAGGTTCAGCCAATTTGAGCCGCTTACCAGGCTAGCGGTCCAATTCACAGCGGAGTCCGGATCGCCGATATTGAGGATTTCGATGTTGCTAACGGCGGAAGAGCCACCGTTCTGGCGGGCCTGGAACAAGACGCCTGTCGTGTTCACGCCCAGCAGGGGACCACCGGCGGCGACAAACAACGTTATGGGAATATCGACATTGCCCGGGGACGATGCCAGCTGAATGATGTCGTGATAGCTGCCTACTGGGAGGCCGCTGGTATTCACTTGAACCTGCAGGAACACGGGCGCGTTGAGAGCGGCCTGGCCGGAACTGGGCGTAATCCCGGAGATCCAGGAACTCCCGCCCAAGACTGAAGCGGTGAAGGGGAGCTGGCCGGCGCCGGTGTTCGATACCAGCAAGTCCTCTACCAGCATTCCGGGAGCGGTGGCACGCGCGCCAAAGCGCAGGATGGAGGGAGCGGCGGTAAGTTTTGTGGGGGGGCTGGTCACGTTCAGCGTGACTGCGACGTCGGTGGGAAAGTTCTCGTCGTCAAAAACGCGAATGCGCCCCGGGTACGATGCGACCGCAAGATTGCCCTGATTCACGTTGACGGTTAATGCCGCGGGCGCGGCGCCGCTAGTGGGAATCACGGACAACCAAGCGGGAGCTGAAGCATTGCCAGGTCCGCTATCGAGGACAACGCTAAAGTTCTGCGGAGCCGTCCCGGCGACGGGCGCCACGGAAATCGATTGGGAGAGCGGTGGATTGCTGTCTAAGACCGCGTTGAAGGTGAGACTCAGCGGGGATACCTGGACCAGTGGAGTTGCGGTGTTGAAGGTGACCTCGAATTGAGACTCACTGTAGGCATCCAGGCTATCTTGAACCCCAATGGTGATTGGGTTAGGAGGTGCTCCAAACGTTGCTGCCACGGTGGGTGTGCCGCTGACCAGTCCGCTGTTGCTGATGGCGATCCCGGGCGGAGGATTGTTCATGCCAAACTTGTATGGCGGCACGCCCCCCGTGGCTGTGATTTGCTGGGCATATGGCACGCCGACAAAGCCGCTGGGAAGCGGCGAAGTGGTGGTGATGGTGGGCGTCGGATTGACGGTGATGGTGTACGCGACCGGGTTCAAAACCTGATTTCCCATGCTCGGCGTAATGGAGAAAGAGTTGGGTCCGACCAGGGTGGGAGTTCCGCTCAATGTACCGTTGCTGAACAAGAGGCCAGGCGCCGGTGGATTGGGCTGAACGCCAAGAGTATAGGGCCCAGAGCTAGGACAGATGGTCTCGGAGAAGACGGTTGTCGGGTACTTAACGTTGACATCGGCAAGAGGGAGGGAAGCCGGGGTAGGAGTCAGGGTTGGCACACATGGCGAAACGGTAATGCTAAGTTGTTGTGGGGTGGAACTACCCATCTGATCTTGTGCGACCACCTGGAATGGATATGTGTTGGCCGTGGTGGGAGTACCGCTGATCAGTCCGCTTGTGCTCAGTCCCAGCCCAGGTGGAAGGGGGCCCTGGTCAGGACCGGGGCCGGCTGGAGGAACGTAGACGCTCCACTGCACACCTTCCCCATTCGCGCCACTCACCTGGAGTTGAGCAGCATAGGCCCCGCTGACAGTTGCGCCCGGCACGGACGTGGTGGTGATGGTTAGCGCGCCTTGCGCGGGAAAGATTCCCGCAGATACAAGAAATAGGATGGCGATTCCATGAGAGCGCATCTTGTCCATTCTACGGGACTTCGCTGGATGGAACCAGAGGCCGTTTTTGTACGTCTTCTTACACAGAGAAGCGTGAGTCAATCTACCTTCTCCTCCTCTGATGTTTGGCGCGGCCGGGGCAACCTCGCCGCGCCGTTTTGTTTCCTATCAGCCTTATTCTACTGCGGCTTCGGCGAGTTTTTCAAAGAATTTCTTGATGATCATCTTTCGGGAGAAGCTTTTCGATTTCGCGATCGACCTTCTGCCCTTCTCTCCAAAACGCGAACCAGATAAACGAAAGGACCACTGCCATCACAATCAACAGCGTAGGACCCGCCAGAAGCTGCAGCAGATCGCGCCTCTTTTCAGGATCCGCCTCGTAGCCCCTGGCGAGCCTTTGGAGGGCTGCTCCGCACAGAGCGCTGGCCTCCTTGTTCAACTCGTCATTTTTATCCACTGGCTGCCATTCTTGCCTTCTACTGGACACAGTGTCGGGATCGGCCTGGTTTCTTACACATTTCGAAAACTTCGGGCAACTGCGCCGAAGCCGGTAGTATGGGATGATCGACTGTTTCGATGACCGAGCCGCTCGAAATCACGCCGCACGATGTTCAGCAGCGCCTGGCTGCGGGCGAGAAGCTCGCCCTCATCGATGTCCGCGAGCCGGCCGAGTTTCAATTGGCGCGGATTGAAGGCGCCGAACTGGTCCCCATGCGAAGCGTGCCGGCCGAGCTGTCGCGGTTGGATGCCCGGGCGGACGACACTGCTCTGATCGTCTTTTGCCATCACGGGGTGCGCAGTTTAAACGTGGTCCACTGGCTGCGAGAGCAGGGTGTGGGCGCCTGCCAAAGCATGGCTGGTGGCATTGACCGCTGGAGCCTGGAGATCGATCCGGGCGTGCCTCGATATTCCTGAGACTTTCCCGGCGTGTTCCGAACTAGTCTGCTAAATGCCACTGGCTCTTCTTCTGTTGGGCTTGATTGTGGCGCGGTGTGGTCTTGGGGCGGACGCGCCCGTGCCCCGAGTCGCGCCGAACTACACCGCCGCGAGCATCGTCAATGCGGCTGACAACCTATCCGGCGTCCTGGCTCCGAATACGATCGGCACCATCTACGGCACGAACCTGGCGTACGGCACCGCGGGACTCACCCCGAGCGACGTTCAAGGCGGCGTCCTCCCTATCGTGCTGGGCGACAGCGAGACCCAAGTGTTTTTCAGCAATTATGCCGCGGACTTGTATTATGTTTCGCCGACACAGATCAACTTCCTTGTTCCGCCGATGATGTTGCCGGGGCCCGTCTCGTTTCGTTTAGTCATCGACGGCCTAATGGGAAAGACCATTCAACTGACGCTGGCTGGCGCGGCGCCCGGACTCTTCGCCATGGTTCCTAAGAACGGCGTTACGTACGCCATTGCGACGCTGGTCGACGGAGCGCTGCTTACGGCTTCTTCGCCCGCCAAGCCCGGTGATATCGTCGTGCTGTGGGCCACCGGTCTCGGCATAACCACGCCGCCCGCCGTTTATGGCCAGTTGCCCACCGCCGCGGCGCCGCTGGCGGCTGGCGCGAACCTCGAAGTGCTGCTGAACGGGGTGGCCGTGGACTCGAGCGCCATCGGCTACGCGGGTGTCGCGCCGGGCTTCGCGGGACTGTATCAGATCAATTTGACTCTACCCAAGTCCACGGGGAAGAATCCGGAAATTCGGTTGCGATTGGACGGTGCTTCCAGCATCCCCGGCGTGCACCTTCCCGTCAGTCCTTAGTGCTAAACTGATCGGCTTGGCGCGCCATAAATTCGCAGTCATCGCGCTCGCGGCCATCGCGTTGTGCTCCACTTTCTGGGCTCTACTCGACGTCCTGGGCGCTGTTTCGCACAACCAGATCTTCGGCGTGGCTTCATTCGAGAATCGGTTCGACGAGTTTCGCAAAACCGTTCGGCCGCACTCGGTGTACGGCTACGTCTCCGACAATGCGCCCAACGATCCGAGCGCGCGGCCCGAGTTTTATCTGACGCAATACACGCTGGCGCCGGCGCTGGTGAAGTCCACCGCCGAAGAGCCTTTGGTCATCGTAAATTTTCACAGCGGCAAACCGGATTACGGGTTGCTGCGGGCCAATAAACTCGCGCTGGTCCAAGACTTCGGCAACGGTGTGATGCTCTGCCGGAGAGTCCAGTGATGCTGTTCGTTTGCCTGGCGGCCATTTGGTTGACGGGGTTTGGTCTGGTTCGATGGATGTTTCCGCGGCCGCTCGGATGGTCGCTGCACAACGCGCTCTTGCTATCGCTGGGGATCGGCGCCGGCGCGGGGATTGCGTCCTGCTTGTACTTTCTCTCGCTGGTGCTGGCAGGGCCGAACTTCACGGTGTTGGCCTCCGTGACGGGAGGCGCGGCGATTGCCGGGCTGGTTTTCGGGCTGCTGACCCGGCGGCAAGGAACGCTGCTGGCGTGGGCTGAAGGCCCCGACGTCCCGGATGTCCCGTGGTACTTCCGGGGTTTGTTCCTGCTCGCAATCGCGTTGGCGGTCACCAGTTTCCTGGTCGCGGTTTCAAATAATCCGCATGGAGACCAAGGTGCGTGGTCCATGTGGAATCTGCGCGCGCGGTTTCTATTTCGCGCGGGCGCGTTCTGGCGCGACGCGTTTTCGAACGATTTAGGCTGGTCGCATCCGGATTACCCACTGCTGCTGCCGGGTCTGGTGGCCCTGTGCTGGAAGCTGGCGGGCCAGGAGTCCACCGGCGCGCCGATCGCGATCGCGTTTCTGTTCGCGCTGGCAACTGCGGGCGTGCTGACGGGCGTGCTGGGAGTTCTGCGCGGCAAGACGCCGGCGCTGGTTGGCGGGACGCTGTTGCTGGGCACCGCCAGCTACATTGCCTTGAGCGCGGCGGAATATGGCGACGTGCCGCTGAGCTTCTATATTCTGGCGACACTGGCGCTGCTGTGTTTGCAGGATCGCCATCCGGAGGACCTCCGATTCAGCGCGCTGGCCGGATTGATGGCCGGCTTCGCCGCCTGGACCACGAATGAAGGCATCATTTTCCTGGCGGCGGTGATTGTGGCTCGCGTGGTGGCAACGGTTCGATTCCGCGGTCGTTCGGGGCCCACTGCGCTGGCGCCCGAAATGCTATGGCTGATTGCGGGCTTGGCTGCGCCGCTCGCGGTGGTGATACTTTTCAAACTACGCGTCGGCGGAGCGAGCGATTTCTGGTCCGAGAAGCCGGCGTTGGTCCTGCAGCATCTCGCCGATCCCGGCCGCTGGATCGTGACGGCGCAGGGGCTGGTGATCGTGCTCTTCGCTTTGGGCCGGTTCCTGATCTCGATTGTTGCGGTTCTCGCGCTGTACTGGTATTTGGTGCGGTTTAAGGTGCAGGATTCGCGCGACCGCGCGGGGCTCGCTACCGCCGCAATTGCGCTGGGGTTAACGCTTGCCATACGACTATTGGGGGACATACTGTTTGCCGGCAACCTGGTGATCGAAATCGCTACGTCGTTCGAGCGCGTAGTGCTCCAATTGTGGCCAGCGGGAGTGTTTCTGTTCTTCCTGGCGTCTGGTCCGCTGCAACTGACCGCGGCCGAAAAACCGGCGCCGAGGAATAAGACTTCCAGGAAGGCGCTGAAGCCTTCGCGCCGAGCGGCGGAAACCCACTGACGCTGGCCTGCGTTTAAACTGAAGAAGAGGAAGTTCCAGATGTACGTTCGTTCCGCCTTCATCACGCTTGCGATCGTAGCCGCTCTGAGCGCCCAGCAGCAACCCGCACCTTCCGAGGCTCCGGCTTCGGAATCTATTTCCCCCGCGGCTCCGGCTTCCGCCCCTGCTTCGGCCGCGACCACTCCCGCGTCAAGAGCGGATGCGGCCGCCAAGCCAGACGATTTCGTGGTCGCCATCGGCACGCGAATCCCGCTGAGCATGATCAACAGCATCAGTACCAAGACGGCCGCGGAAGGCGAGCGAGTGTATCTGGAGACGGTGTTTCCCATCCTGGTGAACTCGCATGTAGTGATTCCGCCAGGCAGCTACGTTTCGGGAACCGTGACGGAAGTGAAGCGTCCGGGCCGCGTGAAGGGTCGCGGTGAGCTGTATGTCCGGTTCGATGCGCTCACGCTGCCCAACGGGGTGACGCGGGATTTTCGTGCCCGCATAGCCAGCCTGGATGGGCGGGCGCCGGAGACCTTGGACAAATCGGAAGGCAAGATCAAAGGCGAGGGCGACAAAGCCGGCGACGTCAAGACCGTGGGTGAGGCGGCGGGCGCGGCCGCGACGATCGGCGGTCTGGCCGGCGCCGCCGCTGGACACGCGGGGATGGGTGCTGGGTTGGGCGCTGCCGCGGGAGCCACGGCCGGGTTGATGTACGTGCTGCTTACGCGCGGTCCGGACGCTGTGCTTGCGAAGGGCACCACGATGGAGATGGTGCTGGATCGTCCGTTGGAGTTCACCACGGCGGACATCGATTTCCGAAACTCCATGCCGCGCGCGAATTCGAGCGATGGGCCAGGGCCGCAACCCAGCCGGAAACTGCAGAACTCGCGGCCTTGGCCGATTCTTTGATGTAACGCGCAAAACGGAGCGCGGCGCGCCCTTTGCGCTCGAACGCTGAACCCCTTAGTACCTGCGATCTAGGCAGTCACCCCGTCCTCGTACCTCCGGGTTTTGATACCGCCAGTCTATTTCTCAACGATTCTCGCGCCCCTACAATCGAGTCGTCATGGAATTTACCGATCTCCAAACGATTCTTACCGTGATGGTGGTTCTGACTGCCGCGGCTTTGGTCGTCTTTCTCGACTGTCGGAAGAAGCAGCGCCGCCAGCAGCCTGCGCCCGCCAAATCCGGGAGTGCCGCGCGTCCGCGGCGCTCACTGACGCTGTTTGACGGCGCACCTCTCGAATACCAGTCGGCCAAAAGACTGGCAGCCGAGCGTCCCCTTGAACCGCTGGTGGCCACGCCCACCGTTTCAAAGCCGCCCATGGCGCCACAGGCAATGGAGCGCGAGACAGTGACCATTCAATGGACTGGGCCTGGAGGCCAAATGAACGGCGGTCAAATGAACGGGGCCAAACTGAACGGCGCCGAGGACAGCGTGCCTTTCTCCCAAGCGGTTTCGTTGCCGGCCTTCACTATTGATGCGGCGCTTTGGGAACGCCTGGTGGGCAGCATGCCCAAAAACGCGATGTTGACGTCGGGCGATGAAGAATCCAATCCGGAAGCTGCCGTTGAAAAGCGAGCAACGGCGATTGATGTTGCACCCGGCGCTTTGAATGCCACGTACCACGTGATCCAGAGTGAGCCACAGCCAGCCTGGCCCACGGGCATGATCCAGCAGCCTGCCTTTCAAGAGTTGCTCGACGGCGGAGAGCCTTTCAGCGGGCTGGTGGTTTCCATCGGCGTCAACGAAAGCGACAGCGGCATGTGGCACAGCCACGGCCTGATGCAATCGGTCGGCAGCTACATCGCCGGATTGCTCCGGGAGAAAGACTTCTCGTGCCGCACGGCCTATGACGAGTTCATCGTGGTGTGCTGCGGCGAACACGGCGCGCAGTCGCAGCGGCGATTGAATCACATTTCCGAGCGGTTGTGGGATTATCAACTGCGCGGCATCGGCACCTGTTCCATTTTGTTCAGTTGGGGCGGCGTCGAAGTCCAAGATCAACCACTGGCCGAGGCAGTAGCGTCCGCCGTGGATCGAATGCGTCAAACCAAGCGGGCCGGCTCTCCCTCCGGCTCCAGGGAGCGCGCATCGTAAGGCTGTCTGACCCACTTCCTTCTCAGGGTTACTCCGGGAGCCGCCCGCAGTCTTTTAGCGGCCCCGGAGTTTTTTTGTTAGCGTTTAAAGATGCCCTATCGCATCGCGCTGGTCCTCATCGCGGCTGCCTGCTGCGCCCTGTCTAAGGAAAAGCCGGGATTAAAACATGCATTTGCCAAAGTGAATGGAGTTCGTCTTCACTATGTCACCGCCGGTAAGGGACCGTTGATCGTGTTCCTGCACGGCTTTCCGGAATTCTGGTACGAGTGGAAGGACCAGTTGCCGGAGTTTGGCAAAGACCATCGCGCGGTGGCTCCGGACATGCGCGGCTACAATCTTTCCGAGAAGCCCGCCGGGGTCGACCATTACCAGATGAAGGACCTGGTGGAAGACGTCCGCGCCCTGGCCGAGCATCTGGGTTATAAGAAGTTCATTCTCGTGGGTCACGACTGGGGCGGCGGCGTGGCGTGGAGCTTCGCCATCGCGCATCCCGAGTACCTTGAAAAGCTGATCATCATCAATTGCCCGCATCCCGCGGTGCTGGCGCGCGAGCTGGCCGAGAATCCCGCGCAACAGAAGGCCAGCCAATACATGCTGTTCTTTCGCAGCGCACAAGCTGAGCAGCAGTTGTCGGCCAACAACTATGCAGGGCTTGTGGATGGCGTGCTCGGGGACGGTTTGAAATCCGGCGTATTCACGGAAGCAGACAAGCAGGCGTACATCGCAGCGTGGTCCCAGCCCGGCGCGCTCACCGGCGGTTTGAATTATTACCGGGCGGCCAACCTGGGACCGCCTGCGCCTCCGAAGGAAGGTGAAGCTTCGGCGCCCCCTGCCCCATCCAGGGCGGCATTTGGAGTGAATGCCGCGAGTCTCATCGTGAAGGTTCCGACGCTGGTGATCTGGGGCGAAAAAGACACCGCGTTGCTGACGGGGAACCTGGATGGCATGGACAAATTCGTGCCAGATCTCACCATCAAGCGCATCCCGGATGGGTCGCACTGGGTGATTCACGAAAAGCCGGCGCTGGTGAACGAGTACATTCGCGAGTTCATACGTTAGCCACTGGCGTGCGTTCGCCAAACCCTCTTCGCTAGGTGCGCTTAACGAGCAGCGATACCAAATATGCTTGCGCGATTTGCTGTCCGCGTATCGAGGGCTACGTACGGAAGATTCTTTCGGCGGATTTGACTTGCGCGAATGCTTCTGCGGGATCTAAATCCTTCGTGAGATTATAATCCGCGAACTCTCGAGCTTCTTGAAGCTCGCTGAAGGTTCGACCGACGAATCGAAGGCTGTTCACAACGGTTGCGTCTTCCCCCATAAAAGGAAACTTCTTTTTGTCCAGAATTCGGTTGGAGGCTGTCTTCATGACGCCGTGCTCATACGCTCTACCAAGCGCTGTCCGCAACAAAACATTTTCCCAGTTGGATGTGGCCTCGGAGATCAGGAAATGGAAGACCGCATAATACGCGCCTGACACAGCGCGCCGAAGGGTAAGTTGGGTCGTTGGGGATGTGTGGACGAACTCTAACGCGTGGGCTAGCAGGTCGTCGTGGTACGCCATCTATTCAAAATCAGGATCCCTATGGCGATCCTGCTCGGATTTGCTTCTGTAGTTGAAGTAAGGACGTAAGCCCCAATCTTCTAACGGGCGTACAGCATCCATGAGAACGTCCGCGATTCGACGCGTCACGTCTACTATGATGTCCTCGCGAATAGCCGCGTCCGCGAGCAGGATTCGAAAGAATATGGAGGGCTCGTCCGTGGAATCGGGACCTATCATGTACGCCACATGCAACACCTCCGGCCCTAAGAGCGCGCCTGCCTCCTTGACGATTGCGTCCAGGTGGCCTCGGTGGACATATCCGGTCGGAACCATCGGCATTAATTCATTATCGCTCGCAGAGCAATATCCTGCGCAGGTCGGCGAGCCCGTTGACGCATCTGGGATAATCAAAGGAGCAGGCGGGGTAGCCCTCCTCTCCCGAAACCTCCCTTGGAAGAATCCATACTTATCCGTGGAGCGCGCGTCCACAATTTGAAGAACGTCTCGCTGGCGATCCCGCACAATCTGCTGACGGTGGTGACGGGTGTTTCCGGTTCCGGCAAGTCGTCGCTGGTGTTCGACACCGTGTACGCCGAGGGCCAGCGGCGCTACGTGGAATCGCTCTCGTCTTATGCGCGGCAGTTTCTGGAGCGCATGGAGAAGCCGGACGTGGACGAGATCGCGGGAATCGCGCCGCCGATCGCGATCCGGCAAAAGAACACGACGCGCAATCCGCGCTCGACAGTGGCGACGTCGACCGAGATTTACGATTACCTGCGGCTGCTTTACGCGCGGGCCGGCCGCAGCTATTGTCCCAAGTGCGGCGATCAAGTGGTGCGCGACACCGTGGACCAAGTGGCGCAGCGGATGCTCCAGCAGCCCGAAGGTTCGCGGTGGTATGCGCTCTTTCCGGTGCGCGGCGGCGCGACCACCGAGGCGCTGCGCGATCACTTGTTTGAGCTTCGC